>TARA_R110002124_G_scaffold39399_6_pt1 | contig 32336 bp, 39 predicted proteins | sample TARA_R110002124 | Tara Oceans TARA_R110002124 (sample SAMEA4397445) | marine metagenome | biome: Polar Biome; feature: [SRF] surface water layer (ENVO:00010504); material: water (ENVO:00002006), including particulate matter (ENVO:01000060) such as... | depth 5 m
GCCGATATGTTCGACCTCGCGCCGCTCTATCATAACTTCCTTGAGAACCCGTCGACTGTGCAGTTCGTCCACCGCATGGTCGGTTATGCCATCGCCGGTCTCAGCATCTGGCTCTACCTCATCAGCCGCGGGCGGGATTTGAGCGCGCCCGCGCGGCTCGGCATTGCCGCCCTGGTGACCATGGTGTTCGTGCAGGTCTTCCTCGGGATATTGACATTGCTCTATGTGGTGCCGGTCACGCTTGGTGCGGCGCATCAGGCGGGCGGCATGCTGGTGCTGGCCTTCGCGCTCTTCGTGGCGCATGAACTCCGGGCGGAGCGGGCGTGAAAAAAACCGGCCAGCCCTCAGGCTGACCGGCGGCGGGAGATTGCTTGACCCTAGACGGAGCCGGGAAAAGCGAATGGATTAATCGGCAGCTTCCGACGGCGTCTACAGCTCGGGATCTTCAACCTCTACCGGATTGTTCCCGATACCAACGCCCACACCGGCAACAGCGCCCGCATCCGCGGAAGACGCATCGCCGGGGAAGATCACAAATGGGGAAAGACCGCCTGACGGTCCCGAAGAGGCACTCGCTCCGGCAGCAGCAACGGCAATGACGCCGACGTTAACATCTACCGGGTCGGGGTTGGTGGTCGTGTCATTTCCGCTCAGCTTGTGAAAATCGAAGTCGGGCCGCTCGAAATGGGCATAGGCCTGAATCGTGTAGACGTTCTGCGGAGTGTAGTTCAGGTCACCCGTCGGGCTCGCATTGAGGGACGAGAAATGGAAGGGGGAGTCGTTGATATTCTGCGCCGACAGGGCATTACCATTGTTGTTATTGTTCATATTGATGGAGTTGTTGCCGGTAAAGGAGACGGAGTTGTTCCCGCCGGAAACCAACATTTGGGTTCCATTGGCATCGACTGACAAATCCGGCGTTCCAGCACCGCCGCCGGTGCCACCGACACCGCCACCACCACCGGAAGAGGGGCCACCCCAGCCAGCCATCGCGGGCGTGGCCAGCATGGCCAGAGCCACTACACTTAAAGTAAGTTTTTTCATCGTACTATAATCCTTTGTCTGAAGTTGAGTTATGGGTTTTGACGCCCGGCCTGTTGGAAAAGTTCAGCTATTTATTTAGCTGTTTGTTGGGGTATCTTCGACACCTTCGACGGTATCGACGATTTGCTGGCAATTCTTTCTAAGATCGGGGTTGAGTTCTGACAGCATTTCATAGAGCCCGAACTGCAGCATGGACCGAAGAGAGAGTTGCAGCGGTTCGCGGCTCTGGTCGCTGATATCGAGGTCGACCAGCGTGTCCCCAAAAAAGCGCCCGAGACCAAAGCCGGCTTCATCCGCAAAGATCTGCTTTGAGATATTCACCGCCGCCAGCACTTCCGAGGTGCGGGCATCGGTGAGATGCAAATCGAGCCCGACAATGGCGCGGTTTTGTCGATAGCGCGGACCGATCCCGGCAATGGTCAGCTCGGCGGCCGCGCCGGGGATAAAGTCCAGCGTATTGATCGAGCCGGTAATATAATAATCCATCAGGGTGAACTGCTTCGCGTCGCGGATGCCGAGCTGGATTTCCGAGATGACGGGGCGCGGGTCGCGCCGGTTGACGACACGCTCAGCCTTTGCCTTCATCAGGGTTGTCAGCATCATGTCACCCGCGCCCTGGGTAACATATTTTCCGGTGCCGGATAATTCGGCGCTGAACTTGCCGGTGGCGTCTGTAATCTCGCCAACCGACCAGACGCCCCGCAGCTTGCTTTTCTCCGCGACACATGTCACCAGCCTGTCATAGGGCGTCGCAATGGTTTGTACCGGCGGGCCATCTGGCAGACTTACATTCTCGCTACTCGTTGCGACACAACCGGTCAAAAAAACGGGCAGCAATATCAGTGATTTAATGATTGCTTGCATTGTTCACTCTTACCCGGCAAGGGGCACCATTCGTGGTAGAGGTATTGGTGGAGTTCTTGTTGATCGACGTTGAGTCAGTCGTGGTCGAACTGACTATCTCACCGCAGTTGTTCGTAGTGATAAAGACATTGTCGAGTTTGCTTTCGGTGAAGATCGTCTGTGCGCCGATGGAAGTGGTCTGCGCGCCGATATTGTATGTATTGTACTGACTAAAACCGTCATAGAACCCGTTTTCCTTTTTCTCGATCAGTTCGGCGATGACAGACTTCGTCAGCTTGTCATAGGATGTCTGGAAGCCCGCGCTGTCGTTCCAGCCCTCCGCTGCTGAGACCGAACCATCCTTGGCCGATGCGACGGCTGAAATAGTAAGCAATAATGCTGATACTATTAAAATTGAATATTTCATAATTTTGCCTTAATAATTTCGTTTTTACTTAACTGGTGATAAATAATGAATGTTCAATAAATAAATATGGAAATAATAAATGATAGAGAAACTGGATCATTTCGTGTTGACCGTTGTCGATTTAGAACGAACGAAAGTGTTTTACTGTGAAATACTGGGAATGATTTTTGAGGAATTCGCAAAAGATCGTCAGGCGCTGAAGTTCGGATCGTCGAAAATCAACCTGCATGTCGCGGGGCGTGAACTGACGCCGCGAGCGCATCTGGCGAAGCCCGGCACGGCGGATTTGTGCTTTATTATCGAGGGGGAGCTGGCGGAAATGCAATCCCGGCTGCGGGCAGCCGGGATCGACATTCTGGAGGGGCCGGTCAAGCGGACGGGGGCGCGGGGAACGATCACGTCCCTTTACGTGCGCGACCCCGACCTTAACCTGATCGAGCTATCGGTATACGATAGCTGAGATCGCTTAGCTGGCGGCGAGGGCCTGGTCGAGATCGGCGATGATATCCTCGACATTCTCGATGCCGACGGAGAGGCGGATAACATCCGGTCCGGCGCCTGCGGCCACTTGCTGGTCTTCGTCCAGCTGGCGATGAGTGGTGGAGCTCGGGTGGATGATCAGGCTGCGGGTGTCACCGATATTGGCAAGATGGGAGAACAGCTCGACGCTCTCCACCACCTTGACCCCGGCGTCAAAGCCGCCCTTGATCCCGAAGGTGAGCACCGCCCCGGCACCGCCGTTCAGGTATTTCTGAGCGAGGTCATAATAGTCATCGCCCTTGAGACCGGCGTAGGAGACCCAACTGACCTTGTTATGCTTTTGCAGATACTCCGCGACTTTAAGTGCGTTGGAACTGTGGCGTTCCATACGCAGCGGCAATGTCTCGATCCCGGTGAGGATCAGGAAGGCGTTGAACGGGGAGAGGGCGGGCCCGAGATCGCGCAAGCCCAGCGCGCGGCAGGCAATGCCGAAGCCGAGCTCGCCGAAGGTCTCGTGGAATTTCAGGCCATGATAGGAGGCGTTCGGCTGGCTCATGGTCGGGAACTTGTCCGACGCACTCCAGTCGAACTTGCCGGAATCGATGATCAGCCCGCCCATGGAATTGCCATGGCCGCAGAGGAATTTTGTTGCCGAATGCACCACGATGTCCGCGCCCCATTCGATCGGGCGGCAGAGATAGGGCGTCGCCAGCGTGTTATCGACGATCAGCGGGATACCGGCCTCATGGGCGATATCGGCGATGGCCTTGATGTCGGTCATCACGCCGCCGGGATTGGCAAGGCTCTCGATAAAGATCGCCTTACATTTCGGAGTGAGCGCCTTCCTGAAATCCTCGGGGTCTTTCGGATCGACAAAGGTCGCGTTCCAGTCGAACTTCTTGAAGGACTGGCTGAACTGGGTGATCGAGCCACCATAGAGCCGGGTGGAGGCGAGAAACTCGTCGCCGGGTTGCATCAGGGTGTGAAAGACAATCAGCTGCGCCGCATGGCCGGAGGACACCGCAAGGCCGGTCGCGCCGCCCTCAAGGGTGGCCACCCGCTCTTCCAGCACCGCGTTGGTCGGGTTGGTCAGGCGCGAATAGATATTGCCGAACGCCTGCAGGTTGAACAGCTCCGCCGCGTGATCCACATCGTCGAACACAAAGCTGGAGGTCTGGTAAATGGGTGTGGCGCGGGCGCCGGTGGTCGGGTCCGGCTTGGCACCGGCATGGATGGACAGGGTTTCGAATTTTGGCGTGCTCATATTATTTATTCCCTACTAGTTTGGATCGTTTTGAAGAAATCATGCCGGACCGGCCGCCCATGAAGGCAATCTCGCCGGACAGGCGTCCATATTCGATTTTGGGGCAGCGGTTCATCACGACCTTCAGCCCCGCCGCCTCTGCTGTCTTCGCCGCCTCGTCATGGCGGACACCAAGCTGCATCCAGATGACCTTTGCGCCGACCTTGATAGCCTCCTCGACAATCGGCGGTATCGCTTCGCTTGCGCGGAAGCAATCGACCATATCGATGGGCACGGGGATATCGGAAAGGGAACCGTAGGCCGTCTCGCCGAGCAGTTCCTGACCCGCGAGGCCCGGATTGACCGGAATGCAGCGATAGCCCTTGCGCTTGAGATATTTCATCACATAGTAGCTTGGCCGCGAGGAGTTACTGCTCGCGCCGACCACCGCAATGGTTTTGACGTCATTGAGGATGCCGCCGATATATTCATCGGCGTAGGTATCATGATTCATGCGGCTTATTTTCCTCGCCAGACAGGTGTGCGTTTTTCCTTGAAAGCGTGCATACCTTCCTGTCCGTCCTCGGAGGCGATATTTTCCTGCATGACGCCGGAGGTGAATTTATAGGCCTCATCCAGCGGCATGTTGAGCTGTTTATAGAAAGCGGCCTTGCCGAGTTTCAGCACATAAGGAGATTTCGAGGCGATTGTCGCCGCCATCTTCTTGAGATGCGCATCCAGTTCACCTTCGGGCAGGGCGGCGTTGACCAGCCCGATTTCCACGGCCCGGGCAGCATCGATAAAGTCGCCGCTGACCAGCATTTCCATCGCCTGCTTCGGTGCGACATTGCGGCTGAGCGCGACCATCGGGGTCGAGCAGAAGAGCCCGAAATTAACGCCGGAGGTTGCGAATTTCGAGCTGTCCGACGCATAGGCCAGATCGCAGGAGGCGACAAGCTGCGTCCCCGCCGCCGTCACCGCGCCATCGACGCGGGCGATCACCGGCTGCGGCAGGTTCACGACGCCCTGCATCATGGTGCAGCACTGGGTCAGCAGTTCGCCGATGGTATCATCCTCATTGGCGGCGATGACCTCTTTCAGGTTATGGCCGGAGCTGAACACCGGACCCGTCGCTTCGACAATCACGACATGGATGTCTTTTGAGGCGGCAATCTCGTCCAGCACTTCCTGGATCCGCCCCATCATCGCGCGTGAGAGGGAATTGCGGCTTGTCGGATCGTTGAGCGTGATGGTGGCGATATGGTCGGCCACATTCAGCCGGATGATGTCTTCATTGTCCTTGCTTGTTATTTCTCTGCCAGACATGGGGAATTCCTCGCATTTTTATTCTCGACAAATACCATAATCCTTTCTGGCGGCGGATCAATGGTCATCGGGTAATTTTCTGCGGGCACTGCGAAGGGCTTGCGGCGCCGGGGGAGGGCGACTATCTTGCCCGGGTCCATAAGAGGAGAAACCGCCCGTGCCCGTCATGACCGCCGAAATGCTCGAAGCCTTCAACCGGGAACATTTCCCGCAGATCAACCACATGAACCTGAAGGTCGACCATGTCGATGACAGTTCCATCACCGTTCATATGGCAACGAAGGACCGGCATCTGCGCCCGGGCGGGACGGTTTCCGGCCCGACGATGATGGAGCTGGCCGACGCCGCCATGTATCTGCTGTTGCTGGCGCAGATCGGACCCGTCGCCCTCGCGGTTACCACCAACCTCAACATCAATTTCCTGCGCAAGCCCGAGCCGGGAACCCTGCGGGGGGAGGGGCGGCTGCTCAAGCTCGGCAAGACCCTCGCCATCGGGGAATTCAGCCTGTTTGCGGGTGATCTGGAGGAGCCCGTCGCCCATGTCACCATGACCTACGCGATCCCGCCGAAACGCTAGGGTATGCGCTGTGGATAAAAATAAGGTATCATAATACCACACCGATAAAAGGGTGAAATAACAGCATTATTTCGGTTGACTTGGGGCGGGAGTGATATTATACCCCGCATCAGACCGGGGAGCCATTTGCTCCCTTTATTTTGTTGTGGCACGCTTGATGCGAAGGCTGGAAGTTACATGAAAACCTATTCTGCGAAACCGTCCGAGGTGGAGAAGAAATGGCTGCTGATCGATGCTGAAGGGCTCGTTCTCGGTCGTCTCGCCTCGATTATTGCGACCCGCCTGCGCGGCAAGCATAAACCGATGTTTACCCCGAATATCGATTGCGGCGACAATGTCATCGTCATCAACGCGGAAAAAGTCGCGCTGACCGGCAAGAAGATGACCGACAAGGTCTTCTACTGGCACACCGGCTATCCCGGCGGCATCAAGAGCCGGACCGCCGAAAAAACTCTCGGCAGTGCGCATCCTGAGCGGCTGATCCTGAAAGCGGTAGAGCGGATGATCCCGCGCGGCGCCATGGGGCGGGAGCAGTTCAGCAACCTCCGCGTCTATGCCGGTTCCGAACATCCCCATGCCGCGCAGAACCCCGAAGTGGTTGATGTCGCGTCGATGAATTCCAAGAACGTAAGGAGCGCCTGAGTATGGCCGATGAAGCAAACTCCCTTGAGGATTTGAAAGACCTGACCACAGGCGCCGCTGCCGACGCTCCGGCCGCCGCTGAAACGGGCGCCGAGGTGATCGAGGCTGCCGAGGTTATCGAAGTGGAACTGCCCGATCCGGTGATCGATGCGCAGGGCCGCGCCTACGCCACCGGCAAGCGGAAAAACGCCATTGCCCGCGTCTGGATCAAGCCGGGCTCCGGCAAGGTCACCGTCAACGGCCGTGATCAGGACGTTTATTTTGCGCGCCCCGTGCTTCGCATGATCCTGCTGCAACCGTTCGAGATTACCGACCGTGTCGGCCAGTTCGATGTTGTCTGCACCGTGAAGGGCGGGGGACTTTCCGGCCAGGCCGGCGCCGTCCGCCATGGCATCTCGAAAGCCCTGACCTCCTACGAACCGGCATTGCGCCCGGCGCTGAAGGCCGAAGGCTTCATCACCCGCGACAGCCGCGTTGTGGAACGGAAAAAATACGGCCGTGCGAAAGCCCGCCGCAGCTTCCAGTTCTCCAAGCGTTAATCGCGGGAGAGAGATACGACAACGAAAGGGCTCGCTTCGGCGGGCCCTTTTTTTGTTGCAATGTTATGCCTCATCCTCATAACATCAATAAAGTGATGTGCTGTATAATTCATAATAGCATTTGGCGAGAAAGCGAGCGATAACATTCGATTTACTAATATAACTTGTTAGTAGTTGGGGGAACAATTGTGTCTATTTTCAAGAGAGAGAATCCGTACGATCCATTATTTTGGAAAGTAGAAAACGGTACTGACATTGATGAATTCGACGATTTTCTCGATATTCTAGAAAAAAATACAACTCTAAAAAAACTAATTTACAAGCCGGATTTGCTGGATGGAAAACAGAAGTATCAATATAACTTAAGTATAGAAGATAAATATTTTTATAATTTCAGCTTCAATTTTACGACTATAAGAAATGTAGTTTTTGCAAACTGCTCATTCGAATATGTAAAATTTAGAGAAGCTAAATTTGTGGATTGTCAATTTCGTAATTGTAAATTTATAAAATGTAATTTTTTAGATGCAAATTTTGTTAGAGTTCTCATTGACCCTACATCATTCAAGGAATGCTTGGACAAAAAACTGCATTCAAATATTGGTGTAAAACTATATCAAAAATTACTCAAAAATTATCGAGACGAAGATCAGCCAGAATATGAAAGGTACGCTCAATATCAGTTTTATAAATGGAAACGCTATCAAGATTGGCGTGATATTTCAGACGACAAAAAAAGTCCTTGGGAGCGATTTCTTAAATTCTGTAATTGGGGGGCTAAATATTTTTTGGATTACTTCAATGGATTTGGATTAAAGTTTTGGAGAACCTTTCGATCATTGTTGATAATAATATTAGTTTTTAGTTACATTAATTTTTATTTTAAATTTGAGTTTGGTCTCTGCTTGGAAACATACTGGGATAGTATTTATTTTACGACTATTAGTATGACAACTCTAGGTTATGGCGATATTACGCCCTCACAGTTGGCTGGAAAATTGTTCGCGTCATTTCAAACAGTTGTTGGATTTTTGTTCTTTGGTCTTGTGGCATCTGTTTTGTTTAGGAGAGTTGCTCCATGAAAAATGATTTAGTTGCCAGCATCTGCATTTTTGGCTCATCAGCGCGTAGAAATGTTGACGAGTTAAGTGACAAGGATGTTCTAATTGTTTCAAACGACATCGATTTTCTGGACGCTGAAAAGAAAAAATGGGCAGGACGAGGATGGTCAGTAGCATCCTATACAGTAAACCGATTTGAAAATTTAATTAATTCGAAAAGTTTGTTTATTCAGCATCTAAAAGTTGAGGGATTAATAGTTTCAGACTTCGGTGGATGGCTTGAGCGGAAATTGGCGGCTTTTGTGCCGAAGTCTTCTTATATGGATGAATGTTATAGATCAGTTGATCTAATCAGGCCGATAGAACGACTACTCAATAGCCACGTTTCTTCCTTTTTCGCGGCAGATACATTGTATGTTGGCATTAGAAATATTGGGGTAAATTTGTTAGCCTCAAGAAACGCTTATGTTTACGATTTTAATGAAATTATTTTGGAGTTGCAGGACCATTATGGTTTTAGCAATGATGTGGCTTCAATACTTAAATCACTCCGGTCTTTAAAGGTTGCCTATCGCAATAGGAATTTCAGTGAGCATACTGTTCCGGACCTTGATGAGCTTATTGCTGTAGCAAAAGCAGCTGTGCCTTGGCTAGTATTAGACACTATCAAACCGAATGCACCAATACGTCCGCTTAACTGCGGTTACGCAAGGATTAGGGAGGTTGAAGCGTGGTGCTTAAACAATTTTTCAATTGTTGATTTGGATGAAGAATCTGCTCCAAAAATCGTAAATTCATTATGGCGTCAAATCAAGAATCCTAGCGGATATAGCTGGGCCATTAACCGATTTGATGAGCGGACTGCTAAAAAGCTTTCGAAAGTTCAACCAAGCTTGCGAACTAGTAAAACCCTGACTGACGAAAAGAAAGTTCCTGCCCGATCGTTTCTCCCGTAAACTCATCCCATGGAAAGTCGTGAGTTTATAAAATCCCTGACGCGCGGGCAGCGGGAGATGCTGACCGCTCGCTCGGATGTAAAGGGGCTGGTGCAACTCGCCGGGCATGTCGGGCTGATCCTTCTGATCGGGGCGCTGATCGCGCTAAAGGGGCCGGGCTGGCCGCTGTTGATGCTGCCGCAGGGCATTCTCATTATCTTTCTCTTTCCCGCGCTGCATGAGAGCGTCCATCGCACGGCGTATCGAAGTCTTTGGCTCAACAAGGCGGTGGCGAAGGTGAGCGGCATTGTGATCCTGCTGCCGGCGGAGTGGTTCCGTTATTTCCATATCGAGCATCACCGCTTCACGCAGGACCCGCTGCGCGACCCGGAGCTGCAATCGCCGAAGCCCGAAACCGTGCTGCAATATATCTGGTATATCTCCGGCATTCCGATCTTTTTTTCGCATGTAAAAACGCTTCTTAAAAACGCGATCGGGCGTATCGATGCCCCCTTCGTGCCCGGGCATGCAAAGGCCGCCGTTCAGCGGGAGGCGTGGGAGATGCTGGCGGTCTACGCGCTGCTTCTCGCCGGGTCGATCGTGGCGGGCTCCGCGCTGCTTCTGTATGTCTGGGTTCTGCCCGCCTTTATCGGCCAGCCGTTTTTACGGGCCTATCTGCTCGCCGAGCATAGCGACTGCCCCGAAGTTGAGAATATTTTTGCCAATACCCGGACGACGCTCACCAACCGCCTCGTGCGACGGCTCGCCTGGAACATGCCGTTTCATGCGGAGCATCACGCCTTTCCGGCGGTGCCCTTTCATGCGCTTGAGAACTTTCACATGCTGACGCGGCCGTATCTGCAGGTGACGGAGACGGGCTATATCGCCTTTCACCGGAAATATATCGCAACGCTCAGGCGCTGATTACGCCGGACGGGTCAAGGCGTTTCCTTCATTGCCGCGATTGCCTTGTCCATTAGGTCAAGGAACGCCACCCGTTCGGCCTCTGAAAGCTGCGCAAGCACCACATTATTCTGCGCCGCTGCGGCTGTTGTTGCCGGAGCTTGCAGGGCGCGGGCCTTGTCGGTGAGCCAGACCCGCTGCACCCGCCCGTCCGTCGCATCTTTCCGCCGGGTGACGAAGCCATCCCGCTCCATCCTGTTCAGGGTGTTCGCCATCGTTGCCTGCTCGATATCGAGGCGGGTCACCAGCTCCTTCTGCGTCAGGCCGTCATTCTCCCACAGCTCCAGGAGGGCCGGGAAAATCCCCGTGCTGAGGCCGAGCGGGCGGATTCGAGCGTCCAGCCCGCGGGCAAACAGCCGCGCCATATGGTTGGCGAGATAGCCCGCCGATTGTTCCTTTTTGAATGTCATGGTTTCTTTTAGCACTTGCATAGCATGCTATGCAATATTATATAGCTAACTATGTAAATAAAATGACTATCGAGGAGGAACTGATGTTGAAACTTCTGCACCCTGTCGCCGGCAGCCTTGCGATTGTGATGATTTTAACTTTCTGGATATCCACGGCACTGTCCGAGCTGTTCGCCTCAACGGCGGTCGTGACGGTGGTCAAGACGGCAATCCCCTGGGGCTTTCTAGTCCTGATCCCGGCAATGATAGGGGTGGGCATATCCGGGTTTCGTCTCGCGAAGGGGCGGGGTGGGGCAATGATCGCGAGAAAGCGCAAACGGATGCCCGTTATCGCCGCCAATGGTCTCCTTATTCTGGCGCCCGCCGCGCTCTTTCTGGCGGACAAGGCCGGGGCGGGCGCGTTCGATACGGCTTTCTATACTGTGCAGGCAGTTGAGCTTGTGGCCGGGGCGGTTAATATCTGCCTGCTGGGGCTCAACATGCGGGACGGGCTGCGCTTGCGCCAACGGCGGCGTGCCAGCGTTTGAGGAGGCTTGCGGCCTTACGCCACGTCCTTCAGCGAGCGGGTCTCGCCGATCTTGAGGATCCAGGCGTTGTCTGCGCCATAGTCCTGATCGATGGCGGCCTGGCGGAAGCGGATCGGGGCCTCGAACGGGTCTTCAGGCGTGAGCAGCACTGTTCCCCAATGCATGCCGAGGGCGCGTCTGGCGCCGACGGCGCGGGCAATCTGGACCGCATCCTCTGGCGTTGCATGGACCATTTTCATGATCTCGCGCGGCTCATAGGCGCCGATGCCGACGATAGCAAGGTCGAACGGCGCTTGTTTCTCACCGACCTCATGGAAGACGTCGCCATAGGCGGTATCGCCGGAAAACCAGATATTCTCCGCCGCTGTCCTGATGCCGAAGCTCGCCCAAAGGGTCTTCTTCTGGTCATGAACCCCCCGGCCGGAAGAATGCACGGCGGGCAGGGTCGTGATGGTCAGCCCGTCCTCCGACCAGCTGTCCCACCAGTCCGCCTCGATCACCTTCTTGTAGCCGCGCTTACGGAAAAAATCAGCGTTGCCGAGCGGGACGATCACCTGCGTGTGATCCTTATGGGGATAGGCGCGGACCGTGCGGGCATCGAGATGGTCGTAATGGTTATGGCTGACTAGCATGACATCGGCGCGGGGAAGTTCCTCTGCGGAGAGGGCAGCGGGCACATAGCGTTTCGGCCCGACCCGGCCCGGTCCGGCATTTTCGGACAGATACGGATCGGTCAGGATCACCTTGCCGCCGGTGCGGATGATGAAGGCCGCATGGCCGAGCCAGGTCACGCTCGGGTTGCCGCCGGCGGTGATGCCCGCCTCGACACCGGAGCGGTCCAGAGCATGGCCTTCGGGCAGGTCGGGAACCTTCTTCTTTTTCATCTGCCGATAGATAAACCGCATCAGGCCGCGCTTGCGCATCTGGAGGTTGGGACTCCCCTCCGGGTTTCGAAAACCGCCGCGCGGATTATGGTGATAGGGTTTTGCTGTCATATATAGGTCTCATCAGGCACAGATACTTACCTGTAACATTGCGCATTTTGCAAATATTTCAAGAGCCGCGGCCATATGTTGCGCCTGTCCCCATTGATCTGGATCATATCTTCCCTCTCGTCGATCCATCTATAACGGTCGACTTTGCTGGCGGCAAGAGACGGACAGGATGACAAGAGCGTTCTTTCGTGCCACTGTTTATAAAAAACGGGAGTATAAAAATGACAAAACTCGAAGAATATTATGATTGGGACGCGATTCTCGACGGCCTCACGAAATATCTGCGCATCCGCGCGACGCCGATCGGCATGAAGCTGTTCGAGACGAAAGAGGAGATGGAGGCGGTTGAGAAAATCCGCCGACCGAGCTCCATCCATACCGCCGACCAGATCGTGGCGCAAGCCTGCCGTCTTGGCTGGACCGTTGGCGCGACGGCGGAGGATTTTGTCGGCGCGCAGTGCGGCGCGGTGATGGGCCTGCATCCGCAGGATGCGGAATGGCGCGAAGGCGCGCGCTACGCCGGGGTCTGGTACCAAACGCCGGAGGATGCCCGCAATCACCAGTCGGCGATGACCGTGGTGCCCTCGGGGCAGTTTCAGGCGATGGCGGTCTCGCCGCTTGCTTCCAAACGGCTGAACCCGCCGGACATCTGCCTGATCTATGCCACCCCGGCGCAGATGATCCTGTTCATCAACGGCCTGCAATGGGCGGGCTATAAAAAGCTCGATTTCTCGGTCGTGGGCGAATCCTCCTGCGCGGATAGCTGGGGGCGGGCACTGTCCACCGGGGAGCCGAGCCTGTCGCTGCCCTGCTTCGCCGAGCGGCGCTACGGCGGTGTCCTGGAGGACGAGCTGTTGATGGCCATTCCCCCCGCCTATCTGCCGAAGGTGATCGAGGGGCTGGCGGCGCTCTCCAAAAACGGGCTGCGCTATCCGATCCCGCAATATGGTATTCAGAATGACGCGCGCGCCGGTCTGGGCGTAAGTTATAGTAAATAATCGGCTTATTCCGGATTTTTATGCGGAAATATTGCCTGCTCCTTATGTATTCGCCGGCTCCCGGCTGGCGAATAAACAAATTGCTTGTTGGCATACAATGAATATGCCGGTATATTTTATGGACCTAATGAAACAACAATTAATATATTTCGCTGGCTTTGCCTATGCGCGAGCCCAACCATCAAGCCTGCTACTTAATCGGGAGACAAGAGTAAAGCATGGTCTATGAGAAGTTCGACGACATCGACTGGGTGACGCCGGATGCGAGACAGTTTGCAGAATATTGGCGCAGTCTTGATCGGGATCATCTCGTGCCCCATCGAAGCAGCTTCGATCCGACCAAGATTCATCGTCTGTTGCACTCTATCGCCATTTACGAGGTCGTCTCGAAAGAGGAGATCATCTACCGTCTTGCCGGTACTGCGATTGTCGATCGCATCGGCATGGAGGTGACGGGACGAAATTTTCTGGATTTCTGGGAAGGGGCTGGCCGTGAACAGGCGGGCGCGGCTATGTATGAATGCGTCACGAAACCCTGTGGTATGTTTACGAGCCTGACGGGAAAGACTCATGACGGGCATATTGAAAACAGCTATGCGGTTGGGTTCCCGCTCCTTGATGACCGGGGCGAGTGTAACCGACTTGTGTTTTATTCCAGCGAATTTCAATTCAGCCATGAGCGGCTTACCCGTGAAGACCGGATCAAGACCTTAACGGCGGCGAAAACCATTTTCGTTCTGCTGGACTAGAATTTCAGCAGATTTTCCTGAAGACCTTCATAGAATTTGGCCGCGTGCAGCCCGTCCATCAGGGCGTGATGGGCCTGGAGATTGACGGACACCCTGGCGCGGTCGTCCTCCTCGATGATCTTGCCCCAGGCAATGCGCGGAATGCAGTCATCTTTGTTTTGCAGCGGATGGGTCGCGCCGGTGAAATCGAGCCACGGCATGCAGCTCAAGTAAATCCACTGATCCTCACCTGCGATGCCGTCTGAGAGCTTTGTCTGCCGGCTTGCCTGTTCCTTGGCGGCGGTCACTTCTGCATCGAAGGTCGGCCAGTCTTCCTGATATAGCGCCTCGCAGAAGGCGAAATGATCATTTGCGATGGGCACGGTGAAGGAGGGGTGTACTACCCGATGACGGATCACCGCCTCACCGCGAAATCGGGTGCGGAATTCGGGAATGCCGTTGACCGTGAGCATGATGCCATAGAGCACCGCATTGAAGAGGGAGCGCTTGTCTTTTCGCGCCTTCTCCACGAGTGGCATTATCTCAACCGGGGCGGTCAGGCTGAAATGCGGCACGTCCATGCTGCGAAAGAGGAGATATTGCTCCCGCCGTTCCCATGTCTCGATGTCAATCCGCTCTGCGCTCATTCTCAGTCCTCGTCATCCGCGGGCAACCCCGGCAGCATCTTCGGCGTGACGAAATGCAGCAGTTCGCCGCGCCCTTTAAGCTGGCTCCAGTCGTCGATATCGAACCTGATCTGCGTCAAGGCGGCGGTCGGGTATTTTTTCTCGATCAGGGAATAGCCGTTCTCCGGTGTCGGCGTCGTCAGGTCGAGCGCCATCTGCTGCATGGTCGGATTATGGCCGATAATCATCACATGCGCCTCCTCGATGGCAGAGCTTTTGAGATAGCAGACGAGCCCGTCACCGTGACCGGCCGAATAGATGGATTTCTCGATCTGCACGTCGATGCCGTCGGGCAGGAATGGGTTGATCTGCGATAAGGTCTCGCGTGTCCGCCGGGAGGGGGAACAGAGGATCAGGTCAGGAAAGATTTTATTCTCTGCCATAAACGTCCCGATTTTGAGCGCGCCGCGCCGTCCGCGCGATGTCAGCGGACGGTCGATGTCGGCCGTGCCATGATCGGACCAGCTAGATTTGGCATGGCGCAGCAATGTCAGTTTACGCATGAAATATCTTTCCCGTTATCCCTGGAGCAACGCGATGTATCAGGCGTGCATGGATTTATTATGACATAAATCTGGCCATATCCGGGCTAACTTTCAAGGCCGAGCCTCTGGTGCCAGTCGGCGAGGGATTCATCGGGATATTCATCGAACATCTTGTCATCGGGACCGGCATCCACGGGCACCCACGCTTTCTTCGAGCCGACCATCAGGTGGGTCCGTTCCGGCGCGGTGGGCAGCTCCGTATCGATCGCGGAGGCGAAAGGATGAACAAGCTCTGGCCAGCGCGGATCGTAGACCCAGAGCGCGCTGCCGCAGCTTTTGCAGAAATGGCGCTTTGCCGGGCTGAGACCCTCTTCAAGCTTTACCTGATAGACGGAGATATTCTCCTCTCCCTCGACAGTCAGGCTGCCCGCATCGCCGCCGAGATTGATGGCGAACCCGCCGCCGCCTTGCGTCTTCCGGCAGATAGAGCAATAACAGTAGTTGAAAGGGTAGGGATGGGCGCAGGTGAGGGAGAAGGCCACCGCGCCGCAATGGCAGGATCCTTCCAGTTTCATTTGCCCTCTCCTTCGCTGTTTTTCGGATCGCCGGGGTAGGTGTCAAATTGTGGCAGGCCGTCGGTGATGTCGTAATAGCCTTTGCGGCCCTTGACGAAGATATGCGCCTCCGCCGTCAGCGGGACATCGACGTCGAACGATCCGGCGAGGATGCTGATATTATCGTCCCCCTCCATGCGCCAGAACAGGCTGCATCCGCAGTCGCCACAGAAACCGCGTTCCGCCCAGGGTGAGGATTTGAACCATTTCAGGCCGCGGTCCTCGGTCAGGGTGAAATCGCTGCGCGCGGCGGCGGTGGCGGCAAAATAGTGCCCACTCGATTTCTGGCACTGGCCGCAATGACAATAGGAGATTTTGCGAAGCGGGCCGTCCACCACAAACTTAACTGCGCCGCAGAGACAGCTTCCACCGGTTTTCTGGTCGTCATTCATTCCGGATTTCTCCCGATCCAACATCATTGAGCCGGGAGAATATCCCGTTCGCGGCCCGTCGTCAGCATCAAAACAGGCGCCCGGGAAGAGCCGGGAGGGGTTGTTTTGCGGCCCCGAAGCTAAACGGTATCATTGTGGCTAATCTAAGGAAATGCATAAAAAATAAGCGGTTTTCCAGCGAATTGTTGCAGCAAGCGAACGCCTATTCACAAAAAGTTGAATTTGCTAAAAACTTTCTTGCAAAAAGACAAATTTTCAATTACGCGAGTCTTCGGGAGTCCATTTTTCTGGCTGAAAATCGCTGAAGGCGGCGCTTCCAAGGTCGACCGGTCGCTGCTATTGGGCACTTCGACGGCGCTGTAGACCTGATATATAGACGAGTGTCCAGGAGACTAAACATGGCAAAAGGTACAGTAAAGTGGTTTAACCCGACCAAAGGGTACGGTTTCATCGCACCAGAGGACGGCGGGTCAGACGCTTTCGTGCATATTTCGGCTGTTGAACGGGCCGGTTTGACGACCCTTCAGGAAAACGCGAAAGTTCAGTACGAACTGGTTGAAGGGCGTAACGGTAAAGCATCAGCGGAAGAACTCGTGCTGCTGGACTGAGATAAAGGTTCCGATACGAAAGAGAAAAGGCGGCGTTTGCCGCCTTTTTTTGTGGGAAATTCCGGTGGCGATGTATCAGAAAACTTTGCCATGGGGTGAATTTCGTGTAAGAAATCGCGCTGGACCACGCCCCAATCGGCGACAGGATGACAGGAATGGTATATTCGATCACAGACCCGGACGACATCAGTGTTGAAAAACTGGATATCGAGCTGGACAAGGCGGGCGCCTTCCGGTTCCATATCAAGGAGTATGTCCATGAGCTGACCGGAGAGGAGCTCGTCGCGGAAATGCGCGACCAGCTCGATGTGCGCGGTTCCGTTCGCGCCGCCCTCCTGCGCAAGGCCCAAAAGGTTATTATGGCGGGCCTTAAAAAGGGCCGTTTCCGATTAAGCGACGAAGCCCGAGAGGAATTCGATCTGAATGTGCTGATCTGGTTTGCGGACAAATGTCTCAGGGACGAACACCGCGACTATCTGACGCCATAACGCTTGACGGGGTCCGACCCCAGAGGAGTCCGGTGCCTATCCCGCCCGGAAGGAAAAAATGACGAAAACAACACAGAAAATCAAGGCCGGCGTGCTCGGCGCGAGCGGCTACACGGGGGCGGAGGCCATGCGGCTTCTGCTCCGGCATCCGAATGTCGAGATGACCCTGTTGACCGCCGATCGCAAAGCCGGACAGCCGTTGGAGGATGTCTATCCCCATCTTGGCGGCTATGGCCTGCCTGACATGGTCGGGGTGGAGGAGGCTGACTGGTCCGCTGTCGATGCCGTCTTCTGCGGCCTGCCCCATGGCACCACGCAGGAGATTATTGCGGGCCTGCCGAGCTCGGTGAAGGTGATCGACCTCTCCGCCGATTTCCGGATCGAGGACCCGGCCACCTATGAACAATGGTACGGCCATCCGCATCAGGCGCTAGATCTTCAAAAAGACGCGGTCTATGGTCTAACTGAATTGAACCGTGAGAAGATTGCCGGCTCCCGGCTGGTCGCCTGTCCGGGCTGTTACCCGACGGCGGTGCTGCTGGCGCTGGTGCCGTTGGTAGGCGCTGGGTTGATCGATGCCGATGATCTGGTGATCGACGCGAAATCCGGCATTACCGGCGCCGGACGGGGCCTGAAGCAGAACACGCTCTTCAGCGAGGCGGGGGAGGGGCTCAGCCCCTACGCCATCGCCAGCCATCGTCATGCGCCGGAGATCGAGCAGGAGGTGGCGAAGGCCGCCGGACGGAAGGCCGCCGATATCCGGGTCAATTTCGTGCCGCATCTGATCCCGATGAGCCGGGGCGAGCTGATCACCGCCCATGTCCGGCTGGCGCCCGGCAAGACGGCAGCGGACCTTCGGGCTGAGATCGCGAAAAGCTATGCGGGCGAGCCCTTCGTCCGGCTGTTGAAGGAGGGGGCGATCCCGCAGACGCAGATGGTGCGCGGCTCCAATAAATGCGTGATCAATGTATTCGCAGACCGCATCAAGGGCCGGGCCACCGTGATCGCCGCCATCGACAATCTGGTCAAAGGCTCCAGCGGGCAGGCCGTGCAGAACATGAACCTGATGTTCGGCCTAGAAGAGACCCTCGGCCTTGAACAGGCGCCGCTGTTCCCTTAGGCTCCTGACTTTAAATAAAAAGAAAAGAAACGGAAAATCATGAGCAAGAACATTATGCCCTTCAAAGGCGTCCTGCCGGAAATTGCGCCGGATGCCTTTATCGCCCCGTCCGCCGATGTGATCGGCCGCGTGACGATCGGCGAGAAATCCAGCATCTGGTTTAACTGCGTTGTGCGCGGCGATGTCTACACCATCGATATCGGCAAGCGCAGCAATATTCAGGACGGTACGGTTATTCATGTCTCCGGCGGCACCCATCCGACGAAGATCGGCGATGACGTGCTGGTCGGCCACAACTGCCTGATCCATGGCTGCACCCTGGAAGACGGGAGCTTCGTCGGCATGGGCACGATCATCCTAGATGGTGTGGTCGTCGAGAGCGGGGCGATGGTCGCCGCCGGGGCGATGGTCACGCCGGGCAAGCGCGTGCCCCGTGGAGAACTCTGGGGCGGATCGCCCGCCAAATGCCTCCGCAAACTGTCAGAAGAGGAACAGGCCACCCTCACCGAAGGGGCGGACCATTATGCCGAAATGGGCCAGATTTACCGCAAGGAGCTTGGAATGGACAGCAGCGGGGACTGACCGACACCCTCCATGCCTTATGTGCTGCCGCCACCGTCTTTCTTGCCGCCCGTATAGGGTTTTGCCTTGATCTTGACGTAGCTGCCCGGCGCGTCCTCGATTGGTTTGAGCTTGCCTTTTGATGGATCGCGTGCCGGGACCTTGGGGCCGGATTTCTTCGATAGCCACTTGTCCCAATAGGGCCACCAGGAGCCGGGATGCTCCGTCGCATCGGCCAGCCATTCCTCCGGCGTGTCGTATTTCTTTTTCTTGGTGTTCGTCCAGTACTGGTATTTCTTGGCCGCCGGATGGTTGATCACCCCGGCGATATGGCCCGAACCCGCGAGCATCAGCTCTGTCGGGCCGCTGAACATTTTCGTATTCTTGAACACCGACTTGAACGGCGCGATATGGTCTTCCTTGCTCGCCTGGATGAAGATCGGCGTTTTCACCTTCTTGAGGTCGATCGGCTGGCCGCCGAGGGTGAGCGCGCCCGGCTCCTGCAACAGGTTCTTCTGATACATATTCCTTAAGTAAAAGCTATGCATCTTGTGCGGCATGTTGGTCGCGTCCGAATTCCAGTAGAGAAGATCGAACGGGAAGGGCGACTTGCCGAGCATGTAATTATTGATCACGAAGGACCAGATCAGGTCGTTGGAGCGCAGGAGGTTGAAAGTATTGGCCATCTCCTTGCCTTCGAGATAGCCGCTGTCCTTCATCCGTTCCTCGACCATCTTGATATGATCCTCGTCGGTGAAGACAAGCAAATCTCCTGCCTCCGTGAAATCGAGCTGGGTGGCGAAGAAGGTGCAGGCCTTGATCCGGTCCTCCTCGATTGCGGCGAGATAAGCAAGGGTGGACGCCATCAACGTACCCCCGATGCAATAGCCGATGGCGGTGACTTCCTTCTCGCCGATGGTTCTCTCAATAGCGTCAAGGGCCGCGAGGATCCCCTCAGACATATAACTTTCGAACGTTTTGTCCACATGCCGCTCGTCCGGGTTGACCCAGGAGATGACGAAGACGGTGTAGCCCTGCTCGGTGCACCATTTGATGAAGCTGTTTTCCGACTTGAGGTCGAGGATATAGAATTTGTTGATCCAGGGCGGCGTGATCAGCAGTGGCCGCTTGTAGACTTCCTTCGTTGTCGGTTCGTACTGCAGGAGCTGCATCAGGTCATTCTCGAAAATCACCTTGCCCGGCGTCACCGCGATATTGCGGCCCACCTCGAACGCGCTATCGTCGGTCATCTTCGGGCTGATCTGGCCCTTACCGCGCTTGAGATCGTCGAGCATGTTTTCGAGGCCATGGACGAGATTTTCGCCCTTGGTGTCCATGGTTTTCTTCAGCACATCGGGGTTCGACCAGAAGAAGTTGGAGGGCGACAGCGCCTCCGTATAGATCTTCGTGTAGAAGTCCGCCTTCTTCTTCGTCTGCTCGTCCAGCCCGTCAACATCAGCGACGGTGTCCTGAATCCAGTTGGCAGTCATCAGGTAGGACTGCTTGATATAGTCGAAGATCTGGTTCTGACTCCATTCCTCGGACTTGAATCGCTTGTCGCCGGATTCCGGGGAGACGAGGGGTTTTGTTTCCTCGCCGCTTGCGCGGCGGGCAGCGTTCTGCCAAAGGTCCATATAGTTCTTCCAAAGCGCCGCCTGCGCCTCGACGATTTTCGCCGGGTCCGCCATCATCCGGTTCATCAGATCCATGAAGGTCTTGCCGACATGGGCGGGGTCGGGGTCGATAGGTGTCTTGGGTTGGTTGTTCAGGAATTCAGTGACGAGCGCCTGACTCTGGGCGGCAATCTTGGCAAAATTCTCGGCGAATTCCTTCGACGCCTCAAGCGCTTCCTGATTGCTTTCCAGTGGTTCCTTGTTTGGCATCTCGACGAGTCCTCCGTTACTTGCATTGGGCATAATCGATTGGCAGAATTATGGCTCGGAAATTTCGCACCGTCGTCATCAAGCCTTCAGAAAACGTTGCGAAATTATCCACCATATGTTTTATGATAGCTTGATTTATTAACAGATTATATCAAAACCTTGCCAATCTCAATGCGGGGCTTTGGCAGGCGGTCGAGAGGACAGGACGGACGTTTCGATGAACAGGTTGTTTAACGCTTTCGAAAATCGTTTTTTACGGGGCTTGCGCACGGGCGCTGGACTGTTTCTTGTGCTCACGCTGCTGGCGGTCGCGGGTTGTTCCACCGATGGCGCCGAGGAGGAGGCCGACGCGGAATATCCGAATATCAATGAAGTGCCGGAAACGCCGGAAACAGCCGTTGCCCTGAGCGAGGCGGAGGATATCGGTGAAGGCTTGCGTGCCGATCGCGAGAATGCCCGCTATACCGATGAGACCCTGCGCGCCGACACCTCTGTTCAGCCACCGCCCGCCCAGCCGGCGAAACCCGCCTCCGCTGAAATCACCGAGACTGTGACCGAGACCGTCACCGAAACGGCAGAGGAGAAGGTGACGACGGTTACCGAAGAAGTGACCGAGAAGGTTGAAGAGAAGGCGCCTGAAGTCGCCGCTGTTGCGCAAACGCCGGTGACCGAGCAACCGCTGCCCGCACCGGAAGTGACGGAGACAAAGGACACCACGCCGCCTCCCGCGCCGGTCACGGAAACAATAATTACCGGTGAGAGTGCGAAAGGGCCTGAAGTCGAAAGCGTGTTCCAGCAACAACTCGCCGCCTCCGGCGCGACGCGCTTGCCGGAAAGCTCTTCTACGCAGGGAACGGAGAGTTCCGGAACGGCTTCGTCTGTGGCATCTAACTCGTCCTCCGGGACGCAAGGGCAGTCTTCCGGCGGGATAACCCTGACGCCGCCGACGACGGACGGAGGGCGCGCCGTTCGCAACTATGCCGCGTCGGACGGCTCCTCACCGATCGAGACAATCTATTTTGCGCAAGGCTCGCACCGCATCAACGCGGCCGATCGGCAGGTTCTGGACCGGATTGCCCGGGCTCAGCTGGCGGCTGGCGGCACGCTTAAAGTCGTCGGCCATGCTTCGAAACGGACCCGGCAGATGGGCGAGGCGGAGCATATGATTGTCAACCTCAATGTCTCGCAGGCTCGTGCAACGGCAGTTGCGGAATATTTGCTCAAGGCCGGGGTGGCGCCCGGCGATATGATTGTCGAATCCGTCAGTGACGCGGAGCCTCTGATCGATGAGCCGATGCCGAGCGCGGAAGCAAAGAACCGGCGCACGGAAATCTTTCTTCTAAATTAACACAAAGTCGTTTAAATACCCCGTTTAGGAATAGTTCCAGGAACCCGGCGCCCGAGAAAAGCGCCGGGAACCGCCGTATCAATTTAACAGGAAGAGGCCGATGGATCCCGATTTCCACCGCATAAAACGCTTGCCGCCCTATGTCTTCGAAGAAGTCAACCGGATGAAAGCGAAAGCGCGAGCGGCGGGTGAGGATATCATCGATCTCGGCATGGGCAACCCGGACAGCCCGACGCCGCAGCATATTGTCGACAAGCTGGTGGAAACCGCCCGCGACGGCCGCACTCATCGCTATTCGACGAGCCGCGGCATTCCCGGCCTGCGCCGCGCCAACGCCGCCTATTACAAGCGCCGTTTTGGTGTCGAGATCGACCCGGAAACGGAAACCATCGCGACGCTGGGCTCCAAAGAGGGCCTCGCCAACCTCGCCATGGCGATCACGACGCCGGGCGATGTGATCCTGTCGCCGAACCCGAGCTACCCGATCCACCCCTATGGCTTTATCATTGCGGGCGCGGTCGTCCGGCATTTCGAGGTTGGTCCCGGCATTGATTTCTTCGCCGCGCTCAATCGTGCCGTGCGCCACTGCATTCCGGCGCCGACCTGCCTGATCCTCAACTTTCCGTCGAACCCGACGGCGATGACGGTCGATCTGGATTTTTATAAAGAGGTCGTGAAATTCGCCAAGGATCACGGCATGTATATCCTCTCCGACCTTGCCTATGCGGAGATCTATTTCGGCGATGCACCGCCGCCGTCGATCCTGCAGGTGGAGGGCGCACGTGACATCGCGGTCGAGTTCACGTCGCTCAGCAAGACCTATTCCATGCCCGGCTGGCGCATCGGGTTTGCAACCGGGAACAAGCGGCTGGTCGGGGCGCTGGCCCGCATCAAGTCCTATCTCGACTACGGCGCGTTCACGCCGATCCAGGTGGCGGCGACGGCGGCGCTCAACGGCCCGCAGGATTGCGTCGAGGAATTCCGCCAGCTCTATAAGCAGCGGCGCGATGTGCTGATTTCCGGCTTTGCGGCGGCGGGCTGGCATGTCCCTTCACCGGAGGCGACCATGTTCGCCTGGGCGCCAATCCCGGAACCGTTCCGGCACCTCGGCAGTCTCGAATTCTCCAAGCTTTTGTTGCAGGAGGCGAAAGTCGCTGTGGCGCCGGGGCTCGGCTTTGGCGAGCACGGGGATGACTTTGTACGTGTCGCCATGGTCGAGAATGAGCAACGCATCCGTCAGGCCAGCCGCAACATCAAGAAATTCATGGCCGGTGCCGATCAGCATCTGGCAAAACGCGAGGCTTCGTAGATTGTGACGACTTTAGTAAAAATCGGAATTGCCGGACTGGGGACTGTCGGCAGCGGCGTTCTCAAGATTATCAAGGAACATGGCGACTTGCTTGAGGCTCGCTCTGGCGCGCGGCTGACGGTGACAGCAGTGTCTGGACGCGACAGGACGAAGGATCGCGGGGTCTCCCTCGATGGGCTGACCTGGTATGACGATGCAACGGCGATGGCCGAGGATCCGGATGTTGATATCGTGCTGGAGCTGATCGGCGGCAGCGACGGGGTCGCGCGGGAGCTCTGCGAGAAGACCCTGCGTCTTGGCAAGTCTGTCGTGACCGCCAACAAGGCGCTGCTTGCCATTCACGGGAACGAGCTGGCGGAGATCGCCGAAACCCATGGCGCGCAGCTCGCCTATGAGGCGGCAGTCGCGGGCGGCATCCCGATTATCAAGGCGCTGCGCGAGGGGCTGGCGGGCAATGCCATCTCCCGTGTCTATGGCATCCTCAACGGCACCTGCAACTATATCCTCACCGAGATGGAGGAGACGGGCGGCGAGTTCGACGCGATCCTGAAGGATGCGCAGGACCTGGGCTATGCGGAAGCCGACCCCGGCTTTGATATTGACGGCGTCGATGCGGCGCACAAGCTCGCCCTGCTGACCAGCGTCGCCTTCGGCACCCCGGTCGATTTCGCCAATGTCTATATCGAGGGGATCCGCAATGTCACCGCCGCCGACATCGCGGCGGCGGGGGAACTCGGCTACCGCATCCGCCTGCTCGGCGTTGCCCGACGGACCGAAAAAGGCATCGAGCAGCGGGTCCATCCCTGCATGGTCCGCCACGAGACCACCATCGCCAATGTGAACGGCGTCTTTAATGCGGTCGTCGTCGATGGGGACTTTGTTGATGAGACATCCTACGTCGGGCGCGGCGCGGGCGAGGGGCCGACCGCCTCCGCCGTGGTCGCCGATATCGTCGATATCGCGCTCGGCCGACATACGCCCACGTTTGGCGTACCGGTTGCGAAAATGGCAGCGATCCCGAAAATCTCGGTCGAGGATCATGTCGGCGCCTATTACGTCTGCCTGACCGTCTATGACGAGCCGGGAGTGATCGCCGATGTCTCGGCCGTGTTCCGGGACGAGAATATCTCCATCGAAAGCCTGTTGCAGCGTGGCCGGTCGAAGCAGGAGGCGGTCTCCGTCATCCTCGTCACCCATGAAGTGCAGGAGGCGGCGCTGGTCCGCGCCCTTGGAAAAATTGAAAAATTCACCCATAGTGTGGCAAAGCCGCGTATGATTCGCATCGTCTCGCTTTAGCGGGCCGTGCTGTTTATTGAAGTAACGGAAGAAGAAATATGACTAAATCCTCGTCTTTAGACAGAAATCTCACATTGGAAATTGTTCGTGTGACGGAAGCCGCGGCACGCGCCGCCTGTAACCTTGTTGGTCTTGGCGATGAAAAGGCCGCCGACCAGGCCGCTGTCGATGCCATGCGCACGGCGCTGAACCTGCTCAATATCGATGGCACCATCGTCATCGGCGAGGGCGAGCGGGACGAGGCGCCTATGCTCTATATCGGCGAGAAGGTCGGTTCCGGCAAGGGCACGAAAATCGACATTGCGCTTGATCCGCTGGAAGGCACGACCCTGACCGCGAAGGGCGGGCCGAACGCGCTCGCCGTCATTGCCTTCGCCGAGGAGGGGAACTTCCTCAACGCGCCGGACACCTATATGGAAAAGATCGCCGTTGGCGGCGGGTATGAAGAGGGGATCATCGACATCAACAAATCGGCCGGGGAAAATCTCCGGGCGATTGCCAAGGCCAAGGGCGTGCCGGTCAACCAGACTATGGCCTGCGTCCTCGATCGGCCGCGCCATGCCGATATCATCGCCGATATCCGCAAGACCGGCGCCCGGATCAAGCTGATCTCCGACGGCGACGTGGCGGGTGTCATGGCGACCTCCAATCCCGATACGGGCATCGACATGTATGTCGGCACCGGCGGCGCGCCGGAAGGTGTGCTGGCGGCGGCAGCGCTTCGCTGCATCGGCGGCCAGATGCAGGGCCGGCTGGTCTTCCGCAATGATGACGAGAAGGCCCGCGCTGCAAAATGGGGGATTACCGATCTCACCCGCGTCTATAACCTGGAGGAACTGGCGGCGGGCGACGTGATCTTCGCGGCCACCGGGGTCACCGACGGATCGATGCTGCGCGGCGTGCGCCAGAAGGGCAACCGGATCTTTACGGAGAGCATCGTCATGCGGTCCCATTCCGGCACGGTCCGCTATATCCGGGGTGATCACAAGGTAAAGTAGGCAGGCCCGTTATGGATGCGCCGGTAGTTCCCGCCTTTCTCGATGTGGAAAGTTCGCTCAAGGGTAAGCGATGGCGTCTTCGTTCCGAGAATGAGCGGCTTGGCCTCGCCATTTCCCAGCGTCTCGATGTGCCGGAAATTGTCGGCCGGGTGATGGCCGGGCGCGGCGTTGCGCTGGAGGAGGCGGAGCAGTATCTCGACCCGACGCTCCGCAACCTGCTGCCCGATCCCTCCAGCTTCAAGGATATGGACAAGGGCGCGGCGCGCATTGCGGCGGCCATTGAGGGGGCAGAGAAAATCGCTGTCTTCGGCGACTATGATGTCGATGGCGCAACCTCCTCGGGCCTGCTCAAGCGCTTCTTCAATGCCATTGGCGCGCCCGTCATCATCTATATTCCCGATCGCATGAAGGAGGGCTATGGCCCAAACAGCGCCGCCATGGACACGCTCAAGTCGCAGGGCGTCGATCTCGTCATCACCGTCGATTGCGGCATTGTCTCCTTCGATGTGCTGAAACATGCGAAGGATATCGGGCTGGAGGTCATCGTCGTCGATCATCATCAGGCGGAAACCCGGCTGCCGGACGCCGTCGCCGTCATCAACCCCAAGCGCCATGACGAGAGCCAGCAGTTCACCTATCTCGCCGCCGTCGGCGTCACCTTCCTGCTCGTCGTTGCCGTCAACCGCACTTTACGTGAGGCGGGCTGGTATAACGACACGAGACGCGAGCCGGACCCGCGCTACTGGCTCGATCTCGTGGCCCTCGGCACGGTCTGCGATGTGGTGCCGCTGATCGGGCTCAACCGCGCGTTCGTCGCGCGGGGCCTTAAGGTCATGGCGCGGCGCGGCAATGCGGGGCTTGCGGCGCTTGCTGATGTTGCCGGCCTTGATGAGGCGCCGGGCACTTATCATGCGGGCTTCCTGCTGGGCCCGCGCGTCAATGCGGGCGGGCGCGTCGGGCGGCCGGAATATGGGCCGGAGCTGCTCTCCCTCGATGATCCTGTGCAATGTCGCAAGCTCGCGCAATTTCTCGACGGCTATAATCAGGATCGCAAGGCGATCGAGGCTGAGGTGCAGGACGAGGCCCTCAATATGGTCGAGAATAGCCCGCTCAAGGACGATGCCGTCATCGTTGTCGCCGGGGAGGGCTGGCATCCGGGCGTCATCGGCATTGTCGCCAGCCGTCTGAAAGATGCGTTTCAGCGCCCGGCTATCGTGATTGCGCTCGACGGGGCGGCGGGGAAAGGCTCCGGCCGCTCGGTCCCCGGCGTCGATATGGGTGCGGCCATCGGCGCGGCGCGGCATAAGGAGATAATCACGGCGGGCGGCGGCCATATGATGGCGGCGGGCCTCAGCATTGCCGCCGACAGGATCGATGATTTCCGCACTTTCCTCAACGACCGGCTGAAAGGCGCGGTGAGCGAGGCATCGAAAACTGCCAGCCTCGGCCTCGACGGCGCGCTCTCGGTGGCGGGGGCGACCACAGAGCTGATCACCCTGCTGGAACAGGCGGGCCCTTACGGCGCGGGCAACCCGGAGCCACGCTTCGCGCTGCAGAACGTCCGGCTGGTGCAGGCGAGTATCGTCGGCGAGAATCACGTGCGCTGCATCCTGACCAGTGTGGCGGGGCAGGGCCGCCTTGCGGGCATCTGCTTCCGGGCGCTGGAGACACCGCTCGGCGATGCGCTGCTCGGCCATCAGGGCGCCAGTTTTCACATTGCCGGTCATCTTCGCAAGAACAGCTGGCAGGGCAAAGTCTCGGCGCAATTGATGATTGAGGATGCCGTCCGCCTGACTTAGGCAACAGCCTGCGTGGCGGCTTTGCAACGAAATATGATTTTTCACATTTTTTACTTGATATATAAGGACAGAATAGGTAAATCCTGCCCCTGCGACAGGATGTATGTCCCCTTCGTCTATCGGTTAGGACGCCAGATTTTCATTCTGGAAAGAGGAGTTCGATTCTCCTAGGGGATACCATCCGGTCCGGGCCGCGCGAAGAAGCGCCTGTAGGTAAGTGCCCGTTTATTGCGTCCCCTTCGTCTATCGGTTAGGACGCCAGATTCTCATTCTGGAAAGAGGAGTTCGATTCTCCTAGGGGATACCACCCCATCGCACCGCGGCCAAACGGTGAGGATGTCTTTTCTTTTCCGCCAGCCTGCTTATATTTAGATAACAGGAGGACAGCCATGAACTTGCGACTTTGCTTCGAGAACAAGGCCGGGGTGAATATCGACGAGGCCGACGTGTTCCGCCATTACGCGGAGAATTACCTGAGCGGCTTCGACGTAAAATGGGCCGGATCGGTCAGCGTGCCGCATGTCGACACCAAAACCCGCCCGATGGAGCCGCTCTGGCAGTATCTGATCAGCGACGCCAGCACCGCCTGCCGCGACTACCTGATCGAATATCTCGATCGTAACCCGATGGCGGGCTACTTCGTCCATGTCTATGAGTTCGAGAGCGGCACCGGCGACCAAAAGATCCACTAGGCGCTGATTTTCTTGTCGAACTTGGCGTCTTCCATGTCGGCGTCGGTGAAGATGGCGCCGGTCAGGTTGGCGCCCTTGAAGTTGGCGTCGATGAGGTTGGCGTCAGTCATGTCGGCGTTTTCCATATTGGCGCCGGTGAAGTTCGCCGCTGAGAGGTTGGCGGGCCAATTCTTGCCGAGCGATTCCCCCTTGGAGTCCTTGAGGTCCACCGCCGTCATAATTGCCCCTTTCAGGCGCGCGTTCTTGAGGTTGGAGCGGGACAGGTTGACCCCCTCCATGATCGCGTCGGAAAGATCAATATCCTCCATGATGCATTGCGACATGTCGCTCATCACCGTCTGGGCCTTGCTGAGGTTGGCGCCCTTGAGGTTGGCACCGCGCATGGTCGCGCCGCTGAGGGCGCAGCCCGAAAGATCCATGCCCGAGAGGTCCATGCCGGAAAGATCGGCACGTTCGCCCTTCAGGCCGTTGGTCTCCACCCAGAGGAAATGCTTTTTCAGCAATGCCTGAAGATTGGGGGGAAGCGGTGTTGATTCAGGCTCCTGAACCAGATGTGTTGCCCCGGATTTCGCCTTGGAGAAGTCGACATTCTCAAGCTTCGCGCCGTCGAGCTTCACATCCTCGAAATTGCAGCCCTCTACCTTGGCGCCAGAAAGATTTACATTGGAAAGGTCGGCCCCGGCCAGATCGGCGCCCGTAAGGTCGCAGCCGGCCATGTCCGAACCCGTAAAGCCCGCGCCGTGCAGGTCGGCCTTCGTCAGGTTCGCCCCTTTTAGCTGGGAATAGGCAAAGTTCGCGTTGCCGAGCGCCGCGCCGGAAAGATTGGCGCCGTTGAGGTTGGCTTTCTCCGCGACCACATTCTCCATTTCCGCATCGGAAAGGTCGCCGGCGGGGAAGGTGACAGTTTCGCCGCCTGAGAGGATCAGGGAGCCGCCACGAAAATCCGCTTCCTGCAGATTGGCGCCGTTCAGCTTCGCACCCTTGAGTTCGGCGCCGCGCAAATCCGCCCGGATCAATAGGGCATCGCGCAAGTCGGCCTTTGTCAGGTCGGCGGCGTAAAGATCGGCGGAAATCAGGTTGGCGCCGCGAAAGATCGAGCGCGAGAGCTTGCAGCCCGAGAGGCTGGATTTCTGGAGCTTTGCCCCGGCGAAATTCGCCCCGGTAAAATCCGCATGCTTGAAATTGGCCCGAGCGCCCTTTTTGGAATTGACGAGCCATTTGCCATGCTCGGCGAGCATTTCCATAATTTCTTGCGGCGTCATCATTGTCATGCGTCTCTCATCTCCGGGCTGAGCCTCTAACCTTGTTGTAAGACAAGATTAACGTTTTTCTCTGATACTTCGCGTCTATTCGTTGGCCTGTTCTTGTTTATAAACAGACAAGGTTAATAGATAGTTGCAGTTTACGTTTAATTGCCGAAACAAAACCGGGACGAGGATAGATGATACAGGTAACCCAGGAACAGGTAGATGCCCTTGAAGGGTGGGTCAAAAACCGTCAGGACGCCTATTTGCGCAAGGGATTTAATCTTGCCGCGAATTCGGGCGCGTCCTCGCTGATCGAATATGCGGTCGATGGCGGTCTCAACACGGCGGACCAGGCGAAATCGATTGCGGAGCTGAAAAAGGAATATGAACTGGCTGAGCAGTTTCACAAAGACGCCAAGCAGCTGATGTTCGCCGGACGCCAGGGTGGCTGAGCAGGCGAGGTCCTTTAACTCACAACAAAGAATTGCTCGCGGCGCTTCTCGGCGACAAGCTTGGTGATCTGGCGGATAAACATCTGTTCGCGCTCCGGCGAGAAAGTGAACTTCACGCCGACCCCGTCCTGCATCTGGCGGACAACCTGCGCCGGAACAATCCCGATATTATCGATCTCGACGGTAATTTCCGTCTGATCGGGCAGGCGAACCTCCAGCTGCAGGCCGGCGCCGCCAGCGGAGATATTGAGGATGCGGCCCGTCTCTTCGCCGCCGTCATGGCGGACGCGGGTTTTCTGGACAATGACGGACCGGCGATGGGCACGACGATTGTCGTTCAGGGGGGTATGCATTGTCTCTCCTGCGGATGAAAATTTTGTGTTTCGCCCCAGTGTCGCCGGGAATGGTTAAGAACTCGTTTGCCTCGACCGGATGTCCCTGAAAATTTTGCGCGGGCCGGTGCCCTTAACCTTTCATTTACCTCACCGGCTTATTCTGACGATGTAATTTTCAGGAAAGGCTTCGCCATGCGGCAAACTGAACTGGCGTCTATTGTGGACGGATTGAAAATCGAATTTTCCAACGCCTGCGAGCTGGATCGAAAATCCATTGCCGAACGTGCCAGTAGCGCCAGTCTGGCGGCGCTCGATCTGCTGCTCGATGATGTGGAGGCGGTGGATGACATCCCGACTCTCCACGAGCAGGCGAAGACCATGCGCACATTGTCCGACGAATTCCGCGATATCACCGGTGTGATCGGAAGCCTGGCGACGCGCTGATCCCGGCCGCCTAAATCTCACGACAGTTTGTGTGAATTTCGGGTTTGGCATTGCGGGGGAATATGATACATCTGGGCCGCGCCATCGGGCGGGGCGGATGTGGCCGCGTTTCAACTGAAATCATATCTTGTGAAGATCGTGCAATTGTCTGATTTAAAAGCGAAAATCAAGCTCTATTCGAAGCTGGCCCTGCGTCGGATCCGGCGTAGCAGCCGGCGCGAGCGGATCAATTTCTCGGCGCCCTTCGTCGCCGCGCTGTTGTTCGCGGGCGCCACGGTCCTGCTCGATATTTATCTCCGCGGTGCGCCGGTCAGAGGCTATCTCCTTGAATTGCTTGGCGTTGCCGGAATGCTCGCCTGTTTCTTCGTGCCGCTCACCTATGTCAGTCTGCGGCTTTACCGCAAAGTCTGGCCGCGCCTGCGGCAGCGACGGTTCTCCGATGCCTTTCGCGTCGGGCTCTATTTGCCCCACGCCTTCGCGGTGCTGGTCATCCTCGCCGCCGAGCTGGAGGGTTCGGAGAATATCACCAGCCTTGGCGGCGCGATCATCCTCTGGGCGATGCTGAGCCTGCTGCTGACCCCGTTCAGCGTGCTCGTGACTATGCTGGTCTGGTCCTACCTGCCGAAGGAACTCCGTGTGCCGAACGGCCTGTTGCAGATCTCCTCCCGCCTGAACCCCCGCGGCCAGAACCTCCTCAGCGCCCCGGAAACACATGACGAAGGCGACGCTGACGCTGTAAGGACTTAGGCAGAGCGCCTTTCCATCAACTCTCCTTTTTCTCCGCGATTACAAGATGGGCGGGGGCGGAAAATTCGACGCGGCCCTCCCCTGTCGTGAAGCGGGCAAGATGCCGTTTCGCCTCGCCGAGAAGCCTCTGGTACTGCGCTTCATCGATGCTCTCTGAGAGGGTCCAGCCCTTGATATCCGTATAAACCCAGCCTTCGATGTCGGGGAATCGGGCGAGGCCGGGGCGGGTCCGGATCACCGGGTCTGAAATACCGGCATCTTTGAAAATTTGGATAAGCTCGTCGCAGTCCCCAAGGTTATAGGGCGCATGCAGGGCGCTCGCGATCTTTTCGCCGAAGAGCCGCTCAAGCAGGGCTGCCATGGCATCATAGCCCGGCGAATGGGCGAGGCTGTCCCAGGTCGCGACCACCAGTCGTCCACCGGGTCGCAGCACCCGCCACATCTCCTGAAGCGCTTTTTCTCTGTCGTCAAAGAACATCAGGGCGAACTGGCAGGTGACAACGTCAAAACGGGCGTCCGCAAACGGAATATCCTCCGCCACGCCGCTTTTCCAGTCGATATCGGGGGCGAGCCGCGCCGCAACGGCGAGCATGCCGTCATTGCAATCAAGGCCGGTCACCGCGCCCGTGTCACCGAGCCGGCTTTTTGCCTCCCGCGCGACCAGTCCGGTCCCGCAGGCAACATCCAGGAGCCGCTCGCCCGGTGACAGCCGCGCCGCATCACATATCCGCGGCGCCCAATCCGCGAACAGGGCGGGGACGAAGAAATTCTCATACACCTCGGCGGCGCTGTCCGATACCTGGCCGGTTTTTGTTGTCTCGTTTATGGCTGTGCTCATTTTTTAACTCCTTTCCTGATCCCGCGCTCGGGAATTGAACGCGAAAAGGGCTAGGTTAGGCAGGCGGCTCCGCGCCGAATAGTCCAGAAAATGTAGTTTCCCGTAATTTCATATAATGCTAATATAACATCAAAGGAGGCGGGAATGAAATCCTATGGCCAGTTTTGTCCGGTAGCAAAGGCGTCCGAGCTGTTCTGCGAACGCTGGACACCTCTCATCATCCGCGATCTCGCCCACGGGGCGAGCCGCTTTTCCG
>TARA_R110002124_G_scaffold78287_2_pt1 | contig 32328 bp, 31 predicted proteins | sample TARA_R110002124 | Tara Oceans TARA_R110002124 (sample SAMEA4397445) | marine metagenome | biome: Polar Biome; feature: [SRF] surface water layer (ENVO:00010504); material: water (ENVO:00002006), including particulate matter (ENVO:01000060) such as... | depth 5 m
ATCGGCTCGATCATCTTCGCACACGCCGATACAGGCTGGCTGTTTTCGAATGAAGGCGGCGGCTGGGAGTTTCCCGCTTTCTGGGCGGTGGCGATGGTTGTCCAGGCCCTTCTGGGTGACGGCCCTTATGCCCTGAATCCGAAGACACTTATCTCTCGGGACTCCTGAACCGCGTTGGTGAAGCCCCGTGATGAATCCGACTATGGCGGGTTCGCGGGGGTTCCGACGCAAAAACGCAACTGATCGAAGAAAGGAAATGAATCATGAGTAAATTTGAAATCGCCGTAGTCGTTGGCAGTCTGCGCCGCGACTCCTTCAACAAGAAGCTGGCGAAGGCGCTGGCAATGCTTGCGCCGGATGAGATGGAGTTCCGCCCGGTCGAAATCGACGACCTGCCGCTCTACAACCAGGATGACGACGACAATCAGGCGCCTGCCGTGAAGCGGCTGAAATCCGAAATCGAGGCGGCGCATGGCGTGCTGTTCATCACGCCGGAATACAACCGCTCGGTTCCGGGTGTCCTCAAAAACGCCATCGACCATGCCTCCCGGCCTTACGGGCAGAGTGTGTGGGCGGGCAAACCGGCGGGCGTGATCGGGGTCTCCCTCGGCGCGATTGGCACCGCGCTGGCCCAGCAACATCTTCGCAACACGCTTGCCTATCTGGACATGCCGACGCTCGGACAGCCCGAGGCGTTCATCCAGATCAGCGAGGAATTGTTCGATGCTGACGGCGGGATTGGCGAGGGAAGTCGCAAGTTCCTGCAGGACTGGGTCGATCGCTATGTCGCGTGGGTCAAACAGCACGCGGCTCAATCGTAAAGAGTGGGAGCAAGGCAATGCTTGTAGATGGTAAATGGACCGCCGACTGGGATCCGGTTCAGGCAAAAGATGAGAAGGGCCGTTTCGTTAGGCAGGTCTCCAGCTTTCGCCATTGGGTAACGCCCAATGGCGAGGCTAGCCCCACGGGGAGCGAAGGCTTCAAGGCCGCGCCAGGACGCTACCACCTATATGTCGCCCTGATCTGCCCGTGGGCATCGCGCACTCTGATGGCGCGCAAGTTGAAAAAGCTCGACGACGTAATCAGCGTGACAGTCGTCGAGCCAGCCCTGACCGATCAGGGATGGCGGTTCGGCGACTTTCCGGGCTCAGGGCCGGATACGTTGAACGGCGCGACATATCTGCATGAACTCTATACCCGCGCCGATCCGGGCTATACCGGCCGCGCCACGGTCCCGGTCCTCTGGGACAAGAAACGGAAGACCATCGTCAACAACGAGTCGAGCGACATCCTGCGCATGCTGAATTCGGCGTTCGACACTTTCGGCGACGCGACTGTCGATCTCTATCCGCAAGCATGCCGTGCGGAAATCGACGCGCTGAACAAGGAGATATACGAGAAGCTTAGCAACGGCGTCTATAAAGCTGGCTTCGCGTCCAGCCAAGCGGCCTATGAGGAAGCGGTAACGGACGTCTTCGCGATGCTGGACACCCTTGAAGGCCGCCTGTCGGATGGTCGCGCCTTCCTCTTCGGCGATGACCTGACGGAGTCCGATATCCGGCTGTTTGTCACGCTGGTCCGTTTCGATGCAGCCTATCACGGCCTGTTCAAGTGCAACATCCGGCAGCTTGCCGACTATCCCGCAATGTCGGCCTATGTCGAGCGGATTTACACGCTTCCAGGAATCTCCGAGACGGTCAATCTCGACCACATCAAGACGGGATATTACTCGATCAGGGCGCTCAACCCGTCGGGCATCGTGCCGGTCGGCCCGAAACTCCGTTTCGCTCCGTAAGGAGGCGATGGGGATTAAATCTAACGAATAAAGGAGTGTCGATGGATGTCGAAATCGCGAGAAACCAGATCGGAAAGAAGGCGGATGCCGGTCATCTTCGCCGGGCATGGCTCCCCGATGAACGCCATCGAGGACAACCCCTGGAGTCGGGGGTTCGCCGCGCTGCGCAACGAGGTTCCGCAGCCGAAGGCGATCCTCTCGATCTCGGCACACTGGTTCCTGGACGGAACGTTGCTGACGGCTAACGCCGCGCCAGAGACCATCCACGACTTTTCCGGCTTTCCGCGGGCTCTCTATGAGATTGACTACCCCGCACCGGGCAAGGTCGACCTCGCCAAGCGGGTGCGGAACCTCTTTGGCGACGAACGCGTATCGCTTAACTCGGATTGGGGCCTGGATCACGGGACCTGGAGTGTGTTGCGCTGGATGTACCCCGAGGCCGACGTGCCGGTCATTCAACTCAGCATTGACCGCCGAATGGACGTGCGCGGGCACTTCGAACTCGCGCGTTCGTTGGCGGACCTACGCGAGGAAGGCGTGCTGATTTTCACCAGCGGCAACATCGTGCACAACCTCCGCGACGCGTTTTCGCGGATGAGAGCGAATAACACCCAAACTCCGGATTGGGCGCAGAGATTCGACGAGACGGTGAAGGCCATGCTCACTCATCGCGACACCGATGCGCTGCTGACGGCTTGGACCGATGCCGACGACGGGCGTCTAGCCCACCCGACGCCGGACCACTGGTTACCTTTGATTTACGCCTACGGCGCAACCGACGGCCGTGACCAAGCCCATTTCCCAAACGAGGGCTTCGATTGGGGTTCGATCTCAATGAGAAACGTGGTGCTGGGGTGATCTGACAGTGACCGTCCGGCGAACAACCTCTCGACGGTCTGACGATACTACATTACGCTCAAACCTGAGCGTAATGCCAAGGCAACAGTTCATCAACACGATTGATCTTATGATCGGCAATTCTGGTCAGGACATCGGTTAACCAAGCTTGTGGATCAACGCCGTTTAGTTTGGCCGTTTCGATTAGCGTATAGGCGATGGCAGCCGACTTGCCACCACGCTCTGATCCCATGAACAGATAGTTTTTGCGCCCAAGGGCTATCGGTCTCATGGATCTTTCAGCGGCGTTGTTATCAAGTTCTAAAAATCCATGATCCAGCCAGGGCCGCAGCTTCTTCATGCGGGTCAGAGCATAGCGTATGGCCATGGCAAGCGGAGACTTGCCGGATATTCGGGTCAGTTGCGCGTGCAGCCATACCTCCAGGTCATCAAACTCGGGTTTTGACTGGCTCTGTCGGGCCTTCCATCGTTCATCCGGGGGCTTTCCCCGAACATCTTTCTCGATGCCATAAAGTTTGGCAATACGTTTTATGGCTTCCTCAGCGATGGCTGAACCTTGAGATTTATGCACATCAACGAACTTGCGCCGGATGTGGGCCATGCAGGCAACTTCTGTTATTTTGCCGGTTCTGTAGAGGTCATTGAACCCCGCATAGCCGTCGGCATGCATAAACCCTTCATAATCGAGAAGTTGTTTGTTGGGTCGTTCGCCTTTTCGGTCTTTGGAGAACTGATACCATGAAGCAGGAGGCGCTTCTCCGGCCCAGGGTCGGTCGTCACGCGCGTAGGCCCAAAGCCGGGCTGTTTTTGTTTTACCAGCGCCTGGTGACAACATATTGACCGGCGTATCATCGGCAAAGATCGATTGACCGTTAAGAACGTGCTTCCTGATGGCATCAGCCATGGGTTCCAGAAGGGCTGTTGATTGGCCAACCCAATCAGCCAACGTCGAGCGCGACAAGTCCAGGCCCTCACGCTCAAAAATCTGGCTTTGCCGATAGAGGGGAAGGTGATCGGCATACTTTGAGACCAAAACATGAGCCAACAGCCCCGGACCCGGGCGACCGCGTTCAATCGGGCGAGATGGTAAAGCGGCCTGTTGAATGCTCTCACAACAGGCGCAGGCCATACGGGGGCGCACAATCCGGTTAACAACAAACCGTCCCGGCACATATTCGAGTTCTTCAGTGACATCTTCGCCAAGGGTTTTGAAGGAGCCGCCACACTTGTTGCAGTTCTCTCCTGGCGACAGAACCTCTTCATGACGCGGCAGGTGATCCGGCAGTGGTTTACGCTTGGGCTGGGCCTTCGGTTCTGTCTCAGGCTCCGACGGGGCGTCATCTTGAGTTTTGACAGTCTCAGCTGCCTGAGCCACTTCTTCTTCCTCAAGGGTTAACTGCAACTGATCGAGAGCCTCGGAACTTGCGCCGAAACGATGCCGACGCATACCTGCCAACTGGTGTTTGAGCTTCTCGATCAACAGCGCCTGGGACTTAACCTCGGAGGCCAAAGTGCCGACCAGTTGCTTCAGTTCGTCCGGTTCATCGGGGAGATTTAAGGGGCTGTCTAACATTGCCATTGTATAGCGGAACAGACAGGTAATGGGAATCCATGGCAGGCAAATAAATGCCGATTTAATGAGATAATTGTATCACCCGGCCGTCAGTGGCCGCCACGTTCTCTCAGGCGCTCGCCAGTCTATGCCTTCAAGCAACATCGACAGTTGCGCCGGGCTTAATATCAGTTTGCCACCGGCACTTGAAGGCCAGACGAAGCGCCCGCGTTCCAGTCTTTTGCTGAACAAACAGGACCCCTGGCCGTCATACCAGATCACCTTGATCAGATCGCCCCGGCGACCGCGAAAGATAAACAAATGACCGGAGTACGGGTCTTGCCCCAAAACCTTCTCGGCCAGTGATGACAATCCCGCAAAGCCTTTGCGCATGTCGGTCACGCCGGCGCACAACCAGATCTTCGTTTGCGATGGAACCGGGATCATTCAGAAAGACCACGGGCTAAACGGACAACAGTATCTGTATCAAAGGCACCACTGATCTCCAGGTGGTGGCCGTTTGCCAAAACTATCTTTATCAAACCCGGTTCGGCCGTGTGTTCCTGAGCCGGTTCAGTCGTTGGCAAACGGGTTGCGACCTCAACAGGCAGGAAGCTCATTACCTTCGGTTCATCGTCACCGCCAGAATTATACCGGGGGTCTCTTATCCATTTGAAGACCATGTTGGTATTTAAATCATAGCGATGCGCAACCTCGGGAACCGATACACCCGGCACCCTGGTCTGGGCAACAATCCTGATCTTCTCCGCATCGCTCCATTTACGCCGTTTGCGTCTCTCTGCCATTGCTTAGCGTCCGCTTAAGTTAAGCGGACACCTGTTGCCCGCTTAGTCGATGCAGAATCGCAGACCAGAGGATCAGATGTAAGGGGTAGGAGGCCGGACGCTAACTACTTTTGAGCATTCGCGTCTTTACTAACACTGTCGACTGGATCAAAATACAAAAAGTTCGTAGGCAAGTTTTTTGCTGAAAGGTCACACATCTCTTCCTGGGAAAAAATAGGCCGTTTGGTGAGATAACTCCCCTTTTTTAAGACTGGTTTTACCCAATTGGATAAACCATACTTACGAGTATCGTTCTCGGTTAGGATAAAAAAATCATTAGCTGCTGTGACTAATCCAGGCGCACTCGTACAAAAGTCCCCTATTTTTTGAAAATTTTCTCGTATTTCTTTTAGAGAACTTGTGGTTTTTCTTGGGAGAAGAAACGACACTAACTCCAGCGACATATCATTTGAAGAGTGTGTTTCCAGTTTGTGTTGAGAAATGGCGTCAAGATTCTCCAAATCGGTTGCTCTACAAATACGAATACCCTTGGCACCTCTATTCTTCTTTTGTGCAATGACAATAACTGCGTCTTGGTCAATGCTTTTGAACGCTTTCTCATCTGGTACGTATATGTCAACTTGTTCAAATCTAGAAAAAATTTCTGAAATTAGTTTTTTTCCATAGCCAACGTTAATCAATTCGTATGGTAGCACTAATGCTAGGATTCCTTTTGCAGCTAGTAGCATTTCTGACGCGACGACAAATGCGGCCCAAGCATTTTGCATGTATTTCAGATTGTAGTTTGCTTCCTTACTAAGATCGACCAATTTTTCTTTAAAATTCTTCGAAAAATTATGCTTACGGATAAACGGGGGGTTGCCGATTATTAAGTCGTAATCTGCATTATTATTTGCAGAAACAAAATCAAGAAAATCTGAAGAGACGAAAGATAAACTTGTAGATTTTTCTTTTCTATAAAACTTTGAGAGCTTTTGAATAACGACATCGTCAATGTCTACCGCAGTTATATTATCGAAACACATTTCATGCTCAAGTAAAGCTTCTATGAAAGAACCATCACCCACGCTTGGTTCAAGAATCTTCAAGTTTTTTACTTCACATAATGGAAGAGCCTTAGCCACCAAAGCTTTTGCAATAGGATAAGGAGTATAAACAGCCCCAGTAAACCTAATCTCGGCTTCTGTTTCCAACTTACTAAGCATGGCCACATTAGAGTTAAGTGGCTGCGTGTAGGCATTAGTATCTGACATGCTACGAAATATGTTCTAAAAAGGTGACGCCTTCAAGATTTTCATCTTTAAGTTCATCGTATAAGCGGGTTTCTTCAGGAATAATGATGGAAGGGAAGTTCCGTTTCGGTTTAGGTGTCAGCCCTGCCACAAATTTCGCTGTAGCCTGATTAAATAAGGCGACTAAGACAATTGAATATATCGATAGGTTTGTAGTTTTGTAACCCCGCTCTAATTTAGTTTCCTCATCCAGTAAAATTTCGAGTTCACAAAGTTTTACTTTAGAAGTTTTAAGTACCCGATCAATTTCTCTAGCTAATCGCTTCATATCTTCCGGAAGAGCAATATTGTGTTGCTTGCCAAATTTGCTTTCAACAAATTCAATTGTCTTGACGATAATGTCGTACTTTGGATTACGTTTATTAAGAGGTTGCGACTTAGAAATATTGTCCATCTCTAAAATTGTCATATCAGCATTATCTAAAATAGCTTTAATTTGTGCAGACAACCTTTCTTTTGACCAGCTTAACTCTTTTCCTTTATAGGAAAAATCATGCGTAGCAACCGACCAAGCGTGTTCAAGAAAAGTTTTTATTTGAACTTCAAATTTTAAGCCATTGTCGCTCTTTTGTACGACGCTTTCTTTTAAGGAGCAATAGTAACGAATCCCGTCAAAATTAAACTCTGTTGGTCGATAATAGATAGTATCACCTGGTTTTTTCTCTATTATTTTGAATATATCTTCGACAAGCGATTGCGCATCTTTTATCAGAGTAAGATTGGGCACTACAATCGTACAGGCATAAAAGTCATCGATCTCATATCTATCATATCTACCAGTCAGGATTTTGAGAGCATACGATTCCACCGACTTTAATCGGTCTGTGAAATACCACTTCCTGCTTTCACACGCATTTTGCAGTAACTCTTTAACTTGCAGTGAAAACTCTTCATACAATTGACGGTACGCGTCATGGTTTTTTCTTATCGTCTGTTCAATTTTCATGACATTAATTGAAAAACGCTTTTTTCAAAGCTTCGTGACGGTTACGCCTTGAATCTTCTTCTGTTCCTGCACCTGTGCTGTTCGCGTGATATTTAACCTGCTCAGGTGTGTAACTTGTTGTATCTCTGTTATTCTTAATATCATCATATAGTGAATCAATAGAAGTTATAAAGCTGTCATATTTTTCCGCCAGGTCTTTGGAAGCAAGGTCTAATAAATCTGCTTCAAATGCAAGTAGGCACCACAATGAGTAGAGATCGGTGAACAGTCTTTTTTTATGATTAGTGATACATTTGTTGCGGCTTTCCATTTTAAAAACTTTATTTCTAACGCTTTCAAAGTGACTTTCAAAGTGCGCAATATCTTCTTGAGTGGTATCCGCAAACTGTCCTTCACCCTCATCTTCTTCGTAATTTTTTGCGGCTTCATCTTCAGGTATCTCGGTCAAGGAAAAATCATATTTTGCGTACAGTTCATCAATGCGCCACTGAGGAAACCCAACAAATTTTTGTTCTAGAATGGATAGCATGAGTATGGATATAAACTCTACATCCTTCATACGTGCGTTTCTTGTACGACTTGAAACACCGATATCTTTCCAAAACTCCTGCTCTTCAACTTCCTTTTCGGCTCTATTAATAAACCAACCGTCAAATCGAGCGTGTCGGAGTTCTTGCTCTTTTAATGTTTTTTGGTTTTTATTTACGCGTTGAAATACTTCGCTCCAATCCACTTCAGTATCAGAACGAATTTGTTCCACCATGAAAATATAATTGTAAAAATTACTCTTTTGGTCATCTGCTAAGTCATTAAACTTCAATCCACGTAGCGAAGCTATTCCAAATTTAGTTTTGGAAAGCCTAATTTTCCCACTATGAAAATCCAATACCGTTTTTAGGCGCTGCTTACCGTCCACGACATTGTAAATTGGTCCTTTCGCAGAATTCTCTTTTTGAAGGTATATCGCAGGACAAGGATAATTATTAAAGATTGTGTCGAGAAATTCTTGCTTGTCCTTGAAGGTTCACACACTTCTTCGTTGATACGGAGGGTCTAGTTCCAAACGCTCCTGTTGTTTCATATCAATGAACCACGATAAATCTTGCTGATTAGGGCTGCGTTGAAAACTCATTTCTTACCACCTAAAACATATTGATGAAGTTATGTATCATTATGTTAAATTAGATAGTTAATCAATCTAAACTAGTCACTCAACAGTACACTTATTACTAAGTTTTTACATGTTGGGAATGGGAAGGTCCGAATATGGGTATTGTCACATTAACTTGCGATGGTCGCAGATAAACCTCAGTGAAAATATTTAAGCAGCGGCGCTTGCGGTTGCCCAAACGCCAATTGTTTTACGCGACATTGCTTGAAGTGAGATCGATTGATTAGGTGACGTTGGACGTAAAAGCTACAGTAAGTGACTGACTGGAAATTGAGGAATATCTGACCTAGTTCAGAAAATTGAAGCCTTCATCGAGCACTATAATCACCACAGATATCATAAGAGTTTGAAACACCAATGCTTGCTGACGTATACTTCAGGCGTGGTCAAACCATTCTAAATCAACGAGAAAGGATCAAAAAAAGAGAATGGAAAAACGGAATTTGCAAAACCGTCACATAATATCAACAACAAGATGAGCCAAAGTCTCTCGTAAACCAGATCGATATCTGTCTCATATACCCTGAACACCAACAGTTAAATTGGATTTAGTTTTTAGCTATCAATACGGCTTAATTCTGCTTCACTGATAAAGTCTAAAATTTCTTCTCTTTTGACAAACCTAGGGATGTGCAAGAAGGGTGAAGAAGCATCGTCTCTCTGTTGTAATTTACCTACAGCGTAACAATGCCTGGGATGTATCAGTTCATTCTGGTTAATATGTGATTGTACACTTAGAGCCGCACAATTGTTCTCCTGACCCATTTTTAACTTTCGCCATTCGTCAGTATTGCCTGCCATGACTCTCATCCGAGGGTATATATCTTTTGAATGACCAACCAGCCAGAAGGATTTATTTAAAAAGAAGCCCACTCCTTGAAATCTAGAATATTCGTCTTGCCCAGCATTTTTCGATTTCAATTCGAACACTGTGCCGTAAGCTCTTAATTTGATTGTGAGTGGCTCGAGAACGTATTTATATTGATTGTCTTGCTCTACAAACGCTTTCCGATAAATGGTATACCGTCCTTCAATATATGTCCCGCTTCTCTTTGCATCAGAAGGTGACAAAAAATTGCCAGCCTGATCCGTTTTTATTATTGGGCGATTGTATACACCATCATAAGTAACAGGTGTATCTGGTGGATTTCTCTCCATGAAATCAATAATGATAGCAAGTAATTGATTTATTGACTTTATTTGCCCTGAAACATCAACTTTTGAATGTCTATCGTATTCTATTCTTCTTCTAATCTCATCAACAACAGGATGAGTAACATTCCACGCGAAAGCGTCGTGGCATAGTTTCAATATCATCCTAAACACTGCTCTTTGATGCTTATTCTTTTTTCCTTTAAAATTGACTTTATTCTCTTCTAGGCTTTTTTTTAGATGGTAAAATTTTTTCCCATTGAAAAATTCATAAAAATACTCTTCATCAAAAAAGTCATAGTGGCCTATTTCAACTCTTCTCGACTTAATTCGTTCAAATATTAGGTTGATTACGCTGATAACAGAAGTAGAATATTGGGCAAGAATTTTTCGTCTATCGCCCTTGATCGCTCTATATTCTGGTTGATGACCAAAAAGAGCAAAGGATAGATTCACTATAAGATATTCAGGATCTCCTTTATCAATAGGAAGCATGTTTGATTTGTTGTTCATAATTTATATCTTTATGATAAATACCTGATATCATCAATCCTTAGTTGTGAATATACAATGTTATGGCTAGCGATTGTCAAGTGTATAGATACTTGACAATCGCTAGCTTGAGACTTAAATTATGTAGTGTGCTGGATTAGTTTTTCTGGCCCGTAATTTGCCATTAATGGGAGTTTTCTATGGGAGCACCGATTTTGAAGATGGAAAAAGGGGAGAGCTTATCTCACTTTTTAAAACGGGCTATTGCTAAAGTTGAAGATGTTCCTATAGAAGCAGTGACTGCGGAGTATATTAAAAGAAAGAATAAGACTGATATGAAAAAGCAGTCTTCATCTGAAAATCTCACCCCGTCGTTCTAGTGAAAATGAATAATTAAATTCATTTAAGTGAAATACCCGCCAGATAGTCCAAACAAACCCGCCAAAGAGTATCATGGCGAGATTCTACAACTCATACTTCAGCATGGCCAGCTTAGTGCGGCATATCGATGTGCTGTAACTTTTTTGGGTACTTCGAATGTTGCTGTAAAAGAATTCGCGCATGAAGAATTCTTGCAGTATTTGTCAGTTTCGCTTGATTCATCTCTATCCAGCAAGCAAAGGAAGAGTACTATAGAGAAGTCTGATGAGCTGCTAACAGTTACATTCATCAGTTTTTTTGAAAAATTCAACGCTAGAATTGATAGCCTACAAAACGAACTTCATAGATATAAAACAGTCAAAGATAAATATAACGAAAAGGAGAAAATCAGAAACTCACGAGCAGTAGCCGATATAAAACATGAACTAGATGAAATTCGTAAAGAAATCGCGGAAATTCTTTCAAATGAATACTCTTCTCTAGACGATGAAATTAACAGCGCCATCGGAAAAATTGTCTCAGAGTTGTCCAATTTATCCAGTTTAGAAAAAGAAGTTGGTAAAGTTCTAAAAGATTGTGAAGCATATGCAGAGGCTAAAGGGAAAACTACCATAGACAAAATCCGCCTAATCCTCACTATTTCCGGAATATTTATTTCAATAGTCTTGGCTTTCATATTTGGAAAGAATGTCTAATTTTGATAAAAATCCTTGAATAAAGCCATGTTATAAATTTTTCTTGAGATGATACTTCTGTACTGCTTATCCTTGTCTTTTCTTATTTTCTTGAACTCTTCTTTGCGGAATTTGAGGGAAGTCTTTCGATCCCGTCTCTTTGTAACACAGGCTTCAAGAACCTCACCCTCATGATCAATAGCTCTCCATAGGTACGCGAACTGTTTCGTAGCCAACGTCTAACTGCGCGTTGAATGATGTGAGAGGGGGAAGCGATGGCAGGAATCGTAGATCTTTTGCTTCGAAGAAGGCTATTCCAAGGCCGGTTTTTTTCCCGAAATTAGTGTGACAACCCCCTAACTCACTGAAAGATCGCGGTATCTCAATGGTATCAGCTCATCGGCGCGGATGAGTCTATAAAGACCAAATCCTGCCCCCGCAACCAACTTTACAGTCCCATCGTAAGATACAGCTCTTATCTCTTATTATTTATCTGCGACTTCGATGATCTTTCTTGTGATAAACTCTTCTGCTTCCGTGTAATCGGCTGTTGAAAGCACTTCCGCATGGATCTCTTTCAGGGTGGCAACTGCCTCGATCAGACGGGCGACATTGGCATAGGCCGCGTCGTGGGTGACGACCGCGTAATAAAGCCGCCTGATGCCTGCGTCGCGAAGGAGATCCCCGAAATATACCATTTGATCATAAGTCATAACGCTGTCATGGCTATCTCTGTGATTTACAATACAAAAATAGTTGCCGGTAGTGACGGTCTTCAGTGTCTGTCGGATAAAGGGAAGGCGTTCCTCCATCCCGACAGGACCCACCGCTTGGGCGAGATAGATATATTCGCCGAGATATTCCCATATGTCATAGGTGATATTGACGGATGAGTTGGATGATACCTGACGCCACTCCATATTGCTCTCCCGGAACCACTTTCAAAACTACATCGGCAAATTCCAACATAAACTCTACAGTCACGCAAAGTATGTGACAACCTGATACCTTCAGGTTCAGCCTTCCCGGCGCCGGCCACGCGGCGCGCCGGGCTGTCATGAAGTCTGGCTTTTCAGTCTACCTTCGCCAGCATTATCCGATCCACAATCTCACCGCCCTGTACCGCGAGGACGGAGCCGCGGGGGAGGTCTTGCCAGGTGTCGTCGCCTAAAGGGACGCTGGCGAAAATAAGGGCGGCGCTATCGGCATCGGTGGGAGAGGAAAGCTCAAGCCCTGCGGTGCGCAGGTGACGCCGTTCGATCCAGTGAAGGGCGGGCTCAGTGCGGGGGCCGAAAACACCGTGATCGTCGTAACGACGCAGATCCGCATGAACGAAGAGGGCGTCGCCGTCGCTATAGAGGAAATTGAAGGCGCCGAGACTGCGGATTTCTTCCGCCACATAGGCAATCACCTCAAGGCGCCGGGACAGCGCGGGAATCCCGTCATACCAGAGCGGGGCAAGTTGATCGAGAAGATAGCAGAAGGCATGCTCGCTATCTGTCGCCCCCATGGGAGTAAAGCGCGGGCTTATCAGGGGCAGGGCGGTTTTAAAATGCTGAAGGCTGCCGTTATGGGCAAAGACATGGGCCCGTCCATAGGCCTCGCGCTTGAACGGGTGGGTATTCTCATAAATATCCTTTCCCTCTGTTGCATAGCGGACATGGGCAAGGATGGAATGGCTGCTTATCTTGTTTTCCTCGACAAATTTGATCCAGGGGCTATCGAAGGCGGGTTTCGGCTCCTTGATCAGGAGTGTATCGGCATTCTGCTGAAAGCTGATGCCCCAGCCGGATTTGTTGGAATGGCTGAGACCCCCATGCCGGGCAAACTCACGCAACGAATACGTCAGGGATATTGGATCGCGGCTGGAAACCGCAAATAACTCACACATAAGACCCTCGCAATTGCCCGAAATCAGGAAGGATATAAATAACAGTAACGTATTCTCTGTCCGCCACAAAACCCTTTCCCCGCAGCTCTTTTCTTCTCTGCCAGCTTGCGCATCGTAATTTGACGCGGCTATAGTGTTGCCGTGGTGAAACCGGAGGCGGGATAACCTTCCGGCAGGTGTGAGGGGGAGCAAGTAATGAAAGAATTTCCTGCGAACAATCCGGTCGGGATAACGCTTCTGTGCGAACCGATCCTGAACAAGGGCACGGCCTTTACCCTGAAGGAACGCGAGGCGTTCGGGCTGCTCGGCCTGCTGCCGCCGCATATCGAGACGCTGGAGGAGCAAACGGCGCGGGCCTATCAGGCCATCAAGGCGAAAGATACGGACCTGGAGCGGCATATCTATCTGCGCGCCCTTCAGGATGCCAATGAAGTGCTGTATTACAATCTGATCATCGTCCATATCGAGGAGATGATGCCGCTGATCTACACCCCTGTGGTCGGCGAGGCCTGCGAGCAGTTCAGTGAGATTTACCGGCGACCGCGCGGGCTGTTTATTTCCTACCCGCATCGCCATGACATCGACAGCATTCTCGATAACGCCCTCAACGAGACGGTGGAGGCGATTGTCGTCACCGATGGCGAGCGTATTCTCGGCCTTGGCGATCAGGGCGCGGGCGGCATGGGCATTCCCATCGGCAAGCTGGCGCTTTATACGGCGGCGGGTGGCGTCGATCCGGGCGTGACACTGCCCATCATCCTCGATGTGGGGACGAATAATCAGGAACGGCTCGACGATCCGATGTATATCGGCTGGCGCGAGAAACGTATCTCCGGCGATGCCTATTTCGAGTTTGTCGACCAGTTCGTGCAGGCAGTAAAGCGTAAATGGCCGAATGTCCTGCTGCAGTTCGAGGATTTTGCCCAGCCCCATGCGGAACCGTTGCTGGAGAAATACCGCGATGAACTCTGCACCTATAATGATGATATTCAGGGCACGGCGGCGGTCGCGGCGGGCACCTTGCTGGCCGCCTGCAAGCTGCTGAACAAACCGCTGAAAGATCACTATATCGCCTTCCTCGGAGCGGGATCGGCAGGTGCGGGCATTGCCGAGCAATTGATCCGGATCATGATGGATGAAGGCTTGAGCGAGGCGGAGGCACGCGGGCGTATCTATATGGTGGACCGCTATGGCCTGTTGCATAATGACATGGACGGGCTGATGGAATTCCAGCAGCGGTTGGCGCAGGATCACGGCAATGTCGCCGCCTGGTCAAGCGCGAAAGACGGCAGTATCAGCCTCATGGACGTGGTCAAGAACGGTATGCCCGGCATCCTGATCGGGGTGTCCGGTCAGCATGGCCTGTTCACGGAGGAAGTCATCCGTGAAATGGCGAAGAATGCGGAACGACCGATTATCTTCCCGCTCTCCAACCCGACCTCGAAGGCGGAGGCGGAGCCGGAGGATATTCTTAACTGGACCGATGGCCGGGCCCTGATCGGGACGGGTAGTCCGTTCGAACCGGTCACCTACAAGGGCGCGTCGCATCATATCGCCCAGAGCAACAACACCTATATCTTTCCGGGCGTGGGCCTTGGCGTGATCGCCTGTGAGGCGACGCGGGTGACGGATAACATGTTCATGGCCGCCGCCCGGGCGCTTGCCGACATGTCTCCGGCCTTAACCGATCCGGCGGCACCCCTGTTGCCGCCGATTGCCGATATCCGGGCCGTGAGCCGTGCTGTCGCCCGCGCCGTTGCCCGGCAGGCAGTGGCCGACAAGGTGGCACCGGAACTCAGTGACGCCGAGATTGATAAACGGTTGGCCGCCCGCTTCTGGACCCCGGCCTATAAGGAGCTGTCATAAAGTACTTTTGGCAAGAGGAACTGTGCATGTTTTGCCATCAATACCAGATTAGGGGCAGGGGAGTATTTTAATGTCGACCTTTGATACCCGGGGCGGAAAATTCAACCCTTTGGTTTGTCTGTCCCTGATATTGGGAGGCGTGATAATACTTGGATACTTATCGGCTATTATTGGCGGCAGCCTTTCTGACAGCACGCCAATAATGTCATTCCTGCATATTATCACTTTTGACGCCAATGCGGATTCATGGTTTCCTATGTATCAGGCGGCACTTGAAAAAGTAAACAACCCTGAGCAGGGAATTTACCAGACAATTTTCTATGAAAACCAAGTCAAGTTCCAGTATCCGCCGATAAGCCTGCTGCCCTTTATGGTGCTGGTCTGGATGGATATTTCCTGGGGCGGCATTCTTTACTATATGAATCTGATCTCGTTTGCCTCGGTGATCGGGATTGGGGTCTGTGTGTATGTCGTGGCAATCACAACGGCGAAACATTATAATGATCGTGTCGACTACCCGATTGGCGTAAAGAGTGTGCTTTTCCTTCTGCTGCTGATCGGAACATTTTTCTTTTATCCCATCCTGCGGGGGCAGTATCTGGGACAAATCCAGATACTGCTGGACTTGATGATCAGCCTTACATTCGTAGCCTGGCTTATAAACAGCAAGCTAATTGCCGGGATCCTGATTGCCCTGGCGGCGCTTGCGAAACCGCAGTTCGGTCTTCTGCTGATTTGGGCACTACTCAGAAAAGAAGGTCGGTTTTGCGCCGGGATGTTCCTGGTTCTGATCCCGGCGGGAGTCGTCTCCCTCCTTGTTTTCGGCTTTGGGGAACATCTGGATTATCTCTCCGTCCTGTCCTTTATCGGCAAGCACGGTGAAGTTTTTTGGACCAACCAAAGCATGAACGGATTGCTCAACCGCCTGCTGAATGATGTCAGTTCTCTGACGTGGGAATACCACAGCTACGCGCCCTACAACATCTATGTGCATATGGGGACGCTGTTGTCGACCATAGGTTTTCTGCTGTTCGGGCTTTTGTACCGGCCGCAATGGGTCCGCGCCACCCGCGCCGACAATGATCCGACGGTGTCCGCTCTGGACTTGTCGACGATGGTCATTGTGATGACGATTGCCTCACCGATCGCCTGGGAACATCATTACGGTGTACTCTGGCCGGGTATCATCCTTTTGTTGATTGTCGCGATTAATCTTGTCAAAGTAAGTCCGACTTGGACGGCGAAGCTTTGCCTTGTGCTGGTCTCTCTGGGCTATTATCTGGTTGCGAGCTTTCTCCCCTTTGCCGAGCTGGAGTATTTCAGCAAGGCCCCGTTAAATCTTTTGCAGTCCTATCATTTCGTCGGTGGTGTCATTCTGTTGATATCCGTTATCATCCTTCGCAAGCAGATGAAACCGCTCTATGATCCGGCCATGGTGGCGGCAGCACCGCAAGGGGAAAACAGCTACAAACTTGCCCGGAGGAAATCCTGACCGGACACGGGCTTAAAGCAAAACACCATAGAGGAAGAGTTGATGGCATTTGATTACGAGGGATATGAGCCAAAAGGGGACAAGAAAAACTCCGATTTCTTTAACGAGTTTCGCCCGCAGATCTATGAGCGGCGGAAAGCAAGCGGCATTGAGGATCTGGTCGGCAACATGCAGGCCGTCGTGATGCAGGTGGACCCCGGCACCAGCATTGCCACCATGGTCGAGCTGTATGAGATGACGCCCTATCGTCACGGGGCCAGCTATATCGGCGAGACTCACAGGTTCCATGTGCTGCACAGCCGTCCGGCATTCCCCGCCATTATCCTGATGGAGCCCCTCAGCGACGGGTTTGAGGAATATATTACCCGCGTCAACCGGATGTATCCGCTGTCGCGCGCCACGCCCCATAGCCGCTATGTCGGGGAAATCTATCAATGCGCCAACAATGAGGCGGTAAGGGGTACGCTGGAGGATCAGTCCGTCCGCTTTGAGTATCGCGGCGAGGTGGAAAACCCGTTCTACACCTATGATGGCTTCCTGTTCACCATGCCCTCCGACTTTACCGGAAACCGGGTCGGCTACAGTCCGCATGATTTCAACGATCCGGACAGCCTCGGCCTCGGTGGCCGGTTCGAGTTGACCCCGGCGGAGCAGTCCCAGCTCGATGCGGCGGCGGAGTTCGCCGAAAGTTCAGGCGTCGGGGAATTGCTCCTCGGGATCGATCATATGGCGACCCGCATCCTTGCCGCGGACCGTGAAGACGCCATTCTCGAATTCCTGACCCAGGTGCCTTATTATTTCTGGGGCGCCTATAACATCTCGGACATGAACTCCTCGACCAATGTCAATCGCAACGGGTCGATCATGGATGACAAGCTGTCCCCGGCAAAGGTGTTTACCGCCAACAACACGCCATCCTTCGTCAATTCTTTCGAAAACAAACCGATGCCGACGGAGACTTTCGTGCGCAACTACGGGCGCCGCATGCATCATATCGCGATCGAGGTGCAAGATGGCGACCATGCGGCGAACGAGAAGAATGTCGATTTCGTTGTCAATGCGCTGAAGGAGAAGGGCGTACCCTTCCTCGCCCATGTGGTCGGGGAATGCAAGGATGAGCCGAACCTGAAGCAGATTTTCTCCAAGCATTCAAAAAACACCATCCTGATTACCGAGTATGTCGAACGGTGTCACGGCTTCGACGGATTCTTCACCAAGGACAATGTCGCGGCCCTCACCGAGGCGGCAGGGCAGGATGAACAATTCAAACATGGGCAGGTCTTTGACTAGGAAAATCCGGATGAGCATTAAAGGTATCAGAGAATCATTACTCAGCGACTACAAAGGCTCCCTGGCGCGCCACATCTTCTTCGCCATTTCCATCATCGGCCTGCTGCTTATCTTAATCATCCATTTCTTCTGGCCACCAGTAGTCTGGTTCCTCTGGCTGCTGTTGCCTTACATTGCTCTTGGCCTCTACGACATGCATTTCGCCGAGCACAACGTACTTCGGAATTATCCGGTCGTTGGGCATCTGCGCTATGCGCTTGAGTTTATCAGCCCGGAAATCCAGCAATATTTCATCGAGACAAACGAGAGCGGGCGTCCTTACAACCGGATGCAGCGCCAACTCGTTTACGCCCGCGCGAACAAGGGCCTTGATACCCAGCCGTTCGGCACCCAGTGGGACATTCTCGAAGTCGGCTATCAGCGGGCCAGCCATTCCCTCGCGCCCAAGCATGTGGATGCGGAAAAAGCACGGGTTGTCGTTGGTGGGCCGCAGTGCAAGCGGCCTTACAGCGCCTCGCGCCTGAATATCTCGGCTATGAGTTTCGGGGCGCTCAGCTCAAATGCGATCCATGCCCTGAATGGCGGCGCGAAGATCGGCGGCTTTGCCCATAACACGGGCGAGGGCGGCCTCAGCCCCTATCATCTGGCGGGCGGCGGCGATATTATCTGGCAGATCGGCACCGGCTATTTCGGCTGCCGCACGGATGAGGGAAATTTTGACGCGGAAAAGTTCAAGGTGAATGCCAATCGCGACGTCGTCAAGATGATCGAGATCAAGCTCTCGCAGGGGGCGAAGCCCGCCCATGGCGGTGTCCTGCCCGCCGCGAAGGTGGATGAGGAAATCGCCAAGATCCGCGGTGTTTCCGTCGGCAAGACCGTTATCTCGCCACCCGCCCATTCCGCTTTCTCCACACCGGAGGGGCTTCTTGAATATGTCGAGCAGCTTCGCGACCTCACCGACGGCAAGCCGATCGGCTTCAAGCTCTGTATCGGCCGCCGCAGCGAATTTATGGGCATCTGCAAGGCCATGCTGAAAACCGGGATCACCCCTGATTTCATCACCGTTGACGGGGCGGAGGGCGGCACCGGCGCCGCACCGGTTGAATTCTCCAACCGTCTGGGCGTTCCCATCGACGAGGGGCTGACCTTTGTTCACAATTGTCTTGTCGGGATTGGCCTGCGCAAGGATATCCGCATCATCGCCAGTGGCAAGGTGGTTACCGGCTTCGATCTGATGGAGAAAATCGCCCTCGGCGCGGATATGTGCAATGTCGCCCGGCCGATGATGTTCGCCCTCGGCTGTATCCAGTCCCTCCGCTGCAACACCAATACCTGTCCGACGGGGGTCGCGACGCAGGACCCGGTTCGCACCCGTGCCGTCGATGTGGATTTGCGCAAGCAGCATGTGGCGAATTTCCATGACGCCACGATTGAGAGTTTCCGCGAGCTTGTCGGCGCCATTGGCCTTGACGATCCGGAAGATTTGACCCCGGACCATATTTTTCAGCGCGTCGCCGATCAGACGGAACGCTCAAGCCATGAGCTGTATGAATTCCTGGACGACGGAGAACTGCTCTCGGAGTCCATCCGGCCGAGCTATCGGCGCGACTGGGAGCGGGCCCGGGCGGAAGCCTTTTAGGCAGTTACTGAAGCGCCGCCGCATTCTTGAGGGCTTGCGAGAGTTCCGTCTCCGTTACGACACCAACAATATCCGCGGTGGCCTTTGCCTGCGGCGCGGTGGAGACAAGCGCCACATCGGCGCCCTGCTGCTCCAGAGTCTGCAAGGCCTCGATCAGGCTCGCATCCTCGGCGATGAAAGCGTAATTCACCGGCGTACCAACGGACAGGGCGGCCTCGGGATTGTTCCGCTCGACAAAGCGTTGCTCGGTCCTCATGACATTGCCGTTGGCGCTCCAGATGACGATGCCGGGCGTGTCGGGCAGGGGATCGCCCTCGTTTAGGATACTGAAGTTCCGGGTCATGACGTCCTGGATACGCCGCGCGGCGAGCACGGCGGAATTCAGGCCCTCCGGAACCGAATGGCCGCGCCGGTTCAGCTTCAGGGTATAGATGCTGGCCGGGGAGAGTTTCCGCCGCACCGCATAGGCAACGACCGTCGTCAGCACCGTCGGCAGCACCGTATCATAATCGCCGGTCATCTCCGCCAGCATCACAACGCTGGTGAAAACCGCACCGGTGGTCGAGCCGATCATGGCTGCCATACCCGCAATGGCGAAAACCGGAATACCAACCTCCAACCCCGGAAAGATCATATGCATAATGCTGCCGAACGCGGCCCCCAACGTCGCCCCCATGAAGAGGGAGGGCGAGAAGACGCCGCCGGACGCGCCGGAGCCAAGCGTCAGGCAGGTTGCAATCATCTTGAGCGCGAACAGGAGCAGCAGGAACCACGGGTCCGACAGTGCGCCCACCAGCACATCGAGAATCGTCGCATAGCCGACGCCCTGGACATAGAAATGTCCGGCATAAAGCTGCATCAGGTAGATCATCACCCCGACAATCCCCATGCCGAGCATGTGGCGGCTGTAATAGTTGCCGGGCATCGCGTCAAACTTGTCCTCCGCCCAATAGATCGCCCGTACGAACACCGTTCCCGCGACACCGCAGAGCAGCCCGAAGGGCAGGAACAGGATCAGGCCCCAGTTATCACCGACCCCGAATGCCGGGATCTGCAGTGCGGGCACATCGAAGCTCGGGCTGGTGCCGAGAAGCTGGCGGCCGATATAGGTCGCCATGATGGTCGAGGTGGCAACAAGAAAAATGCTCTGCGCGCTGACCGAGACCAGCAACAGCTCGACCGCGAACAGGATCCCGCCAAGAGGGGCGTTGAAGGTGGCTGCAATACCGGCCCCGGCGCCCGCCGCCATCAGGATGACCCGCTGGCGCGTCGGCATGGCGACCCAGCTGCCCATGACCGAGCCGAAGGTCGCCCCAATCTGGATGATCGGCCCCTCCCGCCCGATGGCGCCGCCGCTGCCGATGGAAAGCGCGGAGGCGAGGGACTTGACGATCACGACCACGGGGCGGATGCGGCCTTCGTTATAATAGATCGCGTCCATTACTTCCGGCACGCCATGGCCCTTGGCCTCCGGCGCGAAGGTTTTCACCAGCCAGGCGACGCCCACAGCGCCAATGACCGGCACCAGGATGATCCCGGCGCCCCAGACATTTGTCGGCGTGTGGAGATTGGCGTCATAATGCAGGCTGAACTGCCCGAGAAACAGGATGTTGTGGAAAAATGCGATCAGCAGGCGGAAGACCCAGGCGCCAATCCCGCCGATCACGCCGATAAATATAGCGAGAAAGCATAGCAGGACGATATGCCGGTTTTGAGTTTCCACTTTTTATCCCCTCGTAAAACGTCACGCCTTTTACACCGGGAGCCGCGGTCTCAGCAATAACTTTCCGTGCCCCACATCTGGTTATGGGTATAACGCGATCCAAAGGCGAAGCCGACAGGCAATATCTTCTCAATCTCGGCCAGTTGATCCGCCGTCAGGTTAAGGTCCGCCGCCGCCGCGCATTCCGTAAGGTGCGCCGCCGTCCGGGTGCCCGGGATCGGCACCATATCGCCCGGCTGCGCGAGGATCCAGGCAATGGCGAGGGTTGCCGGTGACACCCCGAGATCAGCGGCATAATCATTAAAGATAGCGAGCGCCTTCACATTGAGGGAGAAATTCGGCTCGACAAAGCGGGGGTTGTGTTTGCGGAAATCCGTCTCGGCGAAGGTCGCAGGATCGGGCATCACCTTACTGAAGACACCGCGTCCGACCGGAGAGAAGGGCACGAATGTCACGCCCAGCTCGGCGCAGAGCTGCACCATGCCAAGCTCGGGCAGGCGGGTCCAGAGGGAGTATTCATTCTGCACCGCCATGACCGGATGCACCATCTGGGCGCGGCGGAGCGAACCGGGCGAAATTTCAGAGTAACCGAAGCCGCCGATCTTGCCTTCCTGCTTGAACTTGACCAAAGTTTCCGTCACTTCCTCAATCTCGATGGAGGGATCGCGGCGGTGGATATAATAGAGATCGACATAATCCACGCCGAGGCGCTTGAGCGAGCCTTCCAGTTCTCCGCGCAAGTAAGCCTCACTATTATCGAATGTCCGCTCCGTCGCGCCGGGAAGCCGCTTGATCCCGGCCTTGGTCGCGATCTTGAAGAAGTTCGGATGATCCTTGATGAAGGACCCGATAATCTCCTCCGACTTGCCGGCGCCGTAAACATTGCTGGTGTCGAGAAAATCAACGCCAAGGTCTTTTGCGCGGGCAAGGGTGGCGTGGCTCTCGGCAATGTCCGTCTTGCCGTAAAAGCCTGCAAAACTCATGCATCCAAGTCCGACCGCGCCAATCTGCGGTCCGTTTTTCCCAAGTGGTCGTGTCTGCATGAACTCTTTTCCTTTTTCTGAAACTTGTTTTTTTCCCAATAATGTTACTATGTTAAGGAGACGACGCAACAGGTAAAAAAATAACCAGAAGGACCTGACCCGATGCATAAACTCGAATTTTTCTTTGATTGCTCCAGCCCCTGGACATATCTCGGCTTTGAATCCCTGCAACAAATGGCAGCCCGCCATCCCGACCTTGAAATCAGCTACCACCCGTTTCTCGTGGGCGGTGTCTTCAACACGGTCAATCCATCGGTCTATGCGTCGCGGGAAAATCCGGTGATCCCGAAGCAGCGCTATGCCAAGAAAGATCTTCAGGACTGGGCGGAATTTGTCGGCATCAAGATCATTCACATGTCCGAGCTTCCTGTCTTCCCGGTCAACAGCGTGAAAGCCATGCGCGGCGCCTTTGTTGCGATCGAGAAAGGCTGCATCGTGCCCTATGCCCGCCGGGTGTTCGAACGGTACTGGAGTGAGGGCGGCGATATTTCGCAAACGGACGTGCTGGAGGGGATTGTGGCGGATGTCGGGCTCGATAAGGCGGAGTTTTTCGAGAAGATCAACGATCCCGTCTATAAGGACATGCTGAAAGACAATACGACCGAGGTGATCGAGCGCGGTGGCTACGGCACGCCGACCATGTTCCTCGATGGCGGCGACATGTATTTCGGGAATGACCGCTTCCCGCTCATCGAAGCAAAGATCGGTGGGAAATAGGCGGATGATTGATCTTTATTACTGGCCGACGCCGAACGGATGGAAAATTTCCATCGCGCTTGAGGAAATGGGCCTCGAATACCGGGTGATTCCGGTCAATATCGGCAAGGGGGAGCAGTTCGAGCCGGATTTCCTGAAAATCAGCCCGAACAATCGCATGCCCGCGATCATCGACCAGGACCCGGCGGACGGCGGCGATCCGATCTCGGTATTCGAGACCGGCGCCATCCTGATTTATCTTGCCGAGAAGACCGGCCAGTTCATGCCTGCCGATGTTCGCGGCCGTAAGGAGGTTATCGAATGGCTGATGTGGCAGATGGGCGGCCTCGGCCCGATGCTTGGACAGAACGGGCATTTCAAGTTCTACGCGCCGGAAAAAATTCCCTATGCGCAGGAACGCTACTCGACCGAGGCGCTCCGGCTTTTCGAAGTGCTGAACAAACGTCTGGAGGGGCGGGACTTTATCTGCGGCGACTATTCGATCGCTGATATGGCCTGTTGGCCTTGGATCATCACCTATAAGCGCCAGGAGATTGACCTTGGCGAGTTTCCCAATATCCGCCGCTGGTATGACAATCTGAAAGCCCGTCCGGCGCTCCGGCGCGGCTATGAGGTCGGGCGGGAGTTCGGCAAGCCGACCGGGAAATGGTCCGATGAATCGCGTAAGCATCTGACGGCGCAGCGCCAACCCGCCAAATAGTGACAGCCGCCGGATGAGCGATCTTACAGCCTATGTGAGCCTGTTTTTCAGTGCCTTTGTCTCGGCGACGATCCTGCCCGGCACGTCAGAAGCCGCGCTGGCAGTGATGATGAACGAGGGGGCGGGGGTACCCGCCTTGTTGATTGTCGTGGCAACGCTTGGGAATGTTCTGGGGTCCGTCCTCAACTGGTTCCTCGGGCGGTTTTTCACGAATTTCAAGGACAGGAAGTGGTTTCCCATCAAGGAGGCACAGTATGACCGGGCGGTGGGTTGGTTCGATAAATACGGGAAATGGACGCTGCTGCTGGCCTGGGTGCCGTTTTTCGGGGACCCGCTTACCATCGTCGCCGGAGCCATGCGGGTGCATTTCGGCTTTTTTCTGTTGATGGTGACCCTCGGCAAGGCAGCGCGGTACCTGTTTGTGATGCAGGCGGCCGCGCTGATCTTGCTGGAATAATTATTCGGGCAGGTCGGCTTCGAGATACTGGCCAGCAGTCCAGCCGGTCATGCCGTTATATTCGATATTGCACCATTTGCGGCGGGTTTCCACCTTGCGGATGGCAGTGGTCGACGTGCGCCATTCCAGATAAGGCATCCCGATATGACAGCCGAGATTGACAATCCCGTTTGTCTCCGCCTGCAGGGCACCAACCTTCTTGGCCTTGAGGGAGGGGTCCTTGCGGACATTCAGGGTGCCGCCCGGGTCCATCTTGACACGGAAATAATCCGGATCGTCATTGGCTTGGGCAACGGGGGCGAAAGAGGAGACGGCGAGGGACATAACTGTCGCCATAACGCCAACATGAAGTACAGATTTTACTGCTTTTGTTGCTTTCATCGTGGCAACGGAATCCGGAAAATAGCTCACAATACACCTCATCGGATAAGTAATCTAAATCGAGAATTCCGAATGATCAACAAGAGTTCTTAAAAAACGGTTGTTAAGATAGGTTAATCAGGCGTTAATATTTGGTATCGTTCCAGGCGGCAAGTAAGTCCGCTGCCTCTGTTTCCTGAAAAATAAAGCGGTTACGGGCCCGGCGGCGCAGGGGGCATTGGGATACAATGGTGAGTATTTTTTCATCCACACAACACATAAAATGCCGCGCGGAGGGTAAAAATGGAAGATCGAAACCGCGAAATCCTCAATTAATAAAAGAATCAATAATTACCGGGTAATGATTTGATTTTAATATAATTTTATCTATATGAATTAATTCAATATATCCCCTAAATGGGGTATGCGGGATCTTTTCGGTTGCACTATTATCAAGAATACTAATGCCGCCGGAACAACGTATCATGGATACACCCGGCCCGTAATTTGGAAGACCGGATGTCGAAAGAAACGCCAGAACAGGAAATTCTGTTTACGGAAGACGAGAGTGACCTGCTCTTCTTCACGGGCCTTTCCCATGACCCATCGACACGGGAAATCATTAACGACTTCACCCCCATGCTCGGCGAGACGGGAGAGGAGTTCGTGATCGAGACGGCGGCGGTCGAAGACAATTTTGAAACGCCCGCAGCGGACACCGTCTATGTTGACGATAATTTCGATGTCTCCGCCATTGTCGAGGCGGCGGAAGCGACGACCCACGCGCCAGTCGGGGCGGGCGAGCTTGAAGGAATGCTTCCCGAGCTTGCCGAAAGCCAGCTCGATCTCGATCTGCTGTTCGACACGATTCAGGTGCAGCGCTATTCGGAGATCGATGTCCAGGATTATAGCAAACCCGCCTGGATGTCCGGGAATACCGCACCGCTCTCTTCAGATATGGGTGCAATAGATGCAATTGATGTCTCTGCGGCCATTGATGATGCCCTCCGGTCTCTGATCACCAGCGACGAAAGCTGACTTTCTCCAATATTCCTCTGTTGATACTAGGGCCCTCCGGTTACTATAGCGGAAGAACCCCTATCCTTCAGTCAGCAGCAGGAGAGACAGTCAATGCGGTCAGAAAAAGTTACATTTGACGGAGAGGGCGGAAAACTGGCGGCAAGGCTCGATCTGCCGACGGGGGCGCCGCTGACCTACGCCCTCTTTGCCCATTGTTTTACCTGCTCCAAGGACGTGTTTGCTGCGGCGCGGGTCTCCTCGGCGCTTGCCGGGCTCGGCATTGCGACGCTGCGCTTTGATTTTACCGGCCTCGGCCAGAGCGACGGGGAGTTTGAGAACACCAACTTCACCTCCAACATCACCGATCTGGTCCATGCGGCGAATTACCTGAAAGACAATTATGCCGCGCCCCGCCTGCTGATCGGCCACAGCCTTGGCGGCGCGGCCGTGCTGGCGGCGGCAGAGAAAATTCCCGATGCGAAGGCCGTTGCGACCATCGGCGCGCCCTTCGATCCGGCCCATGCCGGTCAGCATTTCGTCGATCAGCATGAAAAAATCCGCGAGGAGGGCACGGTACAGGTAAAAATCGGCGGGCGGCCCTTCAAGGTAAGCCGCCAGTTCCTTGACGATATCGAGGATCAACAGCAGGCCGAACGGATCAAGGCACTGCGCAAGGCACTGCTGGTATTCCATGCGCCGCTGGACGAGGTGGTCGGCATCAACAATGCGACCAATATCTTTATCGCGGCAAAGCATCCGAAAAGCTTTATCACCCTCGACGGGGCGGACCACCTCCTGAGCCGCCGCGACGATGCGGCCTATGTCGCCGATGTGATCAGCAGCTGGGCCAAGCGCTATATTCCCGACCTTACCGAAAAGACCACGACGACGAAGCTGAAAGCGGGCGAGGGGGAGACATTGGTCAGTGAAACGGGCGCCGGCAAGTTCCTGCAACAGGTTGAGAGCAACGGCCATGCCCTGCTGGCGGATGAACCCTTTTCCGTGGGTGGCCTGAACTTGGGGCCGAGCCCCTATGATCTTCTTGTCTCTGCCCTTGGCGCCTGCACCTCGATGACCATCCGGATGTATGCCGACCGCAAGAAATGGCCGCTGGAGCATGTGGCAGTCCGACTCAAGCATTCCAAAATTCATGCCGAGGACTGCGCGGATTGCGAGAGCAAGAAGGGGAAAATCGATCTGATTACGCGGGAAATAGAATTTTCCGGCGATCTTACGGAGGAACAGCGCGACCGGCTGTTGGAGATTGCCGACATGTGCCCGGTGCATAAAACCCTCCATTCGGAGGTGAAAATAACGACGGAACTGGTCTGAATCGGCAAAAAATTAGCAATGACATGATTCAATCATAGTTTCGCCATGATTGTATTAGATAATTATAAAATTGGATAAATTTTTACCAAAATGATATCTAAAAGACACAGATTTTGACCTCCCCGGCAAAATCTATACCCCCCTCCCTCCGATCTTAACGAAATATTAAGACTTCCCTGAGAAATTATCTACAGGACCATTGTATCCATCGTTTTGTACAGAGTATCGATGTAGAGGTGAATTCTCGTGGTAGAAAATTTTCATAAGAATTTCGGGGTTATACTGGCATTTCTTGCCTCGCTTTTTGCGCTGCTGTTTTTCTGGACCTATCAGGTTTATTCCGTGAATGCGCCGGCTCAGTGGATGGAGGCCGATCAGCATTTCAGCGAAACCACGGACAACAGTGAACAGGTCATGAGCCTTGTCGGCTTCCACGGGATGATCCACAACTTTAAGGATTATCTCCTGAGAGGTGATCAGAAAGACAAGGCGGATTTCTTTGTCGAGTTTGAACATGCCCGCGAGGAAATGGAAATAATTCGCGCCCATTTCGGGGACGCCGCCCAAGAACAGATTGCGGCAATCGATGCGACCCTGCGCGACTATTTCGTCAGCATCAACCGGATTGACCAGCTCCGCGAGGAAGGAAAATCCATCGCCGAGATCGACAGCACCATCTCCATCAATGACGAGGCCGCTTTCGCTGCCTTCCGGGAAATTCTCACCATGTATGAGGAGGAAAAGGACCGGATCCGGACCCTCGTCCTCAATGCAATGGAAAAGGATAACGAGAACCTGCAATCGCTTTATACAACGTTGGTTGCCATCGGCTTGCTGCTGGTTGTCGCCGTGGTGATGGGCTTGCGCTTTGAATATCTGAAGCGGCAGGCAATACAGCAGCAATCGACGACGAAATCCCTGCTGGAGAGCTTCCTTGATTATTCGACAGTGCCGTTCCTCGTCGCGGGCTCCGACAAGATCATCCGTCATTGTAACCGCGCTGCCGCCCAACTGCTGGAGACCAAGCCCGGCAATCTTGTCGGCGCGTCACTCTCGCAGATTATCGAGGCGGATTTACCGCCGAGCGATATGCAATCACTGGAAAGCGGCCGAGCGCGGCGGGTGCGCACGAATATTGAACTGCAAAGCGGCCGGAAAATTCCTGTTCGCGCCGATTTCTCGGCCAACCGGGACGGCACCATGCGGATTGTTGCGCTGTTCGACCAGAGTTCCGAGCTTAAACTGCGCGAGCGTATCCTGTTCGAGGCGGAGCACAAACTGGCCAACGATACCATCGACGGCAGCCTGTCGATCCGCCGGGAGATCCAGAAATTCAACGATCTGGTGGCCGAATTTGCCCGGCATGTCGGCAAGGATGAAAAAGGCTTCATCGACCGCGCCCGCGAGATCGCAGAGGCGCTGAAATCCCACGTGACTGATTTTATATCACTGTCCAACCCGGTGACGGAAGGGCGGCTGGCGGTCAATCTGGACGGTCCGGTCTCGCAGAAATTCAATGGTACAGTTTCCACCGCGCTTGAAAAACTTGAAAAGCCGGTCCGCGAGAAGAATCTGATGTTCAACTGGGTTAATAATGTGCCGGAGGGGCGGGAAGTTGATTTCCCGGCGCAGCTTCAGCGTATTCTCGATAACCTGCTGAGCAACGCGGTCAACTATACCAAGCCCGACGGCGCCATCAAGATGACCACTTCCCTTGAGGGCGAACAACTGGTTCTCAAGATCGAGGATACGGGCATCGGCATCGAGGAAGAAGACATTCCGCGCATTTTCGAACGCGGCGTGCGGATGAAGAATGCCGCTCAGATGTGCGGTGGCCTCGGTATCGGGCTCTATTCCGTACAGGAAACACTGCGCAATCTCGGCGGCGAGATTATCTGCACTTCCTATGCCGGGATCGGATCGGATTTCGTGGTTCGCATTCCGATGATGCAGCAGGGGGTAAATGTGGTGTCAATACAATCGGAATCCGCCTGAAAAGAAGCGCCTGAGGACTAGAGGCGGTTTACATCTTTTTGCTCAAGCGTCTCGGCGATCAGTGTCCGGAGCCAGTTACTATGCGCGAGGTAGCTGGCCCGGGCGCCATCTTCATCTCCAGTCAGCATCAGCTCCTTCACCGCGTTATGATCGCGCAGGCAGCGTTCCTTATCGGTCAGTTCGAGATGACGGAGCGCATTGAAATTCGCCCGTTGGATGACATCGCGAAAGGACAGGCCGGTTTCCATGAGTTTGCTGTTACCGTTCAGGACAAACAGGCTGCGATGAAATTTCTCGTCCGCATCCGCCCAGCCTTCATCATTACTGCTGCGCAGCGCGTTCTCCTCGCCGGAGAGGGCATAAAGCAGCGGCATGATATCGGTCCGTGTTAATCCGCGGGCGCAGATATTGCCAATCGCCTGCAGCTCAAGTCCGGTCACAACCTGATAAAATTCGGTCAGTTCCTTCACCGTGAGGGCGAGGATGCGGATGCCGCGCTTGGGCACGATCTCCACCACCTTTTCCGTCTGCAGGCGCAGCATCGCCTCGCGGATCGGGGTGCGGCTCATATTGAGCTGCCGCTCGATCTCCGGGATATCGATAAAGCTGTCGAGCGCGATTTTACCGGCATTGATCTCTGCCTTGATCGCCGAATAGGCCATCTCGGTCAGCGATTGCTTCTTGCGGAGCGGCGTCGGACGCGCTTTATACTGCAGGACGGATGTCATAATGGGGCCATATTGCCACCGGGATGGTTGCAAAATGGTTAATCCCGGGACAGCCGCGCGTATTTAAGTCAATTTGTTCATTTTAGAAAAAGGGCGCCGGGCTCACGCCCGCCATTTTAGGAAGTATTTCTCCGCCTTGCCGATAATCCAGGCAAAAACGAGTCCGAGGCAGGACAGGATGGCAACCCCGGCGATCAGCTGGTCCGTCGCCATCAGGCTGCCCGCCAGCAGGATATAGGCGCCGATGCCATACTCCGCCGCGATCATTTCCGCCGCCACCAGCAGGATAATCGCGATGGCTGCCGAAATGCGCGCGCCCGAAAGAATCGCGGGCAGGGCACCCGGCAGGATGATCTTGGTTATGATCGAGAGGCGCGAAAGACCGAAGGACTGCCCCATGCGGATCAGGCCGCGATCGACATTGTCGATCCCGCCATAGGTGGCGATGACGGTCGGGAAGAAGGTGCCGAACAGGATCGTCGCGACCTTTGATCCCTCACCAATCCCAAACCAGATGATAAAGAGCGGCAGCAACGCGATTTTCGGGATCGGGAAGATGGCCGAGACCAATGGCTGCAGGCTGGAGCGCGCCACCGAGAACAGCCCGATCAGCGTGCCGACGAGTATCCCGAGCATTGTGCCGGAAAACCAGCCGATCAGCAGCCGTTGCAGGGAGGCCGCGAGATGCTGCCACAGCAGGCCCGAGTTCACCAGGTCCATGAAGGCGGTGAACGCCTCCGACGGGGCGGGCAGGATCAACGGGCTGATGATGCCGGTTCGGGTGCCAATCTCCCACAGGCCGATGAGAACAATAAAGACGATGGGCGCGATGATCCGCCGCGATTTCGGCAGGAAGCCGCCGCCGCGAAAGGGAACCGGCTTGCCCGCCTCGGAGGTATCGGTCGCCTTGTCACTCATTCAGCAGCTCCATATCCGCGGCACGGGCCTCATCGCGCATCAGGGTCCAGAGCCGCTTCTGGATGGCGTCCAGTTCCGCATTCTCGCCGGTTCGGGCGCTGAGCGGCATATCGATCTCGACGATATCACGGATTTCACCGGGCCGGCGCGAGAGGACGACGATCTTGTGGCCGAGCCGTACCGCTTCGGCGAGGTTATGGGTGACGTAAGCGGCGGTGTAATGTTCCTTCTCCCACAGCTCCACCAGGTCATCCATGAGCAATTCCCGCGTCTGGCTATCAAGCGCCGACAAGGGCTCATCCATCAGCAGGACGGCGGGCCGGACGCTGAGCGCACGGGCAATGGCGACGCGCTGCTTCATGCCACCGGACAGCTGCCGGGGATAGGCTTTTCTGAAATCGCTGAGTTTTGTGCGGGCGAGCACATCGGTGATGATTTCTTCGCGCGCCGCGCCATCAAGCGAGTGATCCTCCAGCACGAGGCTGACATTTCCCTCGACCGTGCGCCAGGGGAGCAGGGCGAAATCCTGAAAGATATAGGTGAGGGGGTTGAGGCAGCCGTCCGGCGGTGTGCCGACTTGCAGCACCTCGCCGTTTGTCGGTCGCTCCAGCCCGCCGATCATCCGGAGCAGGGTGGATTTACCGCAACCGGATGGGCCGATGATGCAGACGATCTGGCCCTGGTCAATCTCCAGGTTGATGTCGCGAAGGACCTCAATCTCGTCATAACGATGGGAGATATGGCGAAGGCTGAGGTCCATGGTCTCGCTTAGAACGTCTCGACGTAGTCGGTATTGACCAATGTTTCGATGGCGATGCTGTCCTTGACCAGCCCTTCCGATTTGAACCAGTCCAGTTGGTCCGTCACATTGGTGAGGTTGAGCGCGGCATTCTTGTTGATGCGCATGGCGCCATTGCGGATGGACGGTGCCGCCTTTTCAAACGGCCGGTCTGCATAGACATATTTATGGATCAGTTCCACCATGGCCACCGAGCCCTCTTCGCCCTCGGTCTTGTCGACAAGGGCGGCGTTGAAATCATCGGCGCCCTTGGAGAAAGCGGCCAGGAAGCGCGTCACCAGATCCGGCTTGTTTTCCGCAATCTCGGTGGAGGTGAAGACCGTTGTCACCTGATAGTCGGGGATATAATCCGCGACCATGCCGATCTGCATGATCTCTGGTCCGGCGGAAATTGCCTTGGCAATATGGGGGACGATGGACCAGCTATCGACCTGACCGGATTTGAGGGCGCCGATGATTGCGCCGACCTTCTGCAGCGGGACGAGCTTCATGTCTGATGTTGAAAAGCCTTCTTTTTCGGCGATCTTGGACGCCATGTAATGGAAGGAGGAACCAGCCTGCGTAATCCCGAAGCTGCGGCCTTTCAATTGCGCGGGGCTCGTCACACCATCGTCATAGGCGGCCTTGGAGACGAGGATGATCTGGCCGTCAATGCCGGGCTCTTCCTGCAGGGCACCGCCGATCACTTTAATGGCGCCTTTTTCAGCCAAATTGATCAGCCCGCCGGAAATCGCGGTGATGCCGAAATCCACATCACCGGAGGCGATGGCGACGGCCATCGGCTGTGCGGCCTGGAAGAATTTGAACTCGACTTCCAGTCCCTCATCGGTGAAATATCCCTTCTCGAACGCGACGAAACTCGGCGCGTGGGACGTGAAGCGAAGCGCGCCGACCGTAATCTTGTCCGCGGCAACCGCGGTGACCGCGCTGCCAGTGAGGGTCATCAGCGCCGCGAGGCCCCCCAGAACCGTTTTATGCAAGGACCGTCTTGTCATCGAAATCATGGAAATTTCCTCCCGTTGGGCCAGAATTGTTTGTTCTTTGCTGGCATGGTTTTTACGGGCTGCGATCGCCCCCGTCAAACAAATAACGGCGTTATTCGCGGCCCGCAATCCAGCTTCTTTTCACCTTTATCTCATCGTCCAGCAGCACAAGATCGGCGGCGAGGCCCGGTGCGATTTTCCCGCGCTGCGCCGCTTGCCCGAGAAAGGCCGCGGGTACGCCGCTCGCCATCTCGAT
>TARA_R110002124_G_scaffold38563_3_pt1 | contig 32267 bp, 32 predicted proteins | sample TARA_R110002124 | Tara Oceans TARA_R110002124 (sample SAMEA4397445) | marine metagenome | biome: Polar Biome; feature: [SRF] surface water layer (ENVO:00010504); material: water (ENVO:00002006), including particulate matter (ENVO:01000060) such as... | depth 5 m
TAAAAAAGATTAATTGAATTTCTACTTATAACAAGTGCATAGAATTTTATTTTTTTAAAATTTATGCTCTTGTGACAATCCACGAGAATCGTCTAAAATTTTTTATCACGTACATTTTGTCGTTTACGCGATTTTTAAATAGTAATCAAAAGTTAGCTTTTATTGTGCGGCTGACAAGCGGCTGTAAATTGCATATAAAATAAATTACAATAGTAATTTGATTTTATCAACGCAATAAGCGGTTGACAGCGGACATTTTACATAACGGCAAATTATAGGATCAAATACTTAATTATTCACGAATTCCAAAAAATAAAATAGAAATGCATGAGTAAATGCTTTTTTAACTCTGCGAAGCAAACCGTTTCTAGTTTAATGCCCAAGTTCTGCACACTAAAACCATTAATACTAAAGCTTCTGGGATATTTTACATACTTTTTAAATAATAAGATCCTGAGGATATTGTTATTTAAAAACAAATTATAGTCTACATCATATAAAGAGTTCTAATGGTTTTAATATTTAATCATCCACTGGATAATCAAATATCAAAAATGTCCTATAATTTATATTATGTAAAATAAAAATAATTACTTACCCCTTTAATTGTCAAAATCATTAATGTTTTAGAGTGAGTTAAGCGATAGCCTTTAATGATCTAGAATCAATTTTTATAAAAATAACAAAATATTAAATACAAAAATAGCTCATCACAATAAATGTGATGAGCTATTATAATCATGGTGAAGCTATTATTAGATAACTCTAACGTTTACTGCGTTTAAACCTTTTTTTCCTTCAGTTAAATCGAATTCTACTGTATCTCCTTCACGAATTTCATCGATTAATCCAGAAATATGGACAAAATGTTCTTTGTTTGAACCTTCTTCTGTTATAAATCCGAAGCCTTTAGCATCGTTGAAGAATTTTACTGTTCCTTTACTCATATTGTAATATATTATATTTATTACTAAGTACTATTCAACAATAATGCCAAAAATAATTTAGCGCGCTAACTTTCTCAGCGCAACCCATTGCTTAAGCATTTCTCTAGAATCTACTGCAGGATAGCCTAATACCGTTTTACCTGCTGGTACATCGTTCATTACACCAGAACCTGCACCTACTGTGGCACCAGAATGAATGGTTGTATGATCTTTTATAGAAGCAGATCCACCAATCATAACTCCATCACCTAAGGTAACAGAACCTGCAAGACCACTACTACCAGCCATAATACAAAAACGTCCAAGCACACAATTATGTCCAATCTGTACCAGATTATCAATCTTGCAACCATCACCTAATATGGTAGAACTAAATTTAGCACGATCCACACAAGAATTCGCACCAATCTCTACACCATTACCAATAACTACATTACCTATATGCGGAATTTTAACCAAGCCTCTTCCATCATCACTTGGGCGATAGCCAAAGCCATCGGCACCAATACTTACATTATTATGAAAAATACAATGGCTACCAATTATAGATCGCTCTCTAATTATAGCACCAGACCAAACTGTAGTGTGATCTCCAATAGTGGTTTCGTCTAAAATTGTAACATTCGGGTAAAGTGTTACGTTATTTCCAATAACAACATCTTTACCTACATAACAACCAGCTCCGACTCTACTTCCCTTACCTATTTTAGCTGAAGTATCAATAACTGCGGCTGAATGAATATTGGTTTCAAAATGTGGCGTTTTTGGTGTAAAGGCTTCTAATAATTTAGCCATGGCTAAATCTGCGTTTTTCACTTTAATCAACACTCTGTTTTCACCAGGTTCTAAATCAATATTGTCATTAACTATGGCTAAAGCCGCTTTAGAATCTGCCCATAGTGCTGCATATTTTCTATTACCAATAAAAGTGGCTTGTGTATTATTTGCCTTCTGAATTTGCTCTAAACCAGATATTTTATGAGAAGTATCTCCTACAATTTCGCCATTTATTATGGTGTTTATTTCTTGTATTGTTAATGATTTCATGAGTATTTTAATGTATGGTTAATTAATAGACATACAATATACTCCTATAAAAATAAATGGCAGTGAGAAAATTTAATATTCAGATAGGATTTAGATTTACCAGCTAATCGGACGATAATCTTTCAAGAATTTACCAGACCAATGTTTACCGGTATTTATACCATCAAAAAGTGGATCCATAACTCGTGCAGCACCATCTACTATATCTAATGGTGGCTGAAAATCGTGTAAGTCTTGCTTGCGTTTTGCCAATTCTGCAGGATCTTCATCAGTTACCCAACCTGTATCAACAGCATTCATATAGATGCCTTCTTTAGCTAAACTACCTGCAGCAGTATGTGTTAGCATATTTAAAGCGGCTTTTGCCATATTGGTATGTGGATGACGGTCTTCTTTAAAAAAAGAATGGAACTTCCCTTCCATCGCAGATACATTAATAATATGCTTTTGTCCTGTATTGTCATTTTTCATCACTTCAGACAAACGATTACATAATACAAATGGTGCTACTGAGTTTACCAACTGTACTTCTATCATTTCTGTAGTTTCAATCTCACCAAGTTTTAATCTCCAACTGTTGGTTTTTCTTAAATCTACTTGTTGTAAATCTGCATCCAATTCACCTTCCGGAAAAACCTCTTGCGATACCAATGTGTTATCAAAACTATAAGGAATCTGGGATAATTTCGCAGAAGATCTCAGTCCTATTCCTGGTTCTGGACCATGCCAAGTTACAGGCATATTTTTATTAGACGACGCACCTGTTGTTAGCTGTTTTAATTCATCTAAACATTCGGTATGCTCGTTTAGTAAATCTCTAGCAAATTTAGGTAACTCTTCTATTGGTCGTTCTTCGTTTGGCATTAAATGACTATAAAAACCAGCTGGCCGTCTTACAGTTTGCGCTGCATTATTTATTAAGATATCGAGTTTCTTGTAACGCTGTTCTATAAAGTTACAGAAGATTTCTACACTAGGAATATGTCTTAAATCTAAACCATGAATTTTTAAGCGATGTCCCCATTCTGTAAAGTCTTCCTCTTGAGAAAAACGCAATGCAGAATCTACAGGAAAACGTGTCGTCGCTATAACTGTGGCTCCACCTCTTAATAACATTAATGTAATATGGTATCCAATTTTTAATCGCGAACCTGTAATCACAGCAACTTGTCCTTTTACATCTGCTGTTTGAAATCTTTTGGCATAATTAAAATCACCGCATTCTGTACACATAGTGTCATAGAAATGATGCAATTTGGTAAATAAGGTTTTACAAACGTAACAGTTTCGAGGAGACTCTAGCTCTAATTGTTCTTTGGTTTGTAAATCTGCTTCTGGTAACAATTTAGGAGCAACAAATATATGAGCTTCTCGTGCACTGCGGATTCCAGTGACTTTACGTGCGTTTTTATCGCGAGCAGCTTGTTTTCTTTTAGCTGCTTTCTTTGCGTCTTTTTTACGACGAGAAAATTCTTCTCTATTGGGACGCGATAATTGTCCAGAAGCTTTTATTAAAGCTGTACGCTGTGGTTTCGGGATTTCAAAAATCTGATCTGTATCTGCAACTAAACGTTTTAGTATAGTAATACACTTTTCAATCTCTTCTGTAGAAATATCCTTGCTTTGGTAAGTATTATCGTTGCTCATTTATTGTTATAATATACCTCTACTCTATAGTTTATGCTTCTTGAAGTTCTTTCTTAGACTTTCTATACAGATAAGAATTAAATATACTACGTCTAGCAAATCGCATTTGTTTGTCTGAATTTAAAAACTTAATAAATACATTTTTTGGTACTCCAAAATATTCATAAGAACTGCTATCTAAAAATGTAATTTCTAAGAGTAAACCTTTATGTTGAAAATCTAGAATATTAGACTCCATTATTGTTTTTGTATAATCTTCGAGATTAGAAGCTTTAGTTTCTGGCGCAATACTTACTAGAAAATGATAACCATCTATGATTTGACGACTTTTTAATTCTGCTTCTTCTTGTCCTACATCACCATCTTGAAATTTATCAGGATGCCATTCTTTTACTAAGTTTCTATACGATTTCTTTAATACTCTTAAATCAATAGTATCTTCAATAGAAAATAGTTTTTTGTATTCTTTAATACGTTTCATTACCAGTGCTTTAAATTAAGGCGCGAAACTACATTATTTTCAGATATAATAGTCTATTAATCTTGTATTATAAAAACCTTAATCTTCTGGTGAAAAACCATGAATCTCTTCAAACTTTTCATCAAAGTTTGTTCTCAAATACGAACTGAGTTTCTTTTGGTAATCATCTTTTAGCCACTTCAAAAAATTGTAAGTGCTTTTACTAATGCACTTAGCGTAAATCTCTATGCGTTGGTTAATATCGTCTTTTAATAATTTTGCTAAAGCTAATGCATCATATACGTCCTCACTATTCTCAATACAGATTTTTGCATGCTGTTCTATAGAACGCTCTAAAACAACTTTAGAAGATTCACCCTTTGTGACGGCATCTTTATAGGTCTGTTTAATATCAAAATAAGTGTCTTCAGATTTAGAAAACTCATCCTTAATTTCGTCTGATAAATCGTGCTTAAAAGTAGATTCAATAGTTTCATCATCTTTAATTCGGTCTGCAAACCAGTTTGGCGATTTAAAAATTAATTGCCAATCTAAATCCGCTCCCCATGGACCAAATCGATAAAGGTTGTTTCCTAAATCTATGGTCGTAAACATAGCTTTGCTATTTAATATACGAGAGCCACGACCAATCATTTGGTAGTATAAGGTTAATGATTTAGTTGCTCTGTTTAAGATAATGGTATCTATAGTTGGTTCATCAAAACCAGTAGTTAAAATACTTACAGAAGTTAGTATTGCATCTGGTGTTTGGTGAAACCATTCTAAAATCTGCTTCCGCTGCTTTTTTGTTGCTGTATTATCTAGGTGCATAATTGGTAAGCCAGCTTCTTTAAAGGCATAATACACATTTATAGACGTATTTATACCATTATTAAAAATCAAAGCTTTCTTTCCTAATGAATGTTTTTTATAAGCATCTACAAGCTTTTGCAACATTGCAGGACTAGAATATAAATCTTCAGATGATTTTACTGTATAATCACCATTAGAACCAACCTCTAAAGAGGTTAAACCCATATCGTAAGCATAAGTTTCTGCTCGTGCTAAGAATTCGTTTTCAATTAGATTCTCAATCGTTTCACCAGTAATAAGTTCATCGTAGTTATCCTTCATTGGTAACTCTTTGTTAGAACTTAATGGTGTTGCAGTAACACCTAGAATGAAAGATTTTTCAAAAAACTTAAAAAGCTTTGTAAATGAATTATAATGCGCTTCATCAATAATTACTAAACCAACATCTGAGATATCGAGCATATCATCATTCAAACGATTATTTAAGGTTTCAACCATTGCAACAAAACACGAATACTCAGCCTGGTCGTCTAGATTTGCTTTACTATTCACCACTTTGTTGGTAACACCAAAACCATCTAGCATTTTAGACGTTTGGTTACAAAGTTCAACTCTGTGCGTCATTATCAACACCTTCTTGCTATGATTCTTCAAATATTGACGTACCATTTCAGAGAAAATAACCGTTTTCCCACCACCAGTTGGCAGTTGATATAATAAGTGATAATCATCACGCTCTGTATCAAACTTTTCAAAAATTTGACTTATAGCACCATGTTGATAGTCATATAATTCTTTATCGGTCTTCTTTTCTTGAACAGCTTGATTGGTTTGAGACATGGATTATAATTAATTTAATACTTTGCAAAATTACGTTATTTTAAGAGATGTTAAAGCCATTTGCTGTTAACAATATTTGTTTTATTTTAGCGTTCTTTCAGACCGACTAAGAATATTATTTATAAATGAAACACATCTTTTTTTGCTTTGCATTTCTTATGAGTGCGATGTGTTCTTTAGCGCAAGAAGATACTCTGGCAACTTCTATTAAAATAAAACTACCAACTTCAATACTCAAAAAAAAGGTTATAGTTAACGAAATTGAAATTCCTTTAATTTCAAAAAAAGAATCATTAATCATTATTCCAAAAGTTAACATTAAAGCAGATTATTGGAACACAACGGTTTACAGTCCTTACCGAAATACAATTACAGAATTTCCATTAGAAATAACATTTAAGGATAGTATTTACACTTCACCTGTTGCGCATAAAAAAGTGATTACATCTCGCTATGGCTGGCGCAAAGGGAGACCACATAAAGGTATTGACATTGATTTAGTTACTGGTGATTCCGTTGTTTCTATACTTAGTGGTATAGTGCGTTTTGCAAGATACAGTCGTGGCCATGGTAAAACTGTAGTCGTTAGACATTATAACGGTTTAGAAACGACTTATGCACATTTATCACATATTGCCGTTAAAGCAAATGACAGCTTAACTACGGGACAATATTTAGGTAAAGGAGGAAATACAGGAAACTCAAGAGGTAGTCATCTTCATTTGGTGGCAAGTTATAAAGGGGAATATATTCATCCGGATTACCTCTTTAATTTTGATAGCTCTAATACCATTAGATCTGAAGATATTTGGGTAACTCGTAAATGGACAAGACCAAGTTATCATAGTTCTAAGCGTTTATCCAAGTTAAATCTTTTTGAAACTAAGGAAGCTGCTTTAGCTAGTATAGAAAAACAACGAAAAGTATATGTTGTAAAATCTGGTGATACATTATCACGAATCTCTTTACGAAATAACACTACGATTTCGTCGATTTGTCGCACAAATAAAATTAAGAAAACCTCTACCTTAAGAATTGGTCAAAAATTAGTTTTAGAACTGTAGTAAATCGTTTATTCAAAGTTTAATTTTCTGTATTTTGCAAGCTCAATCCAAATTTTGTATTAGAACTTCGTTATGAAGGTTTAAATTGCAATAAAATCTAGGATTTTCTTAATTTGAGCATAGCATCGCTACGGTTAAATTAAAAAATAAAGCAGAGCGATAGATTTTAAAGCAATTTAAAGATGTAATAGATTTTCTAATGCACACTTGGGTTATATAAATTGTACGATTTGAAAGTTTGTATTGCCGAAAAACCAAGTGTTGCAAGAGAAATTGCATCTGTATTAGGAGCCACAACAAGACATGATGGCTACTATGAAGGCAATGGCTATGCAGTAACTTATACTTTTGGACATCTTTGTACTTTATATGAACCTGTAGATTACAAACCCTATTGGAAAAGTTGGGATTTGAATAACTTACCAATGCTTCCTGAGAAATTTCAGGTTAAGATTTCGGATAATGATGGTATTAAAAAGCAATTTAAGATTGTAAAAAGTTTATTTGATAAAGCTGATGTTGTTATTAACTGTGGTGATGCTGGCCAAGAAGGAGAATTGATACAGCGTTGGGTAATTAATAAAGCTAATTATAAAGGGGAAGTACAACGCTTATGGATTTCGTCTTTAACTACAGAAGCTATTAAAGAAGGCTTTAAGAATTTAAAACCCTCTAAAGATTATGACAACCTATACTATGCAGGCTTTTCAAGATCTATCGGAGATTGGCTTTTAGGTATTAATGCTACCCGATTATATACTGTTAAATATGGTGGTTATAAGCAAGTTTTGTCTGTTGGCAGAGTGCAAACTCCTACCCTTGCGATGCTAGTAAGTCGTTTTAAAGAGATTGATAACTTTAAGCCACAACCGTATTGGGAATTACAAACACTTTACCGAGATACACTTTTTAGTTATGAAGAAGGACGCTTCTTGAAAATGGAAGATGGTGAGATTCTTGCCAATAAAGTCAAGGAACATGAGTTTGAAATTGTATCAATTACCAAAAAGAAAGGAACTGAATATGCTCCTAAACTTTTTGACTTAACAGGCTTGCAAGTATATTGTAATACTAAGTTTGGGTTTTCTGCAGATGAGACACTTAAAATAGCACAAAAACTTTACGAAAAAAAGGCGGTTACATATCCTAGAGTGGACACAACATTTTTGCCAAATGATGTCTATCCGAAGGTGAAAAGTATATTATCTAAACTTACTGATTACTCGAATCTTACAGTGCCATTATTAAATCAAAAAATAAAGAAGTCTACAAAGGTCTTTAATGATAAAAAAGTAACAGATCACCATGCCATAATTCCTACCGGAATGCAAACGCATTTGCAATACAACGAGCAACAGGTTTATGACATCATAGTAAAGCGTTTTATCGCTGTTTTTTATAACGATTGTAAAGTTTCTAATACAACAGTTATAGGAAAAGCTGCAGATGTTAATTTTAAAACCACAGGAAAAGAGATTCTTTCTAAAGGTTGGCGTGTGGTATTCGAAAAGCAAGATGCTACGATTATAAGCAGTACAACAAAAGATAAAATGTTACCAAGCTTTGTTAAAGGTGAAAAAGGATCTCATGAACCTTCATTCTTAGAAAAACAAACGAAACCACCAAATCAATTTACAGAAGCTACTCTTTTACGCGCAATGGAAACTGCTGGCAAACAAGTAGAAGATGATGAACTTAGAGATTTAATGAAAGAAAATGGTATTGGTCGTCCATCTACACGCGCTAATATTATTGAGACACTTTTTAGACGCAAATATGTAAAGCGGAATAAAAAACAACTTATTCCAACAATTACAGGAATTCAATTGATTGATACAATTCAGAATGAATTATTAAAATCTGCTGAGCTTACTGGTTCTTGGGAAAAGCAATTAAAGGACATTGAGAAAGGTAAAATTAGTGCTACTGCTTTTATAAAGGGAATGAAACGTATGGTTGATGCCTTAGTTTATGAAGTGAGAAGTGAAAAGGTACAGACTAGGATTTCTTCTGTAAACAATAAACCTGTTGGGAAACCTAAATCGAAGACCAAATCTAAAACAGAAACTATTATTGGAGGTTCTTGCCCTAAATGTAAAACGGGTAAACTTTTAAAAGGGAAGTCAGCCTTTGGTTGTAATATGTATGGTAAAAGCTGTGATTTTACTTTACCTTTTAGTTTTTGTGACAAAAAAATTTCTGAAAATCAATATATGCGTTTATTGAGTAAAGGGTTAACCGTTAACTTAAAAGGTTTTAAAATTGAAGGCAAACCTGTTGAGGGTTTATTACGTTTTGATGCTAATTTCAAACTAAAGATTGAACCTAAACAAACAAAGGTTAAACCAGTTGTAGCTGGCGACACTTGTCCTAAATGTAAAACAGGAAAACTATTGAAAGGTAAAACTGTTTTTGGTTGCAGTAATTATAAAACGGGTTGTAATTATCGTGTTAATTTCTAAGTTTTATTGGCACATAAAAATCTTCTTCTGATTCTGGATCTGCATTTTTATATTTCTCACCCATTACTTGAAAGTGTGGTCTATTGTCAATTTCATAACCAGAAGTTGTTAACCATTCTGACATAATCCGCTGGTATAATCCAAAAGCATCTAGTCCTTTTTGAAGAAAAACAGCATATTTTCCTTCAGGAATTGTAAAAGCTTCCATAGTATCTGGAATGTCTTTAAAATCTATAACTTCAACACAAGCTATGATATTAAAAGGTTTATCATGTTTATTGAATTCACTATAAACTTGAATAGCTATAAACTCATCATTTATAACACTTTGAATATCTTTTCTATTTGGCATAAAGCTTTTCCATAAAGCAACAATATTTTCGTGTTCATTATGATGCATTGAGTTTTTCATGCCAATGACCTTTTTTGCTGATATATTTACAATTCTTGGATTCAATGTTAACGCTTATTTTTTTAAATTATCTAAAATGAAGACTTGCTTTTTAAATTATTTCCATTTTTAGCTAATGATATTTTAATCTAAAAAATGAAAAAAATCTGGATGAAATTCTTTTTTGCCTTTACTCATAAAATATAGCTATAAAAAAACCATCCTAAAATAAATTAAGATGGTCATATATGTTTAATGTACTTGTATTATACTTTTTTTACTCTTACAGCATTCATACCACGTTGTCCTTTTTCTAATTCAAAAGTAACCTTATCATTTTCAATAATCTCATCTATGATACCACTTACATGCGTAAAATGTTTTTCATTTGTATCAGTATCTATTATAAAACCGAATCCTTTAGAGCTGTCATAAAATGATACTTTACCATTTCTTATAGGATCGAATACTTCATCGCTATCCTCTTTTTTAGGAATACCAATTTCAATATTTTTCGCCTTAACTTTTATTTTCATTGAAGGATCTGGAGGTGTATCTGTTAGGTTTCCATTATGATCTACATAAGCCAAAGGAATACCACCTGAACCGTTTTCACCTCTTTCGAGTTTACGCGCTTCCATTTTCTTGCGCTTATCTTCTCGCTTTTTTAATCTCTTTTTTTCTTTTTCACTTTTACTAAAAGTCTGTTGTGATTTAGCCATTCGTTGTTTTAAATAATTAATATATGCCTGCTTATGAAAATATTGAAATAATATATTAATGCTAAAAACTAAACATTGAATAGTATTAAAACCTAGAAAAATAACTTAAGAATAGAGCTATTAGTGCGGTATATCTTCAATAAACTGTTTGCAAAGATACAATTTCTGATTTTATTTTATGCGTCCTGTCCAAGATATATTATTACCTATATTATCAGAAACTGTCAGAAATGCATTTCCATTAGGTTTAATATCAATAAAAACTTGATATGTATTTACACTAAATTCAATTGAAATTCGTTGATTATCATCATTAAATGACACCTTGTAATTTTCTAATTCACCTTCAATATCAAATGTTTTATTGGCATTCCTTAAGGATACAACCTGTCCTGAAACTTTAGATTTATCAATACTAATTGTATTAGTATTACCATCTAACATTTCTCGTTGTTTGTTATTATATACAACTTCTCCTACGTATTTAAACGTCAGACTTTTTACCAATGCTTTTGAGTTATTATATGTCGCTTGGAACTTTTCTTTTTGAGACACCCTAGTTTGTGCACAAGTATATGTTGTTGCACTAATGCTAAGCAGGATCGTTAATAATAATAAATTTTTCATATTATTTTGGGTCTAATACATTTTTAATTCGTTCTATGCAGTCTCTATAATGATATTTGGTTTCTGTACTTAAGGCCATTTTAGATGCTACAATAAGTGTTCTTTTTAACTGGTTTAATTCTCCTCGTACTAATGCTCTAACATCTGATTGATTGACATTAAAATATTGTCTGCTTCGTTTAGGATCTAGATTTTCTGTCATTAAATATGTCATTCTATCCAAATAAGCACGCTGCAAGTTACGTCTAAAAACTGAAACATTTGAAGCTGTTTTGGTTTCTAACCAAATCCCTAAACGCACATCTCTTAGCATACCTAACGCTGAGTAATTACTTGCATCCATAGCTTTATGGTCAATAAGTCTGCCCAAACGTTCAAAATTCAATAAATTATTTAAATGACGGCTTTGCACACCTCTTATACGATCTGTATAACCTGCATAATTAATATTCTGAAGAGTAGATTTATCCATTAACCAAATTGGAGTCTCAAAGGCATTTTTATGTAACCATTGTATCGCTGATTTTTGATAGACTTTAGAAACCGGGTTATAAACATCACCTTCTTGAGACGGATTTTTAGTGTCTTCTACCACTCCACCAACATGTGTTACTACATGTCCGACATAACGACTCCAAACGCCAAGCATTTCACCATATAATTCTTCTAAGTCATCGTAATTATCTGTTTGGTCGCTCGTCCATTTTGGTAAATTCTTCGCTACGATTTTTAAGTTTTTAAGCCCATAAGTACTAGCTAAAATGCTATTGTTTCCTATATCTTCAGTCTGTGCTGTAGGATCAAAACGACTACTTTGCTTTCCGAATTTATATTTAGGATTATCAGCTTTTGCCATAATCCAACTCTTTAAAACTTCCTTTTCTGCATCTGCAGATTGAGCTTCAGAAATATATCTGTAGCCATAGTTAATCGCATAATCGTCATAAGGACCTAACTGTCTTACAAAACGAATATTAGTACCACCAGGTTGCGCAATATAGTTATAACGTGCATAATCCATAATAGTAGCAGCAATTCCGTTCTTTTGGGTAAATGCACCATTTCTATAATTTTCTACATCGTAGGCATAACTAGCACTCATATTATGTGGTAAACCAAGTGTGTGGCCAACTTCGTGAGCAATAACCATTTTCATCATTTCACCAATCTCTTTATCTGGTGTGTTTAAAGTTCTGGCTGATGGATTTGCAGCTCCTGTTTCTAGCAAGTACCTGTTTCTATATGATCGTAAATGGTTATGATACCATATAATATCACTTTCAATAATTTCACCACTTCTAGGATCAGAAACGCTTGGCCCTGTTGCGTTTCGAGTTGTACTTGCGACATATCTTACTACAGAATAGCGTATGTCTTCTGGACTAAATTCTGGGTCTTCTTCCTTTGTTGGAGCATCTTTTGCTATAATTGCGTTTTTAAATCCTGCCACTTCAAAAGCCTTTTGCCATAGCTCTATCCCTTCTTTCATGTAAGATCTAAATTTTTCTGGTGTAGCAGGATCTAAATAATACACTATTGGTTTTACAGGCTCTACTAATTCTCCTTTTTTGTATGCTTCGATATCTTTTGGGATTAATTTCCAACGTCTTAAATAAGTTTTTCTATCTGCTTTTAATTCATTACTTCCATAATCGTATTTACTTAATGTAAACCAACCTATACGATCATCAAATAAACGTGGTTGCATTGGTACTTTTGGCAATAAAATCATGGATTGATTCATCTGCACACTTATAGTTTCGTCACCTGTATTTACTGGAGGTTCGGACGCGTTATAAGTAAAATCCTGAATCACTTCTATGTTCTCAGGAAAACTCTTCATTGTATTAATAAAGCTTCGCGATTTATCTAGGTTTCTTACTTTATACTGTTTTCTAAAAAACGAAGGTAAACCACTAATAGCTTTGACATCTGAAGCGTAAAAATTAGTCACATCAATAACTACAGAAGTTGAATCTTTTGAAAAAGCAGCAATATCAAATGCATATAATGTAGGTTCGTAATTATTAGCTCTTACCGAAACATTAATCGGTAAACTATCTGCAGCTATAGCACTTGAAGATTTTTCTTTTATTAAAATTTTATTCTTGAAGCGCTCCCAATTAATTAATCTTGTATTTGTCTTTGTACCTGCATTAACATAACCACCTCCTAAGTTAGATGGTAATTTAGCAAAGCGAGTAACTAATAGCATATCTGTATTTAAATAATCCATTGGGATTTCGAAATAATACGTCTCTCCTACTAAATGAACATCGAACAAACCTTCATCAGATTTAGCATCTTTAGTTATAACCTTATCATAATCTTTAATTTTCCCTAGCTTCTTTTTTGGAGTTAGTGGCTTTGCTAGTTCCTTTTTAGCCTCTTTTTTCTTCTTACGCCTAGATTGTGCATCTATTGGTGTAAAACTCGAAATAAAAAGAAAACAAATAAAAATTGAGATTAGATTTCGCATAATAAATAAAAATGATTGATTAATAATATTGCTAATTTTGTCTAAAGATAAATAATAGAATTATAGTTTTTAATAATTTCTTAAAAGCTGTTAAAAAGCCCTTTTATTATCTTATTCTAGAGTATTTTTGCATAAAATTTATATCATGCAAAAATTGTTGTCTATATTTAGAATTACAGCTTTATTAGAAGGTGTTTCTTATATACTATTATTATTTATCGCTACACCAATAAAGTATTTGTATGAAGATCCACAATACGTTAAAATACTTGGTATGCCGCATGGTATTTTATTTATGAGTTATGTCGTTTTGGCAATTTTAATTAGTTCGGATATGAAATGGACGACCAAAACTCTATGGATTGTATTAGTAGCATCTATAGTGCCTTTTGGCACCTTTTATATTGATAAAAAGTACTTAAAAAAATCACATATTTAGTATGAAACATTTCATATACGATTTACTTATTGAGAAAGGTTTATCTGAAACAAACGCAGCGTATCTTAATATGTTAGCTCTTTTACTTGCATTGCTTCTAATAGCATTTATAGTAGATTTTATTACTAAACGTTTACTTGAAAGGTTTTCGTCTGGAATTGCTAAACGCACAAAAACCAATTTTGATGATATTCTTATTAGTAATAAGCTTCCAAGAAATATTGCTCATATTATTCCACTAGTAATACTCATTGAGTTTGTACCTCAGGTATTTTTAGATTTTGAAAATGCAGAAAATATTATAGAAAAAACCTTAAAAGTAATTGCTATAATATTAACGCTTCGCATTATAAGAAGTCTTCTAAACTCGGTAAAAGATTATTTAAAAACTTTAACGAAATTTAAAGACAAACCTATAGATAGCTATATACAGGTCTTTATGATTTTTGTTTGGTTATTAGGTGTGTTTTCAATTTTTGCTATAGTTACCGGAATTTCTTTTGTAAAATTCGCAACTACTTTAGGTGCTGCATCTGCTGTAATTCTTCTCATTTTTAAAGATACCATTTTAGGTTTTGTAGCCAGTATTCAGGTATCCATCAACGATATGGTGCGTATTGGAGATTGGATAACTTTCGAGAATTATGGTGCAGATGGTGATGTAACTGAAATCAATTTAGCAACAGTAAAAGTTCAGAATTGGGATAAAACCATTACTACAATTCCAACTTACGCTTTAATTTCGGATTCATTTAAAAACTGGAGAGGTATGATGTCTTCTGGAGGTAGAAGAATTAAGCGATCCGTTATTGTGAAGACATCTACAATTAAATTCTTGACCGATACTGACATTAAACGTTTTAAGAACATTGAATTGGTTTCTAATTATTTAGAGAATAGTTCTAAAGAAATTGAAAAATATAATAACAACCATAATATTAATAAGTCTGTTTTAATCAATGGACGGAACTTGACCAATTTTGGTGTGTTTAGAAAATATCTTCAGACTTATATTGAAAATCATTCTGCAATTAATAAAGAAATGACCTTGATGGTTCGTCAATTAGAACCTACTCCACAAGGTATACCAATGGAAATATATGCGTTTAGTAGCGATCAACGTTGGCAGAATTACGAATATATTATGGGAGATATATTTGACCATATATTGGCGTCTGTAAAGTATTTTGATTTAGAAATTTATGAATTGACAGTAGCCAATAAAGATTAATCCTTTTTTAATCGGTCACTTACAAACTCTATCTCAGCTTTACCATGTGGCACTGGTTTGCCATCGTCACCTAAATTGACCATTATAATATTATCAACAGTAAGAATGGTTTCTCTGGTCATTTTATTTCTAGCTTCACATTTCAAGGAAATTGATGACTTACCAAATTTTGTCACCTCCATGCCTATCTCTACAATGTCTCCTTGCGTTGCTGATGCCATAAAGTTAATTTCGGAAATATACTTGGTAACTATTTTAGAATTCTCTAGCTGAATAATAGTATATAACGCTGCTTCTTCATCTATCCATGCCAGTAACTGACCACCAAATAGAGTACCATTAGGATTTAGATCTTCTGGCTTTACCCATTTGCGTGTATTAAATCTCATCTTAAAAGTAATTTGTAGTTAATAATAATTAAATAGATTCATTCTGTAATAATTTTTGATGTGATTTTTCATTTAGCATTTTTATCATTATTCTAAATTTATAGTTTAATTCACAACAGTATTATCCAAAGATAAAGTGTAACCCTTCGTTTTAAGGTTTAATTCTATTAGAATTTTTAATATTATAATTAGCATTGTTAATAACAGCGTTAACAACATATCTGAAGTCTAAATAAATGCAATGCGTTAATACTTAAATTTAATTCAGAATTAATTTTTAATCACTAAACCATGACACCAAGATCCGAAAACCTACTATCCATTAGACCCAAAATTGCATCAGCCAAAATTTATGATGCTATGCGTGCTGAGGAATTATTTCAGAATAAAACATTGCGACCTATAATTAAAATGCAGCACAATTTGTTTATTATGGTTTTTGGCAACTACATCGCCAAGCATAAAAATTTGTTCTACAACTTGCCTCTGCAAAAGCAGTTAGCATACATCGACAATGCAATTCTCAAGGATATAAAATTTAGAAACTCTGTAAAAGGAATGATTATAGGCCAGTTTACAATAGAGGAGTACGATCTTTATATTAAAAACTCATCTGCACTAAATAAGAGAATGATGAATATCGTAAAAGATCGACTCATTAATAGTGTTCAACTTTTTGTAAGACCAGAAATTTTAGAGGCCGTTTAAAGTAAAGATTCACCATTTAAATTTGTGGTAAGAACATCACTCATATAATCGAAATAAGGCCTAACTTTTTTAAATGCATCGTTTGCTACTTCTAAAAAATCTTCTGCAATTACCTCTTTATCTGTATATTTCTTAGTAAATATAAATTGTTTCTTACGGATTAAATCTATGGATAGATGTTCTTTATTGAAGCCTTTAGGTGCTGTTTTTAGTTCGTCACCAACAAAATCTCCCCAAATGGATTTAAACTCCGTATTGTTAAGAATAGCTCTCATCTCGCTATCATCCATTTCAAACTCTTTTCTAATCCTTAAAAGGTCTTCTTTATTTGGCTCCCAAAATCCCGTTGCTATAAAAGATTCGTTATTTGGTTGAATATGCAAATAATATCCACCTCTAAGCTCCGGCTTTCTTCTGGCAAAAGAACCACCAAAATGTATTTTGTAAGGCAGTTTATTTTTTGAAAAGCGAACATCTCTATAGATTCTGAATATTTTTATCTTTTCAATTTGGTCATGAGCATTCATTAATTCTCCTAAATGATTGTAAGAACTTTTTACCTTAGCTTCAATAGCCTTAAATTCTGACTTGTTTTCATTAAACCAATCTCTGTCATTGTTTTTTTCTAGTTTTTTGAAAAACGAAAGGGTTTCTTTTGGAATTGAATGACTCATAATAATATATAAATTTTCATAAAAATATGGAAAGCTAAATAATATGACTTCATGTTTAAGAAATAATTAATTTACAATAATTAAATGCACTAAATAATCAGACAACAATTATCTGATAGAAATCTCAACTTAGAATTGTTAAAAATAACTTGTGTGTTGTGAGAATTTTTACTATCATGCACAACTTTAAAAACAGATATTATATTTATGGGTAGACCAGCAACAAGACCAACAGCACTAAAGGACGGTTTCTATATTGAAATCAGAAATAAAGGCTCAAAATCAGGTGTAAAATTGTACAGTGGTACTAAGTTACAGATGCATCGTGCTATAAAAATGTACGAACGTTCTAAAGAAGTTATCATTTTAGGTGAATCTGTTAACGGAAAATTTGTTGATAAGGATCCTAAATTACACGTTGCAGAGTAACCCAAATTATATCTTTTTTCTTATCTAATTTCTTACAGAAATTAGTATTTCTTAAATTTTTTCATAAATTGTTGATGAAAAGCACATTTAGTTGTGCAATAAACTAACTAATTAAATCAACTTTATTATGACAATTTCTATGAACAAACCTCCTATTTGGTTCTGGATTGTAAGTGTACTTGCACTTATTTGGAATTTAATGGGTGTAAATCAGTATTTACAACAAGCATATAATACTGATAGCTTTAAAGCTATGTACACACCAGATCAACTAGATCAAGCAGCGCAGCAACCTGCGTGGTACGCAGCATCTTTTGCTATTGCTGTATTTTGCGGTGCCTTAGGCTGTATATTTTTATTGTTAAGAAAAAAATGGGCGAATATTATGTTTATATTATCTCTAATTGGTATTATTGGACAGATGGTTTACAACTTGGTTTTAAATGATTATATAAAAGATGCTGGTGCATTTGCTATAAGTATGCAAATAGTTATTCCTATTGTTGCCGTTTTATTAATTCTTTTATCTAAAAAAGCGATTGCTAAAACCTGGATTAGTTAAATAAATTAATCTGTCAATATTTAAAATGGGTATTAGTTTTTTAAACTAATACCCGTTTTTTTATTCAAAATTTACGGCATGTAATATTAATCCTGAAGCTGGAGCTATATAATCCATAACCTCAGTACTGTTTGTCATTAAAGTACTTTCTATGTACTTAAGAGAAACATCTCCTCTACCTAACTTAATTAAGGCACCAAACATTAATCGTATTTGATTGCGCATAAATCCCTTTCCAACCACTTTAAAAACATATGATTGTTCTGGAAAAAAATTAGCTGTGTAGATATCGTTATCTCTAATTTCTGAAGATTTAATAGCTCTATAATATTCTCCTTTATCAGTAGCACGATAACAATACGTTTTGAAATTATGTGAACCTTCAAAAAGTTTTGCCCCTTTTTTCATTAACTCTACATCAAGAGGTTCAAGAATCGTGGTAAGTATTGGTGCACAAAACGGATGATTTTTTTGTCCTTCTGAAAATACATAATGATACTCTTTTAACTTAGAGTCTTGTATAACATTAAAATTTTTATCTACCTCTTTAATAGACAATGCTCTAATGTCTTGGGGTAAATTTTGATTAAAAAGCTCTAGAAATGTATCAAAATTTGAAATAGGTTCATTGTAAATAAACAACTCTAAAGCCGCTTCGTTAGCAGAAACCATGGCATCTGTTCTACCTGCTCCTAATGTTTTAAATCTGATGTCTTTAAAAATAAATTTTAAGGTTCTATCTATCATTAAATGTACCGTCTTTACATCTGGCTGTTTTTGCCAACCATGAAAACGATAGCCCAAATATTGAATCTTTATGAGGTAATAAAAACGCTTATCGAACATAATCCTTTGTGTTTATTTTTTCATCACATTTTTCTAATATTTAAACTACATCTTTTAGTTTATAATTCTTTGTTTGTAACAACATTAAATAATGAAATAAAAGATAAGCACTTTCTTCTAAATATATTACACCTTTATTGTCTTTAGCATCAATAATAAATTTTATAGCATGTTGCCCTTATTGGGCTCACTTTAATGATTGTTAAAGTTTTTTTTAGATAAAATTCACACTTACGTGACAACTTTTTATAATAGTTTTCATAAATTATTATAAACAAAAACCCATCAGAAAATTTCAAACGGGTTTTTAAATATATCTTGAATTTATTCAATACATCTTCACCACTCTTTAACGCCTATATGATAATAATAATGTCATTGATTAAATGTCATTTGTGTTTCTTTAAAAAAAATTCCTAAAAATTAAATTCCAAATTAAGATTATGCGAAATCTAATTTCTAGGACTTATATTATTGATTCCCTAAAATAATTGGCATTCCACTATCACCAGAACCTATAACTATAATTTTACTATTAGATGATTCAGATAATTTCACAGTAGCTTCTATACCTTTATCTTGAAGAATTTTATCTGTTAATGATGCACTTAAAATTCTGTTAGATTCCGCTTTACCTTTTGCTTCAATAATTACTTTTTCAGCTTCTTTTGCTGCTGTAACTAATCTAAACTCATATTCTAAAGATTCTTGTTCTTGTTTTAATTTACGTTCTATGGCATCTTTAATTGTTGGAGGTAAAGTTACATCTCTTACTAACACCTCATTTAATTGAACATATTGTTTATCAAGTATTTTCTTGGTCTCTTCAAAAATTTCAATTTGAATGGCGTCACGTTTAGTTGAATACAAATCGTCTGGCGTATAACGTCCAATAACACTCCTTGCTGCACTACGAATTGCAGGTTGTATAACACGCTGCAAATAACCTTGTCCAATAGACTGGTGCAAATTACCTAATTCATTATAAACCGGTTCGTACCATGCCGAAGCATCAATTTGAATTTCTAATCCGTTTGAAGACAACACTTTCATTTTTTCAAAAAGCTCTTGTTGACGCACTTCGTAAACAAATACCTTGTTCCAAGGTGCAACAATATGAAATCCTTCACTCATTGGTGGCTCATCAATAACAACACCATCTCCAAAGGTTTTAAAAAGTACTCCAGCCTCACCAGAATCTATAGTAACAGCAGATTTTGCTGTTAATATCACTAATATTATAATTCCTATTAAAATAGGTAATCCAATCTTTGGTAATTTTTCCATAATTTTATTTATTAAATTAATCCGTTATACTTTCTAATAAACCACTCAACAAAAAGACTCAATGTTATTAAGCCAAGTAGATATTTCCAGTCTATCAAAGGTACAATATTTTTAGTGCTTTTTTGGATTGTTGCATACCTATTATCTGTAAGCAAACTCTCAACTAATTTGCTCAATTCTGAACTAAAATAAGCTTTTCCTTTACTATTGCTAGCCAGTAATTTTAACTTATCAATATCTGCATTTAAAAACTGTTGCTCTACGTTATACTCTAAGACTTGAAAATTGCCTGAAGCAGATACGGCTTCAGAATTATGCCTTATTGTAAAATTATAAAGGCCAGCATCTATACCACTTAAATTTACTGTATAATAACCACTATTTAGCAAAAGAGGAACTTCTCTTTGGCTATTGTTATCCTTACTTTTTAATATAATACTTAAAGAAGCTGAATTATCAAACTCAAAACTCTTATTAAAATATTGTGCTGTAATAATAACATCATCATTTCCATTGTAGAATGATTTATAATCAATATTTATTCGATTTCGTTTTTTGTTAGAGCTAAGAAATTGAACTAACTTACTCATAAAGTTATCAAAATCTACAAAGCTCTCAGTGTCTAAATAACTCTGTGCTCTCCATCTCCAAACGCCTTCTCCACTTAGCAAAGCGTGCTTTGCATTATCAAACTCGAATGTTGAAAGCATAGGCTGATTCGTATTAATTCCATTCACAGTTTTGAATAGAATGATGTCACTTGGCACCAAAAACTCTATTCCACTAAACTCTGATTTTAAAGGTGGATAATTGTTGAAGTCTAAATTATCTATAATAAATGTATTATAATTTTTATTGAGAAAGGGTTGATAATTTTCTGTTTGATTTGTTATCGTTTGTTTAAAATATTCTTGAGAGTTATTTAGAAGATTCCAATTGGTTGATGTTCCTGTGATTATAAATGTATTTAGCTTTTGTCGTTTAACTTCTTCTAAAACTTTATTAAAGCCACTATTTGGCTGATACATTATAACTAATTGAAAATCATCAACTTTAAATATGTAGTCTTTTGGTTTTAATATTGAAACACTTCTTTGTTCATTGCTTTCAATAGATTTTTTAAGTGCACCCAAATCTGGATGCATACGCTCCGAAACCAAAGCAATATTTGTTTTCTGATCGATAACTTCTACTCCAAAATTCTTAGAATTATTCACTGTGTTCTTTTCATTAGCCAATGACACTAATTCTACACGATATGTTTTTACTCCAACACTATTGGCGTTTAATGTTGTAGAAACTATTTGAGATGTCTTAGAAGCACTAAACCTAATTGGCTTTCTATACACAACAGAGTTACCAGACCAAATCTTAAGTTGGGTTGTTATCGATGCTGTGCCACTATAGTTTGCAATAATCTCAACAGGAAACTTATTCTTTAGATATACATAACGATTAACGTTAAGCTGCTTTATACTTAAATCTGAATAGACGGTAGAATCACCAAGAATGATCGGATATATAGGCTGCTTTATACCTTTTGCTGTATAGCTGTAATCTGAACCATAAGTCTGATTACCATCACTAATAACTACGATTGGTGCTGTTTGATTGGCATAAACTTCTCCAAACTGTTTAAATGCTAATGATAGATTAGATTGACGTTCATTAAAATTTAAGCTATCTAATTTATTTACGGATTTACCGAAGCTATACGTTTGAACATTAAAACGTTCATTTAACTCTGAACTGGCTTTTATATCATTAATGATTTGATTCGCAAATGAATCTTGTTTTAAGTATGAAATTGATTCAGAATTATCAACAGCAATTACTAAAGTTGGCTTTTCATCAAAATAAGTTGAAGTTTGGAATTTTGGATTAATGAGTAGCAATAATATACCAAAGACTGAAATTGCTCTAAATGTTGTTAATGCATATTTTAGATGAGACTTTAATTTCGATTTATATAAATACTGAAACAGCGCTAATAAAAGCGCTGCAATTCCAGCAATAATGATATATATAATCGTTTCTGTTTGCATTAAAATATTAAGTTAACATTCCGCCATCAACATTAAGCGTCTGCCCTGTAACATAAGCACTTAAATCACTTGCTAAGAATACACAAACGTTAGCTATATCCTCAGGAGAACCACCTCGTTTTAACGGAATAGCGTTTCTCCAGCCTTTTACAGTTTCTTCATCTAGTTTTGCGGTCATTTCGGTTTCTATAAAACCTGGTGCAATTACATTACTTCTAATATTACGAGATCCTAGTTCTAATGCTACAGATTTAGAGAAACCTATGATACCTGCTTTAGAAGCTGCGTAATTTGTTTGTCCTGCATTACCTTTTACACCAACTATAGAGCTCATATTAATTATAGAGCCTTTACGTTGCTTTAACATGGTGCGTTGTACAGCTTTAGTCATATTAAATACTGACTTTAGGTTTACTTCAATTACCTTATCAAAGTCCGCTTCAGCCATTCGCATTAAAAGATTATCTTTTGTAATACCAGCATTATTTACTAAAATATCAATAGCTCCAAATTCAGCTAAAACATCTTCTGCTAACTTCTGAGATTCATCAAAATTAGCTGCGTTACTTTGGTAACCTCTTGCTTTTACGCCTAATGCATTTAATTCTATTTCTAATACGTTTGCAGCCTCTACAGATGAGCTGTATGTAAATGCGACATTTGCTCCATGTTGAGCAAATACTTCAGCAATACCTTTACCAATACCACGACTAGCGCCTGTAATAATAGCTGTTTTTCCTTCTAATAATTTCATAATATATCAACGGTTAGTTAGTATAGTTGTTATAATCAAATATAATAATTACAAATTGCAAGAAATAAAAAAACCTCACAAGATTTTGTAAGGTTTTTAACAGTTTTATTCGAGATTCTGAAACTAATTCAGGATGACAATTTATAGAAACCTTGATGTTAAAAATATCAAGGGGAAAATTTAAAATTAGCCTAAGACTTCAGCTACTTTCTTTCCGATTTCAGCAGGAGATTCCACAACGTGAATTCCACATGCTCTCATAATTTTCTTTTTTGCTTGTGCGGTATCATCACTACCTCCTACAATAGCACCTGCATGTCCCATTGTACGACCAGCAGGAGCAGTTTCACCAGCAATAAAACCTACGACTGGTTTCTTACTTCCACTTTCCTTATACCATTGTGCAGCATCAGCTTCTAATTGTCCACCAATTTCACCAATCATTACGACTGCTTCAGTTTCTGGATCGTTAATTAATAACTCTACAGCTTCTTTAGTTGTAGTACCAATAATAGGATCACCACCAATACCAATAGCTGTAGTGATTCCTAATCCTTGTTTTACCACTTGGTCAGCAGCTTCGTAAGTCAAAGTACCAGATTTAGAAACGATACCAACTTTTCCTTTTTTGAAAACAAAACCTGGCATAATACCAACTTTAGCTTCACCTGGAGTAATTACACCTGGACAGTTAGGGCCAATTAAACGACAATCTCTATTTTTTATATAAGCAGCAGCTTTAATCATATCTGCAACAGGAATACCTTCAGTAATTGTAATAATCACTTTAATACCTGCGTCAGCAGCTTCCATAATTGCATCCGCAGCAAAAGCTGGTGGCACAAAAATAATAGTTGTATCAGCACCTGCTTTTTCTACAGCTTCTGAAACTGTATTAAAAACTGGTCTGTCTAAATGAGTTTGACCTCCTTTCCCTGGTGTAACACCACCAACGACATTAGTACCATACTCAATCATTTGTTCTGCATGGAATGTACCTTCACTACCAGTAAAACCTTGTACAATGATGTTAGAATCCTTATTAACTAAAACGCTCATTTGATATTGTTGTTTTTAAGTTTTATAATTTTCGTTGTGCAAAAATAAGAGTTTTAACACGTATAATCGTGCTCTTTTTATATTTTTCTTTCGGTATAAGAATCCATGCTTTTTGTATCACTTTCGTCAGCCTATTGATTGATTTCGAAACCTCTATAAAGTTTTTCTTCTTTTACGAGAAATGAGCTAATACTATTTCTTAATCTGGTTTTCAATAGTATTTCTATATAATGTATATCTTGTAATAACAGATACATCAGCTTCAATCATATGTGTGAACTCAAAACTAAGACCATGATACAATTTTCTTGTGCCATCAAAGAAATCTACAATATCATTAAACTTTAAGAGCATAAATCTGTGACTACTACTCTAGTGCAATTCACAATCTTTATGAAAAAACTTAGGAACTACGTTTGGGTCGTTTGCTAAATCTGAATCATTGAAAGTTTTTACTACTTCTTTTGCTAACATTATAGATTCTTTAGTTTCTGAAGTATTTCGGGAATCTTTTTGATATAAGCCATTTCTTTAAATTGTTCTCTGGCTTCTTGTGCAGGTGAACCAAAATAAGTTTTACCTTCATCAGTCGTATGACCTAATCCAGATTGCGCATAAAGTACTGTTCCTTTAGAAATTGTGATTCCACTTTTAACACCAACTTGTCCCCAAATAGTCACATTATCTTCTACCACAACACAACCAGCGATTCCGGTCTGAGATGCGATTAAACACTTCTTCCCTATTAAAGTATCGTGCCCTATTTGTATTTGATTATCTAATTTTGTCCCTTCGCCAATTGTTGTATTACCTGTAACACCTCTATCTATAGTGCAAAGTGCACCGATATCAACGTTATCTTCAATTATAACACAACCACCAGATTTTAACTGATCGTAGCCTTCTGGTCTATTTTTATAATAAAATGCGCTTGCTCCCAATACTGTTCCTGCGTGAATAGTTACGTTATCTCCAATAATAGCATCATCATAAATACTTACATTAGAGTGAATTACGCAATTATTTCCTATCGAAACATTATTACCAATAAAACAATTAGGTTGAATTACTGTACCTTCTCCAATAATTGCATCTGACGCAATTGAAGAATCTGAAGCTCTAAACGGTTTAAAATGCTGTGTGAGTTTATTGAAATCTCTAAAGGGATCATCTGAAATTAAGAGTGCTTTTCCTTCAGGGCATTCTACATTTTTATTGATTAGCACAATTGTTGCTGCAGATTCTAGAGCTTTGTCATAATATTTTGGATGATCCACAAAAACAATGTCACCAGGTTCAACGACATGAATTTCATTCATGCCAAAAATTTCAAAATCTTCTGAACCAACAAAATTACAACCTATGAGATTTGCGATTTGTTTCAGTGAATATGAATGAGGAAACTTCAAATTTCTATATTTTAATGATGAGATTCTTGCTTACACAGGAATGAAAATTATTCCTTAATACGTTCTTTATAAGTTCCTTTTTCGGTTTCGACTTTAATTTTATCACCTTCATTTATAAATAAAGGTACGTTTACTTCTGCTCCAGATTCGACCGTTGCAGGTTTGGTAGCATTAGTTGCTGTATTTCCTTTAATTCCTGGCTCTGTAGAAGTAACTTCTAAAATAACAGATGCTGGCAAATCAACTGAAAGTGGCATATCATCTTCAGTATTAATTAGAATAGTTACCACCTGACCTTCTTTCATTAGACCAGGATTATCTAGAGCCGCTTCTAACAATCGTATTTGAGTGTAATCTTCATTATTCATAAAATGATAAAATTCTCCATCATTATATAAATACTGAAACTTATGGGTTTCTACTCGTACATCTTCAATTTTATGACCTGCAGAAAATGTATTATCTAAGACTTTACCAGTGGTAACACTTTTCATTTTAGTTCTCACAAAAGCTGGCCCTTTACCTGGTTTTACATGAAGAAATTCAATAATTTTATATATATCATTATTATACTTAATACATAATCCGTTTCTAATATCTGAAGTACTTGCCATAATATTGCCCTCGAAAGTGGGTGCCTTTTAATAGTTAATATTTAATTTGATTTAAAGTAGCCTTTCATTATTCCTCGATGCGAATTCTTAATAAATTGTAGAATTTCATCACGTTCTGGAGTGGCTTCCATTTCTGCTTCAATTAAATCCGCAGCTTGAGTATTATTATAATTCTTTTGATATAAGATTCTGTAAATGTTCTGAATCTCTCTAATTTTTTCTGGGTTATAACCTCTTCGTCTTAATCCAACGGAATTTATTCCAACGTAAGACAATGGTTCTCTACCAGCTTTAACAAATGGAGGCACATCTTTACGAACTAAAGATCCGCCAGTTACAAAAGCATGATTTCCTACTGAAACAAATTGATGAACGGCTGTCATACCTGCCAAAACAACATAGTCTCCAACGGTAATGTGTCCTGCTAAGGTGCTATTGTTAGAAAAAATACAATTGTTTCCCACAATACAGTCATGTGCAATATGGCAATAAGCCATTATTAAACAATTATCACCAATTACGGTTTTCATCCTATCTGCTGTACCTCTGTTAATCGTTACACATTCTCTTATGGTTACATTATTACCAATCTCTACAGTTGTGTCTTCATCATCATACTTTAAATCTTGTGGAACTGCTGATATTACTGCTCCTGGAAAAATACTACAATTCTTTCCAATACGAGCACCTTCCATAATTGTAACATTACTTCCAATCCATGTCCCTTCTCCAATTTTTACATTATTATGAATGGTTGTAAAAGGTTCTATAACGACATTCTTTGCAATTTTTGCTCCTGGATGTACGTAAGCTAAAGGTTGGTTCATTTTTTTAAATTTTATTTTTATAAAGCGGTAAAAATGTGTTCGCTATTTACCTAAAACTTCTTTTTTAAATTTGAAGTCTGCTCGGTTCATAATTTATTTAATTTTTGAAATTTGAGCCATTAGCTCCGCTTCTGCGCATAATTTACCATTGGTATATGCATAGCCTTGCATATGGCAAATACCACGCCTAATTGGTGTAATTAATGAACATTTAAAAATTAAGGTGTCGCCAGGCACTACTTTTTGCTTAAATTTTACATTATCCATTTTCATGAAAAATGTTAAATAATTTTCTGGATCTGGTACTGTGCTTAGCACTAAAATACCACCCGTTTGCGCCATTGCTTCTATTATTAAAACACCAGGCATTACAGGAGTTCCAGGAAAATGTCCTTTGAAGAACTCTTCATTCATTGTGACATTTTTCATTCCAATAACATGATTTGCAGTCAGCTCGTAAACTTTGTCTAATAATAAGAATGGTTGTCTATGAGGCAACATATCCATAATTTGATTGACATCCATTAAAGGGGCTGAATTCAAATCGATTTGCGGAACATTATTTCTTCTTTCGTTCTTTATAAGCTTAGACATTTTCTTTGCAAACTGTGTATTTACAAAATGCCCTGGTTTATTAGCTATAACTTTCCCTCTAATTCGAGTGCCTATCAATGCTAAATCACCAACAACATCTAAGAGTTTGTGTCTTGCTGCTTCATTAGGGTAATGTAATGTTAGGTTGTCTAAAATACCATTTGGCTTTATAGCAATTTTATCTTTATTAAAAGCTATTTTAAGTTTTTCCATTGTTTCAGGAGATAACTCTTTATCTACATAGACAATAGCATTATTTAAGTCACCACCTTTTATTAATCCATTCTCTAGAAGCATTTCAATTTCGTGCAAAAAACTAAAGGTTCTGGCATCTGCTATATTGGTTTTAAAATCTTTAACCGAATTCATCGTAGCATTTTGAGTTCCTAAAACTTTTGTGCCAAAATCTACCATGGTAGTTACTTGATAGGAGTTTGAAGGCATTAAAATTATCTCACTTCCTGTTTCTTCATCAGAATAGGAAACAACTTCAGTGACCTGATATTCTTCTCTAAACTCATCTTGTTCTACAACACCAGCTTCTTCTAACGCTTCTACAAAGAACTTTGATGAGCCATCCATAATCGGTGGCTCAGACGCATTTAATTCTATAATAGCATTATCGATATCTAAACCTACTAAAGCTGCTAAAACATGTTCGCAAGTTTGAATTGTTACTCCATTTCTCTCGAGACAAGTGCCACGTTGTGTATTTGTTACATAGTTAGCATCAGCTTCAATTTTTGGGCTTCCTTCCAAATCTATACGTTGAAATACAAATCCAGTATTTTCTGTTCCTGGTTTAAACACCAGTTTAACATTGTCGCCTGTATGAAGTCCAACGCCTTTTAGCGTAACTTCCTTTTCAATGGTTTTTTGTTTCGTTTCCGTTTTAATTATTGCCATCTACTTTTTTTTCTAATTCATTTATATTTTTAACAATCTTAGGTAAGTTTTTAAAATAAACATAAGACTTGTTATAATCACCATACGTAATAGCTGGAGAGCCTTGTAAGATTTCATCATCTTTAACATTTCTACCAATACCAGATTGCGCTTGTATTCTAACATTATTTCCAATAACTAAATGACCAGCAATGCCAACTTGTCCGCCAATTAAGCATCCTTCACCTATTTTAGTAGAACCAGCTACACCTGTTTGTGCTGCAATTACAGTGTTTTTTCCAATTTCTACATTATGTGCAATTTGTATTTGGTTATCTAACTTAACACCATACCCAATAATCGTAGAACCCATAGTAGCCCTATCTATAGTTGTACCAGCACCAATATCTACATAGTCTTCTATAATTACGTTTCCTATCTGAGGGATTTTAGAATACTTTCCATTTTTACTCGGAGCAAATCCAAAACCATCTGCTCCGATTATTGCACCAGAGTTTATAACACAGTTATTACCAATAATACAATCTGCATAGATTTTTCCTCCTGAGAAAATCACAGTATTATCACCTAGTTTCACATTATCACCAATATAAGCGTTAGGGAAAATCTTTACATTTTTACCAATCACTACATTTTCTCCTATGTAAGCGAATGCACCAATATAAATATCGTCTGGACTATTAGTTGTTTCTGAAATATAACTAGGTTGTTCAATGCCAGATTTATTTAATTTAATCTGATTGTAATATTCTAACAACTTTGAAAACCCTTCATAGGCATCTTCAACTTTAATAAGTGTTGTTACAATTGGGTTCTCTGGCTCAAAATCTGAATTTACAATAGTTACAGATGCCTCAGTTGTATATATATAAGGTGTATATTTTGGATTGGATAAAAAAGTTAAGGATCCTTGTGTTCCTTCTTCGATTTTAGACAATTTATAAACTTCAATATTTGAGTCGCCAACTACAATGCCTTCTAAAATACCTGCGATTTGTTCTGCTGTGAATTTCATGTGTTTATATCAATTGTTTTTCAACGGCCACATGGAACATTACTAATAATGATTCCCTTAAAATTTTAAGTTTTGGATATGAATGTTTCAATTAATTGATTTTAAAGTGTCAGTTACTTTCCGCAAAAATAGAAAAAATGTATCACATTTTGTTTTTAGGATAGCACATATAATATTTTGTTACTGGTTTACTCAGTGCTTTTAAGTTTAATTGATCCGAAGCTTTTACGATATCCTTTATTTTTCCTGACTTTAAAAGAATGTTAATATGCTGATTTTTATTCTGGTAAGCTAAATTTGTTATCTCGCCTTTAAACACAAAATAATCTGCTTCAGTTTTAGAAATGGCGTATTTGTCCATCAATAGGTTTGAATGCGCAATTAACTCTGATGTCTTAATAGGTTTATTTTTCAACTTTATTTTTAATAAATCTCTATTAATAATCATTTCACAGAGATTACTCAGCACAAAATCTTCGTGATATTGCCAGTCTTTCATTGCGGCTACGATATCATAATCATCGAGTTTAGCAAAAATTTCTAGGGTTTTGGTATTAAAGCTATCTGCGTTTATTTCAGAATTAAGAAAATAAAACAAAGACTTGCTGCAATTTAGTTCTATTTTTTGTTGCACCAATTCTTTTGCTCGTTTTAAAATTCGCATTAATAATTGCTCTGCAACAACACCTGTTTTATGTAAATATACTTGCCAATACATAAAACTACGAGCTACTAAAAATTTTTCTACACTATAAATACCTTTTTCTTCAACAACTAATCGGTCGTTAACAACATTGAGCATGGTAATTAAACGTTCACTATTAATATTACCTTCTGCAACTCCTGTATAGAAACTATCGCGCTTTAAATAATCAGCTCTATCCATATCTAGTTGGCTAGATATTAACTGACACATAAATTTACGAGGATATTCTCCTCTAAATATAGAAATGGCTAACGTTAAATTTCCGTTAAACTCTGTATTGAGTTCTTGCATAAAACGAAGCGAAATTTCTTCGTGAGAAATGTTATTTACTATACTGTGTTCCATGGCGTGCGAGAATGGACCATGGCCAATATCGTGTAATAAAATAGCGATTAGTAATCCGTTTTCTTCATCTTCAGAAATTTCAACTCCCTTAAAACGAAGTACATTGATCGCTTTTTGCATTAGATGCATACTACCTAAGGCATGATGAAAACGGGTGTGATGTGCACCAGGATACACTAAATAGGATAATCCCATTTGACTTACACGACGTAGTCTTTGAAAATATTTATGTTGTATAAGATCGAAAACTAAAGAATTAGGAATAGTAATAAATCCGTAAATTGGATCGTTAAATATTTTAAGCTTATTATTAGTAGGCAAAATGTAAAATTTCAAATTAGAAAACAAATATACCATAACATGATAAATATTCTCTGGGTTGACGATGAAATCGATTTATTAAAGCCACATATTCTCTTTTTAGAAAAAAGACAATATGTTGTTACAACATGCCAAAGTGGTACTGAAGCCTTAGAGATTATTAACGATACTAATTTTGATATTGTTTTTTTAGATGAGAATATGCCAGGACTAACTGGTCTCGAAACTTTAAACGAAATTAAAGAACGACGTGCCAACCTGCCTGTGGTAATGATTACCAAAAGTGAAGAGGAATATATTATGGAAGAAGCTATAGGTAACAAAATTGCTGATTATTTAATTAAACCCGTAAATCCGAATCAGATTTTATTGAGTTTAAAAAAGAATTTGGATCACTCCCGATTGGTATCTGAAAAGACAACTTCTAATTACCAACAGGAATTTAGAAAGATTGCTATGGATTTAACTATGGTGAACTCTTATGAAGAATGGGTAAATTTATATCATAAATTAGTGTATTGGGAATTGCAACTCGAAGGCATTGAAGATGTTGGGATGACAGATATTTTAGAATCTCAAAAATCTGAAGCCAATATGCAGTTTGGTAAGTTCATAGAAAAAAACTACCAAGATTGGTTTCTACCTAATACTAATGCACCAATAATGTCTCACACGCTTTTTAAAGATAAAATTGTGCCCGAACTTAGTGATAAGCAACCAACATTATTAATAGTTATAGATAATTTAAGATACGATCAGTGGAAAGCTTTTGAACCAATCGTAAATAATTATTATAAAAAAGCTTCTGAATTATCTTTTTATAGCATCTTACCTACTGCTACACAATACGCACGAAATGCTATATTTTCTGGGTTAATGCCAGCAGATATGGAAAAGTTATTTCCTCAGTATTGGAAAAATGATACAGATGATGGTGGTAAAAACATGCATGAGGGAGATTTTTTAAGAGAACAATTAAAACGCTTGGGATTAGGTCATCTTAAGCACGAGTACCATAAAATCACAAATTTAAGAGCTGGTAAAAAATTGGTTGAAAATTTTAGGTCTTTAAAGGATAACGATTTAAATGTTGTAGTCTATAATTTTGTGGATATGCTCTCCCACTCTAAAACCGAAATGGAAGTTGTAAAAGAATTAGCATCAAACGATAAAGCGTATCGCTCACTTACTGTGAGTTGGTTTAAGAATTCCCCGTTATTAGAAATGATACAACTGTCTCAGCAGTTAGGTTTCAAATTAATTTTAACAACAGATCATGGTACTATAAATGTAAAAGCACCCTCTAAAGTTATTGGCGATAGAGACACAAGTCTTAATCTGCGCTATAAAACAGGACGAAGCTTAACCTATAAAGATAAAGATGTGCTTGCTATTAAAGACCCAAAAACTGTTCATTTACCAGCACTTACAATGAGTAGCTCATTTATATTTGCAAAAGGCGATTTGTTTTTAGCGTATCCAAATAACTTTAATCATTACGTAAATTATTACAGAAACACATATCAGCATGGTGGAGTGTCTTTGGAGGAAATGATTATTCCTTTTGTGGTTTTAGATCCTAAGTAGCAGATTTAATTTTTTTTTTTT
>TARA_R110002124_G_scaffold234886_1_pt1 | contig 32174 bp, 46 predicted proteins | sample TARA_R110002124 | Tara Oceans TARA_R110002124 (sample SAMEA4397445) | marine metagenome | biome: Polar Biome; feature: [SRF] surface water layer (ENVO:00010504); material: water (ENVO:00002006), including particulate matter (ENVO:01000060) such as... | depth 5 m
GGCCGGACTCGAACCGGCACGCTTTTAAGGGCGGGGGATTTTGAAAATTCCAAATAGACTTGTTTCCTAGCGTTACTCGATGGTTAGGCCAAGTTTCCCGCTGTTCCCTCAGGTTGTTGTAAAACACTGAAAATTAAGGATATTCTTAGCTTAGGCATCATTTCGACGTTACTCGAAAGATGCCTGGGATTCTAAAAGTTTCGCCCATTTGTCTCCCAGTTGCATCCCTAATTTTAGCTATAGAACCATATGCAGGGAGATCCCATGGGAGCAATATCCGACAACCGAATCAAGTTTACCAAGCCAAATTTACGGGCTGTTGAGAAGCGAATCAACCAGGGTGGCTTTAGCAAAGAACTGTACATTTATGATGCTGACAGTCATCTTGCAGTGAGAGCAAAGCCCCATCAATCCTACGCTGAGAGCGTTTTTTGCCTTTACGCGCGTATCCGACCACGGGGTGCAGCAAAGAGCAAAATGTACAAGCGTCAGATCATGAAAGTCGGGGATGCACGCAATGCCGAAATCAGTTTGGCGCACCTGCGTAAACGGGCAGATAGCCTTTTTTTGGAAATTCAGGAGGGGCGCGACCCGAAACAACTGGCGTTAGAGGAACTGGCCAGGCAGGAAGGTGAGAAACAGCTTGTTGGAGCCAAACGCTCACTCCGTGACATGATCTTTGGTACACCGATGGACAATGTCGATGAGTGTATGCGAGACGGGTTTATAGCAGAGCGGCGACTCAGCAAAGGTTATCGAAAAGAAATAAAGGATAAGTGCAATAGTTTGCTTACCGACCTGCTTGATGTGCCGCTATACAGCTTAACCCCTGAACAGGTAAAAGTCGTTTACCTAGATAAGGTTCCGAGAGGTCAAGCCCAGCTCCATAATGCCATGCGTATATTACGGTCTGTTTGGAACTGGGCCCAGACCAAGTATGACGATGCTGGGCTCTTCGTTCGAAACCCTGTCAGTCGTGCCATGAAACAGTTGGGTATAAACATCAACCGTGGCAATCGCCGTACTGTTCGGCTAGATGAAAGCGAGTTCGGCGCTTATCTGAGGTCAGTCCTTAATCTCAGACATCATGATCATACGTCTGCACTACGCAATGGTCGTGATGCGCTGCTTTTTATGTTGTTTACTGGTGTTCGCTTGACCGGAACAGTGACGCTGCGTATGTCTGATATTGATCTGGATCGTCTCGAATTTACTATCAGGAAAAAAGGTGGCGAGAGAGCAACACTACCTATGAGCTCAGTCACTGCGGCCATCGTGAAAAATCGTCAGGATCACTTACCCACTGATGTGGAGTATCTGTTTCCGGGCGTGAGCTGTCGAGGTCACTACTGGGATACGAAGGCCGTCCGTAAGATTGTGCAGGATGAAACTGGTATTGCAGTGACTAATCACGATCTGAGGCGTACCTATAAAACCATCGGGGCAGAATTGGCAATCAACCACATACTGATTGATGAGCTATGTTGCCATGCGCGGGAGGGTGTCAATGCTCACTATATCCATCCCTCCATGAGTGCGTTGAGGGATGCCAGCCAGCGTATCGCTGATTACATTGTACAGGGTGCTGGCTTTGATCTGGTGGATGAGTTGTTAGAGTATTGGTGATTCGCCATCCTCTGGCGAGGATGTGTTCAGATGAATACATCCTTTTGACTGGACATGGTTGATTGCTCTTTGAAACTGAGTACTTCTGATTCCAGATAGAACACTTTTCCGAAGCGCTTATACCAAGGTAGTTCCGGCTGTTCGGATGTACAACGCCATTTCTTAAGTGTCATGGGTGATAACGACAGTAGCGTTGCTGCTTGCCGGGTCGATAGCTCTTTGTCATTTTCTACCGTATGCACTGCGGGTGACTCCTGTATGCCGAGCGTAAACTCTAGCAACCCCACACCCGGCTCGCTGCTACTAATCTTTCAGCGTGAAAATAAAGTAAATGATGTTTTAACCATAACTCAAAGTATCGTAATCCATAACGGAAAAAGCCACCTCAAGGGTGGCTAACTAAGCGAGCGGTGCTGTTCAATCAAATTGTTCAACCACTGCCGAAGAAAGGAGTTAAGTTCCTTGCGCAGTTGAGGATAGAACTTCCCAGGTTCTGGAAAGACTTGCTGATAGATCGGTGGTATCGACATTTCAAAGGTGAAGGCTTCCACTATCTTCTGGGCGGGGTAAATTAACACCACCATTTCTGGGTCTTTACATAGATCGCCGTTCTGCTCAAAGTAATGCCCCAGTGACACAGCAATGCCATGCTCATTACCTGACGCACCATCCAAAGCTGGTAACCGCTCAACCACCCAGTCCATAAAACTAGCCGCCTCACTACGGCGGGGGTGATTCGGTACAACTCCGTCATCAGATACAACTCCCAGCTTGATCAGCCGGTCATAATTGGTTTCATATACCGTTTTTCTCATAACACTTTTCTCTCATTTATTTATCGAGCGCAGCGCCCGCCTGCGCTCCTGACCCGCTGGCGAAGCGTGGGGGTAGCAAGTGGCCAGTGGCTCACCGGAAGCCGCAGCTAAGTGAGTGAGCAAAGCGAGGGAATCTGAACGGGTGAGGAAGCGCGAAGCCTTGCACTTGCCAGGCGCGTGGGGCAAAGCCCCTAGCATGCGTTAGGGATTGAAAGGGCGTAGTTCCCCTGCGGGGAATGAGCGTCTAGCGAACCCGGCAAAGCCCACAAAACGCAAAATGTAATAGCCCATAACTTAACTTTTAAGTGGCGGACGATGACGGTAGGGGTACTTGAATACTACTTATTTAAACAGTCACGAATACCAGCATGTTAATCGGTGACAGCATCAACCTCAGCGTTGACGTTCACGCTATAACCAATTAACACAGGTTTTGGAAAAATGGGCAAATCTCACTGTGCTTGTTGACGGGAGTAGTCATACCAACGTCTCACATTACCGGCAGGACACAAAGAGCGAGGAGCTAGCGGCTTCTTTGCTGTCCGTGTACATGTGATTGTTAGGTTGTAAGTGTATCAATGAATTCAACCCAGACGCCGTCAATAGATTTATCAAATGCCTTATTAAATGCCTCATTGAACTCCATGTCATCAAACAGCAATGCTATAAACTCCTGGAGTTCTACTTTGTAGTTGTTACTGAGATAGTCCACAAACATTGAGCTCTGACGATAAAACATTTGCGGCTTTAAGCCGAACCAGAATGCAGTTTTAGGAAATATAAGACTACCTGACTTATTTGGCGTAAACGTATTTCCTTGTAGCATACTTTTTTTTGCTGCCTCATGTGTTACCTTCTCTGCCCCACCGCCACCAGAAACGTAAACAGCCAATCCTTCTTGGAACCACGGGGGAATATTAGATGCATATCTTCTATTTCCAACATATTGGTGGAAATGTAAGTGGGATAACTCATGGATAAGTATCAAGTTTAGTGTATCTGTTTCTACAGCTCTAGGAGAAATAAATAGCTTGCCATTAAAAACCGCACCTCTTGCTATTTTGGGAGCGCCTGAATATTTAGAAAAGCTTTCTTTGCTATTGCATATATAAATGGCTACTTTTTCCTTAAATTTCTTGTTCTGTTTTTCTTCAATAGCCTTAATTGCAGCAGGAAGAAGTTTTTCAGTAATAACTGCATGGTCTTTAGATCCGTCTTCATAGAACACACCACTGGAGTTTATTTCAATAAAATTATCGGTTGATTGGAAATAGGCAAAAGTTGCTTTTGCTAATCCACAACCAGTTAATGTGCTGACAGCTATGACCAGCAGGATTATCCGCAACATATTAATCTCGAGCCCCCGAATGAGCATGAATTTGAAACCTAACGACAAGGTGATGTTGACTTGCTTGTATGTTCAATTGATTTATCAGAATACCAATATTAACGAATTAATGGTTAATCCAAACAAAGGGATGTTTGATAGAAAAAAGATTAGAAATCTGAGCTCAATTTTATTAACCAAAGCTTGAGTAAAGCTATGAGCAACTCTTAATAAAACGTATGCCCAAGCAAGATATAGGTTAACACCGTTACCTTCGCCAATCACTGCCAAGGATAGGGCTAAAGCATAAAATATGGTTGGCTGCTCCATTAAGTGCGCTTAATTATCTGCTTTCCATTGAACACTTGGTGGCAATGTAGACATTTGTTGACCACGAGGAGCATTAGGGTCTAATTTCATCTTCGCAGCTCGTATTACAGGCAACCTTGTTGAATACATCCATATCCACATGATCATTGACCATGCTATCAAGGCAATGACTGGTGTAATAATTTGCGTTTCAATGTTCATTTTGATTCCTTGATGCTATGAAAAATAGAGCAGAGATATTTTATTTTAATTATGTCTCCTCTTATTTTACGAGCGAATGAAATTACCCAGCACTAACTCTACCGAGTTGTTTGCTGGTTTGGATAAATAATCCCGCATGTTTATAAACACTGAGTACAATTCCTTACCGTACTTATTTAAGAATGGTGAATTATCAATCGCAATTTCTAACTCGTTTGCTACTGTGAGTTCACAAAAATCACAAAGTTGTTGCTTATTAAGTACGGATAAGTGACCCGTAAATCTATTTTTATACTGAGGTTCGACTGCTACGCCGATTTGCGGCCAAAAATAATCTCTATCACAAGCGCAATATAAATACACGATTTCTTCTGCCTCGTTTCCGATGATTTGTGCTACCTCATCGCGTTTCTCACCTGAAATGAGAATACTGTCGAAACCAGAAGTTCCATATGTTGCATGATACAGCCCGGCTTTTTGCAAAGTACCCGAAGCATTCCATTCTTTAAGTAGTTCTTGTGTTCCGAAAAGGTGATCAATGAGAACTCCATCAATATGCTTAACCTCACCTGCACCTAATTCTATAAGTTTCTTGAATTTTTCGTCCATCAATACACGTCCTATATTGCTCAACACCCGCCGTTAACCGATTAAAAAGAACGGTGAATAAAGGCGTCGCTACATTTCTAATTCGAAAGCTCAATCTCGACTTCAACTTTTCCACCAGATTTATCAAAACCGCCTGAAGGCTTAACATTCATAAGCTTGTGAGAGCCTACCCATTTTTTTCCATCAAAGCTTGCCCAATATTTATACAAATACATATCCTGCTTAAAGCTCACCATTACTTTAGATGAAGCATTCTCGGTAAACACACTTCCTTTAACCGAGAACTCAACAGGAAAATTTGTATTTGCAGGAATAAAAACAATATGCTCTTTGTGGGTGCTATGGGCTTCACCTGTAAGTACCCCTTAAACTAATACAGTTCCAACGTAGAAATTTCTATAATCAGCGGATGCTGAAAGGAGTTTTTACCATGAGCAAACGATTAACCGAAAGCCAGATTGTTGGTATTTTAAAAGAAGCCGAGGCAGGTACACCTGTTCCCGAGCTATGCCGTAAGTATGCCATCGGCAACAGCACGTTTTATAAATGGCGTAGCAAATACGGTGGTATGGAGGCTTCTGATGTTAAACGTCTCAAAGAGCTTGAAGAAGAAAACCGGCGGCTCAAACAAATGTACGCCGATTTGAGCCTAAAAAGCCAAATGCAGGAGGACATTATAAAAAAGCTGTGAGGCCAGCAGCGGATCGTCGTCACTGGGTTGACCAGTTACGTGAACACTATCGGGCGAGCATTGTTTTGTGCTGCGAAGCAGCAGCCTTAAGTCGCACCGCGTATTACTATCAACCAAAGCTGAGCGATGATACCGCGTTGATTGATGCGCTACTGGCCTTAATTGATAAGCACCCACGATGGGGTTTTCCCAAATGTCGGAAACGTCTAAAGGCTTTAGGCTATCGGTGGAACCATAAGCGTATTTATCGTGTGTACTTGCAGCTTAAGCTGAATATGCGACGTAAGGCTAAACGGCGGCTACCCAGCAGATACCCGCAACCTTTAGTGGCACCACAGGCCTCCAACACCTGCTGGTCAATGGACTTTATGAGTGATGTGCTACAGCATGGCCATCGGTTTAGAACATTTAATGTGGTGGATGATTTTAATCGAGAGGTATTAGGAATTGATGTTAACTCAAGTATCCCAGCAAACCGAGTGACAGCTTATCTTGATCAGATAGCCGCATGGCGCGGCTATCCTGAGCGGATACGTTGCGACAATGGGCCTGAGTTTATCTCCTATGAGTTGGCGTCGTGGGCAGAAAAGCATCAGGTGATAATTGATTTTATTAAGCTAGGCAGCCCTTATCAGAATGGATTTGTCGAACGTTTTAATCGCACCTACCGAGAAGATGTATTGGACTTATATTTGTTTAGTAATCTTGATGAGGTTAGACAAATGACCGATGATTGGATGCAGCTATATAACCACGAGCGACCGCATGATGGCCTCAATGACATGACACCCATTGAGTACTTAAATGCGGCTTAACCCTCTACGTTAGAGCTGTGTTAAGAAAGGGGTATTTACACACCAACTGTAACAACTGGCATTGTTTCAATTAACGAGGGTGAAGGTGTATTCATTGACGCACATCCAAACAGCAGTATGAACATTGAGGTGCCGACGAATATTCTGAATAGTTTCATGATTTCTCCTTTTTGAACATAACGCTCAGCCTCGGCGTAAACATCGCGATGTCAGGTTTGTGACACTTAGCTAGAAACGAGCACTGCGGAGGGCAATTTCCCTAACGCCAATCGTTATATACGATTGTAATATAAATCATTAAGCTCTTTTTTGGCTGATATTCACCTGATATCACTGATTTAATGCGTTCCACTCTGTCACTATTTGCTTGAGATTCAGTAATTACATTGAATTGACTAGGGCCTATCAACATTGCAACTAACGACAAATATTCGTCATCACTTAATTGAGAAAACTCCTTATCGAAACAAACCTTAGAAGGTTGAGAAAAACCATATATCTCTTCACCTTCAACGCTGCCCATATACGCCGAATTAATAAAGATCTCTAACTGTTCTTTTTTTGTGCTGTGCTCATCAACCACGAATCTAGTAATTAGAGATTGCTTATATTTCCTCAGTCCAGGCTTAAAATACTTAAAATATAGCTATTTTTACAATAGGTTCTATGTTGACTCTCTAGGGCTTGACAAACTACCAACCGGTAGGTAGATTGGTGTTTGTCTAACACTACTGAGGTAACAATATTATGATTATGACTACGGAACTTTATTGGCTCACATTAACCGCTCTGATGACAGGTCTCCTTTGGCTGCCCTATATTGTTAATCGGTTGATCGAGATGGGAATCCCGCAGGCTGTATTCAACCCCAATTCCGATCCAACGCCCAAGGCTCATTGGGCTAAACGCATGATGAATGCGCATAGAAACGCCATTGAAAATTTAGTGGTATTCGCACCGCTTGTTCTGGCTGTTCAACTATCCGGTTCAAATTCTGCTCTTACCGCATCTGCAGCAGGTGTTTATTTCTTTACACGGTTAGGACACTTCACCGTCTACACCTTAGGTATACCGGGTTTGCGAACAGTAGCCTTTGCGGTTGGTTTCGTTTGTCAGATGATTTTTGGGCTTACAGCACTTGGCATCATTTAATGCGTTTAGGATCGTGATGGGGAGGCTGTCACTATGCAAAAATCTGTTGCTCTCATTGGTGGTGTTGGTACGCAATCAGGCTTTAGTCTTGCGCTTATAAACAAGCTGCTCGAACATGAATGCCATGTGGTGGGTGTCGCCCGAAGTGGCTTTGGCAAAGCAGCTTTAACGGAATCGTTTGACGATAATCCTCATGTCGAATTTATTTGGGGCGATTTGCAAGATGCGTATTTTGTAAAGAGTTTAGTTTCAAGGTTCGAAGCAAGCGCAATGTCGATCACCATCTACATTCACAATGCAACCAAGCTTGTGCTGAAACCATTTTTGGAAACAAAGGCAGATGACTTTGAGGACAGTTGGCAGGTCACGGTCAAGACTGCAGCAACGGTTTCCAAAGTTTTGCTACCAAGTATGCTGGCAAGAGAGCAGGGAACACTGATTTTTACTGGCGCGACTGCCTCTATTAAAGGCAACGTCAATGCATCACCCTTTGCCGTAGCCAAATTCGGATTGCGTGCACTGTCACAGTCACTTGCCCGAGAGTTTGGGCCACAAGGTATTCATGTGGCCCATGTCATAGCCGATGGTGTGATTACGGGAAGCAGAGCGCAGGAAACGTTTAATCTGCCAGAGGCAAGATGTATCCAACCGGATGCGCTTGCCGATCTTTATCTCGACGTTATTCGTCAGGATAAATCCTGCTGGACACAGGAGATTGATGCACGCCCCTATCTGGAGAAGTTTTAATGAAGAACGCTAAGCCAGAAAATGGACTGATCAACCTGAATATGGATTTCAGTAAAAAGGTGATCCTGGACACGGCTGATTTACCTTGGTCTCCCTCTTCCTTATCTGGGGTAGAGCGACGTAAATTGGAACGGCAAAATGCGGAGTCCGGCCACGCTACTTCCATTGTGCGCTATGCACCAGGGTCGCAATTCTCACCTCACATTCATAGTGGTGGCGAGGAGTATCTGGTGCTTGAAGGTGTTTTCTCTGATGAAACTGGCGACTATGGCAAAGGATGCTATGTCCGTAACCCTCCCGGTTCACGGCATACTCCTTCCAGTCAGCAGGGCTGTACCATCTTCGTTAAGCTCTGCCAGATGTTGCCGCAAGGTGAGCCTCAGATTAATGTCGATACAAACATGCGGGACTGGGAGCCAATAAAGGAAGGCTGGTTTATAATGCCTCTTTTTGAAAATGCTCAAGAAACCGTTAGGCTCAATAAACTACAGCCTGATCAAGACTCTGGCCAACAGACCTACCCTCGAGGCATGGAAATTTTGCTATTGTCTGGCGATTTGAGTATTAATGGTGAAATGTTTACTCCACAAACTTGGGGGCGGTTCCCACCAGGTGCAGTACTTAAGCTGGAATCAACAGCAGGCTGCACATTTTGGAGCAAGCAAGGACACTTAAATTTAACCGATACATTAAAAACCTCTTAGGAAAACACTATCGATACTGCAACGCGAATCCTGGATGTGGCACAAGAGCTGATGCAAACAGGGGGTTACAATGCCTTTAGCTTTAACCATATTGCCGAACGCGTCGGTATAAAAAAGCCGAGCATCATTCATCATTACCCAACAAAAGAAGCGTTAGGAAAAGCGGTTGTACAGCGTTACAGAGAAACCTTTGATGCCGCGTTGCAATCCATAGGCAACGATCCGGACAAAACTGCTCTTCAGGCCTTTGAATTTTACTGTACGCCCTATACTGATTTTGGTGCCACCAACGATAAGGTCTGCCTTTGCGGTGCGCTGGCAGGTGAATTTATGGCGTTGCCTGATGATGTAAAAAAAGAAGTGACACAGTTTTTTGAAGATCATATTCGTTGGCTGGAGGGAATCCTTAAACGCGGTAAAAACGGCGGAGAATTTTCATTTAGCGAAAAACCAAACATCCTTGCAAAATTGATTCTTGATTCACTACAGGGTGCCTTGATAGTGAAGCGCGCTACCGGTGATGGTGATCAGGTACATCAAATTATCACCGCACTTAAATCTAGGCTCGCTGACAGATATTAATGGCAAAAATCAGCACCACAACAGGAAGAGGCCGTCTGATATGAAATTTATTATGTGTTTTGTTATTTTGATGCTGCCTTGCGTGAGTGTTGGCAGCACCGCTTATATCGACCAGATTCCCGATTTTACGCAAACCGATGCAATAGGAAAAAACAGCGGAAATGGTTGGCAATATTGTGGGCCAGCGGCAGTATCCAATTCCATTATCTGGCTGAGTGGTAAACGTAATCAACAAAAGTTGGTGCATAAACTGGCATCAAAACAATATATGAATACAAGCCTGAAAAATGGCACAGGTACTACAGGCGTTTTACGGGGCGTGGATAAAATTTCCCGAGAATTATTTGGTGGTTATAAAAGTCTTACCTATGAAGGCTGGAGGAAACATCCGGCGACTTACTCCTCTGGAAAGCGCAAACCGGATATTAATAAAATCAAATCTGCTATTTCGAAAAGTGCTGCTGCGTGGATTAATGTAGGCTGGTATAAGCATGATCAACAGGAAAACACATATCGGCGTATCGGCGGCCACTGGCTAACATTGGTTGGCAGTACTGCTGATCAACTTATTTTTCATGATCCGTCACCTAGAGCTGGGAAAGGTTTTGCAAATGAGTACGTGTCATACAGTACTTTAAAAGGCGGAACACTAACCGGTAACAAGCAAGGTCTGCCTGTCGCTGCCAAAGGCTATATTAGCCTGGATAATGGTATGCATATGAAAAGTATTGCGGATATTGCTGTAATTGATGGCGTGGTTTATCTGGAAAGGTAGTTGTGAAGATAAGTTGATTTATCAAAATGAACAACAGGGTATTTGAGTGCGTATTTGATTCTGATGAATGGCAGAAAACTATCTAATGAACTTGAAATCGCAAATGATAATCCAGAATTTATCGATAAGTATGGAAAAATCTTGTATGCATTATTTAGAGGCATGCGACGCTACCTTTCTAGTAAAGCAACTATGTCGGTATGCAGCCTTCTGGTGATGTTAGATAAATAGCCGCTCTTAATTTAGACTTCGACTTTTTACCGAGTTGTAAATATTTTATATTGATTAGAAGAGCTGAGTGAGCGAAGCAACAGATGTCTGCTCATGCAGAGTCAGCGCTAATGTTTATTTGTCGATAGGCTTCTCTTGCCAGGTTTTGTTGGTGTGCGTCTGTCAGATCGCTGGTTAGAGCATAACCGAGATTTTTATCACTCCAGTAGAACATGGCATAGCCATTTCGTTGTTGGTGAATAATCGGTTGAGAGGCTTTCCAGTCCCCGCGCCGGACATAAAGGGTAATCCGGAAACCATCAGCATTTTCATACATGTATTGCGCCGCCATTCGATTCTGGGTAGAGGGCAGCAACCTCCCTCCAATCAACTGATAACCCATGGCATTAAGATCCGGGGCATTTAACGAGGTCTTAAGCCGTTGTGACAACCAGCGGTTCAACTGTTCATGCTGTTCCGCCTTAACTTCAACTGCGTGCTCTGTTTCAGCCGTGTAAACGGCGTGGGCAAACGCGGCTTGTTGTAACAGATTAATCTCCATGGGCTTTGATTGAGTCAGTTGCAACTGTGCCTGCCAGCCAAATACGCCACCAAATAAAAATAACAGTATTGACGCGGCAATAGTCCTGAACATTGGCGATAGTTTGGCTTTGGGTATGAGACGAGATGGTATGTCTTCTGTCAATATGGGGTCGTAAATTGCGTGTAGGGAGCGATTGATCCGCTGATACTCTTCGAGCTTTTCTCGTGCAGAGAGATCATTGCTTAAGGCCTGTTCAATTTCCTGACGTTTGACAGAATCTAACTGCCCATCAAGATAGGCGCTAAGATCAGCGTCACCTATGGTTTGGTTATTACTCATTTCTGACCCTCCGCAAATGAGCTGGTTGACTGCAACAGTTGGCGTAATCGATTTCTGGCTCGGGACAGTCTGGACATCACGGTTCCGACCGGTGTGCTCATGATGTTGGCCACTTCTTCATAGGTGAACCCTTCCAGTGACACCATGAGAAAGACTTGCCGCTGGTCTTGCGGTAATTGACTAATGGCTTGTTGTAATTGTTCCTGTATCCACAGGGATTCTGCATCACAAGATGCGTACGAATCGGAGTCCTCCACTAGCTGGAGAGTCGCCCGCCTGCTTTGGCGCTTCACCTCATTAATAAACGTATTGTGCATGATGGTAAACAGCCATGGTCGCAAGCACCGTTCCCGATGCCACAATTTCTTTTTGATCAGGGCGCGCTCAAGCACATCTTGCACCAGATCATCGGCAGTGCCGGTATTGGCGGTGAGTGCTCTGGCATAGCGCCGCAAGCTGGGGATCTGCTCTACTAGCTCCGCTTCAAATTTATTCAATAAACAGACCCTTTTATACCTTTATCCCTAAGTTTATATTTTTACTGCTGCACAATACCTAATAGATATCAGGGTAAATCAGCTGGTGCTGTATACACCCAGTCGCGGTGTTTGACGGGAGTATGACAAGCTACACACTCCTTAACAAAATCGGCATTATTACCGTAGGGTTTCTGCTCAGTACCCAGCCAGCGTGCGTAGCCCCACCCGCCCGTGGATTGGTACAGACCTGTATTTTTTACCATAAACTCTGCGTGGGTAAATTTGCCGGGCGCAATAGCCGCTTGCCAATTATCTTCTTTTGTTTCCTCCCACACTAATTTGGCGAGAATTGCGCCTTCTGGCCAGGGGTTGGTATTACCGTTACGAGCGGCCTCTATGGCAATATCATTACCCAGAATGACCCGCATTGAATGGATGTCAGTACGATGAGACGATGAAACTACACGCCAATCTTTGTAATCTTTTGGTAGCTCTAATCCATTCGGGGCAGGTTGAACCGAGTTGTCCGCCAACGTTGTATTTGCCCACGCCATAAAGACCAACAGTAAGGTGTTACAGCAGATTGTGAGTATTCGCATAATGTATCCCAATAGTGAGTCATGTTTTGTATGTATACACTTTACGGGGGATATTTATTCCCATGTTATTAAAGAATAATTTAGTGTCAGGGAAATGGCTTTGGTTATGAAGGTTTAATTTGAATCAAACACTGTGTTATAAACGGACAGTAATATTGAAATAGCAGTATTGGTATACAGTAAAGTAGATCGGGTAATAAGCCTATGGAATTTAGCTCGGAAGAGAAGAATGCACTACTGGAAATGAAAGGTGTTGGCCCTACAGTTATCACACGGTTTGAAGAAATCGGTATTCATTCGCTGGCTGAACTGAAGAAATGTTAAGCCGACAATACTGCTGAGGTTACGGCCACTGTGCTAAATACCACCTGTTGCAATAGTGCGATTTCAGTATATGACCATGTATAACCAGTATATATTTAGGAGAGGATCATGGGCGAGATCATAGAAGCAAAGGGACACTGTTTGTGTGGAGAAGTTGAAATCAAAACACTTTCCATGTCTCCAGACGTTGGAGCCTGTCACTGTAGCATGTGCAGAAAATGGGGCGGAGGACCGCTTTTAGCGGTTGATTGTAATGCTGATGTAATCTTTTCAGGAGAAAACAGTATTTCCGTTTTTTCGTATTCCGATTGGGCTGAACGTGGCTTCTGTGCGAAATGTGGTACACATCTATTTTACAGGCTAAAACAAAACGGACAGTACATTGTGCCTGTTGGTTTGTTTGATGGTGTGGAAAGCCTGAACTTTGACCACCAGATATTTATTGAAGAAAAACCTGAGTATTACTCCTTTGCTAATGAGACGAAAAACATGATGGGTGAAGAAGTCTTTGCGCAGTTTTCGTAAGGGATAAGACATGGATGAACTTCAATTACTTATAGATCTTCATAAAGGTGCAAATCGACAAGGGCCAGGCGGCGATAGTGAAACTGAACAAGCCATTGATCTTGCCGGCCTCGACCCTAATACGCCACTGAAGATTGCTGATATTGGTTGCGGAACAGGCGCTTCTACCATTGCTCTGGCACGCTCGTTAAATGCGAAAATAACCGCTGTAGATTTCCTTCAGGACTTTTTGGATATTCTGCAAAATCGAGCGAAAAAAGCGGGTGTCTCCGAAAAAATTGCTTCCCTCTGCGCCTCAATGGATAAGCTTCCGTTTGAGAAAGAAGAGTTTGATGTCATCTGGTCTGAAGGTGCGATTTACAACGTAGGATTCAAGAAAGGCATTACCGACTGGAAGTATTTTCTCAAACCTGGCGGTCTGTTAATGGCTTCTGAAATCACCTGGACTACAAATAATCGCCCAGTGGAGCTTCAAGATCATTGGCAGAGTGAATATCCTGAAATTGACACTGCATCTGAAAAAATAAAAGTGCTGGAAGAAAGTGGCTTTTCGCCAATAGGATACTTTGTGTTACCTGTACATTGCTGGAGCGATAATTATTACGAGCCCATGCACTCCAGCTTTAATGATTTTTTGAATCGTAATGGTAATAGCAAAGAGGCTCGTGCAATAGTAGAGGCCGAGAAACACGAAATGGATCTCTATAAGAAATACAAAAGCTATTACAGCTATGGCGTATATATTGTGAGGAAGTTTGGTGCGTGAAACCTTACAAGGAAGATACAAAATCAATTGTGCAACAGAGTAATCGTGCATAATCTTGCAATAACGCTGCGTATTCATTCGATGGGACTAAGCACCCTGCTAACTAAGCCTTAATGTTCAGTAATTAGGATTATAGAAATATCAAATGAGAGAACATCTCCGACAAAAAATAATAGAAGTATGCGATAAAAAGATAGAAGCTAAAGGTGAAAATGTTGGCTTATCTTTTTACGCATTCTTTGCAAACAAAAATGATGATCCCAATCTTCTAATGGAAGCTGCCACATGGTGGATTAAAACCCATGAATTAGATCATTTTGAAAAAGCAGTTAAAATTAAAAGTATGGTTATATCAGATGTTTAATTGAATTAGATCAAAACAAATAATAAGCTCATAAAATAATATGCAAAAACGTGAAAACGTCGGCTGATTTTGGGCGTTAGGCGAAAACAATCCCAAACAATTTTGCCTGGAAAACGAAACTAAAAGACGAATATGACGGTCTACATGAGCACTTACTTGACTATGTAAAGGTGGACAACTGCTCCGCCGTTTTGCGGAGGAAATCTCGTGTCATTAGATCGAAGAAAGTTCTTACAGTTATCGGCAGGTGCTGCTTTGGCAAGTGTTTTGCCAACAGCATCTCTTGCTGCCCATGCGAAACAGACTCGTTTCAAGGCCATCGCTTTTGATGGATTCCCGATATTTGATCCGCGTCCTATACCTGCGTTGATTGAGTCTCTTTTTCCCGGTAAAGGACCTAAAATCTGGGATGCTTGGCGTACACGACTGTTCGAGTATCAGTGGTTGCGAGCACTCTCTGGGCATTATGTGGATTTTCTTCAAGCTGCTCATGATAGCCTTGAGTTTACTGCTGCTAAAATACAGTTGGATCTCACTCCTGCGAACAAAGAACAGCTATTGGCCGCATGGACAAATCTACAGGTATGGCCCGATGCCCCCGGAGCTATAAGCGAATTGCGTAATGCAGGACTGCGCTTAAGTTTTCTCTCGAATATGACCTCAGAAATGCTTATTGGCGGCCTAAAGAATGCAAACCTTGATGGTATGTTCGAGGCTGCTATTAGCACTGATCGGATTCGATCCTATAAACCTGCTCCCGAGGCTTATCAATTGGGTGTGGACACACTGCAATTAAATAAGGAAGAAATACTTTTCGTCGCTTTTGCCGGTTGGGATGTTGCTGGCGCGAAATGGTTTGGCTATCCGACTTTTTGGGTAAATCGATTAAGCAGTCCTCAAGAACAACTTGATGTAGAAGCTGACGCCACGGGCACTGATCTGTCTGCACTTGTCAAATTTGTACTTGGCTAAGGTTTATAGTTGAGATGGATGATCGCGTACCGTAAGCCGTTGCCTTCCAACAATCACATCTATCCGACCCAAAAAGTGCCACTTCGCTCTGCTTTTTCAGTCGGCTGGATGTGAAGCGTTAGTACTTTAAATTCGACAGCGTATGGTACGTCAATCTAAGTGCTCATAACGACTGACGTTTGATGTATACCAAGGGGCAATGTTTGAGCGAATAAGTTATTCTGATTTAGGGTTGGTCTTCTGTTTAGCACCGATAACATTTGCCAGTGAGTGGTTATTTTGAGCTTGAAGATGGTGGATGATATTTGTTCGTTCTTCAGCAGTGCGATTCTGACTCAGCTTATATTTGCATTGAATTTTGGAGATATCTATCTCAATACCAATAATTGCATTGAGTAGAGATTCATTGTAATCAGGTTCATAAGGTTCGGGTAAAGTTGATTCATACTCTTCGGTCAGCGTGTTGAGCAAGGTTGCCAATTTTTCCGATTCATTAAAGACAGTGCAAACACCATAAATATGTACCACCTGATAATTCCACGTGGGCACGCCGGGAGAACTGTACCAGGAGGGGGAAATGTAGCCGTGTGAGCCTTGCAGTGTTACCAACACCTCCTGACCATTCAGTTCGCCATGTTGTGGATTTTGTTTTGCAAGATGGCCGAGTAGCTTGTTTTGTTTGGGGTCGAATAAAAACGGCAAATGCGTCGCAAACAGTTTGTCTTGCAGTAATGAGGTTAACTGGCCAAATCCATTGGCCTGAATGAAGGCTGTTATTTCTTTGTCGTCGGTGACTTCAAAATACTTGGGTGTGTACATAAGCTTTCTACCAATGAGTTTAATCCGGTTACTTTACCTTATGAAACCAGAATTCAATTTCGTCAGTTTCCATCTCGAAAGCTGCCGTATGTTCGACACCCGCTGGCACATGATACCAGCTACCCACCCCGTACCGGGTTGTAGTGCCTGCCATTGTCAGTATCAGTTCGCCACGGGTGATGACACCATGGTTGTCGCTATCGTGAGTATGCGCAGGTATGGATGTGCCCGCCGGATAGGAGGCGAAAAGTACATCGCTATTTTCTGCCTGAAGTTTATAGGCATCAAACCGGCCATCATAGGGTATTAGTTGCTTGATTCTATCGGGATAATGGCCAGCCATGTCATCTCCTTAATCATTTCCGAGTGTATTCCGTGTGTTAATTAATATGGATGTTGGGTTCTAAAATCCAGCAACGATCATTGTGATTAAAGCCGAAAGGCTGGTAGTAATCATTGGCTGCCGGTGCCGCGATAAGAATTAATTTACACTTTGGGCCGAGTTGTTGTTGGCTTGATGTTAATAGTTGCTTGCCAATGCCTTTTCGCTGATGGGTTTTACTCACCGCCAGATCTGATAAATAACAAGCGTAATGAAAATCGGTCATGGATCGGGCAATGCCCACCAAAGTATCACCATCCCAGGCGGTTATTGTCAGGTTGCTGTTGGCAATCATACCTTCCATACAATCCCGGTCTTCAACGGGGCGGCGCTCACCCAGGGTAGAGTTATTAAGTAGCTCAATAAACTGATCGGTAGTAATAGCTGCATTGAGTTTGTAGTGGATAGTCATGTGCTGCTATTTCTCCTTGTCTGACATTGTCTCGTATGAATACTGGCGAAGAACTTCAACAACTTCCACCTGGTAAGCCGAGTACCATTTTTCTTTGCCAAGTTTCTGGGCTTGCTGGTGTTCGATATCCTTTTTCCAGCCCTTGATCGCCTCAAGGCTTGGCCAGTAAGAAATGGCAATTTCCTTGTTGCCTTCGGAACAGGATGTAAAACCAGTACAGCCATACCTGGTCATGGCCAGCTTCCGCATGTTGTTGGCTGTGGTTGTATAGTTATCATCCAGTTGTTTGATGCTGGCTTTAAAGATAACGGCGTACATTCGTTGGATACCTTGTAATAATTTATTTAAGCAGTCTGCTCACAAACATTTTGCTCGGCAAGTTGGTTGATGATTGTTAGCTATCATGTGCTGGTCTGTTGATTCCATTCTTGTTTCATGATGCTGTAGAGCACATGTTCTGACAACGGGTGATTACGGGGGATATCCGGATGCATAAAATTCTTTCCGGTATTTATCATGCCAATGCGTTCCATTACGGCTTGCGAGGATTTGTTGGTGGTTGTGGTAAAAGCAACCACCTCCGTCAGGTTGAGTTGCTCAAAGGCGAATTGCAAGCAGGCATTTGCCCCCTCGGTGGCGTAGCCATGTCCCCAATATTGGGGTGATAAACGCCAGGCAATTTCAATGCAGGGCGAGAAGGGCAGATTTGCTTTGGGCGCGTGTAAACCGATAAAGCCAATAAACTCTTCAGTGGCTTTTAACTGGGTAGCCCAGATTCCCCAGCCATGTTTGGTAATCAGTTCGCGGCACTTTTCTGCCAGCGCGTTGCTTTCTTCTGCTGTCAACAAAGCCGGGAAGTGCGCCATAACATCCGGGTTGGCATTCATTGCGGCAAAGTCAATGAGGTCAGAATCCTGCCATTGGCGCAGTATCAGGCGGTTGGTTTTCAGTGTAAATGGCGGCACGGTTTACTTTTCTCTCTATTGTTGCATGGCCTGAATATCGGCCATATCCACAGGTCGAGCCAACAGCGTTTTATAGGCAATGAGTTGATCCCTGTTCATTAAAGGTACCGGGATTCCCATAACAGATACCGTTCGGGTGCGAGTAAAGTCTATATTGAGGGCAACCCACTGTCTGTTGACCTGGTCATAGATGCTTACATCCTTCGTGTTGCCGACTTCTATTTTGATGCCATCATAGACGAATTGAACGTATTCCACATCCCAGCCTTCAGTCGACTCGTAATAACGTTGGGCGGGTTTGGTGATGTGATCCTTGCCCCATTCAACGATCGTGGAGAAGTGATTGTCTGGTACAAAAAGATCAATATCATTGAGTGGCCTGCTGGCACCATAACCTATGGCGGCCAGACCACCACAAACAACAAAGGGGATATCCTGATCCTGAAGTAGAGTGACTATCCACTCAAGTGCTTTCTGCTGTTGTAAGTCAGTAACGGATAACATGAAAGCCTTCACGCTCTTCGGGTGGTTGGAAGTGCTGGGTGATGGCATCAAAGGTGGCATCTGATGTCAGCGGTGCGCCTTCGGGTAGTGTTTTGTTTCTTTGGTGTAATTGCTCAAGGCAGGTTTTGTTGGATACATCCAGGTAATGGAGCCTGTGTGCCACGTCGGAGTTTTCAAAAAGGGAGCGAAACCATGCTCGTTGCGCCACTGTATTTGCCGGAAAATCCATCACCACAGTTACACGCAAGTTCAGCAAGGCAATTACGTGTGGGGCTATAACAGATTTCAGCCGATCTGAATAGTTGACGTAGTCGCGGATTGTTGTGATTTCTTGTGGATAGAGCTGTTTCAGCCATTCATCTTCACAGAGCAAGATGGCGTTTTGTTCGTTCCTGATCTGTCTCGCCAGTGTTGATTTTCCTGCGGCCATTTTCCCACAAAAAAAATGTAGGATGGTTGTGTCAGCCATGGCTGTTCCTTAGCAAATGTATGAGCTCATCAATCTCTGGCATGGTAGCGTACTGATGCCCTTTTTGCAGGGTGTCCCATGCGGCTTTTGAGGCTGTATGTAGATGCGCAACTACTTGAATATCAGCCTCGCTTTCCAGTAAACCGGCGGGAATCCAATAATATCCGGTATTCCTTAATGGGTTTGGTACAGGGCTGCCGCAGGTAGAACAGAAATCGGAGCGGAAGCCACTGGTTTTGGTAAAGGAGCTAATGTTCTCACGTCCTCCTAACCATAAAAGGTCGTCTGCCTTCACGATAAGCGCAGTGTTAGAAGCAGAGCCAGTACTTTTGCGACACAGCGAGCAATGGCATTGATAGAGATCAGCCGTAGCTACTTTAATTTCAAAGATAATATTTTCGCAAAGACATTGCCCTAGCATTATGAGATTCCCAGTTTGTATTGGTTTGAACAATTCGATTAATGCCATGCTCACAGCGTAGAGAAGAGGCTCACTCTGCCCCTGAGTGGTTAATGATGGCGTTATGAGCGGCTTTTGCGATAGTGTCTGCTAAAGCAGGATCTTTGACTGCACGCGCTAAGGTGGCACCACCTACCAGCAATGCTAAATCGACCCAGGCTCTGTCATCAATTCCTTCCTTTGACTTTGGAAGTCCTTCAGAAAAGGTCTTGGCCGATTCGATGAGTGCTTCTTCAAAAGCCTCTTTCGTGACTGAATCCAGTCGGGTCACTTCTGACGTAAGGCTTTGCAATGCGCAGCTATCTGAAATATCTGCGCATCGCTTTTCGCCCAGATAGAAACGTGCAAATTTATCCAGCCACTTTTCTCCATGCTCTTCCTGAAACATTGCTACGGCTGCCTGGAAGTCACCTACCCCTAGAACAATACTCGCGCGAAATGCGTCGACTTTAGATTTAAAATTCTTGTAGAACGCACCAGACGTCAAGCCTGCCTCTGAAGCCAGACTATCTACACCGGCTCCATCAAAGCCTTTTCTCCTAAAGCCTCTGTGTGTCCCTTCCAGAATTTTTCTGCGCGTTTCTTCTTTGTGTTCAGGATCGTATCGCATTTAGACCTCGTTGTAGCGGATTACCTCATATTATAGTTGACAAGATAACGAGCGCAATCTAATCTAAAGATAGTGGTCGTTATCTATGGGTTGTAGAGCACCACAAATGTAATCACTTAAACCAAATTGAGAGGTAAACAATCATGCCATTATTACAAGTCACTACCGCCGAGGGTACGTTTAATAAGCAAGAGCAAGATTCACTGATGTCACGTCTATCGAAGGCGGTCATTAAAGCGGAAGGTGCCGATGCTGATGACCCAGCGGCATTAGCGCTAGTTTGGGCCTTCCATACCGAACAACCGAAAGGAAATAGTTATGTCGGTGGGGAAGCGATCGATCAACCGCCTGTCTTAGTCGCTATTTCAACGCCACAAGGCGCGTTGAGCGCGGAAAGCGGCCAATCGCTCGTGGCGGATGTCGGAAGCATCGTCGATGACCTGCTCGGTACCTATGAAAATCGCTTTAACCATTGGGTTCTGTTGAAAGAAGTAGATGAAGGTAATTGGGGAGGCGCAGGCCAGGTATTCAGCTTGAGTGCAATTCAAGCTGCGATGAATATTGAGGCAGCGTAACGTTAATACGGGTCGATGAACAAACTTGTTTACTGGTGTGTTTTAGTTGGACGCGTCAGTAAACACTGATATTTGAGGTGGGGAATATATGACTATACCAATCACTCAGGGTGTTCATCACCTCGGGTTAACGGTCTCCGATTTAGACACTGCGCGGGACTTTTTTGTGGAAGCGTTGGAGTTTCGCTTATTGGGTGAGAATGCTGATTATCCTGCGGTTTTTGTAACTGATGATGTTACTACTGTGACGCTTTGGGCGGCTGATCAAAGCGCATCTCCATTCGATAGGCGTCGTAACATCGGTCTGCACCATGCTGCTTTCAAGGTGCGCTCGATTGATGCTCTTAAGAAGTTACAAGTCGGCCTCACTGAGTGGCCAGGGTTGGAGTTTGAGGGAGATATATCCGCACCGAGCAAAGGGTCAAAAGCACGACACTTTTTTATTCGGATGCCAGGCGGACCGCGAATTGAATTCTGGACATCGGGTGAAGAATAAAGCAAGGAGTAGACGGATGGAAACAGTACTTATAACAGGTGCTAATAGAGGTATAGGATTAGAACTGGTTAAATGTCATATCAACCGTGGCGATGAAGTGATTGCCGTGTGCCGAAATTCTTCTGATGCGCTCGATAAATCCGGTTCACGTATCATTTGTGGCATTGATATGTCTGGCCCTGAATCCATTAGCAGTTTAAAGAGCAAAATAAATGGGCTGTCAATTGATCGTGTTATTGCGAATGCGGGTGTCAGGGGGTATGAAGACTATGATAGCTTGGATTTTAATTCGATATGTTATCAATATGAGGTCAATGCACTTGGCCCATTAAGACTCGTTCACAGCTTAGATAGTTTCTTGGCAAAGGGTGCCAAAATCGTATTAATCACTACCAAGGTTGCTTCCCTTGAGGATAACGAAAGTGGCGGAGAGTTCGGTTATCGCATGTCTAAAGTGTCTTTGAATATGGCGGGAGTTAACTTGGCACATGCGCTCAAGCCAAGAAAAATCGCAGTGTTTTTACTACACCCCGGATATGTCCGTACAGACCTAACAGGCGGAGAGGGGTTAATTAATGTAGATGAATCTGCTGCCTCTATAGTCGCCGTGACCGACAAGATGCGCCTGGAAGACACTGGCCGCTTTTGGCACGCACACTGGGATGAGGAAATTCCATGGTAGAACAAATTTGGCATGCAGGTGAAACCGAACTCCAAAGGCGCATGGATGTTGATGACAGAATGGCCGAGGTTGGGAAAAGAGTCATCCGTAGCTATATGCCTGAACAACATCGGTCTTTCTTTAGTCAGTTGCCGTTTATCGTTATTGGGTCGGTTGATGATGATGGGAATGCTTGGGCTGGTATTCGTTCGGGTGAAGTAGGCTTCATTGATTCCCCTGACCCACAACGGCTTAGAATCCACGGAAAAGCGATTGATGGAGATCCCACCGAACTCGGAATCAAGAAAAATGCGGCTATCGGTCTGCTCGGTATTGAATTTCATTCGCGGCGGCGGAATCGAATGAATGGGTTAATTCGGGCTGCAAACACTGATATGGTGGAAGTCGATGTTGAGCAATCATTCGGTAACTGCCCAAAGTATATTCATCAGAAACAAATTGAGTCTCTGCATGTAAAGCCTGGTCCACCGGAAGTATTACCTGACTCAGATAAAAGACTTCGTACCCTGATCGAATCGACAGAGACATTTTTCGTTTCATCCTATGCGGATATCAATGATAAGCGGCAGGTTGATGTTTCTCATCGTGGCGGAGAGGCGGGCTTTGTAAAAGTTGACGGTAATGGTGTGCTGACCGTGCCTGATTTTACTGGGAATAACTTTTTCTCGACGCTAGGAAATATATACCTTAATAATCGAGCGGGTCTAACCTTTGTCAATTGGAAGAAAAATATTATGTTACAGATGACTGGTTTCGCAGAGGTCTATATAGCCAAGACAATAGAGTCAAGTAAGGAAGAGAAACAAAGGTTTTGGAAATTTAGGCCAGAAAAAATTCTTCTTCAAAGACTGTTGATGAGTGGCGGGAATGGTCAACAACTGGATTCGTTGGATTAGTTCAAACTAAATAATAGGCAGTTACACAGATTTATTTACAGCCTCTTTAATTACAGCCTCTTTAATTACAGCCTCCAGCCTCGATTTTTCAGCCCAATCGTTATTTTACGCTGAGTACTTCGCAAGGATAATGGTCTTCGTATTTATGATTGTTCCGCCTGCATCCAGCTAACGCCTTACTAGTGGCGTCATCTTGAGACAATTTACTGGTTTTCCATGACCATGCACCTGTATGTGACTGTGCAAAGGCTTTATGCTCAGAAGCCGATCTGTATTCATTCAGGTATGAAATGAGTGCTTTAGAACTGATGATTTGTCTTTCGTCCTGCTGAGTATCATGTGAAACAACAGGGTCATCACGATACTCCTTGTTCCACTCTCCATTGATATTGATTACCTTGCAGGGATATTTCCCTTCATCTTTATGGTTATTACTTCTACATACGGCCAAAGCGCTGCTGATTGCATGTAGCTCTGATGTTCTACCTGATCTCCAGCCCCAGGCTCCGCTCTCTGATTGAGCCAGGGCCTTAAAATCGGTGGCTTTAATATACTTGTTTCTATAGGAATCAAGCGCATCCTCGTCAATGAGGATACTATCACCTGCTGGTGTTTCGCGTGGTGACCTGGAGCTACGCGTTGATTTTAATCGAACTATCTCCTCCTGAATCATCCCTAGAGATTTATTTAATCCGGCTTTCATGCAGTTTCTATATGAGGAAATAATTGCCCCTCTATTTTCAGATGATTCTGTTTTCCCAGTTGTAATATTCACCAGCCCATCAAGTACATATTTGTCACAGCTCTGAGTGATTTTGTTTGTTACGGCTTCCCCTACATTATTCCATCCTAGGGCTTCGAGCAGATGGCTTCGAATATACTCTAGCTTTTCGTTTCGCTCCGTTTCCGATTTGAAGGCCGATTTGTCTGACCCAATTCTTTCAATGTAGCTATCAGTTGCTCGCGCCAGTACTTTGTCCCACTTTTTGTCCCACTCCAATACAGCTACATACGTGGCATTGTCGTAAGGAAAGGCGACACTGGATACCAGTAGGAGAAGAGTAGATACAGCATACTTTTTCATCATGAGCGAGGCCCTTGAAGTAATCTCAATAATTGATTAGCATGAAACTATTCTATCGTATAGTATTAACTATTCAATAGGTTTGTTGTGTTTTATCCTCCGATGAGCGTTTTCATGATATTAAATGCACAGAAGTGTTAGATCTCGAATCGATTCATCTGCCGAAACTCGATAGGGCTGCATTTCGGGATGGGGAAAACGAACGCAGACAAATTCTCGTTGAACTAAAGTCTCGGGAGAAACAATACTTTGAAGTCTACGTGCTCCTTTCAAGAATTACCTATGTGCATCCGAGGTTGCTTGGGCATCCGCATATTTGCTCTTTCATTGGTCACGCATGCCGGGGTTCGTGTGAGGTTGTCCGGGTGAATGGACGGACTGTGCTATTACAATGAATAGGAGCTATCTAGCAATCTCATTGCCAGCTCTATCGGGGATAGTTTTGGTGTTTTTGGTTTTCTTCAATTTGAGTCAGTTTCATTCTGGCGTGATTGAAGTCGGCGATATGCTTAGACGGGAGTTGCCTGTTGTAATGTTTGGCCTTGTAAGCAGCCTTGGGTTATTTGTTATGGCGGTTACGTGGGTTTTCAAAAGGCAATGGTTAAAGTCACTAAGCGCAGTTATAAGCATTCTGGTATTTTTTATTTGCTTTATTCTTGCAGGGGTAAATGGTGGGGCATTTGTAAATGCTACGTAGCAGCTTAATAAATACTACCAAGTTTAAATTTCTCCATATGAGCTAGAGCTATTATAGGTTTGAGTTGCATTAGGAAGGAATGAAAATAAAGTCAAAATATGCAATAGCGTTGCTTCTGGTTGTTGGAGTTATTGTTGGCCCTGGTTATTTGATCTACAACTCAAAGTTCAGCGGGAAACATGTGAAGAATCTAGAGGTATATAGTCAAGACTTACTCACAACTAATACGGGTGGAGTAAGACTAAGCCAAAGCTTGAATGAAAGTTTCCAGAAAAGGCACTTGTTGAAGTTAGACCCATCGATGAACCCCATTCGGCTAATTGCCAGATTTAGGTATCATCAAAACTCCGTCTTTAATCATAGGTGCTCTGAGTATAAGGCAATACTATACCTGGGAGACAAGGAGGTGTTTTCTAAAGGTTTCACTTTAATAGAGAGTAAATCCAAATCGGAAGATTCTAAGCAGAAACCTACTTCACTATCTTTTGAGAGGAAAACGCGATCAACTAAACCAGTGCATACATTTAGTATCTATGAGCCAGGTACTTATGAAATAGAATTGGAGAGAAAGAGAAAACAAGAAGTATCGGTAACCAACATGGCTATTGAAGTTAGGCGAAATGTAGATAAGCCGAATATGTTGATACTGGTGTCGGGCTTTAGTCTGTTGTTACTGGGAGTCTTGCTTATTTTTATTAACCATAGGGCAGCTAGGCCTCAGTAAAAATTCCTATAATGGACTTTCTGATATTCTGCATGCACGCATCTATTATTATGAGATGGAGCAATAGTTAAATAGCTATCCGCTGAAGACGTAACTATAAATATTATCTTGAAGATACTTGTAATCTGGGTCACTTCCTGATTTTTCCGGTTTATCTCCAGTTAAGTGAATATACAAGCCACTTTCCTGAACGAAAAACGTATCAAGATTGATATAAATTCCAAATGTATCCTTGCGTATTGAAATGGCATTCATTTCTTTGAAATATTCAGGCCATTTTGATGTTTCTATTAAACCATTAGAACCTTCTGCAATTAGCTTCAATTCTGCTGATGCAGCTGTTAAATCAGTTATCTCAAAATCATCTAGGTCATGATGTTCTACACAGCCACTTAAGAGTGCTATCAATAAAAGCGTTAGTATCTTTTTAATTTGTCGATATAACACCTTGTGACAACGCATGTTTACTATATCCACGCTGTCACACCAGAATAGAGTAACTGAGCACTAAACAACAATAATGGCAATGATAACGATTTGAGTATTGTTGCATATACTTTAGGGCTAAATTTTTCGCCTAAATTTTTGATTGTCACAGCAACAATAAATTTAGTAGCGCAAAGACTAAGTAATGCGCAGGCTATGAAGATGACCACTTCAAGTTCCGAGCCCATTAGTATGTAGCTTGTTCCGATTGTTAACCAAAATATATATGGCGCCGGGTTTAGAAAATTTATTTTTACAGCTGCAACTAAACTAGCCTTGCTATCGACTTGACTGATAGGGTTTATGCTATTGGGCGATCTAAGTATTTGATAAGAAATTCTTACAAGATAAGCTGACCCGATTATTGAGATGATGGATATGAACCAATTTAAATCGTTGAGTTGTAAAGTTAGAAGCAGCGCCAGAACGATAATAGGACCATCAGTTAGTAACGGGGCAAGGCTTGCCATAAACCCCTGAAGATTACCTTTAGCCATAGTTTCATGAATAACCAGAACACCAAGCGGCCCAGGCTTTAATCCCGCCACCAAGCCAAATGTCAATGCTGCTAATGCAAAATCCATGCAATTCCTTAAGTATTATAACGCTAGCAGTAAAAATCAATTTCTATGGGGATTATTACTGGGAGGACTTTCAGAAGTTATTAAATGACTTTTCAGATGCCGCAAAAATACCTCAAGGAGACTACTAAATACCGCATTGATTCATGATATGACGTGTCAGCGAGCTGTCTCACAAACGGTTGCTAACCAATCTTTCATTATTTTGGCATGCTTAATTACAATCTTGGGGTCGCCATATACATGTGAAAGTACGCTCGCCCCCTGGGCCATTACCATTAACTGCTGAGCATATTCCTTTGCTTCTTTGGGCGGATAAATTGCTCGAAACCGTGCCTCTAGCCAACGCAAATAAAGGTCAAACATCTTTTGAGCTTCTTTTTGGAGCGCCGGATCTGATTTACCTAGCTCATCTGTTAGGGTTCCCATCGGGCATCCATAGAGAGAAAGGTTTTCGGCATTGCCCTCAATCATCAGAATGAATTTTTCGATGCAGTTGTACGGTGTATCACAGGCTAAAGACCAGCCCTCCAATAGTAATCTGATTTCATCTATTCGCTGATCGATGACGGCGGAAAGTAAATCGGGCTTATGCTTAAAATGGTACTGAATATTGGTTTTCTGTAGATTACAAGCTTGCGCTACCTCCTGATAAGAGGTGACGCCATAACCTGCCTGGTAGAACAGCGAGCTTGCAGTATCCACAATTTCTTTGCGGGCTTTTTGCCCTTTAGTCATCATCTTTTTAGGTGCCTGTACTTAACGTGTTGTTTTTATGAGTTGATCCATAGGAATGTGATCACCTATATCATTTCCATAGTATGCCTCAATCAGCATTCCCTTGGTATCTATCAGGAAGTCAGCTGGAATACGGTTGATCTCACCATCAATTCTACCGGGAAAGAATCGATTACCAACGACGGCTTCTATTACCTGACTGATTCCAAGAGTCCATGTCCGTAGAAAGCCGCCCCACGATGACTCGACTCTATACCTTTGATACAGCTTTGCTTCAGGGTCGGCAATTATTGGAAAAGGTGGACGCTGCTCACCGACATAGCGCGAAATTTTTTCATCTGTAGACTGAAAAACAGCAATAATATCAATACCTAACGATGTTAGATGATCATGGCTTCGGATAAGTTCGCGAACTCGTAAGTTACACAATGGGCATGATGCATAACGGAAGAAGCTCAGCAATAGGATCTTCTCTCTGTTCAGTGACAAGTCTATTGTATTGCCCTGGGTATCCTTTGTTTTGAAAGTCGGTGCAGAATCCCCGGTTTTCAGGCGGGTTAGTTTCATTTTCCCTTTCCTCGATGTAGTGGAACAGCCAAGCGCATTGGTTTTGATTGTCGAATTGACATCTCATTAACCTGATTATCAATAGACTTCTTCCAGTGGTGCTTAGGGGTGTATCCTAAAATTGTTTCTGCACGATCATTATTGGCATTTGTTTCTCGTAATAAATGGATAATGCTTCTTGTCACTAGAGGTTCCCAAGGAACAAGGGGATTAATCAGTTCCATAAAGCCTGCGAATATAAATGCGACTGGAAACGAAACATTGAAATGAGGTAGTGGGAAGTTGTGCTTTTCATGCAAGTACTCAATGACTTCCCGTACTGTCGGAACATCGGGGCCAACCACATTAAAGCTTTCATACCCCTTAAGCCCTTGCGTGGTCACCGCCAGGCTTGCACACTGGCCTATGTCCTTTCCATCTATGAGTGCTAAGCTTGTCTTTCCTTTGGCTACCCACGGTACTAAATGTGTTTTCAGCCTTGGAAGAAGAGTTGGCAGGATGCCTAACGCATATCTTGATCCCACAAACAGCCCCAACCGTAGATTGATAGCGGTGAAGTTATCGTCCGAGTTACTTCTTAGTGCTTCTTCTATTTTTATTACATTTGATAGATGTGGCCAATAGGGCCTGTCAATTCCGTGACTCATAGGGTCGTGGGAACAATCGGGTGCTGAGCTGGCCAAGGTACTAATAAATATAAAGCGTTTGATGCCTTGGCGTTTTGATTTGTTAACTAGCTCCAGGGAGGGCCTTAGAAAATATCTATCTGATCGCTTCTTATTCCCCCAAAGAGAAGTCCAGGCAGCTGCATGGATAACGACATCAATTCCATCTAACAGTGAGTCCTGATAGGCAGGATCAAGTAAATCACCAACTCTAGCGGTAGCCTGAAACTCCGGGGGGAGGCGATTCTTATCTCTGCAGGCAGGTATAACGTCTATTTGCGGGATCTTGCTCAGAGATTCAAGGCAGTGACTGCCCACAAATCCCGTCGATCCTGTAATAAGAACACGCATACTTTGTCCCCTATATCAAAAATTCTATTGTATAGTAAAAACTATATGATAGTATAGAAACGGTAATTATTCAATAGGGTGATATATGAGCGCACATCAAACCAAAATTGTTAGATTCCATGAGTCCGGAAACGCAGAAGTTCTTAAATTTGACATGATGCCACTGTCTGATCCGGGCGAAAATGAAATACGCATCCGTGTAGAAGCTATAGGGCTAAATCGAGCTGAGATAATGTTCAGAGAGAGCAGCTATCTTGAAATGCCAGTCTTTCCTTCAAGGCTAGGTTATGAAGCGTCTGGAACTGTAGAGGCTCTAGGTGCATCTGTTAGTGGATTCTCCGTTGGAGACAGGGTCAGCACAATACCTGCCTTTTCCATGGGGGAATACGGTGTTTATGGTGAAACCGCCATTGTGCCGGCATCTGCTGTTGCACACTACCCTGATAATTTAAGCACAATAGAGGGAACCAGCATCTGGATGCAATATATAACGGCCTATGGAGCACTGATTGAAATTGCGAATTTAGAAAAGGGGGGCACCATTTTGCTTACGGCAGCAAGCAGTAGTGTCGGTATAGCTGCTATTCAAATTGCCAAGATGGTAGAAGCTACCGTTATAGCCGTGACCAGAACAAAAAATAAGAAAGGAGACTTGCTCAAGAGTGGTGCAGATTACGTAATAGTTACAGATGAGCAGGACCTCGCTGCAACTGTATCGGCGTTGACTGAGGGGAAAGGTTTTGATTTGGCATTTGACCCTATAGGTGGGCCAATGTTAACCGAACTGGCTGAGGCAGCTGCTGGTGGCTCAACGATCATTGAATATGGGGCATTATCTCCAGAGCAAACTGTATATCCACTGTTTCTATCTCTCGAAAAGGGACTGAGTATCCGTGGTTATGTGTTGTTCGAAGTTACTCAGTGTCCCGAAAAGCTGTCCAAAGCCAAGCAATTCATATCTGCCGGTTTGGAGTCAGGGAAGCTAAAACCTTTAGTCGACAGGGTATTTAGTTTTGATGAGATAGCCGATGCACAACGTTATATGGAATCAAATGAGCAGATGGGAAAAATTGTGGTAACAGTTTGAAAGCCTGCCACTAATTCTAACAAGACCTTGTGAAATTAGTATTAGTGGTTGCATTGGGAATTGCTGTAATAGAGGAGAGCCAAAAGGGTGAAAATATCTCTTATAGACAAAGCAGATGCGGAAGAGATTGCCAAGCTTGCGGTCTGCCTTACCAATGAGATTATCGATAGAACTGGTATTGAACATTTTGAAGTTGATGTGCCATTGGCGATTAACCTATGCAAAAACTTTGTGGAAAATGGTCAGTACAGTGTGATCGCAGCCTTTGAAAACGACAAAATCATTGGTTTTGTCGCGCTGTGCGAAAGTCATTCTATTTATGCGGAAGGTTCGTTTGGAATCATTCAGGAATTCTATGTACTGCCAAAATACCGTTCTCAGGAAGTGGGTAAATCGCTAATCAATGAGATCGTATCTTTTGCGAAAGAGAAATCATGGAAACGATTAGAGCTTTGTACGCCCCCTGTTCCAGAGTTTGATCGAACAGTCGAGTTTTATACGGATAATGGGTTTGAAGTTACGGGCGGCTACAAGATGAAGCGGGTACTTTCTTGATCATGAAGCCCGTTATACAAGAAGAAATTACAGGGTGCGCAATTGCAAGCTCAGCTGCAATTGCGGGGCTGTCGTATGAGCGGGCAAAACAGGTTGCTAATCGACTTGGAATATATGCTGAGGATAAATCGCTTTGGTCAAGTACAGCTCATATTCGAACGCTTATTAATGAACTTGGTTTTGCCTTGTCGGAAAAAGAATATCCGTTTGAAGGCTGGGAAAATCTTCCCGATTGCGCGCTTCTATCAATTAAATGGCATATCGAAGCAGGGAAGCCTTTCTGGCATTGGGTGGTTTTTGTACGAGAGGGAGGCAAGGAATTCGTTTTGGATTCAAAGAAAGCACTAACAAATAATGTTCGCACCGACTTTTGGCGTATGAACCCAAAGTGGTACATAGAGGTTTATAAATAGACGCTTCCGATACGAGATTTTAGTTTGTGATTAGATACCAAGTTCGTGAGAAGGATAATTTATGATTTCGATATCCATACTAGCCGCCGATATTATGCGACTGGCAGAGGAAGTTGACATGTTCTTATTGGCTGGAATCGACTCTATACACATGGGCTATTTGAATTGTGACCATGAAGCGGCCATAAATATTACCCTAAGCATCAGCAAGTCCTTGCGTGATTATGGAGTTCGAGTGCCAATTAGCATTTTGCTACTGGGAAAAGTTACTCAGAGCATAGTCAAACCGTTGGTTATCTCAGGGGTTAGCACTATTTACTTTAGCCCTACGATAGAGAATATAACTGAAGACATTCCTTCTATGATAAAAGAGTGTGGCTGTAATTCGGGGATACTTGTACCGTCAGAAGCTGCTCTGTATCAAAACAAAAGCAGATTGCCGAAGTTGGATGATGTTTTATTTGACTTAGACAACATGTCTGCTGGTTACAACACTAAATCGTCAATAATAGAAACCATAACAAACAGCAAAAGATTTATCATGAACAGCGGCACTGATATCAATATCGTTACATCGGGAGAATTATCTGAATCGAAAATAGAATTGCTATCAGAAGCGGGAGTTGATTCGTTTATCATCGGGAAATCAATGCTCTCTTCTACAGATTATTATACCACTATTTCTCATCTTAAAAGAAAATTACGCTTAAATAGAAGATTCTAATTTCATCCTTTGTCAATAAAAAATTACTTACAGCATCAGCTGCTAAAGAGGAATCAGCCAAATGAAGAGTTTGTCGAAATTTTTCGCAGCATTTCTACTCTTGACGCAGTTTTCACAAGCGATTACTCCGCTGCCAAGCAAACCGGGTAACTTAAGACTGACTGGTGTGAAAGAGGTAGAAGTTGCCACTTCAATAAGTGAGGCTCTTAATCGAGTGTCAGCTCAAGTTATGGCTTGTATGGAAAGGCAAAATGGTAATAAGGATGGGTGCACATGCGAAACGCGCGGTAATTGCCCGGCGAAACAAGAATTCGATTTCCTCATCAAAGTTTTCTGTAAGGCTATGGCTAGATATCCGGAGTGGAAAAGTCATGATCTCGTTTTTCAAAAGCAAGGGGGACCTCCAGGCCATGTCCTGAGTACAAAGAATCTGTATTTGCATTTTGGTAGAGAGTGCCGGTAATCGGTTCATGGTAACTGCGTTAACTCTGATCACAGAGGATTGCATCGCTCTGCATCTTTGTGCGACCTGTTAAGCGGAACGTTAATTCAGGGCAGAAAGAGAGACTCATAGTCGGAACAATTCTCACTTGGACTGGCTGATGGTGTGTACGAAACCCTCGTCACTACAGATCTCTGTAGTGACGAGGGGCGCGAAGCCACGGTATCTCTGGGCTAGATAAACTTTTCTGACATGATGAAACAATTATAGGGGTATTTTTCCGAGGATTTGGGA
>TARA_R110002124_G_scaffold657_11_pt1 | contig 31960 bp, 15 predicted proteins | sample TARA_R110002124 | Tara Oceans TARA_R110002124 (sample SAMEA4397445) | marine metagenome | biome: Polar Biome; feature: [SRF] surface water layer (ENVO:00010504); material: water (ENVO:00002006), including particulate matter (ENVO:01000060) such as... | depth 5 m
AGCATCCATACTGTCTGAATGTTGTTGCTTCACCTGTTCTACCCAGTCGTCAACGCTCTCGTCCGATGTCTTCGTGAATGCACTGTGGCGCATGGCGCTTTCGCCTGGAGCGTCCCAGGCATGCACAATGTGCAGCTCGGCGGATTCCGCCAACGCCAGAGAACTGGCCAGCTCAATCACTTGATGATTCAGTGCCCGCCGTGTTTCCAGTTCTTTCTGTGGAAAGGCATTGTCGACATCAACGGCCGCCAGAATCCGCCGGTAAGTATTCCTGGCCCGTGGTTGTATAAGCCAAACAGGGCAGGGACACTTGCGCAGCAAGTGCATGTCGTCACTACCGAACAGCCGCTCCTGCCAATTCTGGCGCTCAGGCAGTTTGATCACGAGGTCGCGACCGTTTCGCAATATCTCGCGGATAATCTCCAGGAAGGGCGTGCCAACCAGCACTTTGGTTTCCAGCTTAACGCGATTCGTATAGGGCTCAACCAGCGCCTCCAGTTGCTGTCTCTGGGTATTCACCACCTCAGCTTGCAACTCTGCAGTAGTATGCCCCCCTTTCGGCATAATAATATTTGCGGCGAGGTGCGGGGCCACGTCAACCACGGTGAGGCGGGCCTGGTTATTTTCAGCCAGTGTAACCGCACGCTCCAGAACAGGTTCACAAATGCCACCGAGTTCCACCACGCAAAGGATGTTCCTAAATCTCTTCATGACGTTTACCTGAATTGAAATATTCAGCTTATCACACGGCCTGCAGGGAAGCCTGCCCGGGAGCCGATTGGCCAAACCGATCAGCGCCGCAGACACTCATGCGCTCGAACGGGAAGCTTAACAGCTTTCACCGAGTGGAATAGTGCATTGGCCTGATCTGGAAATGCAATCATCGATATTCCATGACAGCAAAATTACCAGAACCGGATATACTGTGGGCGGTACTGGGGGACTGCAGCAATGCTGGGTTCAACGCGCGCATGATTTTGGACAAAAGGTTTTTGTTGCTGTGCCGGATCAGATATCCAATCCCATTATTGATGATGTGGTTGCAGAAGCCCTGCAATTGAATCTGTGCTTTCTCAATGGCCCCGGGCAAACGCGGCATGTGCCCTTCACGTTTTCGCCGACATCGATTTCCCGGAATACGCTCCTGCAGTTGGAGTCCGTTGCGCCATTGCTGGGCCGATTAACCCAGGCTGTGGCCAACCAGAACGACCTCATTCAGGGCGTTCACGCACCACTGGTCGCCGCCGACGCATTTTTTGCTGAAATACTTGCCATGCACCGGGAGTTACACAGCGGCGTCATGGAGTTACCACGGGTACCTTTGCTCCTGCAGCGCAGCGATTTCATGGTAGATGAAGTCGCGGGTGCGCGTCTGGTGGAATGCAACAGTATTGCCGCGGGCATGGCGCCCTTTGGCGAGAGGGCGCATGCATTGCACGGATATATCGAGGGCCGTTGGCCTATCGAGTTTGCTCGATTCCACACGGCCAGCCCCGGCGCCTTGCTGCCGAATCCTGCTACAGAGCAACTGGCCAGGGCAATTGCCTCCGCTGCCAGGCAGATAGACAGCGAACTGGGCTCTGACGCGGAACATCCGGGTTTCCTGATGGTGGTGCAGGAGAACGAGGACAATGTGTTTGACCAGCGTCTGCTGGAACGACGGTTGCAAGAACTCGGTCTGCGCACTCACCGACGCACCTTCCGCCAACTTCATGAACAGTTATCAAGCGGCCCCAATCAATCGTTGCAACTGGCCGACTGTGGCACTATTCATGCAGTTTACCTGCGAGCGGGATACCAGTACCAGGACTATATTGCATCCGACCTGGATACAAGGCGCTGCTGTGATGCCATCTGCGCGACCCGGATATTCATAGAGCGTCATCGCGTGGCAGTGAACGCAACGGTTGCGCAGCAACTGGCCACCAGTAAGCGTATGCAGCTTCACCTCGTAGGCGGTGGTGACACTCTTCTGAAGAAACTGGGCTTCAGCCTGCGAGAGAGGCAAGCCCTGGGCGCCGTATTTGCTTCCATGCGTTCAGTTGATGCAGATAGTGCAAAACGATTGCGGGATGAAAACAGCACGGGGGAGTGGGTACTCAAAAACCAGGGCGAGGGCGGGGGGCACTGCCTGTTCGACCGCGACATTCTCAGTCGATTGGACTTGATGGCATCGAGTGACTATTCCGCCTGGGTACTTATGCAACGACTTCGCCCTGCCGGAAGAGCAAATGCCACCCTTGTGATAAGAGATGGAAAGGCCCAGAGGGTTGAGCGTCTAGTCAGTGAGATAGGGCTTTTTACCGCACACATGGGAGAACAGGCCCTGCCAACCGACAACGATCGATCGGGGAACCTCGGCTATCTGGTGCGCTCAAAACCGCTGGATGTAACCGAGGGCGGGATTCACAGCGGTTTTGGTTCGCTCGATTCCCTGTTTGTGGAAAGCTCTGGCTCCATATTGGCGTCAATCTGAGTCACCGCAACATGGAAGGTTTTCCAACCGAATGCGATGAAACTTTCGCTACTCGATCAATAGCCCGCGTGTTCGAAACGGTACAAAGTCTATACGTATAATTACGTAATTCGCATTACGTGAACACCCGCATTACTCCGAGCCAATCGCCAGAATAAAATTAGTACGAAATCTGGGTTGAATGAATCCTTCGACTTGACTCAGCTGGGAGGAATGCGTGATGTACGAGACAAATGTCGTAAACCTGGTAAATCGAAACAGCGATGATCAATTGACAAAGGTTGCCTTTGAAGTGATCGGCAATCAACATACTGGCGCGGTTATAGATCCATCGCATTTTCCGGCGTTGCAACGGTTTTTCGATTCCTGCATATATTCACTGCTGGATCGTCGTTCTGGCTCCAGGGTCGATCTGGAGCAGCTTGAATATGAGATTGCAGGGCACTTTTTTGTGGCTGTGGACGCGGGTCACGGGCAACAGCCCGTTAAGACAATCGACTTCAGTATGGCCGATATCTGTGTGGAATCCTACGATCACATTCTTGAGCACGGTGTTCGGGTAGACATCATTCTGCGCTATGACGATATACAAGTAGTACTGCCCGCAATTGCCGTTCGCCAGAACCGTCTTCTGGGTCACACCGCATTTCTTTTCATCGACGGAGGCGGAGATGAGGAACTCGATTCGCGGCGCCAGCTTAAAATCATTTTCCGCACACTGAAGGCGAAGGCAGATAAGCTGAGACGTTGGCGCAGTGGTTACCTGTTGTCGAGTGCGGCGTGCTCAATCCTGTTTATCACATGGATTTTTTCCTGATGGGTTTCTACCATTACATGGAAAAAAATATTGAGTTACTCCCGTGGATCTACTTCGCAGTTCTGCCAGAAACAACGAAACGATCTGGGCCGGTAGTGTTGAATGCAAGGAAATGGAACAGTCTTCGATAGTATTTACCACACAGGCAAGACCATTACTGAGGCGGACTAAAGGGAGCTTTCGCTATGTCTGCAATACGGTCAGGTAATATCTTGATCAGGGCTGAAGACCAGGCAGTAAAATTCGAGATAGTCGGTCTCAAGCACTCGGTCTGTGCTTCAGTTTGCTGGGATAAAGTACCGGAGATCATGGATTTCCTGCAATCCTATCTCTGCTCACAGTCTAATCGCAGAACCGGGTTTCGCATCAATCTGGAGCAGCTTAGGGGAATTCTGAACGGTCGATTTCGCGTAGTCATCGCAACTGACCAGGGTCGAATATCCGTAACACCGATTGATCTGAGTCTCACGGGTATCAGCATAGACGCTGGGCATGACTTCGCTGACAACGGAGCTCAGGTTGACATAATTCTAAGTTATGACGCCAAACAGGTCGTTCTGCCGGCAATTGCCGTTAACCAATATGCCCATGTAAACCGCACGGCGTTTCATTTCATTGGCGTGGTCAGGGATGGAGAGCTCGAGCCGCCACCTGAAATGGAAGATATCTTTCAGCAGCTTGAGGCCCTGTGGTTGGATCACTGTCTTCAGTTGGGATGGTTCGAGCAGAATCAGGCAACCACCCAAATAGAACCTGAGTTCCCCGAGCTCTCCCGCCGCAACTAACCCGCAGAGCCTCAATGTTAACCAGCGAGCAGCGACGGTATTTGCCAGTCGCGTCGAGGGCGCCGTTTGCATTGTATTGCGCAGTGTCAGGTGCGACATCAACTGCACTACGTAATTCTACTTACACCTACCTGCGTATTCATACGAATTGTTGATTCCCCTGCAAAAGTTATCCTTGATCACAGAGTCATTTTTCTCGCTCGGTTGGACAGATTGTCTGTGAGTTTGTGGAGGACGCAGTTTGCATTCCCGCAGATAACGTTAGGGAAACTTCAGGCATGTCTGAAGTCGGAGAACGCCCGGAAGGCGCAGTTGTCCTGGCCAAAGACATCAATTGGTTGTGTGAGGTATGCGTATGAGAGTTCTGCTGCTTGTTTTTATGCTCACTGGCTGCACCACCGGTAACTGGGCAGATTACAACTATGGCCCAGGTGACTGGTTGAACGAAAATACACCGTTACAAGTTGAGACGATGTATAACTACGCACATCTCGTGGAGCCGACAATTGAAGTACACTATGTGGAATCTGTCGCTGAATACTGCGGAAGCATCTGGGCTGAGGGCTGCGCCGCACTGGTAAACGGCCATTGTGACATCTACCTGAGTAAGAATGCCTCACCCGGCACGATGGCCCATGAGCAACGACACTGTAGGGGTTGGACGCACCACCAACCAAAATATGAGATGTTCTCCGCCATGGGCGCAGAATTTCGGGCGCGGGAAGTGGCGTTGGCCAGCGTTTGGGTCCCGATGGAGCGGCCTGCACTGGCGATCGCGATGGCGCAGCCCCGCCGCTACTAGCGCTGTAGCTGTCTACTGTTCACGTATGAACGCTGAAGGAGTGGAGCGGTTCAGTTGTGTGAGAGCAGCTGGCACATTACTGCGGCCTGGATATTTCAGTCACGAGAAGCGCTGCAACTATTTCCGTTGATAAAACCCAAAGCATCGGCGGCAACAGGTGATGTCCAGCGCAATGGTTTTGCCAGCCCTGTTAACACCTGCGCATGCCCCGACTTTTCATACAGGAGAAGATCCACGTTACCACCAGCCGACGTGATGGCATTGGCCAGGCTCTGCGAGTTCCGCGGCTTTACCCGGTTATCCTTTAAACCGTGGATAAGCAACACTGGCCCCTCTTGTCCTGTCACAAAATTCACCGGCTGACTGGCTTCACGGCTATCTTTCGGGAACAAGCTTTGCATCTCCGGTGAGGCCAGCGGCAGAAAATCGTAGGGGCCGGCCAGGCCGACCAGTCCGCAGGGTTTTAAGTCTGCGCCACTGCTTTGCAGAAACCTGTGATCAAAATGCAGCAGCGCGGCGATATGCGCACCGGATGAGTGCCCCATGAGAAAGATGCTGTTGGGATCACCGCCATACTGGCCTATATGCTTTTGCACCCAACTAACTGCCGCAGCGCCGTCGTGCACAAAGGCAGGAAACACTACCTCTGGATACAGCCGGTAGTCCGGTATGACGACTATGACGTCTCCCCCGAGTAGAGTTGAGGCTACAAATTCGTACTCCTGGCGTGATCCGCTTTTCCACGCTCCTCCATAAAAGAAAACAACAACAGGCCTTGGCGCTTCGGTTACAGTGGTTTGCGGTGTGTAGATATCCAGACGCAGACCGTGACCATTATCGAATACCTCGGTGGTCACCGGGTTCGCCATACCGGTAGGGCTAAGTGCACTGACGGCGGAAAGTAAATTGCAAGCTGTCGTAGACATGGCCACTCCTATCGCGAACACTATATTCCAGACAATAAGGGGTCCTCGACGGCCGCAAGAGATCCGATGTGTCGTCGCTGGCTGTAGGAACGTTAAATTAAGATTCACGCTAGCTCATCGCGGCAAGTACCCACTACTGCTCCCTATAAGTACTTTGTCAATACCGTTTGGATATCCATCCCAATAATTCCTCTTTTGGCATCGGGCGAGCAATATAGTAGCCTTGCGCGAGAGTACAACCAACGCTGTTGAGGTAGTCAATATCAGACGCCGATTGAACGCCTTCTGCTGTTGTCGTCAGCCCCAAACTGTTTCCCAGGCTAACGATAGATTTTATAACAGCACGTGACTCTGCTGATCGACTCTGTGTCATTACAAATGATTTATCGACCTTCAGTTCCGAGAAAGGTAAGCGCGCAAGTTGCAACATTGAAGAATAACCTGTGCCGAAGTCGTCCAGTGAGAGTTCAAAACCCTTCATGCGCAATCGCGTCAGCAGATTCAGCGATGCAATTGGATTATCCATCGCGCTGGTTTCCGTCAGCTCAAATGTCAGGCGGGATGGATCAATTCCCGCACTATCGCAGGCGACAAATATCTCCTCGATCAGTTCGGTATTCTTAAGGGTCAGCGCAGAGACGTTGACTGATATTGACGTATCCCTTGAGGCAAAGGCCTGATTCGAAGGCGCAATATGCAGCGCCTTGAAGGAGCCGTGCTGGCCAAACCATGAGATCACCTCCAGCACCACTCTCCTTGTAAGTACATCAATCAAGCCATTTTGTTCCGCGAAAGGTATGAATGCCTCGGGTGAAATCATGCCCTGCACAGGATGATGCCAGCGAGCAAGTGCTTCAAATCCCGCCAGGGAGCCAGTGCTGCATTTGATCTTTGGTTGATAGGCAATAGATATCTCATCCGTTTCTATAGCCCTCATCAGGCCTGCAGTGTCAATCGCTGAGTAATCGGAAGCCGGCCTGTCGGCAGTCAATAGTGAGGCCGCGGTGTCGCGAGGGTAATGCGCTGCTCCCGCATCTGTACTGAGCATATCGCGCATTACCGAGGCCCTGAAAGGTTTAGCCAGCACGCCAATAATTCTCAAACCATGTTCTTCGGCAGAGCGTGCCGCCGCGTCAAGGATACGATTGCCGACGCCGCTGGTGATGATAATGTTAGCCGGACACCCACTCTTTGAGAGTTGCTCCAGGACCTGGACACCGTCCATCTCTGGCATGATCAAATCTATGGCAATATGGGATGGCATCCATTCTTCACTCCAATGGAAAAACACCATGGGCTCTGATGTAAAGCGCACTTCAAATCCAACCGTTTCCGCGATATGCAGCATGGTTGCGCCGATGTCCCTATCGTCATCCAGGATGAGTAATCGTTGCCTGTTCACAGGGGTGGCCATGCTATTCGTCCAGCAAATGTCGTATCTTGCGAGCCAGTTCCGACCGTCGAAAAGGCTTGGCGAGAAGCTGAACCCCGGGATCGAGGCGACCGTGATGCACAATGGCATTTTCCGTATAACCGGATGTATACAGCACCTTCAATTGCGGTATCAATTCAACAGCCTGTTCCGCCAACTCCCGACCACTCATGCCAGGCATGACCACATCAGTAAACAGGAGTTCTACATCATCGGCAGCGCTAGACTGGAGGACCTCAAGGGCCTGCATGCCGTTGTTTGCGACAAGAACCCGGTAGCCAAGACCGACAAGCAACATAAGCGCATAGTTGCGCACGAACTCATCGTCTTCAACAAGAAGGATTGTTTCTGAACCACCTCTGATCTCGTTGTCCTGCTCTGCCTGGTCTGGTGATAGGTTTTCTCCGTCATTTCGGGGCAAATAGAGTTTGACCGTGGTGCCTTCACCAGCCTCAGAGTAAACGGTAATATGCCCTCCAGACTGTTTCACAAAGCCATAGATCATTGCCAGCCCAAGCCCGGTTCCCTTGCCTTTTTCCTTGGTGGTAAAAAACGGCTCAAAGACGCGTCCCAGGGTATTCTCATCCATACCGGTACCAGTATCCGTTACCGCCAGTGATGTATACGCCCCGGGACTAAGATCCAGCTTTCCGTTGGCGTAATCGCTTTCTATATAGACATTCTTCGTTTCAATCATCAGGCTTCCCCCGCCCCGCATCGCATCGCGGGAATTCAGACACAGGTTCAGCAGGGCATTTTCCAGTTGCGCCGGATCTACGAATGCCAGCCACAAGCTCTCATCGTAGTAGACCATCAGCTGTATGTGTTCGCCAAGCGTACGTCGTAGCAGCGGCTCCATTCCCATAATCAGGGCATTGATATCAACCACCCTGGGATCGAGTGCCTGTCGGCGTGCGAAGGCCAGCAGGCGCTTGGTCAGGTCGGCGCCGCGCAGGCCTGCCTTCAGCACCATGTCGGCTAACGCTCTGCTATCGGGCGCCACGAGTTGCTCCTGCAGTAACTCGGTATTGCCAATGATGACTGTCAGCAAATTATTGAAATCATGGGCAACGCCACCGGTCAACTGTCCCACGGATTCAAGGCGTTGCGACTCGCGCAACTGTTCTTCAAATTTGTGCCTTTCGGTAATATCACGTTCTATCGATACCCAGTGGGTGTATTTACCACTGCTATCAGCAAGCGGAACGATATCCAGTTCCAGCCAGAACTCCTCTCCCGCCTTGGTATAATTCAGCAATTCTGCACGGACTGGCTGCCACTGTTCCAGTGCATGGCGGATTCGATCCAGTTCCGCGCGCTGTGTTTTTTTGCCCTGCAATATTCGTGGGGTTTTACCTACTACCTCACTACGGCTATAACCGGTGCGCCGTTCGAACGCCTCGTTAACAAAAACGATTCGGGGGCCGGGCGCATTGATCGGCTCTGCCTCTGTTATCAGTACAATATCGTTAAGTCGTGAAACTGCTGTCTCGAGAAGTCGCAACTGGGCAGTGGACGCACGTACATCGCTGATGTCACGGAAGTAAACGGCGAGTCCGCCGTCACTGGGATAGGCATTGACCTCGTACCAGCGATTCAGTGGTGGCGGGATATAGCCCTCGAAGTGAACCGCTACATTCTCCTGCCGAGCCCTGGTGTAATTCTCGTGGAAACTGCTGCCAAAGAAAGAGGGAAACACATCCCAGATCGCGTTCCCGATCATGTCGCCGCGGCTACGCGAGAGCATCATTTCCGCATGCGCATTTGCGAAGGAGAATCGCCACTCTCGGTCGAGAATGAAAAAACCATCTGTAATGCTTTCAAGGGTGTCGTTCAGTTGTGTGGCCAGGCGCGTGGATTCCTGTTCGAGCAGTTTCGAATCATGGATGTCGAGCCCAGTGCCATACCAGCTTATGACCTGGCCTGTAGCATCCTGTACCGGCGATGACTGTACCCGGTGCCATCGGTACATGCCATCCGCCCGACGCAGGCGGTACTGTGTTTCATAGGGCCTGTTGTTTCTAACGCACTCTAGCCAGAGTTCCATGCAGCCGGGAAGGTCTTCCGGATGCACGCAGGGCTGCCAGCGGGTGGCCGGCGGCGCATCAGGGTCCACACCGGTATACTCTATGAACCTGCGGTTGGAATAGGTAACCTGTCCATCGATATCAGACGTCCAGATGATAAACGGGAAGGTATCCGCCATTAACCGGAAGCGATGCTGACTCTCGACCAGTGAAGCCTCTGCCTCCTTGAGTGATGAGATGTCCTGGAGCGCGCCCTGTACCCTTACAATGTTATTTTCAGCGTCTCTTACTGCCTCGCCGGATGAACGTACCCATACATGACGATTGTTGGCCGTGACAAGCTCAAGCTCGAAATGATAAGGCTTTCCCGCATACATACATTGTTCAACGCAGTGCTTAACCGTGTCACGATCTTCTTCCCGATAAAAATTGATGGCGCTTTCAAAGTCCGGCGTATCGCCAGCGGGCAGGTCATGGATTGAGAATACCTCTTCAGACCAGGTCAGTGTTTGCGTAGGCAGGTCAATAGTCCAGCCGCCGATTTTCGCGACATCTCCCGCAATCCGCAGCAGGTTCTGATTTTGTCGCAATGCTTCTAAAGCTTCCCTGCGTTCTGTAATATCCTCAATAATTCCAATCAGGTGTCTCGACTCCTGATCTGTTGCCGGCAGCAGCGACAGAGTAAGATTACACCAGATAGCATTACCGTCCGCCCGCAGGTAGCGCTTTTCCCATGAGGCACTTTCGATATCGCCCGCCAGTATCTGATTCGCGTACTTGATTTCAAGCTCGCGATCACTCGGGTGTGTGACGTCGTCACGGCCACGCTTAAGCAGATCTTCCCTGGAATAGCCAATCATCTGTGTGAAGCGTTCGTTCACCCGCAAAAAGTGACCCTGTTCCGAAAAAAGCACCATCCCAACGGCTGCCTGCTCAAACAATCCCCGGAACCTGCGCTCAGACAGAAGCAGGTTACTCTGCGCACGCTCCCGTTCGGTTATGTCGCGTGCGAACCCCTGTATACCGACGATTTCGCCGTTTCTTATGGTCGGACTCTCCATAATCTCCAGCAGTATTCTGTGGCCGCTCGCGTGTCTCACCGCAGCGCTGTATGCATCCACGGGCTTGCCGTCACGCATGGCCTGCCCTGCCATGACAGGCACATGACCATTCGCCGGGTCGTCGGCAATAATAAGTTCGTCGTGATGCCTCCCCAATAATTCTTCCGGTGTAAAACCTACGACACTGGCAGTGGAGGGCGAAAGGTAGGTGAAGCGGTGATCACGGTCATAGGTGTAGTACAGCACCTGTTCGCTACCTTCAACCATCAGTCGGAAACGCTCCTCATTCTCGCGCAGTAGCTCGCTCGACAACCTGCTCTCGGTGACATCACGTGCGATTGAGAATATCTGCCTGTCTTCAGGGAGTGGCTGCGCGTTCCATGAAAGAGTGCGATAGGAGCCGTCCTGACATCGGAATCGGTTTTCGAAATGACTAATTTGCTCTCCACGTGCCAATCGCTCTGCCACTCTCATCGTGGCGTCGTGGTCGTCCGGATGGACAAAATACAATGCGGGATGACTTATGATTTTCTCGATATCCCAGCCCAGGCATCGCGTCCAGGCGGGATTGACCTGTAACAAATGGCCATCAAAGCTGGCAATACTGATTAGATCCTGCGACAGGCTGAATATATGCTCTCGTTCAGTCTTCGCTCTGGTCTGCTCTGTATCATCAAGCATAACGCCGGAGAGTGTTGCCGGGTTTCCCTGGTCATCATTGATCACTTCCGCACGTTGATTTACATAGCGAATTTCACCGTCTGGCCGCAGGATACGATGGTCAAACTGGACTATCTCGCTTGAGTGCATGGTGCCATCTATAGCGGCTTGTATAGCCGCTTGCACCCGCTCCTTATCGTCTGAGTGTATGAGTGAGAGTAACTCTTCATAGGTAACCTGCGGTTCGCCCGGGGTCAGGCCGAACATCCGGTAAATCTCCTCGGACCACCTCAGGGTTTGCGAGGAGATATCCAGTTCCCAGTTGCCAAGATTTGCTATGCGTTGCGCGTTACGCATACGCAATTCGCTTTCACTCAAATTGCGTTGAAAGGTAAGGCGGTCAATCATCACTGAAAGCAATGTCGCTACAGATTCAACAAATCGACAATCATCCGCATTGAACTGGCGTGCAGTGCGGGTGTGCGCACCCAGAACGCCCTAGGGCTTGCCCAAAAACTTGATTGGCACGCTGATGCCGCTGACCACCCCATGTTCAACCAGAAGGGCAGGTGCGGGAAAGCGTGATTCTGTGCGCATATCCTCAACAACGACCGTCTTATCCTCCTTCAGGGTATAGCCGGCCTGAGACGTGAGATCACTCTCTACGGTTGCGGTGCCAATCACGCCTGGATTCCAGCCCATGCCGCTGACCAGACGCAATGCAGTGCCATGCGGTGTGATCTGCAGTATTTTGCTAAGTTCAACGCCCAGGCCACCGGCAACTGCCTTTACCGTGCTGTCAAACACATCCTGAAGCCTCGTGGCACTGGTCGCCGTAAGTCCCAGTTCGGCAATAACTGACTGCTGCCGAGAACGCGCTTGCACATTTTGCTCCGCAACCTTGCGACCCGTAATATCCTGGCATGTGCCTACAGCCCGCACGGGTACGCCGTCATCGTCATTAAAGGTCTGCCAACGCTCCTCGATATATTTTATTGTCCCCCCGCTCGGGCACATACGGTGCTCGATTGAAAACTGACCGGGATGCTTGAATGAATCAGTGAATGCGCGGTCTACAGCCTCGCGATCATCCGGGTGGATCAGTTGCAAAAATTTGGGGTGAGTGGGAACAAAGCTATCCGGACTGACTTCGAATATGCGGAACGTTTCTGGAGTCCAAATGACCTTCTGGGTGGCGAAATCCGTTTCCCAGCTACCGACATTACCGACCATCTGTGATTCGTGCAGGCGCGTGGTCTCGATCCTAAGTCTCTTGGCCAGCAGTCGCTGTTCCTGCTCTCGCGTCCGCAACGCCTCTTCTGCCTGCCGCCGATCAGTGACATTCACATGCATGACTACGGCGCCGTTGTTCTTCATCTGCGTATACGGCGTTACCATCAACCGGAACCAACGTTGTTCGTCCGGTGAATGGCAGGGGTATTCGAGGCTGAACATTTCCTGTTCACCATTCAGTACCGACCTGATCCCGTTCGCAACGGCCACAGCCTCATCGGCACATTCTCCATGAGCAGATTCACAAACGCTGATATAGTTCTGTCCGATAAAAAAGTCGCGTGTCTCCAGGGTGTTGGCGGAAGCAAAGCGTTGCCACGCGTCGTTTACTGTGAGGATGACTGCGTTATTGTCCAGCAGAGCGATATGGGCGGGCAGGGCATTGAGTATACCGATCAACTCTGCCGCGGCGACAGGTTGCACGGACCCTGCAGGCGGTAATTGCGCTGTCGCCCGAGACAGGTCGGCCGGGTTGCCCTCCAGATTGGTGGGTTCTATCTCCTCACCTGTTAACGCTAGCAACTCCCTTTCGGTGTCGCGCAGCGTGGTTAACAGTTCCGCGATGCGGATGTCTTTTTGCTGTGCCTTCGATCCATTGTCCCTAGCCATTTGGCGAACCTGGCCGGGCAAGCTCCAGCCTCACAGCGTCAGGAGCGCCCAGCCGAGCGAGCGCTTTTACTGTTGCTGACGAAGAGAGTGTTTCCGCCACATGTCCAAGTAACATATCGTCACCCTTGCCATCTCAGGCGCTGATACTAGATCGGTTACTTCAAGCATAGTCGTAAAAGCGAATATGAAATCAATATTTATACCTCGGATACGACCGATGCCCTGATCATCGCCAGACTATCGCTTAAGTATTGTTAAAACAATATGTTGCCTGCGTCGATATCATCCGTAAACTGAGCCACGTCTGGAATGAGTATCTGATACCTCCAGTAGAGAAGTCAGGTCCTGAAAGAGCGATCAACGCAGAGCGCGTGTGCTGAAATCGCGCAGCGATGGCCAGATACCTGCGTAAAAATTAAGGCCATAGTGTGTGCGCTAGCGCACGTTGTATTCAGGCGAAGCATTCAGTTAAACTTCCGATAAAGCTGAATAAAAGCCACAGTCATTAACGAGGCTAGAATTTTGTGCATAGAACAAACTGTCTTTATCGTTGATGACGACCCCATCATTCGAAATGTGCTGGAAGCAATTTTCAGCCCAGAGAATATCGACGTAAAGCTTTACCCTTCCGCGGAAAAATTCCTCCTCGAGTACGATGCCTCCAACGCCGGATGCATTCTTCTGGATATTATGTTGCCCGGCATGAATGGTGTGGAGTTACACGAAGTGATTGCGGCTCTGGGGAATAAGGTTCCAGTGATATTTCTCACGGGAACTGCAGAGGTGAGTATCGCCGTGGAGCGGCTGAAGGCGGGCGCAATGGATTTTATAACGAAGCCATTTGATAGAGAGTCGGTGTTGGGCACGGTGAAACGAGCCCTGGAAATCGATCTTCAGGCGCAGAAAGACCGACTGAAAAATCAAGATGTAACCGCTAGATTCAATAGCTTAACACCACGAGAGCGTGAGGTTATGGGAGAGGTTGTCAGGGGGCTGGCCAATAAGTCTATCGCCAGAAATCTCGGCATCAGCAGCAGGACGGTCGAAGTGCACAGGAAAAACCTGATGCACAAGATGCAAGCAAGATCGCCCGCAGATCTCGTGGTAATGTGGGTAGACTTGACTCGGGAGTAGTGTCGACAGTCAGTTCAATAGCGCTTCAGGTATCGGATAACGGCTTGAAATGCCTCATCGAACTGGTGCATCAATTGCTCAACTTCAACCTTGTCACCCTGATTGGCAGCGGCTTCAATCCGCTCACAGCAATCTCCCAGTGCCAGTGCACCTACAGTGCGTGCAGACGACTTCAGTTTGTGTGCGACGGCACCTACTCCCGCGAGCGACCCGGATTCCCACGCGCGATGTATCTCCACGCGGTAGGCGACTGCGACGTTTTGAAAATCCAGCAGCAACCCGTCGACAACCTGCGGGGCGCCGCCCACCAATTCCCGCAAGACATCGACATTTACTGGCTCGCCCTCCGGGCGTGGCGCGTCATCGGGTCTTGCAGTCGCGCGCGCTTGTGAATGCGTGGGCACCTCATTGAGGGCCCGCGCAGCGATCGGTGGCAACCAGTTTTTGAGTAAGTTGTCGATCTCCTCAAGATGAACAGGTTTGGAAAGATAAGCATCCATACCGGTATCAATGCACCGCTTGAACTCGGCCGAGGCGGCATTCGCAGTGAGCGCGACGATACCCATATGCGAGGATTCCGCCTCTTCGTCCCTGATCTTCCTGGTGAGCTCATAACCGTCCATGACTGGCATGTATAAATCCGTAAGCAGCAGGGGATAGTTACCTGTACGCCAAAGTTTGAGTGCCTCATAGCCGTTGTCGGCGATATCGCAGGCGGTGCCCAGTACTGCCAGTTGCTGACGAATGACATTCTGGTTGTTGATGTTGTCTTCCGCCACCAGAACCAGTCGCCCCGATTGGCGCGCGTTCTCCCGCGAGATCAAACTCACATCTTTACCGTATGTCGCTTCAAATCCGGAAGAAGTATCCTCTTCCATGATGCTGCGCCCTGCAGCCAGTGCGACAGCTCGCAGCAAGGTTTTCCTGCGCAGCGCGTTCCCATCGACGATGAGAACACCGTCAGCTTTCTGCCGCAGGTTGTGTCGTTTGCCCCGCTCGATGACGACGGCTTGCAGACGATGGTCAAGACCAGTTGCCACGTCGCAGTCAATCCCCAGCTCCTCCAGCGACAGATGATTTTCGCCAGCATCAATGACCCAGAGCCAGACTCCGGGTACCTGGGTGTGAACCCACTCGCGCGCAAGCACCGGGTTCTCGAAGCGCTTCACCTTCGCTCCACCGTGGGCCAGATAGGTCGCAATATCGGGAGCGAGACTGTTTTCGTCCCCCACCACCATGCACGATAGTCCCGCCGCATAGTTGCATGCCTGCGGACTTGACATGGTGTCGGGGACCAGCGTGAGGGGTACACGAAAAGTGAACGTCGAGCCGCTGCCGAGTTCACTCTCCACTGATATGTCGCCGCCCATTAATTCCGCGATACTTTTTGAGATTGCCAGTCCGAGACCGGTTCCCCCGAACTTGCGACTGCTGGCGTTTTCCGCCTGGGTGAATGGCCTGAACAGCTTTCCCTGCAACTCACTGTCCATTCCGATACCGTTGTCCTGCACTCGAAACTCGAGGGTTACCTGATTTTTGCTGCGCGCTATGCATTCACATCTCACAGAAAATCGCCCTTGATGCGCCTGTTTGCTGGAGAATTTTATAGCGTTGTTGTTCAGGTTGGTGAGTACTTGCCGCAGTAGTTGCTCATCGGCGTTTAGCATGGATGGAATTGCGGGATCGATAAACATCGTCATTTGCACAAGTTGTTTTTCTGCAAGCTGAACCATGCTTACACATACATTTTCTGCCAGCGCGCCCACGTCGCAGGGTGCAGGCCGCAGGGCGTACTCCCCGGCCTCGATTTTGGAGAAATCGAGGATATCGTTGACTATCGCTAGCAGGGAGTCTGCCGAATCCTGAATCAGATCTACCATCTCAACCTGATGCCCTTGCAGACTGGTATGGTGTAAAACATCCAGCATGCCGATGACACCGTTCATGGGTGTTCGGATTTCGTGACTCATGGTGGCCAGAAATTCTGACTTGGCGGCATTGGCCTTATCGGCCTGCTCGCGCACGGCTGTGAGCTCCGCAATAAGCCGGGTTCGTTCACTCACGTCGCGTACTATGCCGGTGAAATGTCGTTCATCCCCGAACACAACCTCACCGATGCTGAGTTCAATGGGAAAATGGGAGCCATCCTTGCGCATACCAGTAACCTCGGCTTCTGGCCCCGTGACATTGCCCTGCCCGGTTTCCAGGTAGCGCCTGAAAGCGTTGTCATGAGCCTTTCGGTAATGCTTCGGCATCAGCATTCGGATGTTTTGCCCGATCACCTCCTCCGCTTGATACCCAAAAAGACGCTCCGCTCCGGAATTGAAGGTTTCCACCCGCCCTGTCTGGTCAACACTTATGACGCCCTCTATAACGGTATCCAGTACCGTTTTCAGGCGCGCGCGTTCGGACTCAACCGTTGCATACGCGCGCTCGAGTTCCCGCGCCGTGGTTTTCTCTTCAGAGACATCGCGTGCTGAGGCATAGATCAAGTCGTCTTCCGGAATGGCGATTACGGACCAGAACAGGGTTTTCCAGTCCCCGTCCTTCTGGCAGTAACGATTGACAAACGAGGCGGTGGACTGACCGCTCCACAGTTTCTCAAACTCCCCGATAGAGGCATTTTGATCGTCCGGATGGACAAGGTCGAATACAGGGCGGGAGATCAGTTCCTGCCTTGTATAGCCGAGTAGCGCGGTAAACGCTTCGTTGACCTCCCTGATAAGGCCCTCACTGCTGGTGATACATGCCGGGTCAGCGGAGAGTTCAAAAAAATGATTGCGCTCGGCGCGTAGCTTTCGCATGGCTGCTGCAGATTCCCGTTGATAATAGGCGACCCACACCAGCAACATGCCGACAATTACTGTGTACGCCACGGTATAGAGCGTTACACCCATCGCCGCGCTGTAGTAACCCTGGCTTTCACCCTGCAGACGCAGCCAGCCCAACGCGAATACCGATATCGCAATCATGGGGAGTATGCGAATCAGTAGTAGTTGACCAATAGAATCGCCAGTGGCGATGGCCATAATTCCCTCTCTGGGGCGGGCGGCCAGAATACCGAATCCCAACAGCCCAAACGTCAGCGTCGTGTGCACTGCCATGGGGATAAAAGCGGAAATTGCGTATAGCTCTCGTGCGTCGTAGATATAGCCGGCGACACCGACAATGGAGACTGAGCAGATCGCAATCGCCAAAAGCTCAGACGGGCGAATTCCCCGCGCGCTGGTAACATTGATCAGTAACAACGCGAGTCCCAGTAACACGAAACTAAGCGCCGTATTGGGCGCCATCCTGTTGCTTGTGGTGTTAAAATCACCGGCCAGTTTCTGAGGAAAAAGGATTTGATCGACGCGTATCTGCCAGCTGGAAGTGTAGTCGCACACCACAAGCAATCCAATCAACAGCACCAGCAGTGCGCCTGCTACTGCAATTAGGTGTCGCATGATAGAGATATCCGGGCTCTGGCCGGCAGGCGACCGATATTGTAAAAGTAGTACCAGGCCGGAGAGGATGAATGCCGCCGCTGTTGTCGGGTTCATGGATACAAAATCAGGGGAGACTCGCTTGAGAGTTTCGATGTCCAGTGCCCAGCCGAGCAACACAAGTGCTCCAAGTAGCAGTGACGCGATGCCACAGGCGGCGGAGATTCTGGCCAGCAGGAATGCAGCAGCAAATGTGCGCTTATTCGCTGTATTCATGGTTGGCATCCCCTTAATAATATTGTGGGTATAGTCCACCGCGCACCGGATCACCCAGGGCTCCGGCGTGAGGTGCGGGGTCTAGGCACAAGGGTAGCTGTAAAGTCCGTTGCCTGCCATTACCGCTGCAGTGTGATGAGCCTATCAAGCAGCGTCTGATCGTTGCTATTCCAAACGCGCTGTTTGCAGTGCCGATGCGTCCGTATAGTACAAAGTAAACGCCCATCCCGGACAGCGTCGAATATTTGAGCATTCGAATCAAACATCGCCTACCTGAATATCCGTCGAATCGGACCAAGGTCACACTTTTTACTCCACAAAGAAAGCGGCCACGTTCAGCGTTTGACTATGACTTACCACAGGAGTAGCGTCGAGATAGCCCTTTCAACGGAAGAATAATGGGTCGGTTATTTATGGCGGATTATGACAGAGATGACTAGTCGCGCGTTTCGCAAGTCCCTGATCGAAGCTGGCCCTGGGCTTCGACAGCCTGATCTTGCGCCAGGCGAAATCGAAGCGGAATTGGCGCGTCTGGCGGCAATTGTGCAGACATCAGAAGATGCCATCATCAGCAAAGATCTGGATGGCACGATTCTCGCCTGGAACAAAGCCGCGGAGCGGCTATTCGGTTACAGGGCAGAGGAAGTGCTAAATAAATCCATCAGCTTGCTATTTCCGCTGGGAGACGAGTCGGAAGAGCAGCAAATAATGGAGAAGATCTTCCGCGGGGAAGTGTACGTCAACCGGGAGGCGAAGCGCAGGCACAAAGACGGCTACCTTGTGCATGTCAGCGTTTGCGTGGCGCCGATACTCGATTTCCAGGGACATCTCATCGGCGCCTCAAAGATTGCACGTGATCTCACCGAACGCATGCATTATCAGCGAGAGTTGCTTGCCACGGGAAACCGACTCCGGGCCACACTCGAGGCGATACCAGATCTGCTCTTTGAATTTGGGTTGGATGGCTGTTACTACGCCGTCCACACCCAGCGCTCTGATCTGATTGTCATTGATCCGGCACATTTTATCGGTAAGACGGTATCCGAGGTGCTTCCTGGCGAGATTGCCAATGTATTCCTGGAGGCTTTACAGGAGGCACATAGCAACGGCTATTCAAGTGGAAAACAGTTCGAGATCGCACTGCCTAAAGGTCGGTTCTGGTTTGAATTGTCCGTGTCCTGCATGGTGTATGCGCCTCTTTCTGAGCCCCGATTTATCTGCATCTCTCGTGATATTACCGAGCGAAAACAAGCGGAGCTGCGATTGGCCAGAAGCGAAACAGCGCTGCGCCAGTTGACTGTTGATCTACAGAACGAGCGCTCCAGACTTATTGCCGCGCAGGAGGTTGCGAAGATAGGTAGCTGGGAAACAGATCTCGCCGCAAACACTACTAACTGGTCCGCCGAAACACACCGTATTTACGAAACCGACCCGGCTACCTTCCACTCTACGCATCAGAGTTTTCTGAGTCTTGTCCATCCGGAAGATCGCGATCGCGTGGAAGGCGTCTTCATCGCATCCTATAAAGAGCCATACACAGGTAACGTTGAGCACAGGCTTCTGTTGCCGAACAACACCGTAAAGTTCATTCATCAGCGGTGGCAAATCTACCTCGATGAGCGCGGCAACCCCGCCTACATCATTGGGACGTGCCAGGATATTACTGAGCGCAAACGGGATGAACTGAAAATTCATCGCCTCAACCGCACTTATGCGCTACTCAGCGGTATCAATAACACTATCGTACGCGTGCGCGAACGAGAAGAGCTGTACAGAGAGTCCTGTCGCCTGGCGGTGCGTGTTGGGTCTTTTAAGATGGCCTGGATCGCTGAGATTGACCGTCATACCAGGGCCATTAAGGTAGTCGCGTTTGAGGGCGACCACTCACAGGATAGGAGCGATGAGAGCTCAACGTTGACGTTCGATAGTGAGATTGAAGCGGCGCGCTTGATACATCGCGTGGTGAAGCAGCGGGAGCTTGTCGTCTGTAACGACATACAGGGCAGCCCGCTTGCAGGCATCAGGCAGGAGTGCGCAGAGAAGGGGATAAACTCTTTCGTTCTGCTGCCATTGGTCATGAACGAGGAGACGGCCGGTGTTTTTGCGCTCTACGCGAGTGAAGCCGGGTTTTTCCACGATGAGGAAATAAGGTTAGTGCAGGAAATTGCAGACGATATTTCCTATTCACTTGAACATATCGCGAACCGTGCAGAGTTGCGATATCTATCTCTTTACGATTCTGTGACAGGGCTGCCCAACCGGGCACTGTTTCGCGATCGCCTCATTCAGGCCTTGGGTGATGCCGAGCGTAAAGGCAGTCGCTTGGCAGTGTTGATCGGGGATATAGAACGATTTCGTTCAATAAACGACACGCTGGGGCGGAAAGCAGGTGATGACTTGCTGAAGCAGTTTGCGACACGCGCGCGCGAGACCATGGCTGACCACAATTGGTTGGGGCGCGTTGGAGGCGATCATTTTGCCTTTCTGTGGATGGAGGCCGACCGGCCGAATATGCTCGAGCAAACATTGGAGCAGCGTAGGGCCGAATTTCTGGGAGCGCCGTTTACACTGGGCGACGAGGAGGTACGCATATCCATGAGGTCCGGTATCGCGATGTTTCCCAACGACGGTACCGACGCCGACAGCCTGTTGCACAATGCTGAGGCAGCGCTGCGACGGGGCAAGCAGTCTGGTGACCGCGTCACCTTTTACTCACCCAGCATGAAAGCGATTGCATCCGAAAGGCTGATGCTGGAGAACAAGCTACGGCTGGCAATCGAGAGAGATGAGTTTGTTCTGCACTATCAACCGATAGTCGATACCGAGAACCGGACGATTGACAGTGTTGAGGCGCTCATCCGCTGGCAGAGCCCGGACCTGGGCCTTGTTCCTCCGTCAGAGTTTATAGGTTTGATGGAGGAGACCGGGATTATCCTGGAGGTGGGTGAATGGGCGCTGCGCCAGGCGGCACGGGATTACTGCAAATGGGAGGAGATGGCTCTACACGCACCCCGCGTGGCGGTGAACATCTCTCCACTTCAGCTGCATCAGCGCGATTTCGTAGAAACGGTCAGCCAGTCTGTGCTTGAAGAGGGTAACAGGTGTTTCGCTGGTATTGACCTGGAAATTACCGAGAACCTTTTGATGCAGGATGTGGAAAGCAATGTTGGCAAGTTAAACCAGCTGCAACAGGTCGGTGTGAACGTCGCTATTGACGATTTTGGCACCGGCTACTCTTCACTTGCCTATTTATCCTCTCTGCCTGTTCAAGTGCTTAAAATTGATCGCTCGTTCATTATCACGATGTTGAAAGATCCCAAGAAAATGTCGCTGGTATCCACCATCATTGCGCTCGCACATTCCCTGCAGCTAAAAGTGGTCGCGGAAGGGGTGGACGACGAGGAGCAAGCAAATGTTCTGAGACAGTTGCGCTGCGATAAGATGCAGGGGTACCTGTTCAGTCGAGCTGTGCCATTTGACGATATCACGGACTTGCTGCGCGCTCGAAACGCTCTACATCCCGCCGGCGACTGAAACGCGGGGCACGCCGGTGCCTGTGATGACACCCTGGCCACGGTCTTCAGCCGAAAAGTCAGCTGCTGGCTGAGCCAGTGAGTTGACGCTCAATACCACTGCAAATCGAGACTGGCACCCAGCCAACAAGCCTCCAGTGCCGCAAATATGGCGGTCAACTCCTCAGGGGGCTCGAAATCGGCAGGAGAGACAGGGTCGTTGATGAAACGAAAAGCAAACTTGCGCGAGCAAAGGCTGGTTCGGACAATTTGCGCGGGTAGCGTGATCGATACATTGTCATGAGCTATCAGCAAATGCAGTACCTCACCGGGCCTGCCAATAAAGGTATCCGACGCGGCGTAGAGACCGCCGAGGCTGATATCAACAGGCTGTAGGCCGATGTTTACGCTATGCTTCAAGGCGGTTACTTGAAATGAGTTGCGTTCCGCAGGCGGGAGTTCGCTGATGTTTAGTCGAAAGCCTGCGCGCCTGTTTGTGCGAAGCCGCTTCTGCGCGCCCAGAAATTCGATGATCAGCGGCAGGTCCTCTATCGCAATTTCGGCTCTGGAGCCGGCATTGCCAGAGACCGCAATAATGAGTTTTTCTTCGAGAGGCCGGATAACAAGATTTCCGGTTTGCAGCATGCTCAGGCTCATTGAGTGTACCCCTCTCGGCAATCTTGTCTGCCGTGTTGTGACGCCATTTGTGCTGGCAAGCAAAACCCAACTCAAGCCAGAAAGCAAAAGATCCATGCAAAACTGTGACGCAGCTCAAGCTAGCAGTTCTACGGCAATCCTGTTCGATACACTTGCCTCAGGCCAGACCGCAGCCAACTAAGTAGATTCCCTTATTCCGGGGCAAGTCGAAGTAATCTATCGTGTGCTTAGTCGACGCTCAGAAGAGGCATTCTGATGAATTTAAAACAAACGATCCTGATTGGAAATTTTGGCTCGCCATGCATTTCCAGTCTGGATATCGCCGAAGAGAAATATCGTGTTGCACTGGAAACGTTCTCTATCCTTTGCGAAACAGATACCAAGGGAAACATTATCTACGCAAACAGGCTGTTCTGCGAAATGTACGGCTATGAACTTGAAGAGCTTATTGGTAGCAGGCCCCATTTTCTGGACTCGGGAGTACACGATAGGGAATTTCTGTCCCAGATGCGGGGTAAGCTTGCGAGAAAAGAAGTTTGGCACGGCGAAATATGTAATCAATCAAAAAGCGGTGAACTGCACTGGTTGGCAACCACCATCATTCCCATCATCTCACCGAAGAACTCGCAAATTGAAAAACTTGTATCGATCCAGTTCGATGTCACTGACAGATTTAACCTGATTCAAAAAATTGATTCCCTGGCCAGGTATGATCCCCTGACGGAATTGCCGAACAGAACTGAACTGGCACACCAGTTTGAAGACCATAGAAACAATCCGGCTCGGTATGGGACTCACTTTGCGGTTGCCATTGTCAATCTTGATGATTTCAAATCTGTTAATGATGCGTACGGCCAGCACATGGGTGATGAGCTGCTTATCCAGGTTGCGGAGCGAATAAAGCTTGAGCTTCGCCCGGAGGATGTTGTCGCGCGAATTGGCGGCGATGAGTTCGCGCTCATCCTTTGCCATGCGGAAATGCCACTTGAACGAGTGTTCAAGCGCTTGCTGAGCAGTCTCAAGAAACCTTTTGTCATCGACGGTATGTTGGTGAAGCTCAGCGCGAGCATAGGTATCCGATTGTGCGGAGATGCCGATGTCGTGGGTATCGATCAAGCATTGCGGCACGCGTCCATCGCACTTTATCGCGCAAAGTCCGAGAGCGGAGATTGCTACCGTATTTTTGATTGTGACGAAGCGGCCAAGGCCAGAAAACTATTTCAGCTGCACAATGAAATTCACAACGGCTTTACCGGGAATGAGTTTGAGGCGTATTTTCAGCCGATCGTACACCTGGCTACGTCGAAAGTGGTCGGGTTTGAAAGTTTACTGCGGTGGCGACATCCCGTTCGAGGTTTGCTGCTGCCGAGGGAGTTTTTGCCAACGATTGAAAATGACACGTTAATCATCCGGGTTGGTGAATGGATGTTGAGGCAGGCATTGAAATTCTCCCAGACACTTTTTGAGGCGAATTTGCCGCATCTGGTATCTGTCAACATTGCCGCGCTGCACCTTCAACACCCTGCTTTTGTGGGTTTGGTAAAATCCCTGTTGCAGCACCATAGCATTCTCCCGCCTGGCTCGCTGACAATAGAGATTACGGAATCTGCTGCGCTGACGAATATCAGGACAGCGACTAACGTTATCATGCGGTGCAAGAAGTTGGGCGTAAAGTTTGCCCTCGATGATTTCGGTACAGGTTTTTCACCTTTAACCTATCTTCGCCAGTTGCCTATTGATGGGCTGAAAATTGACAGGTTGTTTACGAAAAACATTCTGATCAATGATGAAGATCTGTGCATCGTCCGAATTGTCGCCCAGCTGAGCGAGATTTTCGGCCTTCGTATCGTGGCAGAAGGTATAGAAAACAGTGAGCAAGCCAAAGTCCTGCGGGATTTGAACTGTGAATATGGGCAGGGTTTCGGTATCGCTCCACCGATGCCTGCAGCGGAAGCATTGGCATGGGCCCAAGGTAAAACCAGCCCGGATACCAACCAGACACAGCGGAAAGTTGTGCACAGGATATTGTCATACTGACCTGCCGCAGCGGATGCAACCGGTGGTTCGGCCTCTATGCCAGTGCAGTCGACAGCGAGTGCGCATTGCAGGCCGGAATCCTTATGCTCCCGCGCTGGACATCCGTGAGTCAAACACTTAGTGTGAATTGAATAAACTCTTAATAATACGGGAATGGCATGCGTTATAACCTGAACTGGTTCTTTGCTCTCGCAATGGTCAGCTTGCTGCACGGTTGCAGCAATACCAACGACAGTGACAAGCCTACCCCACAGGGTGCGCCACCCAATATTCTCTTTATCATTCTCGACGATGTCGGCATCGACCAGATGCAATCTTTTGGCTACGGTGGAGCGACGCCGCCACAGACACCCAATATCAACGCCATAGCTGACGGCGGCGTAAGCTTTCGCAATCTTTGGGCGATGCCGGAGTGTTCGCCGAGCAGGGCGCTGGTCTTTGAGGGGCGTTACCCTCTGCGCACTAACGTGACAGATGCGATCCTCAGCGTAGATCTTGCCAATTCCCAGGTGCCGCCTTACGAGAGTACCACCCCTGTGATTCTGCGCGAGCGCGGTTATCAAAGCGCCCTGTTTGGGAAGTTTCACCTGACCGGCTCAAACGCCAACCAGACAGCCACTGACAACAACCCGCTGGGATTCACCGCCGTACATCAGCTCGGATGGGATTTCTTCAAAGGCTGGCAGGAGGGTGCCCCCTATCCCATTGATACGACAGCAGGTGGTGTAGCACCTCCCGGCGTCAGCTACGCCTGTGGTTTCGTCCCGGGTAGTGAATCAGCAAATGGGTCAGATGCCGGCGCCTGTTATTTCACCAACAGTCCCTGTGAGGAGCTTGCCAGCAATGTGCAGGCACCGACGCCCGGTCGCACCTGTCTGGAGCGGGGCGGAATTTTCGTACCCGACGCGGCTTGCAGCACCGGGGCTGTGCCCGACAATGTCGACTTTACATTACAAAATGGCTACTACGTCGGTGAATTGGTCGTCAATCAGCCCGATGGCACCTATCAGGTATATCCGCCCGACGACCCATCCGGCGCCGCCCGCGCCTATCGCTCAATCATTGAAAGTGACTGGGCCATCGACTGGATCAAAAGCCAGCCTGCCGATGTTCCCTGGATGGCTACGGTGTCATTCTCGTCGGCGCACTCGCCCTTCCAGCAACCGCCGACATCACTGCTGCCGCCAGGCTCTGTACCGACACAGGATTTCGATTGTGCATCGGCAGCCGATCAGCGTGTGCTCAGTAACCAGATGATAGAGTCGATGGATCGTGAGGTCGGTCGTGTACTGGTCGAGAGCGGTATAGCCACTTTTAACAACGGCGTCCTGCAGCTTACGCCGGAACATGCCAATACCATGATCGTGGTACTCGGTGATAACGGTACTTATGCGCCAGCTGTGAAGGCCCCGTTTAATCCCGTCCGCTCCAAGGGCACGGTGTACCAGACCGGTGTATGGACGCCGCTCATTGTTGCCGGCTCACTGGTCAAGGAGCCCGGGCGCGATGTGGAGGCCATGGTCAATATTGCCGACGTGTTCCAGTTGTTCGCAGAGATCGCGGGCATTGATGTCTACGACGTAGTGCCGCCGTCACGACAACTGGATTCGGTTACGATGTTGCCGTATCTGGAGAATCCGGCCCAGCAACCCATTCGAGAAACCAATTTCGCCCAACTGGCCGGAAACATACAACCGGTAGGCTACGAGGTTCCACCCTGCGTGATTCCACTGGGCAATACAGCCACCTGTATACAACTGTTTGCGGAGCAAAGCCTGTGCAACTCTGAGGGCGGAGTCTGGTGGGGAGAGCCGGACGGTTCCAATCCATCCGGTGTCGGCGCCGGAGCTCCACTGCCGAGTTGCTGCGCAGTGAATGAATACCAGGCAGCTAACGACGCGGAGCTTTTCAGCGTACAGCCCGACTCACAACTGGCCATGCGCAATGCTGACTACAAGCTCGTGCAGGCCACCAGTACCGACTGGGATGCGCAATCCGGTGCCTGCAAAACAGAATCTGTTACCGAGTTCTACGCCATTGATCAGAATGTGCCGCCCAAGCTGGATAACGAGAACTCTGACCTTCTCGCCTCAGGTGGCACGCTGACGCCCGCGGAGCAAGCGGCCTACTCCAGTCTGTCTCTCGCGCTGCAGGAAACGCTGGATTCAAATGTAACCTGCGTCGGGGATGGCAACCGGGACGGTGTGATTGATGATCTGGATATAGAACAACTCCGCTATTGGCAGGAGCTTTCTGGCCTGTCCAGCTGGTATGACTTTGACCAGAATGGCCTGACTAACGAAGCGGACCTGGCGTTTATCACCTCCGGTTCACTGCCGCGGGATTGCCCCTGATCGGGTCTCTGGGGGCGGTGGTGAACGAGTCGCTGGCGAGATCGAAGTTCAAGCTGGCAGGGGGTGGAGTGAGTGGGTTTTGGCGCAGCAAATCTGTGTTCCAGTGTGGGTCCGCTTGAACGCTGGAGTAGGGCGCTTGCTTGATTCGGATCACGGATTGATTGGCCCCCGGAAAGTTATTTGTCGATACCGAATATAAACCATCTGTACACTTCGATTTATGGAAAAATCCGAAGATAATAAATCCAGAGCCAGGCTAATTATCAACGTGTTGGTCTGGGCGTTTCTCATCGCCTATTTTGCATATAGCAATGGGTATCTGGAAAAGTCAGTATTCGACGATGCGAAACGGGTCGTTGCAGATGTGTTGGTCAAATCTATCGATGCCTTCGGGAGTTCCTCGAGCACGCTGCGAGTGCAAGTTGAAGCGGGCAAGCTGTATTTCGATATTGGTGACAACGAGAGAGCCCTCGACGTTCTGGAGGCTACATTGCCCCGGATTGCGCAGCTCGACAATGTACAACAACGCCGTTACGCGAGTGCGTTTTTTGTACTTGGAGAGATTGAAGCGGAGAAAGCACTCTTTAAACGCGCCGAGGATTTTTTTGTAAGAGGCCTCGGCCTGGAGCCTCAGAATTTCCACTACCAACTCTGTTTGGGTGATGTCTATACGAAGGCCGGAAAACAAAGCCAGGCTAGAGAGCACTACATTGAGTTACTGGAAGTTCCCAATCTGGGGCCGGAACAGCGCGCGCTCGTTAGAATGAAAGTCGCAGAAAGTGGCGGAGAGGACCCATCTACTGTTGCAGCCAGGAAAGAGCTGACAGAGATGAATTTCCTCGATTATCATCTCATAACGCTAGTGCCCATCAATGATCTGCCGGACGCTGTGGCGTTGGATGAGTTGTGTCTTGTTCTCGAATCTGTGTTTCGAATGGGTTGTCTTGTGCGGACTACGATGCATTTGAATACGGCGGAAATTGGTGGAAGAGATAGTCAAGTAGACTCTGTTAAAGTGATTGAAGTATTGGAATCAACGTATCCTCGCGCGGGAGTCGCACCCATCGTTGGGATAATGACTGACGACATTTATACCGGTGCTGCAAGATTTGTATTTTCAACACAATCCCTCGACACCGGCTATGGTGTAGTCTCTACATTTCGCTTTTTCCAGACAGATAGGAAAGTCGAGCGTAATGAGAAAATCTATACCAGGCGGCTTGCGATACAGTTGATCTCTGTGGTGGGCCAGCTGCTTGGGTTGCCGAGACCGGTAAAGCCCTATTGTCCGCTTGCATACCCGAACAGCCTCGATGAATTCCTGATGAAGCGAGCCTCCTTGTGTTCTTCTACGCAAAGGGCACTTGAGGGACTGCTAGCTGAAATCGGTGCGCAAGATGGTGTGCGTTTCTCCAAACTTTCCCAGGCAAAGATTGACAGAATACTTTTGGTAAAAGCCAAGTATGGTATAGACGGGTGATCCACGGCGAGTAAGCCTTCACCGAAGCTGGTATATGAGCGCTGCTCGCCACCAGAGCGATAGCCCTTTTTCTCGTTCGGCTAGACTTGAGAAGCCTAAAGTTCAGGGCTACTTCAAGGGTAGTCAATCTATTGTAACTCGCGAAGCGGGCTTGTGCCTGAAATGCGTTCGCCGAGTACCGCCGAGCAGGTGCCCAAAAACTGTAGGCTAGCCGATTCAAGGTCTGCAAAAGTTAACCTGCCAGAACCCTAATAGAATAGTAAAAGCCATATATAGATAAACACGATAGAAGCCGCAAGGAATTGCCCCGCATTTGCTACCAGGCCATAGAATGAGAGGCTTTCAAACCCAATGAGAGCGGGCAGCGAGCATTTGCGTTCTGCAAGTAAACAAACAGCTAAAGCCAGAACTGGGGCGAACTGCGCTAGATAGCGAGGGTGTCCAAACGCAAATAGCGGATGAACCATATACAGGAAGATAATTCCCTTAACAAACACTCCTGGTAATGGATGCTTAATCGCCTTGATTGGTGTAAGCATGAATAAGGCTAACAGCGATACCGTCAGGAAACTGATAGCTGTATTGAACTTTAGCCAGTGCTGTCCAGGCCGGTTCTTGTCGCCACAAAGCGCGCCGTTCAGCCGGCACGAGGCTGTCGCAAACCTGGCCGGAAACAGCGATGGTTCGAATAGATAGAACCGTATGCTCTCAGATACATGCCCCAGAAGTTGATCCCTTGTGACTTTTTCGAAAGCGTTGGCGTGCTCGATTTCATACTGTTTCCCCACTGAAACATTATTGTGTTGCGCTTTTTGTCTTACGGTATTGTCAACAGCAAACCAACGATTTTGTGATGCCCCCTCGCTTATCAATTCCTGCCTGTATTCCCTGTCTCCAAAAGCCATTATTTGGCTCTCTTTAAGCAGCGTTGTCGTCAGTGTCCGAATGCCCGAGTGCTTGCTGACCGCAACTGACCAGGGAAGTAGAAGCAGAATCGATATCAGTATGGCGCATGCGACATATGCGGTATCTCGGGTGGGGATAGCGTTAGCTCTTGTAAATTTCAATAGTATCAGGAACAGATATACAGGTAGTAAGAATAGATACTGACCTCGAAGATAGATCATTGAGGCGAGCCCTATACCAAGAACAATGGAGCTTTTGATCGTCCATTGTTTGACCGAAAAGGATTTCAGAGCGATATAGATGGCTAATAAGCTGGCAGTTAAGTCTGCCCAAAGCGTGGAGGTATACAGAAGTGCGTAGGGAGAGATAAACGTCACCAGGAAAAGCCAGCTAGATAGTCTCGAATCACTCCTGGCCTGGAGCTCCAGCATAATCAGCCATACAAGAAACAAATTCACCAGTGTCATCCAGGCCCGGAAAAACAACAGGGACTCCGTGGCGCCAGGATCAAGGAATGCAATGGGCGACAAAACGATACTCATGCCCGGCATGAACCAACCACGCGAGAAAAAGGTGTTGTCAAATTCAGCGGTATTAATATCGTTGCGAACATAGTCCGCCAGGGCGATTGCTGCGCGTGAATAGAAGCGCTCATCACCAAGAAGATTCACATCTTTCATCAGCAGGAACGAGACTAGACCCAGCAGGGACAGAGCAGTGAGTTCCCTCCAATTTGAACGAACGATCCGTGTTACAAACATATTGAATAGGGCCTCTTTTCTGATAGGTAGGCGTTCGGGTGAGCGGATCATAATGTAAATGTCACGTAACCCGCTAATCGGCCAGGACATCTCAATTGAGTAATTAGCAAAAGTTCCCCTATAATGAATGCAAATAATTATTGATAACGCTTGGAGAAAACCTGTGCGACACATTACGCCCCTGATCGTCACCTCCCTGATTCTCACACTCACAGCTTGTAGCGACGGCAGTAACAGTAACAGTAACAACGGGGCAACCCCTGATCAGCCAACGACTGGCTATAGCGCTGAGGTGCGGCGCACCGAGTTCGGTATCCCCCATATCAAGGCTGAAGACTGGGGCAGCCTGGGCTATGGCTATGGCTACGCCTACTCCCAGGACAACTTTTGCGTCACCATGCGCGAGATTGCGCAAGCCGGAGGACGCTGGGCAGAGTTGACCGGCGAAGGGGTCGAGCGCGACCATCTATGGCGCTACCTGAATGGCAACAAGGAGGAGTTCAAAGCGAATTTCTTCGATTCGCTACCCCAGCGCGACCGCGATCTGATAACCGGCTTTGCCGCTGGCATGAACCGCTACCTGGATGAAACCGGCATTGACAACCTGCCCGAGGGCGAAAATGGATGCCGGGGCGAACCGTGGGTGTACAGCTTTGAACAACTGGACCTGATGATGTACCTGCGCAAGATTGCGCTGCAAGCCAGTACCGACCAAAGCATCGTGCGTGACGCTATCCTCTCGGTGCAGGGGCCGCCCTCACAGCAATTGGCCTCGACCCAGTTACAGGACGTCAGCACCAGCCTGTATCAAAACCTGAAAACATTGGGCGAAAACATTCGGCCGACCGAGGTAGGCAGCAATGCCATCGCTCTTGGCGGCAATGCCACTCAGTCCGGCTCCGGCATGTTGCTGGGCAACCCGCACCAGCCCTGGAATGGGTCCGGTCGCTGGTACGAGGCGCACTTGACCATACCCGGTGAGTACGATGTGGCGGGTGCCTCTCTGCAAGGCCTGCCCTGGATCGGCATTGGCTTTACGCGCGATCTGGCCTGGACGCACACGGTCGATTACGCCACCCGCTTCACGCTATACGAAGTGAGACTGAACCCTGAAAACCCAATGCAGTACGACTATGACGGGGAGTGGCGCGACATCGAGGCCACCACCGTGTCGGCGCAGGAACTGCAGGAAGACGGTTCCCTGAAAACCGTGGAACGTGTGTTTTACAGCACGCACTATGGACTGGTTCTGGATCTCGGCGGCGTTGACCCGGCAATCGGCGGCTGGCCAACGTTCGCCGGCACACTGATCACCCTGCGCGACGCCAACCTCGATACCGGCCTGCGCTCCCTGACCCAGTATGTCGAAAAAGCCCAGGCCACCGATATGGAGGGATACCGTTACGCCCTGCGCCATATCGGCAACCCGGTGTTTCACGAGTTCGCAGCGGACCGCCACGGCGACATGTACTACGGCCAGATCAGTGCCGTACCCCGTGTCACCCAGGCCCAATTGGACGACTGCCAGACGGGCATCATGGCCATTGTCGCCTCCGTATCAACCAATGCCTTTACCGGCCTGGACGGCAGCCGCTCCGAGTGTGAATGGGGTGAAGACGCGGACTCTCCCCCCGGCACCAACGTGTACGGTCTGGATGCACACCCTCAAATCCTGGGGCGCGGTGCGGTCGGCAACAGCAACAACAGCTACTGGCTCAGCGATCCAACGATGCCATTGGAAGGCTTTCCGGTCGTGTTCGGCTGGATGGGCCATGAGGGCAAGCAGCAATTCATGCGCACCCGCATTACCCATATCATGATTGCCGATCGGCTGGCCGGTACCGACGGCCTTAGCAATGCACCGCTGTTTGACCTCGACACCCTGAAAACGATGATGTACCTGAACCGGGTGCACGCGGCGGAAATCGTGCTCGACGATGTGCTGGAAATTTGCAGCGACTTCCTTGATAGCGCCACGGTGGATACTGACCAGGCCAGTGTCGATGCACTGACTGAAACCTGTTCTGTGCTCGACAACTGGGACCAGCATGCGGATGTCGATAGCAGAGGTACCCAGGTATTCATTGAATTCTGGAGCGGCATTCGCGGTGAACTGGGAAGCCAGTTCCAGAATATTGTTATCGGTGACCAGTTCTGGAAGGTGGATTACGATCCCATGGATCCGATCAATACTCCTCGAGGCATTGACACTACAGTACAGGCCAATCACGACCTCGTGATCGATAAGCTACTGCGAGCCCACGGGCGGCTTGCCGACGCCGGTGTAGCGCTGGATGCACCCTGGGGTGAGACACAGTTTCTGGAGCGTAATGACGAGCGTGTGCCCATACACGGTGGTATGGGAACAGCGGGGATCTTCGGTGCCATCAGTTCAGGCCTCGGCGAAGGCGGCTACCGCAATCCAGGCTCGGGCAACTCCTACATCCAGGCGGTTACCTGGGACGGCAGTGACTGCCCTATTGCAGACACGATGCTGGTTCACTCCCAGAGCGTGCAACCAACGTCGGAG
>TARA_R110002124_G_scaffold71270_1_pt1 | contig 31934 bp, 25 predicted proteins | sample TARA_R110002124 | Tara Oceans TARA_R110002124 (sample SAMEA4397445) | marine metagenome | biome: Polar Biome; feature: [SRF] surface water layer (ENVO:00010504); material: water (ENVO:00002006), including particulate matter (ENVO:01000060) such as... | depth 5 m
TCTTGCAATCCAGGAATAACAACCATTTCGTTAACATCTTTTTCATAATCAACTCCTTCAACATTAAATCCAAAGAGGTTAAAGAAATCAGTTTTATAACCTTCTAAATCACTAATGTTTGGTAAAGCTTCAGTAGTGGCTTCTTTCCAAAGCTCTAATACTTTAGCTTGGATATCTTCTCGCATTTCCCAATCATCAATACGTATTCTTCCGGCTTCATCTAATGGCATGTTTTCAGCATATAAACGTGCATTAAACAAACGTTCAATTTGCTCTATACAACCTTCGTGTACACCTTCATCTTTCATCACTTTATATAATAAAGAAATGTATAAAGGAATAACAGGAATTGCAGAACTCGCCTGAGTTACTAATGCTTTATTTACTGAAACAAAACCCTTTCCGTTAATAGCTTTTAAGCTATCCGTAATTTTAAATGCAGTAGCTTCTAAGTCGTCTTTTGCAGCACCAATAGTTCCTTTTCTATAAACCGCTTCTGTAAGTGAAGGGCCAATATAAGAATAGGCAACGGTTTTAAAATCTTCTGATAGTACATCAGCAGATTTTAATAAGTCAATCCACATTTGCCAATCTTCGCCACCCATTACATTAACAGTATTTTTAATATCGTCACCAGAACTTGGTTCTATAGAAATTTCTTTGACTTCACCTGTATGAAAATCTACAGTGTTATTTGTAAAGGTTCCTCCTATTGGTTTTAATACAGATTTAAAACGCTCACCAGTATCTGGATGCGCTCTTACTGGCGAAGCCAAACTGTAAATCAATACATCTATTTTACCTAAGTCTTCTTTAATTAACTTTAGGGTTTGTGCTTTGATTTCATGCGAAAAAGCATCGCCATTTATACTTTTAGCATATAAACCGTCTTTATTTGCTTGAGTTTCAAAAGCTGCACTGTTATACCAACCAGGAGAAGCTGTTTTCCCTACTTTAGGTGGCTTTTCAAAAAATACGCCAATAGTTGCTGCGTTAGAGCCGTAAGCACTTGTTATTCTCGATGCCAAACCAAAGCCTGTTGAAGCTCCTATTACTAGTACTTTTTTAGGACCTTTATTAACTGGTTTCGACTTTATATAATTTATTTGATTTAATACATTTTGTTCACAACCTACTGGGTGCGAAGTTAAACAGATAAACCCTCTGGTTTTTGGTTCAATAATCATATATAGGTTTTCTAAACGTGTAAAGCTCTATCTTCTGTTGCAGCTAAAGCGGCTTCTTTTACAGCTTCTGCAAATGTTGGATGTGCGTGTGACATACGTGAAATATCTTCAGCAGATGCTCTAAATTCCATTGCTGTAACGGCTTCTGTAATTAAATCTGCACAACGTGCACCAATCATATGGACACCTAAAACTTCATCAGTGGTTTTATCAGCTAAGATTTTTACAAAGCCATCGATATCACCACTTGCTCTAGCTCTACCTAAAGCTCTAAAAGGAAATTGACCAACTTTGTATTCTACATTATCTGCTTTTAATTCTTCTTCTGTTTTACCTACTGCTGCAACTTCTGGCCATGTGTAAACGACGCCTGGAATTAAGTTATAATCTATATGTGGTTTTTGTCCTGCTAAAGTTTCAGCAACAAAAACACCTTCTTCTTCAGCTTTGTGCGCCAACATTGCGCCTTTAATTACATCACCAATCGCATAGATATTAGATGTAGATGTTTGCAAATAATCGTTTACTTCAACCTGTCCTTTATCATTCAATTTTACACCAGCAGCTTCAACATTTAAGCCATCTGTATAAGGGCGACGACCAACAGAAACCAAACAATAATCTCCTTTAAATTCTACAAGTTCACCTTTCTTGTTTTCAGCTTTTACGATAACTTCATCACCTTTTCGCTCAACAGACTGAACTTTGTGAGATAGCATCATTTTACATTTTGCTTTCTTAAAGACTTTATTCAACTCTTTAGAAAGTCCTACATCCATAGTCGGTAAGATTCTGTCCATATATTCTACAACAGTAACCTCAGCGCCTAAACGACGATATACTTGACCTATCTCTAAACCAATAACTCCACCACCAATGATAATTAGGTGTTTTGGAATTTCTTTCAGTTTTAAAGCTTCTGTAGATGTCATCACACGCTCTTTATCTAAAGTGATAAAAGGTAAATTAGATGGTTTTGAACCTGTAGCAATGATGATATGCTTTGCTTGGATTTCGCCAGCATCTTTACCTTCAATTTTTATATGAGTAGCATCTTTAAAAGACCCTAAACCTTCATAAACATCGATTTTATTTTTCTTCATTAAGAAATCAATTCCTCCTGTAGTCTTATCTACAACTTCCTGTTTACGTGCTATCATTTTTTCTAAATTCACTTTGATTTCGCCTGGTATTTCTATACCATGTTCTTCAAAATGCTTTGTCGCTTCTTCATAATGGTGAGAAGAACTTAATAGGGCTTTACTTGGAATACAACCTACGTTTAAACAGGTACCACCAAGGGTTGAATATTTTTCAATAATTGCAGTTTTCATGCCTAATTGTGCACAGCGAATTGCTGCTACATAACCACCAGGTCCAGATCCTATTATTGCTACGTCGTATGATTTCATATTATAGTTTTTATCTCATTAAAAAAACAGTTACAAAAGTACAATTTAGATTAAAGATTTACGAATGACTTACTACTAAATTTAACATAAAGTATTAGGTTGGAAATCCAAGCATCTCTCCCATTCCAACTGTAAATAACCAACAGCCATAAATAGCATGTTCTATAGAAACTAAAAGCGTAGATTTTGTTTTCTTAAAAGTAAGTGCAAATAGAATACCACCTATAAACGTTAAAATTATGACAAGAGCATTTCTAAAAAACAAGTGAGCTAATGAGAAAAGTAAGGCATTTACCAAAATGAAAAGACTATCGTTTTTAAATAAATATTGGTACCGTTGAAAAAAAAACGTTCTGTAAATTAATTCTTGTGGATATACTGAGAAAAAGGAATACACAAATAAAATAATCACCCAAACCAAAGTCTTTTGTAATGGCATTACAAATAAATTCTCTTTGTCCATTATAAAAACATAAAGCACTGTGACAATTGCGATGATGAGTAGCTTTAAAAGCGTATGCCTACAAAATTGTTTCCAATTTAGATGTTGTGAAACCTTAAATTTATTCTCTTCAACTTTTAATAAAATAAAGATAATATATGCAAATCCTATAATCCCAATTCCAATTTTAATCAAAACTGGAAATTCTATTGCAAAACTAATTGGAGCTATAACAAATATGAGAAAGAATTCTAAAAGCTTATAAGGTTTGTTTTTCATAAACTAGAGTGTAATTGCAGTTGTGTGTTTTACTTGGCTGATCATAAACATACTGTGTGTACTACCAATATGATCTATTTTAGTCAATTTTTTTACCATAAACTCTCTGAAGGCTTTCATATCTTTTACCAAAACTTTGAGTAAATAGTCGTAATCACCACTAAGATGGTAACACTCTAAAACCTCTTCTAGTTTATTAACCTCACGTTCAAATTTAATCACATATTCTTGGGAATGTTGTATTAGTTTCACGTGGCAAAACGCTACAAAATCTTTATCAACTGCCCTTTTATCTACTAATGCAACATATCGATTAATAACACCTTTATTTTCTAATTTTTTTATACGCTCGTAAACTGCAGTAACTGATAAACCAAGGACATTAGATAATGCCTTATTCGTTTGTTTGCTGTCAGTTTGCAAAAGCTTAAGCAGTTTCTTATCAATATTATCAAAAACCATAGTTGTCTTTTTTCAGTTTAAAATCATTTTCATACAAGATTATAGATAATAAAACTAAATAATATACTAAATAAGGTTATATTTTCTAAATAAATAAATAATAGTTGATAATATATCTAAAATTATTGACTTTTGAAGTATTAATTAAATCAAATTATTATGGCTTTTAAACCTGCAAACAATATTCAAGATTTACAATACTTCGGAGAATTTGGTGGTGTTAACCCTTCAATTTCAGATTCGTCAACCTATACCTTTTTATCGGCAAAAACTATGTTTGATACGTTTGAAGGTAACGCAGATGGTTGCTATTTATACTCTCGACATTCCTCTCCTTCAAATCTTTATTTGGGAGAAGCCTTAGCTGCAATGGAAGGTACTGAAGCCGCAACTGTAACGGCTTCTGGAATGGGTGCAATTACTCCTGTTTTACTTCAGCTTTGCGATGCTGGTGAGCATATTGTGAGTAGTAGAACTATTTATGGTGGCACTTATGCCTTTCTTAAAAACTTTACACCACGTTTAAATATAGATACAACGTTTGTAGATATCACGAAATTAGATGTCGTAGAATCCGCAATTACCACAAAAACAAAGATTTTATATTGTGAGAGTGTTAGTAATCCCTTATTAGAAGTTGCAAATATTAAAGGATTAGCAACTTTAGCAAAGAAATATAATTTAAAACTAGTTGTAGATAACACATTTTCGCCATTGTCTATTTCGCCAATTAATTTAGGAGCAGATATTGTGATTCATAGTTTAACCAAATTTATAAATGGGTCATCAGATACAGTTGGTGGTGTTGTTTGTGGTACACAAGAATTTATTAATCAATTAAGAGATGTTAATAATGGCGCAGCAATGCTATTAGGTTCTACTATGGATAGCTTACGTTCTGCTTCGGTTTTAAAGAACTTAAGAACATTACATATTAGAATGCAACAGCACAGTAACAATGCGACATATCTTGCAGAAAAATTTGAAAATGATGGTATTAAAACTGTATATCCTGGCTTAGCTTCTCATCCTTCGCATGAGTTATTTAAATCTATGATGAACGAAAAATATGGTTTTGGAGGTATGATGACTATTGATGTTGGCTCTTTAGATAAAGCCAATGCTTTAATGGAATTAATGCAAAAACGTAACTTAGGTTATTTAGCTGTAAGCTTAGGGTTTTATAAAACACTTTTTAGTGCACCAGGAAGTTCTACATCTTCAGAAATACCAGAAGACGAACAAGCTGAAATGGGTCTAAGTGATGGTTTAATTCGTTTTTCTATTGGTCTAGATGCAGATGTTGAACGGACTTACGAAATGATGAATGCATGTATGGTAGAATTAGGCATTTCTTGAGATAGGAATGGTAAGAACAAAGTCCATCACTAGTTATTCTTAACGTGTTTTAGAATCTAAAGTTTATATGAATATTAGGTTCTTAGACAGGTTAAGAATGGCAAAACACAATGTTCAGTTTCTTTAGTTCCCTTTTAAACGCTTAATCATTGGTCCAAAAATTGATTCTGTAGTAGCATTTTTATCAAAATCGGGTCCACTACTTTTCATATCCCAACGTCCCTCTTTTTTAAAGATTCTAAATTTAAAAAGAGATGATTTAGCATCTTCAGGATTTAACAGGGCATACCTCAAATCACTATACAAATATTCCCCTTCGACATCAGACATTCTAATTTTATAATAGCCATCACTAAACCATACTAAAGTTGCTAAATCTTGACCAGACATATCTAAAACTGAAGGTTCTTTCTCAATAATTTGCCAATCATTTATTTCTTTTATTTCATCGAAAACAGAATAAAATCCTAGATAGAAAGCTGTGTCAGTTTCTGCTACACCATACCAAAGTAAATTATTAAATATTGTAGGTTGTGCTCTAAAGCGATTGAAAGCTATATTTTGAGTTTGAAGGGACTCCTTAAAAATGCTGTTTATACGGAATTTATTCATAAATGTTAATACCATGTAAAATGAACTTATTCCTAATCCCAACTTCAACCAAAAAAGGCGTTGCTTCTTTTGTCTTTTAAAAAACATCAAAACAATTAAACAAATTAAAAATGGAACTGTATATAGCGGATCTACAACCGATATATTATTAAAAGCTACACGATAATCTAAAAATGGGCAAAACAATTGTGTACCGTAAGGTGTAAAGCTATCTAAAATGATATGCGTAAATAATGACCAGAAAAATAATATTTGCCAGTCTTTAATCTTTGTAGAGCCAAATCTTTTTCCTTTATCATATAACTTAAAAAACAACCAACCAAAAACAAAAGCTCCAAAAATTGAAAATAAAATAGAATGCATAAAGCCTCTATGAAAAGCCATAGCTTGTATTTCGTTATTATACAACCACGACCCAATAAATACATCCAAATCTGGAATTGTTCCGCCAATAGCACCGAACAAAAGCGCTTTATTTCCTATTTTCTTACCAAGAACAGCTTCACCACAAGCAGCACCTAGAACAATTTGAGTTAATGAATCCATAATTAGAAGCGCAAAAGTACACATTTAATCCATTTGCAAATGGTTTCAAAAAATGTTAACATTACAGAACTAAACTGAACCAGAATGCAAGACGAAGACTTATCAAAAATTAAAATAGAAAACCAACAAATAATAGATAATAAAGAGCTTAATATTTTTGAGGCCATAGTACCAGTTGCTATTTTAATGGGCATGTTAGCTTACAATGTTTTTTTTATAGAAGACCAAGAATGGTTTGGGACTTACACCAATCAATATATTTTATTAATAGGTGGCTTTGTCGCTTTTATTGGTGGTTTACTAAATAAAGTGACTCCTATAGTTATGGCAAAAGAAGTTTGGGAAAATCTTAAAAGCGTCTTCGTACCAATTATGATTTTATTTTTAGTTGGAGCTCTTGCAGGCACTTGGTTAATTAGTGGAGTGATTCCGGCAATGGTTTACTATGGGTTACAAGTACTTAGTCCTGAAATATTTTTACCTGCATCTGTAATTATAGCCGCAGTAATATCCATTGCTACAGGAAGCTCTTGGACAACCTCTGCAACCGTTGGTATAGCTTTAGTGGGTATTGGCAGAGCTTTAGAGATAAACCCAGGAATGATTGCTGGCGCTGTAATATCTGGCGCTTATTTTGGTGATAAAATGTCACCACTTAGTGATACTACAAATTTAGCACCTGCAATGTCTGGCACTGATCTATTTACACATATTAGATATATGACAATAACGACAATACCAACCATAATTATAACCTTAATTGTCTTTGGAATTATTAGTGCCACGATTGAACCAACAGGAAATGCAGATATAAGTAATTTACTAGCATCAATTAACAAAACGTTCAATATTTCGCCATGGCTTTTTCTAGTTCCTGTTGCGGTAATTATTCTAATTTTTCTTAAAACTAAACCATTAGTAGCATTAGCCTCTGGAGTTATTCTTGCAGCTATTTTTGCTGTTATTTTTCAGCCTGAAGTTTTAAAGGGTATTTCTGAATCTAGTTTTTCTGCTATTTCTAATTCAATTTTAACTGATACTGCTATTGCAACGGATAATGAGAAACTGAATGATTTATTCTTTTCTGGTGGTATGAGAGGTATGCTTTGGACTATATTCCTAATAATCTGTGCGATGGTATTTGGTGGTATAATGGATGGTATTGGAGCCTTAGCAAGAATTACAAAAGCTTTACTTTCTGTAGCAACCTCAATTTTCGGATTGTTTGCAAGTACGGTAATTAGTTGTTTAGGTCTAAATATAATAGCATCAGATCAGTATTTAGCGATTGTAATTCCTGGAAAAATGTTTAAAAAAGCATTCGAGGACAAAGGTTTAGCTCCTGAAAACTTAAGTAGAACTCTTGAAGATTCTGGTACTGTAACTTCTGTTCTTATTCCATGGAATACTTGTGGTGCATATCAAAGTGGTGTTCTGGGTGTTGGTGTTGGTGAATATTTTATTTACGCTATATTTAATTGGTTAAGTCCTTTTTCTACTTTATTATTCGCAGCATTTAGAATAAAAATTAAAATGCTTAAAGGTAAATTAGCCTAGTTTATAAACTCATAGATTTTTAGAATACTATTGCATTGCCTTTGTTAAATCAATACGTACCTTTGCAGCCATATTTTTATATAATTAATATTAAAAAACATAAAAAATGGCTGTATTAGTAGGAAAAAAAGCACCTCAATTTAATGCACAAGCTGTCGTAAATGGGCACGAATTTGTAACAGATTTTTCTTTAGATCAATTTATTGGACAGAAACACGTTGTCTTGTTTTTTTACCCAAAGGATTTCACATTTGTATGCCCAACAGAGTTGCATGCGTTTCAGGAAAAATTAGAAGAATTCAAATCTAGAAATACTGAAGTTATAGCTGTATCTACAGATACGGAGCAATCTCACTTTGGTTGGTTACAAGTAGAAAAAAATCATGGTGGTATTAAGGGAATCACATACCCGTTGATTGCAGATACTAACAAGACTATTTCTAAAAATTATGATGTATTAGCTGGTGATTATTTCTATGACGAAAATGATATGTTGCAAACTACAGGAGAACTAGTTGCATACAGAGGTTTATTCTTAATTGATAAAGAAGGTATCGTACGTCATCAAATAGTGAATGATTTACCATTAGGTAGAAATGTAGATGAAGCTATACGTATGGTTGATGCTTTGCAATTTGTTGAAGAAAATGGAGAAGTTTGTCCTGCAAACTGGAACAAAGGAAAAACAGGAATGCAAGCTACTCACAAAGGTGTTGCAGAATTTTTAGAAAACCACACTAACTAGTTAACGCATATAATATATAAAAAAAGCCTACTAGATTTAGTAGGCTTTTTTATATAAATAATTTGACTAATTTCTATTTTAAATCGAAACGATCTAAGTTCATCACTTTTGTCCATGCTGCAACAAAATCATTAACAAAGCGCACTTCACCATCATTTGCCCCATAAACTTCACATACAGCTCTTAACTCTGTATTAGAACCAAAAATTAAGTCTGCACGAGTTCCTGAAAACTTCATAGCTCTTGTTCTACGGTCTCGACCAATAAACTCTTTATCTGCAGGTGTCGCTGCTTTCCATGTTAATGAAAAATCAAGAATATTAGTAAAAAAATCATTTGTTAAACTCCCTATATTATCAGTAAATACTCCATTTTTTGAACCATCATAATTCGCTCCTAGTACTCGTAATCCACCAACTAAAGCAGTCATTTCTGGAATAGAAAGCGTTAATAGGTTAGCACGATCTACTAATAAGTCCTCAGCTGCTACGTTTAACTTAGAATTTATGTAGTTTCTAAATCCATCTGCAATTGGTTCTAAGTATCCAAACGATTCTAAATCCGTTTGTTCTTGCAAAGCATCTCCTCTACCTTGGGTAAAAGGTACATTTACATTATAACCTGCATTTCTAGCAGCTTCTTCAACAGCGGTTGAACCAGCTAGTACAATTAAATCTGCAATAGAAACCGTCCCTATAAATTCGTTTTGAATACCTTCTAATACGTTCAATACTTTATCTAATTCTGCTGGATTATTAACTTCCCAACTTCTTTGTGGTTCTAATCGTAAACGTCCACCATTTGCTCCACCACGCATATCTGAACCTCTGAAAGTTGAAGCCGATGCCCAAGCTGTTTTAACCATTTCAGAAACCGATAAACCTGAAGCTAAAATCATTTTCTTTAATGAAGCAATATCCGAATCACTTAATGCATAATCTACTATAGGAATTGGATCTTGCCAGATTAATTCTTCTTTAGGAATTTCAGGACCTAAATATCTAGAAATTGGTCCCATATCTCTATGTGTTAACTTATACCATGCACGAGAAAAAGCATCTTCAAATGCCTTATGATCTTTATGAAAACGTTTAGAAATTTCTAAATATATTGGATCCATTTTTAGAGCCATATCAGCAGTAGTCATCATTAAAGCTTGTTTTCCGTTGGCATCACCAGCTTTTGGTGCCATTTTGGCATTTGAAGATGCTGTTGGTGTCCATTGATGCGCTCCTGCTGGGCTTTTAGTTAGTTCCCAATCGTAATTTAATAATACATCAAAATATTCATCATCCCAACGTATAGGATTTGGTGTCCAAGCACCTTCAAGACCACTAGTTATAGCATCATCTAACACACCGGTTCCAAAAGTATTTTTCCAACCTGTACTCATTTCTTCAATAGAAGCACCATGTGGTTCTGCACCAACATATTTTTCTGGGTCAGCTGCGCCATGGGCTTTTCCAAATGTGTGTCCACCAGCAACTAAAGCCACCGTTTCTTCATCATTCATAGCCATACGACCAAAAGTAATTTTAATATCATGTGCAGATTTTAACGGATCTGGTTCTCCGTTTGGCCCTTCGGGATTTACATAAATTAAACCCATGTGCACAGCGCCAAGATGACCTTCTAAATCACCATCACTAGTATCGTAACGATCCTCATTATCTAACCATCCTGTTTCACTTCCCCAATAAATATCTTGTTCTGGTTCCCAAACATCTTCACGACCACCTGCAAAACCAAAAGTTGAGAATCCCATAGACTCTAAGGCACAGTTACCAGCAAGAATCATTAAATCTGCCCATGAGATTTTATTGCCATATTTTTTTTTAACTGGCCATAATAATAAACGTGCCTTATCTAAGTTACCATTATCTGGCCAACTATTTAATGGCGCAAAACGTTGCGAACCAGAACCAGCTCCACCACGACCATCACCAACTCGATATGTGCCTGCACTATGCCATGCCATACGAATCATAAATCCTCCATAATGACCATAATCAGCTGGCCACCAATCTTTAGAATCTGTCATTAAACTAATAATATCTTGTTTTAATGCTGCAAAGTCAACACTCTTAAATGCATCAGCGTAATCGAAGTTTTCACCCATTGGGTTGTTCTTCGTTGCATTTTGCCTTAGAATGTTTAATTTTAGTTCATTAGGCCACCAGTCTCTATTGCGAGTTCCTCCTCCTGCTGGTTTCTTCTGTGCTCCACTTAAAAATGGGCATTGGCTTGCATCACCTCCATTGTTATTATCCATTATATTTTAATTTTTATATTTTAATTTTTGATTTGTATAAATTTATGAAATAAAGTGCGTTAAATAAAGTCACCAGATTTTTTTAACCAATATTTTAATAGTCAAAACTTATAGTATAAATAATTTGAAAAGGATAGTTTAATATTAATTGGCTTTTGATGTAGGAAATCTTGCCAAAATGTTGTAACTTAATATTATAATTTAACACCTATAGATATGAGCACTACAGAATATACAAAAGTTTATTACGGTAATTTTATTTTGGTTACTCGTGTAAAAAATGAATTAGAAGCAGTTGGCATTATACCAATTATTAAAGATGAAGGTGAATCGCAACGATTGGGAGGGCAAGGCTCTATTAACAATGGTTTTCAAGAGGTCTTTGTTCATAATGATGAATTGGATAAAGCCATGGAGATAGTAAATCGTGTTAAAGTTGAGATGGAGGCTTAGAGTCATCTTTCTTAATTAAATAAAAATTCTATTATTTGTTGCTTTTGTGTTTAGTACAACGATTCTCTCAAGCTACTTATAAAAAAAATGGCTTTGTGCATTTAGATGGTGACGTTACTATTGGAAAGCAACTAATCTTTCATTCCAAGAAAAACAGAAGTAAAACATGGAATAAAAAAATGTTGGCATAAAAAACACCAACATTTATAATTCAATTCTAAATAGAAATTCTTATGCTGTCACAGCATACATCTTCTCACGCTGTTCTTTTATCTTTTTATCACTCATATACTCATCAAACGTCATGTAACGATCTATAACTCCGCTTGGTGTTAATTCTATAATTCGGTTACCAACAGTTTGGGCAAACTCATGATCGTGAGTAGTAAATAAAATCGTTCCTTTAAAATTCTTTAATGAATTATTAAATGCCGTAATACTTTCTAAATCTAGGTGATTTGTTGGTTCATCTAACATTAAAACATTGGCTCTTACCATCATCATACGACTAAGCATACAGCGCACTTTTTCTCCACCAGATAATACATCAGAGGTTTTTAAAGCTTCTTCTCCACTAAAAATCATTTTACCTAAGAACCCTCTTATATAAACTTCTTCGCGTTCTTCTTCGGTGGTTGCCCATTGGCGTAACCAATCTACTAGCGATAGTTTATTATTAAAATATTCGCTATTGTCTAATGGTAAATACGACTGTGTTGTTGTAACTCCCCAAGCTAATTTGCCAGAGTCAGACTTATCATTACCATTTAATATTTTGTAGAATGCTGTTGTAGCTCTAGAGTCTTTAGAATACACTACTACTTTATCTCCTTTATTTAGGTTGATATCAATGTTTTTAAATAAAACTTCTCCATCTAAACTTGCAGATAAACCTTCAATATTTAAGATTTGATCTCCAGCTTCACGATCGCGTTCAAAAATAAGAGCAGGATAACGACGACTAGAGCGTTTTATATCAGCAATGTTTAACTTTTCGATCATTTTTTTTCTACTAGTTGCCTGTTTAGACTTTGCAACATTAGCAGAGAAACGACGAATAAAATCTTCTAATTCTTTTTTCTTTTCTTCTGCTTTCTTGTTTTGCTGTGCATGTTGTCTTGCTGCTAACTGAGAAGACTCATACCAGAATGTATAATTACCAGAGAAATGATTAATTTTTCCGAAGTCAATATCAGAAATATGTGTGCAAACAGAGTCTAAAAAGTGTCTGTCGTGAGATACTACAATCACACAACTATCGTAATTTGCTAAGAAGTGTTCTAACCAAGAAATCGTTTCATAATCTAAATCATTGGTTGGTTCATCCATTATTAACAAATCTGGATTTCCAAACAAAGCCTGAGCTAGTAATACACGTACTTTTTGCTTACCATCTAAATCTTTCATTAATGTGTAATGGTACTCTTCCTTAATACCAAGATTAGATAGCATGGCTGCTGCGTCACTATCTGCATTCCAACCATTCATTTCTTCAAACTGAACTTGAAGTTCTCCTATTTTTTCAGCATTCTCATCTGTATAATCAGCGTAGAGTGCTTCAATTTCTGACTTTAACTTATACAAAGGCTTATTACCCATTATTATAGTCTCTAAAACTGAATTTTCATCATATAAATTATGATTCTGTTCTAAAACTGACATACGTTTGCCTGGCTCAAGATGAACATGACCGGAAGTAGGATCCATTTTGTCTGCAATAATCTTTAAAAAAGTAGATTTTCCAGACCCATTAGCACCAATGACTCCGTAGCAATTACCATTGTTAAATGTAGTATTGACTTCATCAAAAAGCACGCGTTTACCAAATTGAACTGAAAGATTAGAAACTGATAACATGTCTTATATTTTTTGAGAATGCAAAAGTAGAAAATTTAAGCGATTGAACGAAATAAATAGACTGTATAACAAGTTTTAACGCGGCATTAACAAGACATGAGGTTTTCAACGCATACTTTTGTTTTGTAAATTATGAAGAATTTTCCCTTATTAGCTAAACATATAGCCCTAATGTTTCTCATGGCATGTCTTACTTTTGGCTGTAAATCTAACAGTGATAGTAATGGTGCCTACGCTTATATTGGTGGTGAAATTATTAATCCGAAAAATAAAACAATTGTCCTCTATAACACAAAAGGCAAAGTTGTAGATTCATTGACGTTAGATGCCAATAACAGATTTATACACAAGATTACAAATTTAAACCCGGGCTTATATTCACTTACTCATGGTGGTGAATACCAAATGATACTTCTGGAGGCTAATGACAGTATTATGTTTAGACTAAATACCTACGATTTTGATGAGTCAATGGTATTTACAGGTGTGGGAGCTAAGAAAAATAATTACCTAATTAAAACGTATTTATCTAATGAAAGAGAGGCTAAAAAATTGGTTAAATACTCCAAAATGGAACCAGAAGCTTTTCATGCTTTTGTAGAAAAACGACGTCTTAATCAACTAAAAGAGTTTAATAAATTCTTAGAGTATAATAAAGAATCTGAATTGTTTAAATCTATCATAGAGGCAAATATTAATTATAATACTTATGCTGACAAAGAAATATATCCGTTTGCTTATTTTGGTAATAATAAACTAATACACGTTAAAGATTTACCCGAAGAATTTTATGTGCATAGAGCAAACATAGATTATAATGCAAATCATCTAAGCAACTTCTTTTCTTATAATCGCTTTTTATTTTCTAATATAGACAATTTGGCTATTGAATCTTACTACAAGAATAATGCCTTTCATAGTAAATTTGATAGACATGCTATGGATTACAACAAGTCTAAATTAGATTTAATTGATAGTATAATCTCCGATGAAGCTATAAAAAATAATTTATTAAAATACAAAGCAAGGGATTATATTAGCCATAATCATACTGCAGATCAGGCTAATGAAATATTAAATTATTATTTAAGCAAAAGCACTAATGATGAAGACAAAGCGTCTTTAAAAGATTTAGTGTCTAAATTAGAATTACTCCGCCAAGGTAACCCAATTCCCAATCTAGCTCTTGTAAATTTTGATGATACTGAACATTTAATAACTTCTATTATTACTAAACCAACAATTATTTATTTTTGGTCTTCTAACTCTAAGTCTCAGTATAGAAATAGTCATTATAAGGTTAATGAATTGAAGTCTAAATTTCCAAAGATGGATTTTATATCTATAAATGTGAATAATAATGACGATAAATCTTGGAAAAAAATTATTAGCAATTATAATTTTCCTACGAGGAATGAATTTAAATTCAAAAACTCTAAAGAGGCTCGTAAAACTCTGGCTGTTAATTATTTAAACAAAGCTATTATTGTTAACAAAAACGGTATTATTCTTCACCCAAATGCTAATATTTTTAGATCTGGTTTTGAAGAAGCACTTAAAGAATTATTACAAAAAAAGCATCTTATTATTAAATAAGATGCCCTCAGAAAATTATAAGATAAAAAACTTAATTTCCTTTTTTATAATCTGCTAAAAATTTCTCTAACCCAATATCAGTCAATGGATGTTTAAGTAATCCAGTGATTGAACTTAAAGGGCCTGTCATAACATCTGCTCCTAGTTTAGCACAATCTATTACATGCATTGTATGGCGTACTGAAGCAGCTAATATTTCCGTTTCAAACCCGTAATTATCATAGATATGACGAATCTCTGCAATAAGATTTAAGCCATCTGTAGAAATATCATCTAAACGACCAATAAACGGAGATACATAGGTCGCACCAGCTTTTGCAGCCAACAATGCTTGTCCTGCTGAGAATACTAAAGTAACATTAGTTTTTATACCTCTATCAGAAAAATATTTACAAGCCTTAATGCCATCTTTAATCATTGGCAACTTAACAACTATTTGATCGTGTAATTCTGATAAAGCTTCACCTTCGCTTACCATACCATCGAAATCGGTAGAAATAACTTCAGCAGATACATCACCTTCTACGATATTACAAATATCTACATAGTGCTTCAAAATATTATTAGTACCAGTAATGCCTTCTTTAGCCATTAACGATGGGTTTGTAGTTACACCATCTAAAATACCCATGTCTTGAGCTTCTTTAATCTGCTCTAGGTTTGCTGTATCAATAAAAAATTTCATAAAAAACTTGTTTTGAATTTCCTTTGTAAAAAAGGAATTTTAATTTGAATTTTTGTGTTTTTAACTGTCGCGAATTTACAACTTTAAGCTTCTTTTAAATGACAATTTTTCAGAATATATTAACAATAATCAATTGACTATTATGCTAAACTCCTTTGAGGTAGATTTAGAACACAAAGAGTCTTCATAACTGCCAGAATCTTCATCGTAATATTCTGGTGCATCAACGTATAGGTAAACCGAAAATGTAAAAGCCCCAGAAGTCAATGGTATTCCTTCTATAGAAAGTGTTCTGTAATTAGCATACATTTCTAGACCACCTGGTAAATTCCCGTAGATTTCGTAGAAATAGTCGTAATTATTGTCTTGAGGTTCGTTCTTTATCTCTGAAGTAAACTCTTGATAGTAATAGTTGTTTACATATCCTACTTCAAAAGATTTATTTGGTATTTCTGGTCTTTTATTAAAAATGCATTCTATTATATCTTCGCAACCAAAGAATAAGAAGAAAAATATTAAAGGATGAAGTTTTAATGATTTCATGTTTGCTAATGTTGAAGACAACACCACAAATAGCATACCAATTTTACTATAACTTATAATGCTTCATCAATAATTTTTCATAAACTGTATCTGGAAGAATACGTTTTAAAACAATTGAGAATTTCTGTATAAACGCACCAACCTTATAATGGGTTCTAGGCTTTTTAGTTTGAATAATTTTGAAAATAGCTTTAGCCATTTGTTTTGGATCTTTTCCGCTATCTACATGCTCATTCATCATTTTTAATGAATTCCCATATTTTTCTTTGTAAGGTGAGTTAGCTAAAACTGGTGCGTGATAACGACCTGCAGCAATATTAGTTGCAAAATCACCAGGAGCAACATTAGACATGTGAATATTGAAATCTTTCAATTCCATCCTAAAAGCTTCAGTAATTAATTCTAAAGCTCCTTTACTAGCACTATAAACACCTCTATAAGGTAAACCCATATAACCAGCAATTGAAGTGACATTAATAATTAATCCTGAGTTTTGAGAACGCATTGTTGGTAAAACTCCTTTAATAACATTTATTGGCCCAAAGAGATTGGTTTCGAAATTGCGTTTAATTTCTGTATCTGGAATTTCTTCAATTGGCCCTGTAATTCCGGCACCAGCATTATTCACAAGAACATCTATTTTAGATTCTTTAGACAAAACTTCAGAAATACAACTAGAAATGGTTTCAGGTTTAGTAACATCTAAAGCGACAATTGGAAATTTACTTTCAGGATAATTTTCTGGATTCCTACTGGTTCCGTAAACTTTAAAACCTTCGGCTTTAAGAAACTCACCAACCGACTTCCCTATTCCAGAAGAACCACCTGTTATTAAAACAACTTTAGACATCAATTGAAACATTTAAATAAGCAAAATACAAATTTATAGGAGAATTTAGGGTACAAAAAAAGGCAAGCTACCTACATCACACCGCTACGACCATTTACCTTTGCTGCGTTCCCGCCCTGGAGGATTCAACAGGAGCTGGTTGTGTAGGACTTGCCAGCCGCAAAGATACAATCTTTTAATACTATAACCCAAACAATATATTAGAAAATCTCCTACAAATTAAATCTTCTGCAAAACAGATTGTTATACTACTTTTTTTAGTTTAACCATAGAGCTATTATGCTGAAAATTATAAAAATTCTGTTTTATTGCAACTTAAATTTTCATAACAAAGTACTAATATATCATTTGGATTTATTAATCATTTATACAATGATTTTTAAACTGAATTATATTTAATAACTTGCCAAAAATCCAAAGAGATATTATGCAATTATCTAAATATATCATTCTCATTTGTTTAAGCTTAGTGCTAACTAATTGCGGAAAGACTAATACATCAAAACAAACAGGCTTAACCATTAATACAACCGCAAAATCCCTTATGCTTGGTGATACACTTAAGTTGTCAATTAACAATCCAAAAAAATTAGAGATTACTGGTGTTAGCTATAAAATGAATGGAGAACCTATTGTTAATAATAAAGTTCTAAATTCTGTAACTTTAGGAGAAAAAACAATAACTGCAGTTGTTAATTACAATGGCGAAGCACAAACTATAACCAAGTTAATAAAAGTCTTTAATAATAGTATCCCTTCTTATTACAAATATGAAGTGGTGAACACCTATCCGCACGATATTACATCTTATACACAAGGTTTAGAATTTCATAATGGTAAATTATACGAAAGCACCGGACAAAGAGGAAAATCTAAATTGAGAAGAGTAAATTTTGAAACAGGCGAAGTCTTAAAGAATATCAATTTAGATAACGCCTATTTTGGTGAAGGTCTAACTATTATGAATGACAAAATCTATCAACTCACATGGCAAGCTAATAGAGGTTTTGTTTATGATGTCAATACCTTCGAAAAATTGAGTTCATTTAAATATGGAAAAAGTAAAGAAGGTTGGGGAATTTGTAACGATGGTAAAACATTGTACAAATCTGATGGTACAGAAAAAATATGGCTGTTAAACTCAGAAAATCTTACAGAACAAAGTCATATACAGGTATATACTGAAAAAGGAAAAATTCCAAGTTTAAATGAACTCGAATGGATAGATGGTAGAATCTTTGCTAATATATATCAGAAAAACGGTGTTGTAATCATTAACCCAAATACAGGTGGTGTAGAAGGCGTTATAGATTTTAAACCTCTTAGAAAATTAGTCACTCAACATAACGAACTAGATGTTCTTAATGGTATAGCCTATCATCCCAAGCGTAAAACCATCTTTGTTACTGGTAAAAATTGGGATAAACTTTTTGAAGTAATAATAAAGAAACAATAATATTATTGTGAAAATATTCGAAAAAACCATTACCGTTTCAAAAGCTGATTTAGACGAACTCAATCATGTAAACAATGTTCGTTATGTACAATGGGTACAGGATATCGCTAAAGAACATTGGCTAACTTATGTCTCAAAAGAGATCTTAGAAACTTATTCTTGGTTTTTGGTTAATCATTTTATTGAGTATAAAAATCAGGCTTTGCTTGGAGACCAACTATTATTAAAAACTTATGTGCCAAAAGTTGAAGGAGTAAGTACCATAAGGCATGTAGAAATTTTTAATACAAAAACAGGCCAACTCATTGTTAACTCTAAAGCAAAATGGTGTTTCATCAATTCTAAAACACAACGACCTACTCGAATAACTCCTGATATTGCTAATCTTTTCAATTAACATATTATTAGGTTAAAGTTTTTTTAATACGTTGATTGATTTCAGTTTAAAGTGTTTTCTTTAGCGAACCAACCAACTATCATGCGTCAGTTAATCATTATTTTTTCTTTATTCTCTCTGCCTTTTGTGATAAATGCACAAACCTTAAAAGGCAAGATTTATGATGCTACAAATACAATAAAAAACATAAAAGTCTTTAACGAAACTCAAAACAGAATCACAGCAAGTAACGAAAAAGGTAATTTTAACATTATTGCAAAAATCAACGATACCATATTATTTGAGTCCATATTTTATCACCCAAAAGTTGTAATACTTAATCAAACCCATTTTAAAGGTATTGCTGTATTCGAACTCAAAAAAATAGTTAACGAGCTAGATGAAGTAGAAGTTAAAGCAGAGCCCGAGCAACCCGTTTTTAAAGAAGAGACCTATAATTTTGAACTGCAAAATTTAATTAAAGAAGATATTAAAAATAATCCTGGATTATATCAACCAGCAGGAGCAACTTATGGTGTAGATTTTATTTCTCTTATTGGTCAATTGGCTAAGCTTTTTAAACGAAAAAAAACAAAAAATGGAGAAGAATTTTACAAGCCTATAACCTATAAACAAATGGATTCTTTGTTTCAAAAAAGCTCATTCTTCAACAAACACCTAGTAACTAAAGATTTAAAAATTCCTGAAGACAAAGCAAACCTCTTTTATGAGTTTTGTTCTGCAAAGCAATTGAGTTCCGAATTACTAAAAGATCAAAACAAAATGCAATTACTAGAATATTTGGTTTTAAATAGCCAACTCTTTTTAATCTTACTAGAGGAATATGGAGAATAAAATACTGTTAAAAACTAAAACTTTATAATACAATCTCCTATTACTTCATTAATCTTTGTTTCATTTTGTCATTCCTGCAAAGACGAGATTCTAAATAATAAAACACAGATTCCGTATTTAGTACAGAATGAATAACCACTAATAAATATATAAGACATCATAATAAATCCTAACTTCAAAAGTTATATTTTTAAGGCTTAATTATATTTATATTATATGAAGAGATTGCTATCATTTTTATTTTGTTTCGGAATCTTACTTTTTTGGAGTTCTTGCAGAAACGATTTTGAATTTTCACCAAGCACAGGAAACTTAGAATTTGCCAGAGACACCATCTATTTAGATACCGTTTTTACTAATATTGGCTCTAGCACGTATAACCTAAAAGTATATAATCGAAGTGATGATGATATTACAATACCAACCATTCAATTAGAAAACGGAGTCAATTCATTTTACAGAATGAATGTTGATGGCACCACAGGGCTAGATGGCGCACAAGAAGGTAAATTCTTTGAAAATGTAGAATTATTAGCAAACGATAGTTTATATATATTTATTGAAACAACAATAAATATTGAAACCCTTTCAAATTCTGATATACAATTTTTATATACAGATAGAATTCTTTTCGATTCAGGGAGCAATCAACAAGACATTGATGTTGTTACTTTAGTAAAAGATGCCGTTTTTATATATCCTAATAAAGATGAAGATACTGGCATTATTGAAACCTTAACCTTCGATGTCGATGGTGATGGCACACCAGACGAAACCTTATTACAAGGCCGATTTTTAGATGATGATGAATTAACCTTTACTAATGAGAAACCTTATGTTATTTATGGTTATGCAGGTGTTGGCGCTAACAAAACCTTAACTATGGAAGCTGGTACAAGAGTTCATTTTCATGCAGACTCTGGGATTATTGTAACTGATAATGGTACACTTAACATTAATGGAGAACTCAGTATAGATCAAGAAACTTTAGAGAACCAAGTTATTTTAGAAGGCGACAGATTAGAACCTTTATACACTGATATTCCAGGGCAATGGGGAACTATTTGGTTATTTAACGGAAGTGCTAACAATACCATTAATAATGCAACCATTAAAAATGCCACTATTGGTGTTTTATCTGAAGGCAACCAAGATGCAACAAACGATAAATTAACGATAACTAATACACAAATCTATAATGCAAGTAGCTTTGGTATTTTAGGTCGAGCAACATCTATTACAGCAGAAAATGTAGTGATTAACAATTGTGGGCAATCCTCATTCGCTGGTACATTTGGTGGTAAGTACAACTTTATACATTGTACAATTGCCAATTACTGGAATAGTAGTTTTAGGCAATTTCCTGCCCTACTCTTAAATGATTATGTAGAAGATGCAGACGGAATAATAATCGCAAACGATTTAACTGAAGCCAACTTTACCAACTGTATAATTTACGGAAACGATAATCCTGAAATTTTTCTTGATAACAGAGGAAGTGTATTTGACTATAAGTTTATTAATTGTCTAATAAAATTTGATAATAATAATCTTGAAGGCACTGGTAATTATATGTTTGATGATACTAACTTTTATGTGGACAATATATTTAACCAAGACCCAGATTTTGAAGATGCTTTTGAAAACTTAATGCGTATTGGAGAAGATTCTGGTGCTAATGAAGAAGCCTTAGTATTAGATCCTTTTGGCAACGATTTATTAGGTAACCCAAGAGGTTCTAATCCTGATATTGGTGCTTATAAGAGTGTTATATTTGAGGATTAATTTAAACTAAAAACTCATTTGTAACAAAAAAAGCCCTTCAAACTAAATTGAAAGGCTTTCAAAATATTTAATCAGACCTGTTAGGTTTCTAAAACCTAACAGGTCTTGTGTCTTTTAAGCAACAAACAAAGGTCGTCCTCCCATTAATTCATTTACTTTCTTAGCAACGCCTTCTAAAACAGTTTCATTTTCATGATTTGTAAGCACTTCATCTATTAAATCAACTACGTAAGACATATCATTTTCTTTAAGTCCTCTTGTTGTAATTGCTGGTGTACCTACTCTAATTCCAGACGTTACAAATGGCGATTCTGTATCAAATGGTACCATGTTCTTATTTACTGTAATATCTGCTTTTACCAAAGCGTTCTCAGCATCTTTACCAGTAATGCTCTTATTTCTTAGGTCAATAAGCATCATGTGGTTATCTGTTCCTCCAGAAATTAAGTTATAATCTTTGGTAACAAAAGCTTTTGCCATGGCGTCTGCATTATGTTTTACTTGTAACATATAATGCATAAACTCATCAGTCAACGCTTCTCCAAAAGCAATCGCTTTAGCAGCAATAATATGTTCTAAGGGTCCACCTTGATTTCCTGGAAAAACACCAGAATCTAATAAGCCAGACATTTTACGAAGCTTACCATTCTTTAATGTAATACCAAATGGGTTATCAATATTTTTACCCATCATAATCATCCCACCTCTTGGCCCTCTTAAAGTTTTATGTGTTGTCGTAGTTACTACATGGCAATGTGGTATTGGATCATTTAAAATACCTTTAGCAATTAATCCTGCAGGATGCGAGATATCTGCCAATAAAACAGCTCCTACACTATCCGCAACTTCTCTAAACTTTGCAAAATCAATATCACGAGAATAAGCAGATGCACCAGCTATAATTAATTTTGGTTTCTCTTTTTTCGCTTGGTCTGCTAGCATGTCATAATCAATATAACCGGTATCTTTCTTTACACCATAAAACGTAGGACGATATAATTTACCAGAAAAATTTACTGAAGAACCATGAGTAAGGTGACCTCCGTGAGATAAATCGAATCCCAAAATAGTATCACCAGGTTTTAAACAGGCATGATAAACTGCTGTATTAGCTTGGCTACCAGAGTGTGGTTGTACATTAGCATAAGCAGCACCAAATAAAGTTTTGGCTCTATCAATCGCAATTTGCTCAACTTCATCTACCACTTCGCAACCACCATAATATCGCTTACCAGGATAACCTTCAGCATATTTATTGGTTAAAACAGAACCAGCAGCTTCCATAACTTGGTCACTTACAAAATTCTCTGAAGCAATTAATTCTATACCATCAGTCTGGCGTTCTCTTTCTGCTTCTATAAGTTCAAAAATTTGTTCGTCGCGTTGCATAAATAAAATGTTGTGTTAAATGAGCATCAAAAATACGAATTACATTAGTTTAAATATTAAAAATTGCTTAGGTTTGATTAGAAATTAATGAACATTTAATCAACAATTGCAATATGCCATTATCAGCCAATAATCCAGACCGAACCTCATGGTTACATGTCGGTAAAACTTCAGATTTCCCAATTCAAAATATTCCTTTTGGTGTTTTCTTAACCAGAGACGACATCATTACTATCGGAACTCGTATTGGAGATACTGCAATTGATCTTGGAGCATTACACCAATTAGGTTATTTTAAAGGTATTCCGTTAACAGATGATATCTTTTTACAAGACACATTAAATGATTTTATTGCAGATGGAAGAAAAACATGGCGTTTAGTTAGAAATAGAATCGCTAAAATTTTTGATGCTGAAAATGACACCTTAAAAAATAACAACCCACATAAAGAAACCATTCTGTTTCGCTTAGATGAGATTGAAATGCAACTGCCAATTCAGGTTGGTGATTATACAGATTTCTATGCGAGTAAAGAACATGCTACAAATGTTGGCACGATGTTTAGAGATCCTAATAATGCCTTATTACCAAATTGGGTACACATGCCTGTTGGTTATCATGGTAGAAGTTCTTCTATAATTCCATCCGGAATTCCTATAAATCGTCCACAAGGTCAAACAATGCCAGAAGGAGCTGATAGCCCTGTTTTTGGACCTTCAAAATTGGTTGACTTCGAATTAGAAATGGCTTTTATCACAACAGATGCTAACGATTTAGGTGAACCAATACCTATTGCAGAAGCAGAAGAATACATCTTTGGCTTGGTATTATTTAATGATTGGTCTGCGAGAGATATTCAGAAATGGGAATATGTGCCATTAGGCCCTTTCTTAGGAAAAAGTTTTGCATCATCAATGTCTCCTTGGATTGTAACTTTAGATGCTCTAGAGCCTTTTAGAACTGAAAGCCCTAAGCAAAATCCTAAACCTCTAGAATACCTTCAAACTAAAGGTAAAAAGAGTTTCGATATTAATTTAGAAGTAGGTATTCAGCCAAAAGGAGCAAAAGAAACTACGGTATGTAAATCTAACTTTAAATACATGTACTGGAATATGTCTCAGCAACTAGCACATCATACAGTTAATGGCTGTCCAATAAATTCGGGTGATATGATGGGAAGCGGAACTATTTCTGGACCAACAGAAGATTCTTATGGCTCTATGTTAGAACTTTCTTGGAAAGGTACTAAACCTCTAAAAATGAAAGATGGTAGCGAACGAAAGTTCATTAACGATAATGATACAGTTATAATGAGAGGGTATTGTGAAAATGATGGTACTCGTATTGGATTTGGCTCTGTAAAAACACAATTGTTACCGGTTTATAATCCTAAGAAAAAGAAATAGCCCTTATATCTAGTTTTAAATAATCGATACAGATTGTTAAAGAATTAAAATAAATATTTAAACCTGAACAATATATTTATTGTTCAGGTTTTTAATTTAAAAAGGTGCTTCACAGCTAAAACTAACCCACTCTCGTTTCACTGGATGCTCAAAACTCAAAGTCTCAGCATGCAGATGCATACGATTAGAGACAGTTCCATATAAATCATCACCAACAATAGGCATATCTATACCTTTATGATGTGCTGCATGTACTCTTAACTGATGTGTTCTTCCTGAGATTGGATAAAAATGAATTCTTGTAATATTATTTTCAATGCTAACAACTTCATATTTTGTTGTAGCTGGCTTTCCGTGTTCATAACAAACCAATTGCCTTGGTCTATTGTTTAAATCCACTCGAAGTGGTAAATCAATAACACCTTCTTTTAAATCTAATATGCCATCAAGTAGGGCAACATAACGTTTTTTAATTGTTCGATTTATAAACTGTTTTTGAAGATTTTTGTGGGTCTTTTCATTTTTAGCAACCAACAACAATCCTGAGGTTGACATATCTAAACGATGTAACAACAAGGGCCCAGTAGCATTTGGCAAGTAGGCTTGCATTCTGGTTAATACAGAATCTTTTATAGTTTTACCAGGAACAGATAAAAACTCGTGTGGCTTGTTAATTACTAGGAGATAATCGTCCTCATAAACAATATCAATTTCTCCTTTAAAAGTACCAGCCGTTTCAATAGGATTGGGCTCAACATTTAACCCTTGCATCATAAATCCCAAAATAGGTTCGCACTTACCACGACACGATGGGTAAAATTGCCCATGTCGCCTTACCTCCGATTTTGGTGAAATTCCCCACCAAAACTCAGCCATAGCAATAGGCTTTAAATTATTTTCAAAAGCATACTGAAATAATTTAGGTGCAGCACACTCACCTGCAGCTGCAGGTGGTTGTCCAAATTCTGTGCTTTTAAAAATATTTATTAAGTTTTTAGTTTCACCATTGGCATTCAAAAAACAATATTTCCCATGGATTTGCTTTTGCAAACTTGCAGAAAGCGTTTTTCGCTCTAGCTTTAAGGCTTCTAATGGTGCTTTTAATTCTGCTAATTTTTGTTCGGCCGCTTTAATATCCGATTGATTATTTAGTTTTAGATACTTTAAGTTAATATTACTTTTAATGCTCTGTTGTTTTAAGTTTTCAAAAATCGCATCCTTATTAGAAATCATCAATTGTTCTGCTTTTAACCTTTTTTGTTTGCGACGTTCTTTTTCTACTTTAGCGTTATGCTTAAATGTCACCAAGGATTCAGTAGCATGTAGCTTGGTCTGAACCACATCCATTTCGGCATTTTTTAAATCTGTGTATTGTTTTAAAGTTTCAATCTTTTCATTTAATATATTTAAATAGGTTTCGCCTTGCTTATAAAATCCTTCTTTATTTAACGTATTATAAATAGGTGGCACAAATCCTTTTAGAAAATTACTTTCTGCCAACTTCCCCGAAAATGCAGAAATATATCCTAATTGATCTTCAGCCGTTTTAACAATCATTACACCAAACATTTTACCGATTTTTAAACTTTGTTTGGTAATGTCTAAACCAAAATTATGTTCAAAATCAGTTTGCGTCTTTAAATAAGTTTTTACTTCATCTACGGCTCTAACACAAAGTGGATGTGGTTGGTAATAAAACGGGTAGGTAAATTGCTTCGGTAATTTCACCGAAGCATTAATATTTATAGGATGAAAAAGTGTCTGTTCTGCTTTAAACATTAGCATTTGTTTGCTGTGCAAAGAAACGAAAATAAAAGGACGTCTGTTCGATTGATTTTCCTAAGAAAATCGTATCGAAAACTATATGATTAGAAAATTTCTCTATACAATTTGCTCATACTTCACAAATCATTCGAAATGACGAAGAGTTTGTTATTTTCAATATCATTTTCAAATTAAACTCACAAGCAATTCAACCTTTAAAAACAATAACAAATAAACTCAAAAATTACTTTGGCATCATAATTGAATTTATAAAAAGTACAACCTTTTAAGCACAAGATTATGAAACGATTTTTAATTCTTACAGCCCTAGTTTCGGTACTCGTATCTTGTAGTGCCAAAAAACAAATGGAAAGCGCTATTAGCAATGGTAATTACGACCAAGCTATTAATGACGCTTTACAAAAACTCAAAAACAACAAAGATAAAAAGCGTAAGCAAGATTACGTTGTAATGCTTGAAGATGCATATTACAAAGTTTTATATGAAGATTTACAAACCATTGCTCATCTAAAAAAAGACGGCAACCCAGAGCAATATAAAAAGATATATACTTTATATACGGATTTAGAAGCAAGACAGAATGCTATTAAGCGTGTATTACCTCTAAAAATAAATGGTAAAACTTTAAACCTGCAGTTTAGCGATTACAATGTTGTAATTGTAGATTACAGAAACAAAACATCTGATTATTTAATCAATCAAGGCATAACACTTTTAGATTCTAACAATAAATTTAATGCTAGAAAAGCGCATGATATTTTTAGTTATATAGAAAGCATCAATCCTAATTTTAAGGAAACCAGAAGCTTAATCACAGAAGCGTACCAAAAAGGTATGGATTATGTAATTGTGACTGTTGCAAACCAAACTCATCAAATTATACCGCAACGATTAGAGGCAGAATTGTTAGATTTTAACACCTATGGTTTAAACCAGTTTTGGACAACATATAACGTTATTACTGATAACTCTTTAGATTATGATTTTGCAATGCAGTTACAACTAAAACGAATTAATATATCACCAGAACGTATAAATGAGCGTCAAATACTAAGAGAGAAACAAATTGTTGATGGTTGGGATTACCAATTAGACAGTGATGGAAATGTAAAAAAAGACAGTTTAGGTAACGATATTAAAATTGATAAAATTATTAATATTAGAGCGAGTTTTGTTGAAGTATTACAAACTAAATCAGCGCAAGTAGTTGCAGACGTTGTGTTTACAGATTTAAAACAAAATCAAATCATTGATAACTTTACAATAGATAGTAGTTTTGTCTTTGAAAATATATTTGGTCGATTTAGTGGTGATCGAAGAGCCTTAAACCGAGATGATAAAAACTTGTTAAATCTAATAGAAGTACGCTTCCCATCTAACACTCAAATGGTATATGGTATTGGTGAAGATTTAAAATTGAAATTGAAAGATATTATTAGCACTTATCGCTTTAACAGTTAGAAATTAACAACCTCTCAGAAATGAGAGGTTGTTCTTATTGCTTTTAGTAGATGTAAGAAAAAATAGTTTTTGTATCGTATTACTTTACTTACAAACATTGCTATTCATTTCTATTCATCAACTTTTCTAATGAAAACAATAGCGTCTTTTCTTTAATCGCTAATAAGAAAGCGTTCATTATCGGCTTCGCTCAAACGCGCTATATTTCCCATAGTACTTGTATCGTTAATACGCTTAATAATAAACTCAGGATCTAAGGCGAATATGCGTTGTAAGCCATTGAGGTAACTTACTTTTAGAAACTTACTATCCTTAGAGAAACTTAAAGCAACGCCAGGATTATCGATGGTATCTATGTTTAATGTAATAAGTAGATCATTGTGTGCATTAAAAACACCTTGATAGCTTACTAAAAATGTGTTATCTAGACTAGCGGTAGCAGTAAGACCAACACCTTTTGCATCTGGAAATTCTGTAACGATCTTTTCTTCTGTCGTTTTTATTACCTGTGCGTAATGAAACCAAAAATCAGGATCAGCATCAGCGGTAGCTGGTACCATGTAATAGTGCTCATCTAAAGATAAATTACCATAAGTATTATCCATATTTACCATCTCTATATAAGGGAAAGGAGGTGTCTTATAATAATACACGGTTTTTTCCTTGTCTTGGCGTATGCCATTTACGTATTCGCTATCAAAACTGACTACACCTATATACTCACCTCCATTTATAAAAGATACTAGCTCTACAGGAAATCCATCACTAGACTTTAATATAGATCTATCTTTAAATATATTACGATCCGCTTTATAGCGATAGGCTTCATTTTCTATTAAAGCCGTTTTTCCATTGGCTGAACCTAATAGTGTGTACTTGCCATCTTCAGATATATCAATGTCTTCTATATATCCTGTATAGCCATTAAAACCAGATAACACAATATTTGTAGTATCGATGGTATATCCATCGTAATCTTTAGTAATAAAGTAGATTTTAGAAAAATTAAGGGCAACACTAGATACAACATAAATGGCAGTGTTAGTAGCCTCTTCAATGTATAAATCAGATTTATTTCCTAAGTACTCGTCTCTAGGAATCGTCGTCGCTATTGAATCAGAAATTCTCAAAATGTCTTTATAAATAGGATTACCTTTGTCTGTATAGCTATTAATTTCATCTTCGCTCACATCTGGCAAACTCAGAGATGGTACCTGATAAAAACCGTAACCACTGTAAAATACTTTTATAAGCTGTTCTGCTGCTTCTGTAGTTGGAAAGTTTTTCTTTTTTGCAAAAATATAAGCCTGTTCAGCTAAACGCAAGGATTTGGTTGGGTCTTCATCAAATTGCCCTTGAGAATTGGCTATATATGTTGATAGTAAAGCTTCGTTCTTTTTATTCACGGCAAAAATTGAGGCACCTATTGCTATAACCAATAGCACACTTAAAACACTTATTGCAGCATTACGAATGCGCATGGTGCGCTTATGTTGTTTAGCAGCCTCACCTTCCATATCTCCTACTGACTTACCATGAATAGTTGCCGCTAGCAGCACCAATCGCTTTCTAAATTCTGGATGGTCGAGGTTTAACTCTTCTTGAAGCCCTAAATCGCGAAAATCTACATAAAAAGGTTCACCTTTAAAAACCCCAGACAAGTTCTTAGGAAGTGCAGTTGTTACTTTCCAATCAAAATCATTGGTGCCCTCATCATATAGAATATCACCATCAGTTAGAACAATGATAAATTTTTCAATAGATTTATGTTCTAACCAGTATTCCACTTCGCGCTGACACCACTTGGAATTCGCATACAACTGGCTAGCCATACAAACGAAGTATTCAGATTCTTCAAGTCCCTCTCTAATCTTATCACCTAAATCCGCAGAGAGAGAAAGATCGTTAGCATCTCTAAAAATTTCTAATGCACGTCTTTTAAAAGTAGGCTTGGCAAATTTTTCAAGTGCTTTTTCAAGACTGGTGCCTAGATCTGTATCTTGTGCATGACTATAGGAAAGAAAAGCGTTGTATTTCATTGTTTAGTGTTTGGTTACATACTAAAATTGAGCCCTAAGTTGTATTCTTAACATTGAATACGAACTGTAATACTTTAAATCACTGTATAGATTTATTACTAAAATTAGGTAAGCTAAATTACTTTTTTTTAATATAAAACTAGTGCAACCCTACGAAATTTATACACCCCTAACTAATTCCATCTCAATAATCCCACCATGAGAAGCATAAGCCACTACTACTCCATTTTTCAAAATTAAAAGCTTTGGAGACTGATACATCGCTTGAAACTTATAACTCACTTCATTAGACACCTTTTAATTTTTTTTATATGTTAACTCACAAACAGATACAAATTGTTGCGTTATTTTCTACTTGAATAAGGTAAATTAAATGTATTTACGTTAGTCAGAAATAGGATAAGTAACTTATTACTCATTTGTAATAACAACTTCATAATTGCCTCTTTGTATTATCTCAAAAGAAACTAAGCATATTTTATTTTGGCCTGCTTTTTTAACAATGTATTCTATATCAATAAAATTGGGACCTATACTACTATTAGTTATAAAGAAATCTTGACCTGTCTGAGTAACTTGACCAGAAGATGAACTAATTTTTAAACCTAATGGCACGTACTTAATAAGCAATGCGTAAAACGAGACTTTAATTTTTTCTATATCTCCACTTAGTTTATTAACATCAATCTTATCTACACCATTTTTCATTATTATTCTATGAGACAATTCAGGATTTGATAATCCAACATAATCGCCATTAACCCAATATCCTTTTTGAGTATAACTATTACCAGCTAAAGAATAAACAAATTTCCCCTCACCATGTTTTAAGCCATTCTTAAATTTTCCAGTAAATACGTTACCGTTTTCATATTCATATTTTCCTTTACCATCAGGAAGTCCATTCTTAAATTTTCCCTTATAAACATCAATCCCTTTGGCTCTACCTTTTCCATCAGCTAAACCGTCCTTACAATCTCCCTTATATGAATCAGATATTTCAGTTAGTAAAACTTTGCACGATTCTTTCTTCTGCCCGAATGTAATTCCATAAATCATTAAGAACATGTACAGTAAATATGATTTAAAAGTCAATCTATTTTTCATATTATTTCAATGTTAGGAAAATTTCAGTTTATATACTAATTATATAGATTGATGCTGAAATAAATTCAGCACAGGCGAGTAAAGTTGAATTTTTACTAACAAAAAATTAATACCTAAAAACTACATATTATTAAACAAACTTCACTAAATCCATCTCATTAATCCCACCATGAGAAGCATAAGCTACTACTACTCCATTTCTAAGCACTAACAACTGTGGAGATTGATGCATCACTTGGAATTTATAACCAACTTCATTAGAAACATCTCTATAATTCAATAAATCTAAATAGTATAAATCTGCATTAATATCTATAACATAATCAGAGACAAACTGATTCATTACCATACTACTAATACCACATCGTGTAGAGTGTTTAAAAATTAGTTGTGTTTTAGCATTAGACTTTTTAGCAATATTTTCTAATTGAGATACATTGGTCAAAGGTTGCCAAGGCAATATTTTTTCTTCTTTTGGTTCTGATGAACCGAATAATTTCTTAAACATATTTAACTCTTTTCTTTTATTAGTCTTGCGTCAGTTTGAGTGTTTTAGTTTGAACGAAAGTGAAAACTAAAAGTATCGAGAACAATTTAGAGCTTCTCTATACATCCCGATTAAAAATCGGGACATTTGAAGTGACGTCACGTTTCAATTAAGTCGAAACTTTATAACAACCTTACGCACAGACAAAACGTCACTATATACCATGCTAAATCGGTCATTTTGTCGTTTTTATCTTACAGCTTTCAATTGGTAAGATTATTGCCTAAATATAATTAAAGAATAATAAAATGTTATTGTGAGAGTCATCGAAGAATCAACTTAAAGATTGCCGCGTCCTTCGTCCTTGCAATGACAATAACACATAAATATGATGAATTTTAATAATTATACAATTAAATCACAAGAAGCCATACAGCAAGCACAGCAGCTTGCGCAAGGCTTTGGACATCAACAAATAGAAAATGAGCACATTTTTAAGTCCCTTTTTAATGTTGATGAAAACGTGTTACCATTCTTGCTTAAAAAGTTGAATGTTAATGTGTCTATGCTGCAACAAATACTGGATAAAGAACTAGAAAGTTTTCCTAAAGTTTCTGGTGGAGATATTATGCTCTCAAGAGGAGCTAGTAAAGCTTTAAACGAAGCATCCATCATCGCAAAAAAGATGAACGATGATTACGTATCTATTGAGCACTTAGTACTCGCCATTTTTAAGTCTAAAAGCAAAATTGCACAGATTTTAAAAGACCAAGGAGTAACTGAAAAAGGATTAAATGCTTCTATCGAAGAGTTGCGTAAAGGAGACAGAGTAACATCTCAAAATCAGGAAGAGACCTACAACTCGCTTAACAAGTATGCAAAAAACTTAAATCAGTTAGCCAGAGATGGTAAGTTAGATCCTGTAATTGGT
>TARA_R110002124_G_scaffold154602_3_pt1 | contig 31911 bp, 40 predicted proteins | sample TARA_R110002124 | Tara Oceans TARA_R110002124 (sample SAMEA4397445) | marine metagenome | biome: Polar Biome; feature: [SRF] surface water layer (ENVO:00010504); material: water (ENVO:00002006), including particulate matter (ENVO:01000060) such as... | depth 5 m
GTAATTAAAGTTAATAAATGAATTCGTCATTACTTATTTCAGTCATTTCATTGGTAAACTTTATAACTTTATGTTTCAAATCAATATAATTTTGAAAGCTTAATCTTATATCAAAAGACAAGTAGATTATATTTTTATTTTTTCTATATGAATTAAAATAGTCTTCATTAAAATAAGGTTCTATTATCATTGTTTCGTCCTTAGTTTGTTTTCCATCAAAAAATTCCGTGATAGAAAAAACTTCACTTGAGAAAAAATGAATATAAACTGTTCTTATCTCATTATTTATAGGCTCATCCTTTTTGTACGAATCTATTTGTGTAACATAATTTATATCCGTAAACTCAACAAACCCTAAGTTACTAATACTAGTATCATTACAAGTAAAATAATTTTTGGCATTTTCGTTCTTATGCATTTCTGCATTTCGTTTTTTGTCTTGTAAGAATTTAATATGCGGAATCGCTTGCTTTAAAGTCAATCGTTTATCTACATTAACTAACCAATTGGTGGTACTAATTAAGTTTTTACGGTTGAGTAATGTTGAATCTGGTTGTGTTTCGTCATAAAAGATATAAGCTGGTGACACGTCTAAAACTTCAGTAATCTCTGCATTTTCAATTTCTGGTAATTGTAAAACACGTTCGTTATTACAACTAAAACAACATAAAACGATAAGTAAATAGATATAGCGCATAGGTTAGTTTACTGTTAATTGATTGTAAAGTGTTACACATTCCATAGCTTCTTTTACATCGTGTACTCTTAACATTTTTGCACCGTTTTGTAATGCAACCATGTGTAATGCAGTAGTTCCATTAAGTGCTTTTTCAGACGAGGTTTTTAGCGTTTTATAGATCATAGATTTTCGAGAGACTCCAGCTAAAATAGGTTTGTCTAGCATTTTTAATAATTCGAGATGATTCAATAATTCATAATTCTGTGCTGTAGTTTTTGCAAATCCAAAACCAGGATCTATAATAATATCATTGATTTTTTTGGTATGTGCTACAGCAATACGTTCAGCAAAATAAGAAATGACGTCTCTCACCAAATCTTTATAATCGGTTTGTTGTTGCATTGTTTTAGGATTACCTTTCATATGCATCATAATATATGGTACTCCTAGTTTACCAATTGTAGAAAGCATGTTTTGGTCAAGTTTTCCTGCTGAAATATCATTAATCAATGAAGCTCCGGCTTCAATGCTTTTTTTTGCTACTTCACTTCTAAACGTATCGACAGAAATTAGAGTTTCAGGTAAATGTTTCAGAACTAATTGAATAACTGGGACGATGCGATTTAATTCTTCATTCTCACTTACGTTATTAGCGCCAGGTCTAGAACTACAACCTCCAACATCTATATACGTAGCTCCGTCCTTCAACATAGTATCAACTTGATTAAGAATAGTGGATTCATCTTTGTATTTTCCACCATCAAAAAAAGAATCTGGTGTAATATTAAGAATACCCATCACTTTAGGTGTTGTTAAATCGATGAGTTGGCCTTTGCAATTAATTGTCATACGTCTTGTAATTAAGGTCTTAAAAAACTTTAAACCTCAAACTTTGAACTTCTAATTTATTTATGCGAAATTTACGGAAATTATAACAGAACTAGATGCAGGATACTTTAAAACAATACGATGCGGTTATAGCGAAATGTAGAGCGCTTTTTGTAAATAAAATGAGTGATTATGGGAGTGCATGGCGAATTTTAAGATTGCCATCGCTAACCGATCAGATTTTTATAAAAGCACAACGCATTAGAAGTCTGCAACAAAACTCAGTTAGAAAAGTAGATGAAGGAGAAATTAGTGAGTTTATTGGCATTATCAACTATTGCTTAATGGCATTAATTCAATTAGAGAAAGGTGTTGTTGAGCAACCAGATTTAAATACAGAAGAAGCTACAGGTCTTTATGACAAAAAAACGGCATTAACAAAGCAATTAATGTTAGATAAGAACCATGATTATGGTGAAGCTTGGCGAGATATGCGCGTAAGTTCTTTAACAGATTTAATTTTGCAAAAGTTATTGCGTGTTAAGCAAATTGAAGATAATTCTGGTATAACCATAGTAAGTGAAGGCATTGATGCAAACTATCAAGATATGATAAATTATGCAGTATTTGCGATGATTCATTTGGGTGAAAGCAAATGATATGTCATTTTGCTATGACAAGAATCCATAGATTATAAACAACAAAAAACAGATTCCGCATAAAGTGCGGAATGACAAAAAAAATATGAAATATCTAGTACATCTTAGCAGAATATTCGTCGGAATACTTTTTATTATTTCAGGATTTATAAAACTTAATGATCCATTGGGTTTCTCTTATAAATTACAAGAATATTTTAGTTCAGATGTTTTAAACCTTGAATTCTTTATTCCATACGCATTAGGTATTTCTGTAATTGTAGTTGTTTTTGAAGTTGTCGTTGGTGTATTCTTATTATTAGGATATAAACCCAAATTTACAATATGGAGCCTGCTTCTAATGATTGTGTTTTTTACTTTTTTAACTGGCTACACGTACTTAACAGGTTATGTACCACAAGGAGTTAGCTTTTTAGATTTTTCATCTTGGGAGGCTTTTAGTTCTAGCCAGATGAAAGTTCAGGATTGTGGTTGTTTTGGTGATGCGCTTAAATTAACACCTTTAGAAAGTTTTATTAAAGACTTGATTCTGTTAGTGTTAATACTAATATTATTCTTTGGTTTAAAACACATTAAGCCAATTTTTGCAAAGCTTCCAACTACAGTACTAGCATTATTAAGCTTTGTAATATCCCTTTGGTTTGGTTATTATGTATTAATGCATTTGCCATCTATAGATTTTAGAGCTTATAAAATTGGTAATAACCTTCAAGAGCAAATGGCAATTCCAGCAGATGCACAAAAACCAATTTTAGAATATACTTGGACATTTAATGTGAATGGAGAAGAACAAGAATTTGTGACTAATGGAAGCTATCCTAATGTTGAAGGAGAGTATGTCGGTGTTGAAACTAAAACTTTAGATGAAGGTTATATTCCTCCAATTCAAGATTTTTCTATAGAATCTGATGATGAAGATTTAACAACTTATTTTTTAGAAAAAGATAAGCTCTTAATTGTAGCGATGTACAATATTACTAAAGGTGAAGTTGAAGGTAAAAATAAGCTGAAGACATTTACAGATAATGCTATAAAGAAAGGTTATACAGTTATTGGGTTAACTTCCTCTGGAGCAGAAGAAAAGGAGTTATTGAAACACGAGTATAATCTAAATTTCGATTTCTATTTGTGTGATGAAAAGGTGATTAAAACCATTATAAGATCTAATCCTGGTATTGTAATACTTAACAAGGGTACCGTTATAAGTAAAACACACTGGAATGATATTGAAGATATAGAGCTTTAATTTGATAAGATATTTTTTAAATAAAATCTTTTATGCTTTTATCACCTTAATAGGTGTGATTACTGTCATTTTCTTTTTGTTTACCATCTTACCTGGCGATCCGGCAAAGATGATGCTTGGGCAAAACCAAACTGCCGAGCAAGTAGAGGCTGTAAAACAGAAGTACGGATTTGATAAGCCTCTTGGTACTCAGTTTTTGTATTACTTAAATGATTTGTCTCCTATTTCATTTCACTCTAACAACGCTAAAGATTACACCTATTTAAGAGAGAATAAATATTCAGCAACCGAGCTTTTCATTATTGGCAATACAACAACAGTTATTAAAGCACCTTATTTGCGAGAATCTTTCACTAAGCAAGGTAAAAAAGTTACAGACGTAATTGGAGAAACGATTCCTAATACATTTGTATTAGCCATTTCTGCTATTGTAATTGCGATTTTACTTGGTATTATTTTCGGAGTTATTTCAGCTTTATATAAAGATACTTGGATAGATAAAACCATTCAAATCTTAAGTACTTTAGGTATGAGTGTCCCTTCCTTTTTTAGTGCCATCTTATTTGCATGGTTATTTGGCTTTGTATTACACAAGTACACCAATTTAGAAATGACAGGTAGCTTATATGAGCTAGATGATTTTGGTGAAAAAATGACAATTAAATGGAAGAATTTAATTCTTCCGGCCATCGTTTTAGGAATTAGACCTTTGGCTGTAGTCATTCAGTTAATGCGAAATTCTTTACTAGAAGTTTTAAATCAAGATTACATTAGAACAGCGAGAGCAAAGGGATTGAGTGAATTACAAGTTATAAAAAATCATGCGGTTAAGAATGCCTTAAATCCCGTGGTTACTGCAATTTCAGGTTGGTTTGCATCTATGTTGGCAGGTGCCGTTTTTGTAGAGTATATTTTTGGTTGGAATGGTTTAGGAAAAGAAATCGTAAATGCATTAAACACCTTAGACTTACCAGTAATAATGGGAGCGGTTTTGGTTATAGCGATTATCTTTATTACTATTAATATTTTCGTAGATATTATTTATGCTTGGTTAGATCCGCGAGTAAAATTGTCTTAACAACTACATGATAATTATCAATTGTCTTTTCTCTTTAATACCTTATTTTTGTAATCCAATTTAATAGAACTCAATACACTTTTAAGATGAGAAAAAATATCGTTGCAGGTAACTGGAAAATGAATAATGATTTGAAAGCCACAAGAAAATTGGTGAAACAAATTAGAAAATCGATAAAGAAGTCTAATTTAAACACTACTAGAGTTATTGTGGCACCTACTTTTGTAAATCTTGCAACTGCTGTTAAACGTTCTAAAAAATCTAAGGTAGAAGTCGCAGCTCAAAATATGCACCAAGCAAATAGTGGTGCATTTACAGGCGAAATTTCTGCTGAGATGTTAAAGAGTGTAGGTGTTAAAACTGTTATTTTAGGACATTCAGAAAGGCGTGCTTATTTTAATGAAACTGACGCTTTATTAGCAGAAAAAGTTAATACGGCATTGGCTCACAAGCTAGAAATTATTTTTTGTTTTGGTGAAGAATTAGCAGATAGAAAATCTGGTAATGAAGAAGCTGTTGTTGGCAGTCAAATAAAAAATGCTTTGTTTCATTTAGGGTCAGATGCTTTTAAAAAGGTAATCTTAGCTTACGAACCGGTTTGGGCAATTGGTACAGGAGAAACTGCAAGCCCTGAGCAAGCACAAGATATGCATGCTTTTATTAGAAAAACATTGGCAGACAAATATGGGAACGAAGTAGCAGATTCCGTATCAATTCTATATGGTGGAAGTGTAAAGCCAGGAAACGCAAAAGAAATTTTCTCCAAGCCAGATGTAGATGGAGGACTTATTGGTGGTGCGGCTTTAAATGCTAAAGATTTTTACGCAATTATAAGTGCCTTTTAATAATGTTAGATTCTATATACATAGCTTACGATTTTAAGGTTAATCCTTTGCAGCCTGGATCAGAAATTCTTATAGCCGAGTTAGGTTATGCTGGTTTTGAGAGTTTTGTTGAAAATGAAGAAGGAGTAATAGCTTATATTCAAAAAAACGATTGGAACTCATTTATTCTAGATCATATACATATTCTTAGTTCTAATGAATTTAAGATTACCTATGAGTTTAACGAAATAGAACAAACCAATTGGAATGATGAATGGGAAAAAAATTTTAATCCTATTGTAGTAGATAAATTAGTCACTGTTAGAGCACCATTTCATGAAATCCCTAAGACTAAATACGATTTAATAATTGAGCCCAAAATGAGTTTTGGTACAGGACATCACGAAACCACACACATGATGATTCAGCATATTTTAAAAAATGATTTTAAAGGAAAATCGGTTTTAGATATGGGCTGCGGTACAGGTGTTTTAGCCATTTTAGCAGAAAAAGTAGGCGCAACTCAATTAGATGCTATAGATATAGATAATTGGTGTTATTTAAATAGTATAGAAAATACTGAGCGCAATAATTGTGAACATATTTCAGTTTATGAAGGTGATGTTAATTTACTAGATGGTAAAAACTACGATAGTATAATTGCAAATATTAATAGAAATATACTTTTAGCAGACATACCAAATTATTCTAAATGTTTAAATAATAACGGAACTTTATTTTTAAGTGGATTTTATAAAGAAGATATTCCATTAATTGAAGCTGAATGCAATAAGCAGATGTTAAAATTGGATGAAATTATAGAAAGAGGACAGTGGGTATCGTTAAAATTTATAAATTAGATAAAAAAATTAAGTTCCAATAAGTTTTCCATTTGGGAAATCATAGATTCGATGAAATATATTGATAAAATAGAAATCACTGAATCAAAATGTCTGAAGGGCAAAAGAGCTATGAGCACAAAAGAGCAACAATCCGAAGCGTTACTTCTCGAAGAAGAAGTACTTAGACAAAACGAAATTGTATTGTTTAATGACGAAGTTAATACATTCGATCATGTTATTGATACTTTAATATATGCTTGCGACCACACTCCTGAACAAGCAGAACAATGTGCATTATTAGTTCATTATAAAGGGAAATGTACTGTAAAAACAGGATTTTATGATGATTTAGAACCACGATGTTCTAAGCTTTTAGAAGCTGGTCTTAGTGCTGAGATTATTTAAAAAAATCAGATACTGAAAGTCTTAAGAAATTATTTTCTCTAATTTAGATAATTGTGTTACTATAGTATTTGCACAACCTCTGTATTAAAGTTTTGAATTTGAAATGTGCTTTCCATATTATAGTGTTGATGGACAAACAAAATCCGTAGTTGGTAAATCCGTTTTCTTTATAGCTCCAAACCCACCAGCCACATCAATTAATTTATCGAAGCCTCTAGCTTTTAAAATTGAAGCAGCAATAACAGAGCGGTAACCACCTGCACAATACACGTAGTACATTTTATCCTTTGAGACCTCATTCATTTTTTCATTTATAAAATCTAATGAAAAATGCTGAGCATTTTCTAAATGCATACTATGGTATTCACCATCTTTCCGAACGTCTAAAATATTAATGCCCTCATTTTTTACATGTTCAGCGAAGCTTTCAGCAGAAATAGATTCTAAGGTGTCAATTTCTCTCCCTGAAGTTTTCCATGCATCTATACCATCTTCAAGATAACCGAGCGTATTATCATAGCCAACTCGAGATAATCGTGTTACTGCTTCTGCAGATTTTTCTTTTGGTGCAACTAAAACAATCGGTTGTTTTATATCTGTTATTAGAGCACCTACCCAAGGTGCAAATGCTCCATTTAATCCAATAAAAATAGAATTAGGAATGTGACCTTTTATATATTCTAACTCAGGTCTTACATCTAAAACCAATGCAGATTCACGATTTGCTATAGCTTCAAACTCTTCAGGGCTTAAGGGAGTATTTCCTGTTTTCAATATCGTATCAAAAGCATCATAACCCATCTTATTCATCATGGCATTTTTTGCAAAATATTGAGGTGGCGGAGCAATACCATCGAGTACTTCTTCTACAAATTCGGCTTTTGTCATATCTGCACGTAAGGCATAGTTTGTTTTCTTTTGTTCACCTAAAACACCAATAGTTTCTTTACTTAAGTTTTTACCACAAGCAGATCCTGCGCCATGAGCCGGATATACAATAACATCATCTGCTAATGTCATAATTTTAGAACGAAGAGAATCAAAAAGCATTCCTGCTAAATCTTCCTTGGTTAAATCAGATTTAATGGCTAAATCTGGTCGCCCTACATCTCCTAAGAATAGAGTGTCACCAGAAAAAATCGCATGATCTTTTCCGTTTTCATCTTTTAATAAATAGGTAGCAGATTCTAAAGTATGACCCGGTGTATGTAAAACCTTAATTGTAAGTTTCCCTAATTTTAGTTCTTCTTCATCGGTAACTGAAAGTATGTCATAGTCAGTAGAAGCGCCTGGTCCAAAAACTATAGAAGCTCCAGTTTTATTAGCTAAATCTACATGACCAGAAACAAAATCTGCATGAAAATGAGTTTCTAGAATATATTTTATTTTTGAATTATTAGCTTCTGCTTTATCAATATACTGCTGTATTTCTCGTAACGGATCAATTATAGCAACTTCACCATCAGACTCAATGTAGTAAGCACCTTGTGCTAGGCATCCTGTATATAATTGTTCAATTTTCATGTGTTATTTTATTTATAATGCAAATTTACAAAACTCCATTTTTTGAAATGTGACATTTATCACAAAGTTTTAATAGAGCTCTTTATTAATATAGCTCTTTGTATATAATGTAAATTCCCATGATTAAAGTAAAGTAGCCAAATCCTTTTTTTAATTTATGCCCACTTATAAATTTTGAAAGGTACATGCCTAATATGATTCCTATAATTGAAATTCCGGTAAAGACTAATAGAAAAAACCAATCAATATTAATGTTAGATAAATCACCCATAAAGCCAAATAACGAATTTACTGCAATGACAAATAATGATGTACCTATAGCTTTTCTCATCGGTAACTTTGCTAATAATACAAGTGTTGGGATTATTAAAAAACCACCACCAGCTCCAACAATGCCTGCAAACACACCAATAACAGTGCCTTCTATAGCTATTAATGGATAGTTGTATTTTATTTCTTGCTCTTCAATATGATCTACTGTTTTTCGTCCTTTAATCATGGAATAACTTGCCAACAACATTACTATAGCAAAGAATACCATAATGAAGATATTATTAGTGACTTCAAAATCACCAACTGTAAAGACTACATCTGGAATTATAGGGACTATAAAGCGTCTTGTAAGATAAACGACTATAAAGGCTGGAATTGCAAAAATGATGGCCGTTTTTATATCTACAAAACCTTTCTTGTAATTTTGAAATGCTCCAAAAATAGAAGTCACTCCAACAACAAATAATGAATAAGCAGTCGCAATAATAGGGTTAAGCCCAATAAGATAGACTAAGATAGGAACCGTTAGGATAGATCCGCCACCTCCGATTAAACCAAGTACTAACCCGACGAATAATGCTCCTACATATCCTAAGATTTCAATTAGTTCCATTTAGTGAGGTAGTTTATTTTTTAATACACCATACACAAAAGTACCTAATAACGCTGCTGCAATAACAATGGTAATTGTAAATGCACCTGTGCCAACCAAAATATACATTGGTCCTGGGCAAGCACCACATAATGCCCATCCTAAACCAAAGATGACACCTCCTATAATGTAGCTAATTAATCCTCTTTCCTTTAAAGGAGCCTTTAAATAATTTCCTTGGATGTTTTTTAGTTTTAATTGATTTGAAAGTAGCAATAGTATGGTGCCAGTCACAACAGATGCACCTATAATGCCATACATATGAAAGGATTGAAATTTAAACATTTCAAAAATACGATACCAAGATACAGCTTCTGATTTTACTAAAACGATTCCGAAGAAAATACCTACTAAAAAGAATTTTAAATACTTTCTCATACTAAAATAGTATTGGATAAATGAAATGAACCATAATTAAACCGCCTATAAAAAAGCCAATTACTGCAATTAACGATGGTAATTGCAAACTACTTAACCCAGTAATAGCATGACCCGAAGTACAACCACTTGCATAACGGGTTCCGAATCCGACTAAAAAACCACCAATAACCAATATTAACAGTCCTTTTAGACTAAACACGGCATTCCAACTAAATAATTCTAGGGGTAAAAGACTTTGGCCAATATTTTCAAATCCAAGTGTTTTTAAATCCTCAATTGTATTTTGGCTTAGGTCTATATTAATTGGATTGGATAGATAATTATGGGCAATAAAACCACCAATTATAGCTCCGAGAACAACGACCAGATTCCATGTTTGACTTTTCCAATCGAACTTAAAAAATTCTACTTTTTTTCCGGCTCCTCCAATAGCGCATATTGTTTTAAGGTTAGATGACATTCCAAAAGTTCTACCAAAATAGAGTAGGAGAAACATTACGATTGCAATGCATGGTCCAGAAATGTACCAAGGCCATGGTTTTAAAACATATTCCATTTATTTAATTTAATGCAAAAATAAAATTCTAGACTTTAGAAGTGCCAAAAAGTTGCTAAAACTCTAAAACGGTTATTTTATTTCTGCCAAGTTTAATTTTATGTTCTTTTTCAAGTTGTTTTAAAAGCCTTGAGATAACGACTCTAGACGTATGTAAATCTTCAGCAATTTCTTGATGAGTAATTTCTAAAGTTGTTGAGGCAGATAGTTTAACGTGATCTATAAGGTATTTATATAGACGTTCATCCATTTTCATAAAAGCAAGTGTGTCTATGGTTTCGAGCATTTCATCAAAACGGACTTGATAGCTTTGTAAAATAAAATTTCTCCAACTTTCATTGGTGTTAAACCATAATTTCATATTAGCAATTGGTATCATTATAACAGTTACATCTACATCAGCAAGAGCTCTAATTTTACTTACTGATTTTGCCATACAACAGGTTAATGACATGGCGCAAGTATCTCCAGCTTCTAAGACATATAGTAGAAGTTCATCTCCATTGGAATCTTCTCGTAATACTTTTATATTTCCATTGATTAGAAGTGGAATGAAACTTAAATCTTGTCCAATATCTATAATGATATCATGCTTTTTAAAGGTCTTTAGTACAGCCACATTGGAGATACCATCAATAATTTCTGTATCAAATAAGTAATGAAAAGGCTGAAGCTGCTGTTTTGAAATCATATTTCAAAAATACAATTACAATTTTGAAATAAATAGTTTGGTAGTTTTTTAATAAATGTATTATATTTGCACCCACTTAAAAAGGCCTCGTGGCGCAACTGAATAGCGCACTTGATTACGGCTCAAGAGGTTACAAGTTTGAATCTTGTCGAGGTCACTATAAAAATCCTAATTAATTGATTTTCAATTTTTTAGGATTTTTCATTTTTTGTTATGACCATTGTTTATCACTTTTAGTGAAAAGAATATTCTTCATTTTTATACATTAATATCTAATGGTTTCTATAATTTGGTTTCAGCCTCGATTAATAAAGCCTTTCGCAATTTTTTTTTTTATTTAGAGATTCAAAGGCACAATAACTTTTTTTTTGATAATAGGTCGTGAACTTATACCACTAGGGTAACTGGTTAGAGTCTAGTTCTCGCTGCGAGTGTAATTTTCATCCTTTTTGGTTGCAGGTTTTGTGCTTTTAGAATTTGAACTAGTTTATAAGTCACATTTAGACTTGCTATAATTTATGCATTAATGACATATATCATTGTAAAGGAGTACTTTTTAAAATAGCTTTGTGTTAATTAATTGACTATGAAGATTCTAGTGTACAGTGCGAAGGATTTTGAAATTCCCTATTTAGAAAAAGCAAATAGGAGAAAATATCATCTAACGTTTACTAAAGAAGCTTTGTCATCTAAAACAGCTACGAATGCTATTGGTTTTGATGCTATATCCATATTTTCAGCAGATGAAGCTTGTTTTATTACTATAGAAAAACTTAAAGATTTTGGCGTAAAATATATTGCATTGCGATCTGTTGGTTATGACAACGTTAATTTAAGAGCAGCCTCTCGATTAGCAATACGAGTAGCTAATGTGCCTGCTTATTCTCCATATTCAATAGCTGAACATGCCACTAGCTTACTATTAGCACTCAATAGAAAATTAATAGAATCTAATCACCGCGTAGATTATTTTAACTTTAAACTAAATCATCTTGTTGGCTTCGATCTAAATAATAAAACTGTTGGTATTATTGGTACAGGTAAAATTGGTGCCATAATGAGTAAAATTATGCACGGTTTTGGTTGTACCTTATTGGGTTATGATATTAATGAAAATAATGATTTAATTGATAAGTATAACTTGGACTATACAGCACTAAAAAATTTATGTGAACAATCAGATATTATTTCTTTGCACGTCCCTTTAAATACCGAAACGCACCAAATGATAAATGAAGAATTAATTTCTGTAATGAAACAAGGAGTTATTCTAATAAACACTGCAAGAGGATCTGTTATTAATACCGAAGATGTAATCGAAGGTCTTAAAAATGGGAATATTGGAGCTTTAGGAATTGATGTCTATGAGAATGAAAAAGGAATTTTCTTTAAAGATCATTCTCGCCATATACCTAATGACGATTTATTAATAAAATTAAATGCCATGCCTAATGTATTAATTACTGGGCATCATGCTTTTTTAACAGAAGAAGCATTAACAAATATAGCAGAAACTACTATATATAATTTTGATTGTTGGAATTCAGGAAAAGAAACAGAAAACGAATTGACAAAACCAATGAATACAATTTAAATACTATTAGTTTTTGTGATAAACATCTTTTAAAATAATAACACCTCCTTTTTCATTAGTTACATTTAGATTATATCTAATTTTCACCTTAGTATTGATTGGGGCATAATAATAAATAACCCAAGCATCTGCTTCTGTTGTTCCGATACAACCATTTGAATACGCCTTACTTAAGGTAATAGGATTTGTGGTTGGATGAATTAACTGTCCGTTCCTTATACCATTTATTTTGGTTTCTATAAAAGGAATTTGCGATAGTTTGGTCACTTTTTTATCGTCTCGCCTTGTTACAAGATACTGGTGATTATTTACAGGGTTTATATATCTAGGATTACGAAAATGTTTAAAAACAAATCCTTCACCAGTCTTGGTTTTTAAGTCTTGTACTCTACCAGACATCTCTAAATATTTTTTTTCATTTCTTCCTACTCTAATCGGAAATTCATAACGTTGAATAGAATCTATAAAGATGCGAAGCTTAAATTTTGGTATGTTGATATTTATACTAGTTTTTTGAAATGATTTTAGAATGTATTGCGCAACAATTGAATCGGGAATTGTAATAGAAGCTCCTTTTGGCAACACAATCATTTTTTTTGATTATATACAAAAGAGTCAAGAGCCATCATTCTATAGTAATCCGTATTCCTAAATGTGTCTATAATCCATGGATTTGCACGAACTAAAAGGTGCTCTGTAAGCTTATATGATGTTAAATAATCATATCTTTTAACTATAGAATCAATAAATTGAAAATAGTTTTCAACAACAACATTATTACTAACTATAAGAGTGTCTGAAAAATCATGAAACAAGAAAGTGTTACTTTTTATTAAATTTGAAGTTAAATCTATAGTCACTTCTTTTCGAGAATAGGACTTCATTGTCATTAATAAAATGATGAGTATAATTATGAATCGATCAATTTTTAACATCTCACTTTTTAATTCTACTAATAGCACAACATTTGTGCGATAATGCTTTTGTTCTATAATTTATTTTCTGTTCCAACTATGGGATACCCTATTCTAGATAGTAAATGCTTTACATTTTCAAAATCGCGATTAGTGTGATAATCAAATGACACTGTATTATTTTCATTATCGACTTCTACATCTGTAATGTGTTTTACGTTAGAGAGTCTATTAATTATTGTTCTTTCGCAACCATAACATCTTAGATTTTGTATATGAACAATAGTCCTCATAATATAATTTTTTAATAGTTAAAGATATTTGCAACAGCTGTAATGTAAAATGATATTCATCAGTATCGTGAGATGATGATTATCATTTTAAATGGTCTCGTAATCTTATACATTTGAATAGTCTATTATTAAGAATGTTAGTTTACATAAACATAAGAGCACAACTGAAGTCCTTTTTTATAGAAATGGGTGAATTGTCGTATTTCACGTCTAGGTTCTTTAAAGAAGTGTTTAAGCAGCCATTTGAGTTAAAAGAATTAGCACGCCAATGCTATAACATGGGAAATCGATCGCTCTTATTGGTTAGTATTACTGGGTTTATTATAGGTTTAGTTTTAACGTTACAAACAAGACCAACATTATTAGAATTTGGTGCTGTATCGTGGATGCCATCTATGGTTGGTATTTCTATAGTAAGAGAAATTGGACCTATTATTACAGCTCTAGTTTGTGCAGGTAGAATTGGCTCTGGGATTGGTGCTGAGTTAGGCTCTATGAGAGTTACAGAACAGATTGACGCTATGGAGGTTTCAGGCACAAATCCGTTTAAATATTTAGTTGTTACTAGAGTCTTAGCTGTAACGCTGATGTTACCTTTATTAGTTATTGTGGGTGATGCTGTTGCCTTATATGGCTCTTATTTAGTCGAGAATGTTAAAGGAAATGTGTCTTTTATGCTCTACTTTAATCAGGTTTTCGACTCGCTAGAGTTTGGTGATATTATACCTGCAACTATTAAATCCTTCTTTTTTGGTTTGGCTATTGGAATTGTAGGTTGCTTTAAAGGTTATTATTGTAAAAAAGGAACTGCAGGCGTTGGTATGGCTGCAAATTCTGCTGTAGTAGTTACGTCCTTATTGTTATTTGTTATAGACTTTATTGCTGTTTTTGTAACCGATATTTTTTATGATTTATGAATGTACAGAGAGACATATCAAATAGAGAAGTTGTTCTTGAAATTAATAATTTGTATAAAAGTTTTGGCGACAATAATGTGCTTAATGGGTTTAATATGAGGTTATATCAAAGCGAAAATCTTGTAATAATGGGGAAATCTGGTTCTGGAAAATCAGTGATGATAAAATGTTTGGTTGGTTTAATGGAAGCAGATAGTGGTTCTATTTCTGTAATGCAGAATGATATTACTAAACTTAACCAAAAATCGCTAGACTTGCTAAGAGCAGATATTGGTTTTCTTTTTCAAGGTAGTGCATTATATGACTCTATGACTGTAAGAGAAAATTTAGAATTTCCACTACGACGACATACTAAAAAGTTTGACAAACATATTGATCCCGAACAATTAGTTTTAGAAGCTTTAGAGAATGTTGGATTGGTAGACGCTGTCGATTTAATGCCTTCAGAATTGTCTGGTGGCATGAAACGTCGCGTGGCTTTAGCAAGAACTCTAATTCTACAACCCAAAGTTATTCTATATGATGAGCCAACTAGTGGATTAGATCCTATTACCTCAAAAGAAATAATAATCCTAATGCAAGATATACAGAAGAAATATGGAACATCATCACTCATCATTACACACGATGTGGATTGTGCGAGAGTGATTTCAGATAGAATGATATTACTTATCGATGGGAGAGATTATGCCGTCGGTACATATAATGAACTATCTGTGTCAAAAGATCCAAAAATAAAAGCATTTTTTAAACAAGACATATGAAAAACACGAACTCACAAAAATTTAGGTTAGGTCTTTTTGTTATTTTAGGTACTATTCTATTTATAGTCGGTGTCTATCTAATTGGTCAGCGTCAAGATATGTTTAAAAAAACTTTTACAATTAGTACTTATTTTCAGAATGTAAGTGGTTTACAAAAAGGAAATAATGTACGCTATGCTGGCATTGATATTGGAACCGTAAAAGGCATAACTATGATTAACGATTCTACCATAAAAATTGATATGAATATTGATGAGATGATAATTACTCATATTAAAAAAGATGCTATTGCAACTATAAGTTCTGACGGATTGGTAGGTAATATGATAGTAAACATTGTACCAGGAAAAGGTATAGAAAGAGTGATTACAAATGGTGATATTATAGAATCTTATAGTAAGATTGGTGCAGATGATATATTAAGTACTTTAAGTGTAAGTTCAGAAAATGCTGCAATATTGACATCAGATTTGCTAAAAATAACAACAGCAATGATAGAGGGTAAAGGGACAGTTGGTTTATTGTTAAATGATACCATAATGGCTCAAGATTTAAAACAATCGGTAAACAATCTAAAAATGGCAAGTCTAGGTGCTACAAATACCATCAATGAATTAAATTCTATAGTCTCCTCAATAAAAAATAATGACAATACTATTTTAGGAATGATTTTAAACGATTCTGTTTCTGGGCAAAAGCTAAAAATCATTGTAACTAATCTTGAAGCATCAAGCGTAGAAATTGAAAATTTAATTAAAAATGCAAACACAGTAGTCAATGACATTAAGACTAACGAAGGGGCTTTAAACTATGTTCTAAATGATACCACATTAGTAAATAGTTTAAAATCTACACTTAAAAATATTAATGAAGGAACAGATAAATTCAATGAGAATATGGAAGCCTTAAAGCACAATTTTTTAACGCGTGGTTATTTTAAAAAATTAGAGCGTCAAAAAATACGAGAAGCTAAAAAGGCTGAAAAAGGATGATTGGTTTAAGTTATTGACAGTATCTTTCCGTATAGCTAATTTTATTTAAAATGGAGAAAACGCATTTGTATTTTATAGTAATAAAACAGTAAACAAAATAAGTATAAAAACGGTAATGATTAGTCTTAAATAGATTTTCATAATAGCACATTATTGATTATAAGTACTAATGTAAATACTAAAGTTATTTTGTGAAATGATACTAATCAGTTTATAATACTATTACTAATTTTTTTAATGCATAAAACAAAACTGAGTAAACGCAATTTTATAGTTTACTCAGTTTTGAAATTCACATTTTTTAATCTAATTAATTTGCCATAGTTTCTTTGTTTCTACTTATGGCTAATTTTTCGATTAGATCTGGTACTTTTTCAAATGCAGCAGATAAGCCATGAGCTTTACCAGCTTCAATAAATGATATTTCATCGCCTTTAGTTGCTAAAAAGCCTATGGGTTCTATTCCCATTCCAGCTCCAGCTCCCATACCTTCACCTTTTTTTCCTTTGGCTTCAGTGCCTTCTCCACCTCCAGAACCAAATCCCATCCCTACTTTAATAACAGGTACGCATTTAAATTCTCCGAGCTGAAACTCTTTGCCAACTACAGTTTCCGTATTAGCCTCAGTTTTCATGAAATCTGTAATTTTTCCTAATAATTCTTCTAAATGTAATTCCATAATATTATTTTTTTAATTGTTAATAAATGATTTTATTATGCGTATTGGTCTATTTTTTAAAGAAAGTAATACGCTATTCCTTCCTTCAAAATTGACACTTAAATTAGTGTCCTTATAAAAATTTAATAATGCAAAAACAGGATAGAGTTTTGAATTAAAAATACAGTCTCCAGAATCTATTTCTGCTCGGCATTTTTTAACCTCAAATGATTTTAGTACATTTAATACTTTTTTAAAAGAAGTAGTACTGTTTTTTTTCGTTTTTAAGATCTTCTTTTCAATTTTACGTTTACTTGAAAATTTAATTTTCTTAAATGGATAAAATTTAAAATTGAATAGCAACACTTTTAAATGAACTTTTACAACTTCTAACTTATCTTCTTCAATGCTTGCTTTAGCTAATCCTTTGATTTGTATAAAATACTCTTCTCTAGCTGTATTTATATAAAGGGTAATTGGTACAAATAATAAATAGATGACAACCAACAAAAGCACTATTAAAAGTATAAAGAGTAACATCTTTAATTTTATTCAAAGTACCGAAATAGAGGTGCTTAGTGCAATGATATTAATCAGTCATCACTATGAATTGTAAATTTCTTTTTTTAGAATATTTTTAAATCGCGTAACGCTGATGTAATAATCTTCGAGAAGTTTTCCATTGTGTAAGAGGCTAATACACAAAAGCCTGAAGGTCCATTTTTAACTTCTATAGCAGATTTATTTTAGTTAGTTTTAAATCAATGCTATAGTCCATTGCTGTATTTAAAAGATCAAATGCAGACTTCTCGTGCCAAGGACATTGATCTGCATATACCAAATGCCAGCCTTGGTATTTTTTTGTTGTAATGTCCAGTCAATTAATTTTGAAGAGTCTTGCTCAATCATTTTCTCTTTACAAAACACTTGCATTTCTTTAGAAGTTCCTTTAAAAGTAAAGTCGCTATTTTTATAATAATAACTACAATAGATACTGTTTAAAGAGCCATCTATATTAGTGCCTCCTTTTTGCACGTCGTTTTTAAATGGCATGCCACAACTTTGACAAAATTTGTTTGGTTTTGAAGCTTTAATAGTATTATACTCTTCTTATTCTACCGGTTACTTCTTCAACTTTAATGATAAAAATTACTGGTAAATCATCTTTATATATTTTGCTCGAAAACTCACTAATAAAATCGAGTTCGCGATGTTCTTTGTTAATAATTAAGTCTTTTACGCCAAGTGAAAATTCATGAAGTTTTGCTTTGGCTTCACTTCCTGTAAGTTCTATAAAAACACCTTGAGCTAAAACCGATTTCCATGAATTTACTGAGTCAATATCAGAAACACTTAGGCATACATTGTTATGCTTTCGCATCGCTTTTACTTTATGACCTTCAGCAGAATATCCGATAATTATATTTGCTTGCTTGTTGTAATAATAAGTAATTGGTGCTATATAGGGTCTGTTTCTATAGATATAAGATAGATTGCCAATGTAGTTAGTTTCGAGAAGTTTTAATCGCTCTACTTTGTTTAGTATTCTGATCATTATCTTCGGTTTTAAGCGTTAGAACTAAGTTATTTAAAAACGTAGGATGAAACTATGATTTTGGTCAGTTAATGCTTTGTTTGTAATTCTATAATCGTAATTTCTGGGCGCATACCAATTCTTCCAGGGAATCCTAGCCAACCCAAACCTCTGTTTACGTAAAGATATTGCTGATTGTGTTTGTATAAACCTGCCCAATGTTTAAATTTATATTTTATAGGACTCCATTGTGAGTTTTTATACTGAAAAGCTGCTTGCATACCATGGGTATGACCAGCAAGTGTTAAGGTAATATCTGTTTTATCAATGACTTCTTCTGCCCAATGTGTAGGGTCATGAGATAATAAAATTTTAAAAGGAATTGATTTTACGCTCTCAATGGCTTTTTGTAAATCGCCATATTGTTTAAGAGGCGATTTCCCCCAATTCTCTACACCTATAATAGCGATTTGATCGTTTTTCTCTGAAACGATTTCAGATTCGTTTATTAGAAGTTTAAAATCTATAGCTTTATAGAACTGTTTAATAGATTCAAAATTTTCTTTCTTGTCTTCTTTAGAATTCCATTTACTATAATCACCATAATCGTGATTACCTAAAATGGCATATTTTCCTTTTTTTGCAATAAGTTTTTTAAAAAGGTCTTCCCAACCTCGTAATTCCCAACCATAATTATTTACCAAATCTCCTGTAATTACTATATAGTCTGGCTTTAGGTCATTGATTATTTTGATTGCACTCTCTAATTTCTGATAACGATAATTAAAACTACCTAAATGTAAATCTGATAATTGAACAATTTTGAAGCCATCAAAGAGATTTGGTAAAACCTTTGATTTAATAGTATGGTGATAAACTTTAAATTTATAAACAGCCTTAAATATACCATTGACAATAACAAAAAACGGAAGAAACCCCGAAATTAAGCCTATAATTGGAACTATAATTAGTGATTCACCTTCAGAAAATAAATAATTGGTAAAGTAGAGAATTGAGATAATAAGAACAAAAATTAGTTTTGGTATAAATGATGAAACGGTAAGACCATAAAATTTAGAAATTAGCATTTGTTTTCTAATTGGGTTAATATCATCTAGGGTAACTTTTAACACTATAATTGAAGTAACCAAACCTAAAGTAAATACCCAAAATAAAACATTAATGCTAGTTTTTAATAATGATGAATCTATAAGTTGAGTAATAGATTGAAGCCAATAAAACGCAAGAAAATCGATCAGTAATATTAACGTACACAATAAAATAATAGTGAAAAAAGAAAATGACTTCATGTTCTCTTTTTTAGTCGTCTTTTGTCTCTGTATGCCCAATAAATCCCTTTCACATCTGAGGCCCAATTGTCGTACAAGAATATAAGGACAATCTCTTCAAATGTTTCTAGTAAGCCTATGACAATCATGATGTAGAATAAACTGTATTCTGGAGAAAAGAAGAGTGACCATAAAATAAAAACACTTTGAATAACCGCAGATAGTTTTGCCAAGTACGTGTGAAATGCTGTAGCCTTTCCGTACTTTGCAAAAGCAATAATCATTTGTATAATGTATGGAGCAAAGGCAACAAGAATTAAAATAAGGTTACTTGTAATAAATACGGTTTCAAAATAATACAAACCAATGAGACCAACTATCAATGTAATTTGATCGCCAAAGGAGTCTAATTGAGAACCTCTTGGACTGGTAATTTTGAGTTTTCTAGCTAAATAACCATCTATTGCATCTGTTGAGTAACTAATTAACAACAACCATGAGAAGATTAATCGTAGGTCGAGCCATATTAGTGCTAACAAAAAAGGAGCTGCCAGTATGCGATAAAATGAAAACCAATCGGCAACGTTAAAATTTTTAAAAGTTAACATCAATTTTTTAATTAAAATTTTAATAAAAGTAATGGTAGTAATGCTTTTTTCAAATGATAACCATCAGTTTTAAACTCTAATGTTTATCTAATTTTACTACCCAAAAATCTTTAACAATATTTCTGATAGAGCATCTTAAGTAGTTTTCTTTTTGTGATAAATCTCACCAAACAGAAAAGACACTCTAAAATAAGAATGCCTTTTCAACCAACCAAAGTAAAAGCAATTAACCAAAGTTAGATTGCTTTGCTCTTTTATACTATAATAACTTTATTTTTGCTATATCAAATATGGTAGAATATTAATTTTAAATCAATGATATTTATCAGGTATCTAAAATAATTGTGCCTAGCTATTTTTCTCTTTAACTTTTATACTCTTTGCTATTCCTTTTTTGTTTTTCTCTTTGTTCATTATAATGCTCTTTAAACCATACAGGTTGTTCAATGGTGTTATCGTATAAGTAATCTGCTATTTGTTTTATATCAGTTTCTGGATAATCTATTTTTGTCATTACACCAAAACGTTGTACTGCGCCATACATTTTAGCATTGGCTTCGTTTGGGTTTTTAATCCAATCTTGTATGTCTTTTATAAACGCTTCTTTGGTTCTGTTGTTATTTATGTAGCGTTTCTTTATAGCAATCATAGGTGGTGCCAATCTGCTGTCATGTTCTGTCGTTGGGTTATGACAGGCATAACAATAAGTCTCCATAAGTTTTTTACCTAGATGAGTTTTGTTTATGTCTGTGGTTTCATTCTTTACCACTTTTGTTAATTGGTTAGAGTTATTACAACTCGAAAAAAAGAAAACTAATGCTAAAAAAATAAATATTTTTTTCATGATTTTATGTTTTAAAATATATTGATATATAAAATTAATCGCTCTAAAAATTTTCGTAAAAATTCAACTTATTTCTAAGGGTTATAATTTGAGACTGAAGGTCTTCTACTTGTTTTAATAAATTGTAAATAGCATCGATACCTTCTAAATTAATATCTAAATCGTAATGCAAACGCATCATTTTTTCAACGTCATTAAGCTGATTCGTTTTTAGGTAATTCTCATTGTTAGTTATGGTAATCTCAACTAAATCGTACTCATGCAATGCATTAATAAAAGTTATAGGAACATTATAATGTGTGCAAAATTGTTGAATTGAGATGTGATGTATCGTTTTCATGTTATCGTAATTTTGATAATTCTGTAAAGAGTTCTTTTTCCTTATTAGAGAGTTTTGTAGGTGTTTTTAAATTATAGGTGATATACAAATCACCAAACTGGCCTTCTTTTTTATACTTAGGAAACCCTTTTCCTTTGAGTTTTAGTTTAGTTCCGTTTTGGGTTTCTGGTTTTACAGTTAGTTTTACTTTTCCGGTAAAAGTATTGACAGTTATTTCGTCTCCTAAAAGTGCTTTATATAAATCTAAATCTACTGAAGCATATAAGTTATCTCCATCTCTTTTAAATCGCGATTTATTTATTATAGAAAACTCTATATATAAGTCTCCATTTGGCCCTCCGTTAACACCTTTCCCTCCATAACCTTTTATTTTTATGATTTGACCATTTTCTACACCAGCAGGTATGGTAATACGAATACTTTTGTTATTTACCGTTAACGTTTGTTTGTGTGTGGTATATACATCTTTAAGATTTAGCTGTAATTGGGCATTAAAATCTTGACCTCTAAACTTTGTTTGTCTGTTTTGGCCTTTGGCATTACCACCTCCAAACATAGAACCGAAAAAATCTGAAAAATCACTCTCAGTATAACCACCAAAATCACCTTGTGAAGTCTGTTGCTGAGCGTATTGTTTTTGTTGCTGTTTTGCCTTTTTATATGCATCTGTTTGTTGCCAATGTTCTCCGTATTCATCGTACTTTTTACGATTTTCAAGATGGCTTAATACTTCATTAGCCTCATTAACCTCTTTAAATTTTTGTTCTGCTTCCTTATCATTTGGGTTGAGGTCTGGATGATATTTTCGAGCAAGTTTACGATACGCTTTTTTTATATCGTTTTCAGTAGCGTTTTTAGTGACTTCTAATATTTTGTAATAATCTATAAATGCCATTATGCTTTTCTATGAGTTTTAATGTATTGCTTTAATATTTGCTTAAGACTTTCTAGATAATCTTCCATAATGCTGATATTTATATCTGGATGAGTTTTTGAAGGTATCGTTATAGGATTTTCGTCTAACGTAGCATAGAGTTCTGGGTAATTTACCTTTATACTTGTGGTTAGTGTTATTATTTGAGTCTCTAAATCTTGTAGTGTATTCATGGCTTCAGCTATAAATTAGAGACTAAAGTTAGCTGTAAATTGAACGATTAGAAATGATTAATATCATAAAGTGAACAATTAAACAATGATTTTTCCGTCTCCCATTTGTATAATTCTATCGGTTTTATTTGCAAAGTCTTCATCGTGTGTAACTATAAGTAAAGACAATCCTTGCGCATCACTTAATCGTTTAAAGATGTTAAATACATTTTCTGCATTAGAGCTGTCTAGATTTCCCGTAGGTTCATCACCCATTATAATTGATGGGTTGTTTATTAATGCACGTGCTATAGCAACACGTTGTTTCTCACCTCCAGATATACGAGATGCTCGCTTTTTTGCTAAATGTTCAATATTTAGCATTCTCAATTTCTCTATAGCATCTTGCTCAATTTCTTGGTATGATTTTTCTGCTAACTTCTTGGCAGGAAGCATAACGTTTTCTAATACCGAAAACTCAGATAGTAAATAATGAAACTGAAAAACAAAGCCAATGTGTTTATTTCGCATACATGATAGGTGCTCTCTATCTTGTCCTGTTATAAGTTTGTTGTTTAAATACAGTTCGCCGTCATAGTCTGTATCCATTGTAGAAAGGATGTAGAGAAGTGTAGATTTTCCACAACCAGATTTTCCCATTATGGAAACGAATTCTCCTTTTTTAACCTGAAAGTTAATGTCTTTTAATACATGAAATAGCACAGGTTTTTTAAAGTATTTGTTTATTTGTTTTGCTTCTAATACATTACTCATGCTACTGTCCTCTTATAATTTTTACTGGGTCTATTTTTTTAGCTTTTTTAGATGGTAAATAACCAGCAAGAAATGTTGAAAGCATGGCAAATAAAAAACCGATAATAAAGAATGATGGATTAATGTTTATAGGATAGGTTTCTACTGTTGGTAATGCTTCTGTTTGAAACGGGATAGTAGCAATTACACTTGCCAATACATAACCTATAAGCAAACCTAAAATACCACCAATGAAACCAATAATCATGGCTTGAGCCATAAAGATAAGTTGCACATCTTTACCAGAAAAACCAGTTGCTTTTAATATAGCGATGTCATTCATTTTTTCATAAATAAGCATGTTTAGTATGTTGTAAATGCCAAAACCAGCCACAATAAGTAAAGTAATGGAAACCGCATAAGTTATAAGGTTTCTAATGCTGGTTCCGGTCTCAAATTGTGCATTAGCTGTTTTAATATCTATTGCGGTTAGATTAAATTGTTGTTCGATTTTTTTAGAGAGAGGTACTGCCTGTTCTATATCATAAAGCTTTACATTAATGTCTGTAATATAGTTATTGGCGTTACCTAATATTCGTTGCACAGTTTTAATATTCGTAAAGCTTTGTATAGCATCTAAATCTGCAATACCACTTTGGTAAAAACCAACAATTTTAAGTGGGAATATCCCTCCGTTAATTGGGCTTACTTGCACACGATCTCCGACGTTTAAGGACATTTTTTTTGCGATACCAATTCCCAATAATATGCCATTATCGGTATGGTGTAAATCTTCGGCAGAGCCTTCAATAATATAATCATTCATATTAAAGAATTCAGCCTCATCAATTGGCTTTATGCCAGTTAGATTGCCGCCTAATTCTATAGATCCAGCTATATAAAAAATTTGTGTTTTTATTTGAGGAAGTGCACCACGAACATTTTCATTAGTTTCTAAATAGTTGATAATAGGAAGTGCATTATGAATTTTTTTCTGGCTTAATTTTGGTTTTATAGAATGAACAATATTAAAGCTTTCTTCAGTGACTTCAATCAAAGAAATGGGTTGGTTTTTTGAAGGTTCTATTTCATTATAAATGTGAATATGAGGTGTTTGATTTAAAATTAAATCATCGAGCATGCCATTTAAACCAGTCATAAAGCAGACTAAAGTAATATATGCGCCAATACCAAAAGTTACACCAAGTGCAGCAGTAGATGTTTGCTTAATTTTAGTAAGCAAATGTGTTTTAGCAATGTTTAAAATAACGTTCCAATTAGTCATTCTTCTGGTTTGTAAATAGACGTATATATTGTTATGCCAGAAAGCACTTCTATATATTCCATGTTCTGTAAGCCTGTTTTAATTGTTAACAACCCATTATCAGTTTTTACTTTATTATCGTCTATTAAATAGACCTTTGGAATAGTTAATACACTATCTTTTTGGTCGATAATAATATTGGCTTCTCCAGAGAGTCCTGGGAATAAGATATCTGGTGGGTTTTTAAATACAGCTTCTACCTTAAAGGTTTGGTTTCGTTCATCTTTTTTAGGATATATTTTAGATACTGTTCCTTTAAATACTTTACCCTTGTATGCATCTAATGTGACTATAATATTTTGACTCTTGCTAATTCTAACAATATCAACTTCATCTACCAAGAGTTCTATTATGAATTTTTTAGCGCTACCAATTGAAGCTAGAGGCTCCATGTTGGTAACAAGCTCTCCAGGTTCTTTGTATAATGCATAAATTTTTCCATTTATTTTGCTTTTAACAGTAAAATCTTTAGTTGTTATCAGTGATGTTTGGTAGTTGTTTTGCGCTTGTTTTACAGTAGTCTGTAATTCGTTTTTGGTTCTGTTATATTTACTTCGAAGAAGCTTTAAGTTGTTATTTGTCAGCTCATAATTAAGTTTTTTAGTGTCGTATTGTACTTTTGATCCAATGTTTTGGTTCCATAGACTTTTTTGTCTGAAAAAATTGATAGAATCGTTTTTTAATTTTATTATAGCAGCATCCATTTCATCACTTATACTATTTAAAATTGCTGCACTACCATTAAAATTCTGTTTAGCTAATTCTAAGGAAAGCTTAGAATTTTGCGAGTTAAGTTTTGGTCTATTATTAATAATTTGAATAAGCGCTTGGTCTTTTATAACTAAGTCACCTTCTTCAGCCAAGTTAGCATCCAATATCCCAGAAACAATGGCATATACTTGATATATACTATCTGGTTGAATAGTTGCTGATGCATATACAGATTCTGTAAGATTACGTTTTACAGGATAAATTATATCCTGTTTTTTTGAACAAGAAAACAGCATCAGAGCGATAATTATAAAATGAGATGACTTCATTAATTATTAGTTTAGTTTTACTAAACTCCATTTCCCATTTTCACCTTTTATTGCGACAAGATTATCAGAAATAAGTTTTGATGTGATTTTTGGTGGCATTCTTAAGAATTCTTTATCTATGACAACATTAACTCCAGATGGATTAATGTAATTTTCAATTACTCCATTAGTGTTTATAATCACCTCAAAATATTTGTAGTAAACGATATTTTTACCTAATGCTTCATTTTTACCAACATTTTCCTTAATTAACTCTAAGACAATGGCTTTGCCATTATTAAAATTAGTTGCATTTAAAAATTTAGGTTCGATAATGGTTTTTCCAGAAGTATCGATATAACCAAAGTAAGAAATGCCATTCTTTTTTTGTTCTATTAAACATCTGTCATCGTTAAAAATAGGATAACTGTTTTCATTAGATTTAGTGAGTACTAAATCAGTTCTGTAGTTTATTATAACATCACCTTTGGTGTTAACAAAAGCCCATTGGCCATCTTTTTTAATTGCAGCTAAACCATTATAAAATGGCGATATGAAATCGAGATTCTCAATAGATTGTGCATATCCAAAAAATGGATTTACTGCGAAGACTAAAAATAGGATTAGAACTTTTTTCATGATTTCATCATTTTAATGATTAAAAATCAAAATTAGTGTTCAAGATATTATTGTGAAATGATATTGGTCAGACTAGCGAAATATTTATTTCATTGCAGAACAGAAGTAATAAGATGAAAGCTAAATCTAAAGAGTGATCTGTTTTGAATGCAGAATTTGGGCAACTGAATTAATGCGATTTTAGGATTTCAATGATTTCATTTTTTTGAAGTACTCCAGATTGTCGCCATACTTGTTTGCCATTTTTAAACAATATCATGGTTGGTACACCCAATACTTTATACTTTGCGGCAAATGCCTGATTCTTATCTATATCAACCTTAACAATTTTAACAGCATCTCCGAGCTCACTTTTAACTTCTTCTAGTATCGGAGCGAGCATTTTGCAAGGACCACACCAATTAGCAAAAAAATCGACTAAAACAGGCGTTTCTGAACGTATAATAGTACTGAAGCTACTCTTCATTTTCATTTTTTTTAAATTCGATATAAAGCTTTGCAAGCATAATAAGTTCAGACTTATTTTGACTAGAGAAACTTGCCGCTATTGAGCTAGCAGTTTTTAAAATTAATGAATTGATTTTTTTACTAAAAAATGCTTCGTGTGATCTCTTAAAATTAATAAAACTGTTGTAACAAATTTTGGCATTATACTCATTGTCATTGTGCAACCATTTAAAGGTGTTTAAGATAGTATTGGCTATAAAATCACCTTCAAGGTTTTCTGAAGATATCCATTCATTATTTATAATGTGTTTAAGGGTACTAAACTCTTCGTCTCTTACATGCTTGTCAGTAGCTGCAATGGCGTAAAATAGTTTACCAAGGTTTTGGTAAAATTCTACATCTGTTTTTTGTTTGAGAGTCAAAACCGAACATATTTATAGATAAAAATACATAGTTTTATTTTGTGTTAATATGATATAAATCAGTTTTAAACAAACACGTAAAACTTAACTTTTATAATTAGGTGAAGCACCAGTTTTTGACTAACTTTAATGTTAATTCTTTTGCTTAAAAAGACCAACTATGCTTCAGCAAGATCAAGAAATATTTAACATATTATTAGAAGCAGTTTCTCATGGTGTCATTATTGTTGATAATCATCATCTCATAATGGACGTAAATACTACTACTGAAGCAATATTTGGTTATAAAAAGAGCGAACTATTAAATAGAGAATTAAACCTGCTTATACCTTCAAATTATCATAAAAAGCATGCTAAACACGTAAAGTCCTTTATAAAAGAAGGTAGAAAAAGAAGTATGGGTGATGCCACAGATATTTATGGCTTAAAAAAAACGGGTGATATCATTGACATTGAAGTAGAATTAAACCCATTTTCTATTTATGATAAGACTTATGTAATGGCTCTTATTAAAGATGTTTCAGAAGTAAAAGAGACCAAAAAAAACTTAATGCTAAAAAGTAGTGCGCTTCAGTCTGCTAGTAATGGTATTATAATTACAGATGCTCTAAAACATGATAATCCTGTAATTTATTTTAATACTGCTTTTCAGAAACTTACAGGATATTCGAGTAAAGAAATACTTAATCATAACTGTAGATTTTTGCAAGGTAAGGACACAAACCAAGAATCTTTTAAAACACTTAGAGAAGCCATAAAAAATGGTGAAAGTTGCCAGGTTACAGTACGCAATTATAAAAAAGATGGTTCTTTATTTTGGAATGATTTATACATTATGCCAATAATTAATTTCAAAGGTGTTGTAACTAATTTTATTGGCATTCAAAATGATGTTACACTAAGAAAAAGAGCTGAATCGGAACGAAACCATTTGGCAGCAATTTTTCATGAATCTTTAAATGAAATCTATGTTTTTGATGCCAAAACATTAAAATTTGTAAACGTTAATTATGGTGCTCAAAAAAACATAGGTTACACCTTGGAAGAACTCAAAACCATGACGCCTATTGATATAAAGCCAAATTACGATGATAATACATTTAGAAATAGTCTTGATATTTTACTTAAAAAAAGTGTGGAGAAGTTAGAGTTTGAAACAGTTCACCTAAGAAAAGATGGTACTACCTATCCTGTAGAGGTTCATTTGCAGCTCTCTAGCCTTGGTGATAAAGATGTTTTTATAGCTATTATTTTAGATATTACAGAACGCAAAAATTATACAGAAAGGCTCGAAAAAAAAGTTGAAGAACGTACAGAACAACTTAATGTGGCACTTTCAAAGGAAAAAGAGCTTAATGAGCTTAAAACCAAATTTTTATCTTTAGTGTCTCACGAGTTTAAGACTCCTTTAAGTGGTATTTTAACATCGTCTGTTTTATTAAGTAAATACGAGTTAACACAAGAGCAAGAAAAGCGCAATAAACACATTAAAACAATATCAGATAAAGTACATTACTTAAACAATATATTAAATGATTTTCTATCGCTCGAAAAACTAGAAAAAGGTAAACTAACTTATAAGTTTAATCATTTTAAACTTAGTAAAATTATAGACGAAATTGTTTATAACGCCAATATGCTTTTAAAAGAAGGCCAGTATATAAATTACCCAGATGATATAGATGACCTATCCCTCTACCAAGATGAAAAGATTTTGGAGTTAATACTTACTAATTTGGTTAATAATGCCATTAAGTATTCGCCAAAACAATCTGTTATAGCTATTACTATAAAACAGAACAAAGAAACCACCAAAATACAGGTTAAGGATAATGGGATTGGGATACCAATAAAAGATCAAAAAAGTATTTTTGAGCGGTATTTTAGAGCTGAAAACGTCATCAATACAGAAGGCACAGGTATAGGTTTAAATATCGCAAAAAATCACTTAGAAAACCTAGGTGGTACAATATGTTTTCAGAGTGAAGAGCATAAAGAAACGACATTTACTATAATAATACCTAATACAGCACAACAATGAAAACTATTTTACTAATTGAAGATGATTTAGTTCTGAGAGAGAATACAGCAGAACTTTTAGAGCATTCTCAGTATAAAGTTATTACAGCTTCTAATGGTAAAACTGGTATTGTTATAGCAAAAAAGCAATTACCAGATATTATTGTATGCGATATTATGATGCCAGTTTTAGATGGCTATGATACGCTAACCACTCTATCTAAAAATAAAAACACAAAGCACATTCCGTTTATTTTTTTATCTGCAAAAACAGAACATAAAGATGTAAGAAAAGGAATGAATATGGGAGCCGACGATTACATAACAAAACCCTTTAGCGAGGAAGAACTTATTAGCGCTATTGAGAGTCGTCTCGCAAAAGCTGCTATTCTAAAAGATTTAAATACCAAATTTAAAATCTCTACAAAAGAAATTGACAAAAATGAAATTAATACACTTAACGATTTAAAAAACTTTTTTGATGATAATGGTACCATTTTTTCCTTTGAAAAAGATACAGTTATTTATCGTGAAGAGGATCACTCAAATTATATTTACCTTATAAATAAAGGTACTGTAAAATGTTACCAAATAGATGAACAAGGCAAAGAATTGGTAACTGCTTTGTATAAAGAAGATGATTTGTTTGGCTACACTTCATTTACTAATAATCTGCCACATAAAGAAACAGCCACAGCTATTGATAATGTTAAATTAGTAGGTGTTTCTACGATACAGTTTAATCGAATATTAAATGATAACCCTAAGGTAGCTTTAGAACTGATACAATTATTAACGGCTGATCTTTTAGGAATAAAATCTCAATTATTAGAGATGGCTTACGCCTCTGTAAATAAAAAAACTGCAGCGACCATTTTAAAATTTGCCGAAAAAATAAATCGTAAGCCAGAAGACCCTATTAAAATATCTCGAAGCGATCTAGCAAGTGTTGCTGGTATAGCCACTGAGACTTTAATAAGAGCATTAACCAGTTTTAAAAAACAAGGTATTATAAAGGCCGAAGGTAGAAATATAAGGGTTTTAGACTTAGAAAAATTGAAACAGATGGGTTAACCAAAAATAGTTTTTTTCAAAATGATTAATATCATTTTTAGTTTGACATCTTACCTATAAATTTGTTGTAGTAAAGATATTATCCGATGAAAAATATACTATTACCTACGGATTTTTCAGAAAATTCATGGAATGCTATTAAGTATGCTATTCGTTTTTTCGAAAATATGGAATGCAATTTTTATGTATTGCATGTTAATAGATTAAGCAATTTGGCTGTAAATGATACGGCATTAATTTTGACACAAGATTTAATAGATGAGCGCTATATAAAGCCAGCAAAACAAAAATTGCGTAATATTTTAAAACAAATTTCAAAATTATCCCCAAATCATAAAAACCAAAGATTTTATACCCTTACAGATTATGGGTTTTTTATAGAATCTATACGTAAAAATGTAGATGAAAAAGAAATAGATTGTATAGTGATGGGCACTAAAGGAGCATCAGGATTAGAAAAAATTATCTTAGGTACTAACACAGCAGATATCATTACTAAAGTAAAATGCAATACCTTAGCTGTACCAGAAAATGCAGAATTTGTTACACCTAAAGAAATTGCTTTTCCAACAGATTTTTCATTGTCTCATAACCTACAAGTTTTACTGCCTATTTCTGATATTCTAGAGCGATTTCACTCATCCTTACGAATTGTTCATATTAGTAAAAACAAAATTGACTTAAATAACAATCAACAGAAAAACAAAGAATTATTAGAAGATTATTTCAATAACGATAAGTATAGTTTTCATTATCTAACAAATAAAAAGGTTGAAAACGCTGTTCAGTGTTTTGTAGAAAGTAGAGATATAAATATGATTTGTATGGTGGGAAAAAATCTAAATTATTTTCAACAAATATTATTTCATTCAAAAGTTGAAGAAATAAGTTATCATACAGACGTACCATTTTTGGTATTACACAAAAAAAACAAATATTATGGATAATTCAATTTTCTTAACCAAGTTTTGGGGCTGGTATCTTATTATTTTCTTTTTAATATTAAGCCTTAACCCAAAGCGCATAAAACAAATATTTAATGATTTAAAGGACGAAAAATTTTTAATCATTTTTGCTTTTATGGCCATTATTATTGGGCTGCTTAATATTATATTTCATAATATTTGGGAGCTAAACCATAAACTCATTATTACCCTTTTGGGTTGGTCATCGTTGTTTATGGGTTTAGCCTTATTTATTCTACCAAAGCGAACCGTTTCGTGGATTGAATTTGTTAATATTAAATTCGTTCAAGTTATTTATATGCTTTTATTTTTTGTTGGTATTTATTTACTAAATATGGCCTATGGTATTGTGTTTATTTAACAAGAAAAACCCTTAAATGATATATATCATCGAGGGTCTAGTAATATCTAATTACATTTATATTGTCATTTAATTATGACTAAAGAGAATGAGGGTTTTCTTTAAAAGTGCTATTAATCGAAAAAGAAAGCCAGAATAAAATCTGGCTTTCTTTTTTTAAGAAAAATCAATTTTAATCAAAATATTTTCTAAAACTGATATTCATCATTTTATAGACTGTAATTAGATTGTAAATTAGCATTATAATTAAATGAAACGTTCTTTTCTTTATTGAAAAACTTCAAAATAAAAATCTGTAAAGCATAAGGTTTTATAGATTATAAAGCGTTTGAAGTTATAGTTTAACAGTATAGTTGGTTCTTTTTGTATTTCTTTAGTAATAAATTGATATTGAGAGTTTCTTAGAGTTGAATAATA
>TARA_R110002124_G_scaffold91609_2_pt1 | contig 31895 bp, 29 predicted proteins | sample TARA_R110002124 | Tara Oceans TARA_R110002124 (sample SAMEA4397445) | marine metagenome | biome: Polar Biome; feature: [SRF] surface water layer (ENVO:00010504); material: water (ENVO:00002006), including particulate matter (ENVO:01000060) such as... | depth 5 m
GGTCGAATTAAAACGACACTATTTATTTTATAGATTAGATCCTGAAACAAGTTCAGGATGACAAAACGAGAAAACTAGCTGCAAATCTCACTCAACAACCACAAATAATCCTCGCGCGACTTCACAAAATCCTTATCTGAAACATCAATGATCTTCACATTCATCTCAGGCTGACTTTTTAAAAATTCGAGATAACCTGTGTTAATTTTTTCTAAGTATTCGTTTTTAATATCCTTTTCGTAGTTACGACCACGTTTTTTAATATTTGCTTGTAAACGTTCTGTATTCTGATAGAGATACACATACAAATCTGGCTTTGAAATATCTTTATATACTTGATAAAACAATTTACGGTACAAACGAAATTCATCTTCTGGTAAGGTTACCTTAGAAAATACAAGAGACTTATTGACGTCATAATCGCTAACCATAAAATCTTTAAACAAATCTAATTGTGATAAATCATCACTGATTTGCTGGTAGCGATCTGCTAGAAAGGACATCTCTAAAGTAAACGCATAACGTTCTGGTTCTTTGTAGAATTTTGGTAAGAATGGATTATCTGCAAAACGCTCAAGAATTAATTTTGCATTAAAATCATTTGAAATTTTAGTTGCCAAACTTGTTTTACCAGCACCTATATTACCTTCTATAGCAATATAATTATAGTCACCAAAAGTATAGGCTTTAGAAGGGTTCTTTAACCAAATTTTAATTGGCTCAATAACCGATTTATCCATACATGCCTCAAGTAATAATTCAATATTTTTATTTAGAACAGGGTGTTCCAATTCTTTCGCAATATCTAAAAGTGGTTGAAGTACAAATCTGCGTTTATGCAATTCTGGGTGTGGAATTAATAAGATTTTTTCCTTTATGATTTCGTCATTATAAAACAGAATGTCTAAATCTATCTCACGAGACTCATAACCGCTATTTATTTTTGCAACTCTTCCTAATCTAGACTCAATAGCCTGAAGTTCTTTGAGTATTTTTTTAGGCTTTAATTCAGTTTCAACCTTAATACAAGCGTTATAAAAATCATCACCTTCAAAACCTAAAGCAGGTGCTGTATATACTTTAGAAATCTTACTCACTAAGCCAATGTTCTCAAAAATCGCATCAACGGCATATTGCAAATACTGCAATTTATTGCCTTTGTTGCTTCCTAGTGCTATATAAACGGTTTTAACTGATTTCATCGAATGAGCAAAATAACTAAAACAAATTTTATTACTTTATCTTTACAACAACTATTTATTGACAATTTTCAATGCCATTAAAAGACAAACTTTTAGCGCAACGTATTTACCTCTTATTAGGTGGTCTTTTTATTACATCGTTGGTGGTTTCTAATCTCATTTTTCAAAAATTTTTTTATTGGTACCCTCTAGATATTGAAATCTTTGGTTCAAAATTATTTGAGATTTCTGTTGGTATTCTGCCTTACCCTATCACTTTCTTGATAACGGATTTGATCAGTGAAATTTATGGAAGAAAGAGAGCTAATGATGTTGTAGTAGTTGGAATTTTCGCATCGCTTTTTTCGTTATTAATTATCTTTACAGCATCTCATGCACCTGCTACTTCGTGGTCTTATGTAGATGATGAGCTTTTTAATACTGTTTTTGGGAATTCGAACATTGCAGTATTTGCGAGTATGCTTACTTATCTATTTGCTCAGTTTATAGATATTCAAATTTACCATTTCTGGAAACGCTTAACAAAAGGTAAACATCTTTGGTTACGTAATAATTTTTCGACATGGTTTTCTCAATTTGTAGATACATTTACTATCGTACTCTTACTATGTTCTTTTGGCATCATTGATTGGGCTAACTTTAAAGGCTTACTCATTAGTGGCTTTTTATTTAAAGTATTAATTGCGGCATTAGATACACCCTTTTTATATCTTGGAGTTTTTCTGTTTAGAAAACGGTTTAACTTAAAAGTCAATGAAGAAATTATCCTAACTTAGTTTACTTGTTCTCTATACAAAATTACAGAAAAAGCAATTTTGAACTGACGCAACTAATCAAACACAAAGTCCCTTAGAGTGATTCCGAAGAATGAAGGATTGCACTTGGTAAGACTTTGAAGAACTATCGAAAAGATATATAAATTACAGTAAAATCATTAAAATCTTGCTAAAGTCTTATAAGAGCACAACTATTCTACTCAACTTTGCGTATAATTTATAGACGCTATTCTAAAAACTTCAATTGACTACCATGAAAAAAATTTTCAAAATAATAGGCATCATCTTACTTATTTTCATTGCCATTCTTATAGCTATACCATTTGTTTTAGAATCTAAAATAGATACCATAGTTCAAAATTACGCAAATGAAAACTTAAATGCAGATTTGAGTTTTGATGATATTAATCTAAGCCTAATTAGTAGTTTCCCCAATGCAGAGGTTAGTGTTAATAATTTAAAAATCACTAACAGATTACCATTTAAAGGTGAGACCTTAGCCACTGCAAAGTCTCTGTCTTTCGAAATGCCTCTTGGCGAATTATTTAAAGGCACAGAAGAACCATTAGTAGTCAATGAAATTATTGCAGATGAAATGCTCTTGACGCTAAAAACCAATAAAAATGGCACTACTAATTACGATATCGTAAAAAAAGACGAAAATACTGATAAGAATTCTAACACTAAATCAAGTGGCTTTAGCTTCGATATTGAGAACTACGAACTCAACAATAGTGCTTTCACTTATATAGATGAAGGTTCTAACACCAATTTATACGCTACAGAAATCAATCATAACGGAAAAGGTGTTTTTTCTGGTGAGCTTTCAGAATTAGACACAAAAACCGAAGCTAGAATTAGCATGTCTATTGATAGCACAGAATATCTCAGCAACAATATTATAAAATTAAACGCTTTAATCGACATGGATTTAGAGCAAGAAAAATATACCTTTAAGGAAAACAAAGGGTTTATCAACGCATTGCCTTTAGAGTTTAAAGGTTTTGTACAGATGGTTGAAAAAGGGCAACAAATTGACATTAGTTTCAAGAATCCTGAATCTTCATTTAAGGACTTCTTAGCTGTTATTCCTAAGGCATATGCTAAGAACATAGAAAATGTAAATACTACAGGGAATTTCACTGTTAATGGCATCATTAAAGGATTGGTGTCTGATGAAACAATTCCGACTTTAGATATTAACATTCGTTCTGATAATGCGTCCTTTAAATATCCAGATTTACCAAAAAGTGTTGAAAACATAATTATTAACGCCTCAGTTAAAAATACAACTGGAAATGTAGATGATACTTTTATTGACATTAATAAATTCGATTTTAAAATAGATAAGGATGTATTTAAGTCTGAAGCACACCTTAAGAACTTAACTGGCAATATGCTAATAAATGCCAATTTAGATGGTGTTTTGAACTTAGCAAACCTAACCAAAGCTTATCCAGTTGAGCTAGACAATCAATTAAGCGGCATTTTAAAAGGAAAATTAAATACCGTATTTGATATGAATGCGATCGAAACAAATGCATATCAGCGTGTAAAAAACAATGGTAGTATATCAATTTCGGACTTTGTGTTTTCTTCTGAGGATATCGTAAATCCAATTCAAATTAACAAAGCTGGTTTAACTTTTAAACCGGGAAAGGTTAGCTTAAATAATTTTGATGCCTTAACAGGGAAAAGTGATTTTTCGGCTACTGGAACCATAACTAATTTATTAGGTTTTTTGTTAAGTGACAAGAAGCTTCAAGGTAACTTTAATGTCAACTCTAATACATTTGCGATATCAGATTTTATGGTTGAAGATGAAACAGCTAAGAAAAGTTCTAATAAAACGACTTCGGATGCAGAATCTCTTAAAATTCCAGATTTTTTAGATTGCACAATCACTGCGAAGGCAAAAACTGTATTGTACGATAACTTAAATCTGAAGAATGTAAAAGGTAAGCTACGCATTAAAGATCAGAATGCGAACCTAAAGAATATGACTATGGATATTTTTAATGGACAATTAGGTGTTTCTGGCAACGTTTCTACTAAAGCAGCAAAACCAACATTTGACATGAAATTGGCTATGCAGCAGTTAGATGTTTCGCAATCATTCGAAAGCTTAGATATGCTAAATGCACTAGCACCAATAGCAAAAGTATTACAAGGGGAATTAAATTCAACTATCGATGTGAGTGGATTTTTAGATGAAAATTTTTCACCAGATTTAATGACCATTACTGGAAATGCATTGGCAGAAATCTTAACTAGTAAAGTCAATGCCAATCAAAGTGCAATTTTAACTGGTTTGGGTAGCAAATTAGATTTTATAGATTTAGACAAGTTCGATTTAAAAGATTTAAAAACGAAACTAAGTTTTAGCAATGGTCAAGTTTCTGTAAAACCATTTACAATAAACTATAAAGACATTCCTATTAAAGTTTCTGGAACTCATAGTTTTTCTAACATCATGAATTATAGTGCTGTTTTGCAAGTACCAGCAAAATATTTAGGTGGAGATATAAATCGTTTAATTGGAAAAATAAATGATTCTGAGGTAGAAAAAATTTCTATTCCAGTTATCGCAAACATTGGTGGCACATTTACAAGTCCAAATATTACTACAGATTTAACTAGTGGAGTTTCGAGTTTAACCAAACAATTAATCGAAATACAAAAACAAAAATTAATTGGCAAAGGAAAAGACAAGGTTAAAGACATATTAGGTGGTCTTTTAGGCGGAAACTCTAATAGCGCTCAAAACGATTCTACAAAAACAAAAACGGAAAGCACTAAGACAAATACATCAGACACAATTAAAGAAGGACTTAATTCTGTTTTGGGTGATTTGCTAGGAGGAAAGAAAAAATCTAAAGACAAAAAAGTCCGAGATTCAACGAAAAACTAGTGTTTTAAGTTTAAAGTCGTTCAAATTTTGCTAAATTTTGTTAATAATTACTTATTTCCTTGTTTTTCTTAATTATTCCGTTATAATGTGGGTTCACAAATTTTAAAAAGGATACATGAGGCAGTTAAAAATCACCAAACAAGTTACTAATAGAGAAGATAAATCATTAGATAAATATCTTCAAGATATCAGCAAAATCCCATTGATTACAGCAGAGGAAGAGGTGGAATTAGCTCAACTTATAAGAAAAGGTGATCAGGTTGCATTAGATAAGTTAACAACATCTAACTTAAGATTTGTTGTTTCTGTAGCTAAGCAATATCAAAATCAAGGTTTAAAACTTCCAGATTTAATAAACGAAGGTAATGCTGGTTTGGTAAAGGCAGCCAAACGTTTTGATGAAACGAGAGGTTTTAAATTTATTTCTTATGCCGTTTGGTGGATAAGACAAGCCATACTACAAGCTTTAGCTGAACAATCTCGTATTGTACGTTTACCATTAAATAAGATTGGTACTATTAATAAAATTAATAAAGCTTTTTCACATTTAGAACAACTTCATCAAAGACCTCCAAACGCAGAAGAAATTGCTAGAGAATTAGACATAAGCGCACGAGAAGTAAAACAATCTATGAAAAATTCTGGTCGTCATTTGTCTATGGATGCACCATTAAAAGATGGAGAAACTTTTAGTTTATATGACGTAGTTAGTGCTAACGATTCTCCAAGACCTGATAAAAACTTAATGAAAGAGTCTTTAAACCTAGAAGTTGAACGCGCTTTAGAGACACTTACTCAAAAGGAAAGTGATGTTATTCGTTTAAATTTTGGTATAGGTGATCAACCACCAATGACACTAGAAGAAATAGGCGGCATCTACGATTTAACAAGAGAACGCGTAAGACAAATTAGAGAAAAAGGCATTAGACGATTACGACATGCTAGTAAAAGTAAAATTTTAAAAACCTATTTAGGTTAATTTAAAATAATTTAATTTTTTATTTTCAATAAGTTAGCATATATTTGCCGACCATTTGCAAGAATTAGATAACAAAAATATATCGATAAATGATTAAAATCGAAATCAAAGAAGGAGAAAATATAGAACGTGCACTTAAGCGTTATAAGCGTAAACACAGAAATGTGCAGATTATGCAAAACCTTAGAGAATCTCGTTATTTCACTAAACCTTCTGTTAAAAGAAGAAGAGAAGTTCAAAAAGCTGAATACATTCAAGGTCTAAGAGACCAAGAAAACGTATAGATTTACATCTACGTATCTAAAACATACTAGAGCAATAGAAATATTGCTCTTTTTTTGTTCCTATTACTTTTTTCTTTTTAAGACTATTTAATTGTAAGCTTTTTAAAATTTAGTATCGTTATAAAGCAAAAGTTTGAGAATATAAATAAGGTTACAGGTAGTCTGCTATTCTTTATTGGATTAGCAACCGTTTTTAGACTTTATTTATTTAGACATTCATTTCTACTACCAGACCTTCATTAGCTCTAACATTAAAAACAGTATTATCTTCAAAAATAAGATACTGACCTTTTATGCCAACTAATTTACCAGAGTATTCTAGCTGTTTTTTTAGGTTTAAGCTAGTGGGTTTTTTGGGATAATGCTCAACAGGAAAATGTAAATGTGTTTCAGGATTATTCTCAATAAAATAATCTTTGGCTTCATCAGGTATATATTGTTTAAGACGCTGCCTCCACTCTAATAGATTTTCATCATCAATATCATTCTTTAGCATTTTTCGCCAATTTGTTTTATCTGCGACATAATTTTTTAAAGCGACTTCAGTAATACCTGCCAAGTATCTATTTGGTGCTTCAACAATCTCAACAGCCTCATGAGCACCTTGATCTATCCAACGCGTTGGCACTTGGGTTTTTCTAGTTACACCAACTTTTACATTACTAGAGTTGGCGAGATAAACAATATGAGGCTGTAGTTGTACTTTCTTTTCATATTCTAAGTCTCTATCTTCTTTACCTAAATGCGCTGTACTTAATTCTGGTCGCATTATCCAATCTCCTGCTAAAGGTTTATCGAAAAAACATGTTTTACAAAATCCTTGTCTATAAATTGGTCTGTCTAACCCACAACTTAAACATTGATGTCCAACGAGTTTCATTTCAATCGTTTTATTCAGTAACTGATTAATATGAATAAAATCATTTTCAAAAACTAAATAATATTGAATGGGTTCTAAAAACTCCGTTTGCATTTTAGTGAGCACACCTGTGTAAAGCATAAAAGAAATTTAGTATTTTTAACGTTCTATTATCAGTGTAAAGATAGCCAATCCATGCCAATTCCTATTGTAAATTCTATTGCCTCTTGGTTTTTGAAGAAACGATTTCATCAGATTGAATTGTTTATCAAATACCCAAATGAAGTACAAAACGAATTGCTTTTCAGCTTATTAAAGTTGGCAAAAGACACTGAGATTGGTAAGCAATATGACTTTGCTTCTATAAAAACTTACAAAGAATTTAATGAGCGTGTACCTGTTGTAAACTACGAAGCTATGCAACCATTAATAGAGCGTTCTCGCAACGGAGAGCAAAATATTTATTGGCCACGACCTATTAAATGGTTTGCAAAATCGAGTGGAACAACAAATGCAAAAAGCAAATTTATTCCTGTTAGTATAGAGTCTTTAGAAGATTGCCATTATGCAGCTAGTAAGGATTTACTTTGTATGTACCTTAACAATAATGAAAACTCACAATTATTTACAGGCAAGAGTTTACGATTAGGAGGCAGTAAAGAACTCTATAAGGAAAACGGAACTGTATTTGGGGATTTAAGCGCTATTCTTATTGATAATATGCCATTTTGGGCAGAGTTTAGTAGTACACCAAGCAATAGAGTCTCACTTATGAGCGATTGGGAAACTAAGATGCAAGCTGTTGTTGATGAAACTATAGAGGAGAACGTAACCAGTCTTGCAGGTGTGCCTTCTTGGATGCTAGTTTTACTTAACAACGTTTTAGATAAAACAGAAAAAGACAGTCTTTTTGATATTTGGCCAAATTTGGAAGTTTACTTTCATGGAGGTGTTAGTTTTAACCCTTATATTGACCAATACAGAGCTATATTACCATCTAAGCAATTCAAATATTACGAAATTTATAATGCCTCCGAAGGTTTCTTTGCTATACAAGATCAAAATAATTCTGGAGATTTATTACTGATGCTAGATTATGGAATTTTCTATGAGTTTATACCAATGAATACTTATGGCAAACTTGAGCAAAAAGTGATTCCATTGAGCGACGTAAAACTGAACACCAATTATGCTGTGATTATTACTACCAATGCAGGATTATGGCGATATAAAATTGGAGATACCATTCGCTTTGTAAGTTTAAATCCACATCGCATAAAAGTCTCGGGCCGCACCAAACACCATATAAATGCCTTTGGTGAAGAGTTAATTATTGAAAATGCTGAAGACGCACTGAAGAAAGTATGCAAACGTACCGCAGCCGAAATCGTAGATTATACAGCTGCACCAATCTTTATGGAAGGAAAAGAAAAAGGTGCACACGAGTGGATTATTGAGTTTAAAAAAACACCTGAAAGCATCAACTATTTTAGTGAACTATTTGATAATGCGCTCAAAGCATTAAACTCCGATTACGAAGCTAAGCGCTATAACAATATGACTTTAAATAAGCCAACCATACACATAGCAAGACCTAATCTATTCTACGATTGGTTGAAAGAAAACAATAAACTTGGTGGTCAGCATAAAGTGCCACGATTATCTAATTCTAGAGATTATGTTAACGACTTGTTACGTTTAAATAACGCGTAAACTGGCTTAATTTCGTCGGAGAAATTCATACTATTAATGTGAATTATCGAAGAAAAGTGACTCACATCCATAAAATTGTGCAAAACTTGCTATAATACTATGTTTGCTTTAACTTAGATTCCGATTTTAATCCACAACCCCTCATTATGAAATCTACCCTCAGTCTTTTATTAACCTCATTTATTATATTCGTACATATATCTCCTTATAAAACAAACCCTAAAAATGATGTAAAAACGGATGGGCTCAACAGAAGCGGTTATACTTTTACAGTTGATGTATCAAAGATTAATTCTAAATACTCCGAAATACCTAGTGCTATATTCAGAAATAAGTTGGTTATAGTGTCTTCTAAAAAAATTGGTGCCATAGGTAATGGCATTGATAAAAACACAAAACAACCTTACTCTAATTTATTTTGCACAGATATTGATGGAAGTGATCAATTTTCATTACCAATATTATTTAGCAGATTTTTAAACAGTAAAGGCAATGAAGGTCAAGTGTCTTTCTCACCAGATGAACATACCATTTATTATACACGAAGTGAAAGAAAAAATTCTTCTAATTATAAATTATATAAAGCAGAATTAAAAAAAGACTCTTATGGTAAATGGATCAATAATACTCTTCTAAGCGTTAGTGGAGAAGATTTTTCTATAGAAACCCCTTATGTATCTGCTGATGGGAAATTTTTGTACTTCTCATCGAATATGGAAGGAGGTTATGGCGGATTTGATCTTTACAAGGCTCTAATACAAAAAGATGGAAGCCTTACTGAGCCAATTAATCTTGGTAACATTGTAAATACTGAAAAAGACGAAAAATATCCATTTGTATCTAGAAATGGTAAAGAATTATTCTTTTCTTCTAAAGGCCATAACAGCCAAGGTGGATTTGATATTTTCATTTCTAACAATCAAAGAAACCTAAACTATACCGAACCGAGAAGCTTAGGTAGAAAAATAAACTCAACAAAAGACGAAATTGCTTTTACATTAATAAATGAAGATAAAGGAGTGTTTTCTTCTGACGAAGATAACATGAGGAAGCGATTTAACATGTATAGGTTTAATGCTAGAGCGATATACCAAAATCTAGAAGGTATCGTAGCAACTGAAGACAATAAAATCTTACCCAATACTATTGTTGTCTTATACGATGATAACGATAAAGAGCTAGAGCGCCAAATGACAGGTAAAAACGCATCATATAGTTTTAAAATTAGACCTTTTGAAAATTATCATCTTAAAGCATTAAAAGATGGTTTTAACGAAGTCGTAGTTGAATTTAAGTCTAATGAAAATGTAATGGATTTAGCTTTTAAGGAAAACTTAAAGCTATCATCTAATGTGGTTAAGAAATAAACCTTTTACGTTTTGCCGTTAAAAATCACATTAAAAACTCATACAACGATTATTGAATGTTCTTTAGCCAAAATATAAATTAAACTCCCTTTACTTTAATTGAAGCCTATATATTTACGGTAAATAAATGTGCTATCATTATTTAAATCCCCTCAAGTATAATATAAAATATTGCGTGCAATATTAAATTAATCAATCCTAATATTACAAAAAACCACAATTTCTAATATTGAAATTGTGGTTTTCTTTTTGGTATGCAAAAAATTAAATACTAAGACACAGCCTTCAACTTCTTCAAGGTTGTTTTAGACAATCTATCTTCGGCATAAGCTTTTGTTACGTTTAGTTTTGTTTCACCAGAACCTGGTAAATCAAACATCGCTTGGGTTAAAATCTCTTCACAAAGCGAACGCAATCCACGAGCACCAAGTTTATAGTCAATAGCTTTACCAACAATATAGTCTAAAGCACCTTCTGTAATAGTAAAATCTACCTCATCCATCAGAAACAACTTTTTGTATTGTTTTATAATGGCATTTTTTGGCTCTGTTAAAATAGCTCTTAAGGTTTTAGAATCTAAAGGATCCATATGAGTCAATACAGGTAAGCGACCAATAATTTCTGGTATTAAACCAAAGTCTTTTAAATCCTTTGGTATAATGTATTGTAAAATATTATCAGCATCCACATGATCATCTGAATTGATAGAACTATAACCAATAGCCTGCATATTTAAGCGTTTTGTAATTACACGCTCAATGCCATCAAATGCTCCACCAGCAATAAATAATATATTTTCTGTATTTACTTCTATAAATTTCTGGTCTGGATGCTTACGACCTCCTTTTGGTGGCACATTAACAACAGTGCCTTCCAAAAGTTTTAAAAGTGCTTGTTGTACACCTTCACCAGAAACATCTCTGGTAATAGATGGATTATCGCTCTTACGGGCAATCTTATCTATTTCATCAATAAAAACAATACCACGCTCTGCTTTTTCTAAATTGTAGTCTGCAGCTTGTAACAGACGAGTTAAAATACTTTCTACATCTTCACCAACATAACCAGCTTCAGTAAGGACAGTCGCATCAACGATAGCTAATGGCACATTTAACATTCTGGCAATAGTTTTTGCCATTAATGTTTTGCCAGTACCTGTTTGCCCTACCATAATAATATTACTCTTTTGTATTTCAATATCATCATCAGTTGGTGGTTGCAGTAATCGTTTATAGTGATTATAAACCGCAACAGACATTACACGCTTTGTGTATTCTTGCCCTATAATATACTCATCCAAAAAGGCCTTTATTTCTTTAGGCTTTCTTAGCATTAATTCTGCACTTAATTCAGAATTATCAGTTTGTTTAGACTCTTCAATGACTATACCGTGTGCTTGTTCTATACAACGATCACAGATATGAGCATCTAAACCTGCTATTAGTAAATTTGTTTCTGGCTTCTTTCTACCACAAAATGAACATTCTAATTCTTCTTTTGCCATCTTAAATTTTATTTAAATTTCCATATAATTGGAAATCTCATCCTATTATTTCTCTTACAGAGAATTAGTCGAAAGTAATATAAATTACTTGCGATTTAATACTTCGTCAATCATTCCGTAATCTAATGCTTCATTAGATGTCATCCAATAATCGCGATCAGAATCTTTTTCGACTTGATTGTAAGTTTTCCCTGAATGGTCAGAAATGATATCGTATAATTCTTTCTTTATTTTTAAGGTTTCTCGTACTGCAATTTCCATATCAGATACCTGACCTTGTGTACCACTCATTGGTTGGTGAATCATTACACGCGAGTGTTTTAGTGCAGAACGTTTCCCTTTCTCACCTGCACATAATAATACAGCAGCCATAGATGCTGCAATACCTGTACAAATAGTTGCTACATCTGGTTTTATAAATTGCATTGTATCATAAATACCTAAACCTGCGTAAACTGAACCACCTGGTGAGTTGATATAAATTTGAACATCTTTTGAAGCATCAGTACTCTGCAAGAATAACAATTGTGCTTGGATGATATTGGCGACTTGGTCGTTAACTCCAGTCCCTAAAAATATAATACGATCCATCATTAATCGCGAGAATACATCAAAAACGGCAATATTCATCTGACGTTCTTCTATAATATTCGGTGTCATATTAGTAGGATACATACTCTCTATAATCTTACTATAGTAGTTACTATTAATTCCTTGATCTTTTATTGCAAATTTTTCAAATTCTTTTCCGTAGTCCATAAAATTTCAATTTGTTTTTTTATTTAAAAAAAGCGTAAAACTAAAAAGTTTTACGCTTTAAAGATACTAATTTATTCAATATCTATTAACTGTAAAATTCTTTAACAAAATCGTCATAAGTAATTTCTTTGGTCTTAATATTTGCCTCAGTTTTGTAAAAGCCTAATAATTTCTGACTCATTAACTGCTCAGACAAACGCTTTACTTCTTCTTGGTTAGATAAAATACGTGCAGCAATATCTTCCAATTCTTTTTCTGATGGATTCATTTGACCAAACTGAGCCATTTGCCCTTTAATCATTTCCATCGAATAGGCCTTCAAATCTTCGAACTGAACTTGTAAGTTATGCTCTTGGATTAATTTACCTTCTATTAATTGGTAACGCATGCTTTTTTCAGACTTTTCATATTCGTCTTTGGCTTGCTCTTCCGTCATCACTTCTTCACCAGCAGTTTGCATCCATTTTTGTAGGAAGCTTGATGGTAAATCGAATTTTATGTTTTCTACTAAATACTCAGTAACATCATTCAATAATTTCTGATCTCCTTGTTGTACAAATTGTTTTTCAGAATCTTCTTTGATTTTACCCTTCAATTCCGTTGCAGAAGTCACGATGCCTTTTCCAAATAACTTATCGAATAAATCTTGGTTTAAATCAGCTAATTCTCTTCCGTTAATTTCAGTAATTTCAAAATTTACTTCGATATCTAAACCATGAGCATCATCATGAGGTACTTTTAAAAACGTCATTAAATCGTGATCGTCATTAAACAATCCTTTAGTTTTCAATGAAATTACATCACCAACTTTAGCTCCGATAAATTTCTTAGGATTTGTTTTTCCTTTTAATTTATCTAAAGTAATCATCGTAGAATTATCTATCTCTTTTTCTTCGTTGAAAAAAGTTCCTGTGATTTCAGAATCTTTAGTTGCTTTAGTCTGAGAAATGATTTTACCATATTGCTTTTGAATCTGCTCAATTTGATTATTGATCATTTTATCATCTGCAACAATGTTATAATGTATAATAGCTTTTTTGCTTTTTAGGTTCACTTCGAAATCTGGTGCTAAACCTAATTCAAACTCAAAAGAGAATGCATCTGAATCCCAGTCTAAATCGTCTTGTGCTTTTGGTAATGGATTCCCTAATACATCTAGCTTCTCTTCAACTAAGTATTTACCAAGGGCATCTTGTAATAATTTATTAACCTCATCTACCAATACAGCTTTGCCATATTGCTTCTTTACCATTCCCATTGGCACATGTCCTTTTCTAAAACCAGGAATGTTAGCAGATTTGCGGTAATCTATTAAAATTTTTTCTACTTTATCGCTATAATCTTCTTTAGCAATATCCACTTTTACAACTGCATTTAATGCATCGATGTTTTCTCTTGTAATATTCATTATTATTGAAACTAAAATTGGGCTGCAAAAATACAATATTTTTTACAACCCAACAATTGTTTTAAGCGTTTGCTTGTTATACCATTTTTACTTTAAACCAACTGTAATAAAACGCCCTTTTTCCTTTATATTTCAGTTAAAAAAAAACCGTAACGAAGGCTATATTTTATTTTTTTTACATCATCTAAATAAAAAAATCATCATTTATTTTACAGTTGGTTTAAAGTGTAAATGGTATTGCTATTTTTTATCTTTTTTTAGGAACGAATGCAACAAGGATTGTAAGATAGACAAGAGGATACTAAAAAGTATAGCAATCCATATTCCATCTACATTAAACCCATAAATAAGTTTATCAGCTAATAAGATAATAAGCGCATTAACCACAAAGAGAAATAATCCTAATGTTACTATAGTTACAGGCAATGTTAAAATGATTAAAATTGGCTTTACTAAAACGTTAAGGACTGATAACACCACTGCAACAATTAGTGCCGTTATGTAATTATCTACATAGACTCCATTTAAGATTTTTGCTAGCACAAAAACTGCGATAGCGTTTAGTAAAAGTTTTAATAGAATATTCATAATATTATTTTTTATTTATTTATTTCAATTGAAAAACTATGGGAATAGAATAAGGCATAGTAACTGGTTTTCCTCTTTGCGTTCCTGGTTTTACAACAGGCAACATCTTTATAATTCTTCGAGCTTCAGCTTCAAGTTTTGAGTGAGGCCCTCTGGCTTTGACATCTTTTACATGTCCTGTTTTATCAATTTTGAATATAACAAAAATACGTTTTCTACCAGGAGACAACCTTAAGTTAGCTATCATGTCTTTATCAAAGTTTGATACAATTAGCTCAGCTACTATTCGATTTGCACACTTCTTTTGTGCCCTATTCCCTAAAACATCTTCACAACCTGGAAAAACTGGCATACGCTCAAATACTCCTTCTGCAACTTTTGTTGGCATTAATGTGTCAGAAAACTCAGGTTTTGAAGCAACTCCCTCTTTAAATTTCACCTTTGCTATCTTTTTCCCATTAGTATTATACTTAGTCCAAGTTTTACTTAAAACACCTTTAGCATAATTACCTTTCCATTCTAATATGTTACCCAATAAGTATCTTTTTTCTTCGCCATCTAGTCTATCTCTGGAGTTACTACCCTCTATTTTAAGGTCACCATTCTTATAATAATGTTTATATAAGCCATCTCTATAACCATCTTTATAGGTTACTAACCATTCTAATTGACCATTTTCGTAATAGCGCTTCCACTCACTAATAAGTTCCCATTCAAAATAATTCGCTTCTAATTTTAAAGCACCACTTTGAAAATAACCTATATAATAACCCGTTTCTACTTGCCTTTTGTATTTCAATTTCCCATTCTCGTAATAACCAGTACTAATATATTCATCATCAATTTTCTCTGTTTTGTTCTTTTGAGTACCATCTTTGTAATAAGAAGTAAAAATTTTACTTCGCTTACCTTTTTTGTAACTATATAAACTAGAAACCTGACCATTTTTGTGATAGCTTTTCCAATCACCAACACGTTTTTTGTTTTTATACTGACCTTCTACCTTTAATTCTCCCGAATCATAATAGTCTATATATGGACCATCTGGTTGATCTTGACCTAATGAAAGTTGAATACTAAATAAAAATAATAAGACTATAAAAAATGGTTTCATATTGAAAATGGTATTAATCTAAAAGAATTTATGCTTTAAATTTAAATGAAATTTATAACAGCATCATAAAACTCCTTTGGATTTTCTGCATGTAACCAATGACCCGAATTTAAAATAGTCACAATTTCAGAATTCGGGAAATGTCTATGAATTATCGCTTCGTCTGTTTCACCAATATATTCTGAACGATCTCCACGTAAAAACAAAGTCTCTTTTTTAAATATCGCATGTATTGGCAAAGCTTCTCCTACTTCTGAAACATTTTCTTTAAGAACTTCTAAATTAATTCGTAAACCTAATTGCCCTTTTTCTACCCAAAACAAATTTTTAAGCAAAAACATGCGTATTCCTGCTTCTTGCACATAATGACTTAAAATATCATCAGCCTCACTTCTGCTTCCAATTTCTGAAAAATCTAAACTACTTAAACCTTCTAAAATAGCATCGTGATGTATTGGATAATAACGTGGAGAAATATCTGCAACTAAAAGCTTACTAACTAACTCTGGATATTTTGTAGCAAAAAGCATTGCTGTTTTCCCTCCCATGGAATGGCCCAAAAGAATAATATCTCTTAAGTCATTGGTTTCGCAATAGTGTTTTAAATCTTCAGTCATCAGCTCGTAATCAAAATCTTCAGAATGAAAACTACGACCATGATTACGTTGATCTACTAGGTGTATTTCAAAATTAGATTCAGAAAATTTTTTGGCTAGAGTTTTCCAATTGTCTCCCATTCCTAAAAAACCATGAAGGATTATGAAGGGTTTTCCTTTACCGAAAGTATTAGAGTGTAAAATCATTTCAATTTATCTAAATACATTTCAATAACATTCTCTACACCCAAATACAAACTTTCGGCAATCAACGCGTGTCCTATTGAAACTTCTAATAAACCTGTGATGTTTTCTTTAAAGAATTTTATATTATCTAACGATAAATCATGACCAGCATTAATGCCTAATTGAAAGGTGTTCGCCAATCCGGCACACTCCATATAAGGCCTTATAGCCTCTTTATTCCCTATACTATATTGATGTGCAAAAGCTTCGGTATAGAGTTCTATTCTGTCAGTACCTGTTTCTTTCGCACCCTCAATTTGGTGTAAATCTGGATCCACAAATATGGATGTTCTTATGCCATTATTTTTAAACTCCTTAATTACTTCTACCAAAAAATCTTTATGCTTAATCGTATCCCAACCAGCATTTGAGGTAATAGCATCAACTGAATCTGGCACCAAAGTTACTTGTGTTGGTTTAATGTCTATAACCATATCTATAAACTTTGGAATTGGATTCCCTTCGATATTATATTCAGTATAAACTTCTGGTTTTAAATCATATGCATCTTTATAACGTATATGACGCTCATCTGGTCTTGGATGAATAGTAACTCCTTCCGCACCAAAACCCTGCACATCTTTGGCAAATTGTACCACGTTGGGCACATCGCCTCCTCTACTGTTTCTTAGCGTTGCAATCTTATTTATATTAACACTTAATTTAGTCATTTTAATGAGTTTTGAGTTACAAAAATACGAAGTAGAACATGCATTTTATGGTAATTTTTGATTAATTTGCAAGATATTTAAAACCCAATATGCAGCTACAAGATTTTGTGATAAATGACATAAAGCCTCTCAGTATTACTGATAAAATAAGTGATTTACAATTACTATTTAATCAGCTCACCTATTCTCATATTCCTATTCAAAAGGATGGAGTCTATTTAGGCTGTATTTCTGAAACTGATGCACATTGTTTTGAGAGTGCAAAATCAATAATAGAATGTAATTATACTATAGAAGGTTTTTTTGTAAGACAAACTACGAACTGGCTAGATGTTCTTGAGGCTTTTGCGCAAAATGATTCTAACATTATGCCTATACTAGATCAGAACAACAAATACCTAGGCTATTACGAGCTTAACGACATTATCCACTTATTTAATGAAACACCTTTCTTTTCTGAACCTGGAGGAATTTTGATTGTTGAAAAAGGAATTCATGATTATTCGTTTAGTGAAATTAGTCAGATTGTTGAATCTAACGATGGTAAATTATTAGGTGCATTTATTTCTAAAATGGATAGTGATCTGGTAAGAATAACTATAAAGGTTGGTAACGCAAGCATTAACGAGGTCATTCAAACCTTTAGACGTTATAGTTATAACATTATTTCTGGTCACCAAGAAGATTCTTATATCGAAAGTCTAAAAGATCGCTCTCAGTATTTAGACAAATACCTAAACATGTAATTAATGAAAGTAGCAGTATATGGTCAGAATTATGCAAAGGAAGCGACTAAAAAAGCCTTTAAAATTCTCTTAGAAGTGCTTTTAGAACATAAAGTTGGTGTTTATATTGAAATAGACTTTTTGAGCCAACAAAACGAAACTCTTCAAAATAATTCTACAATTAAAACATATACAGAATTAGATGACAGTTATGACTTACTTATTAGTATAGGTGGTGATGGCACTATTTTAAGAGCCATTACATATGTTAGAGATTTAGGTATCCCAATTGTAGGCATTAACACAGGTCGATTAGGGTTTTTGGCAACCATTCAAACTGATGAGATTGAATCTGCACTTTCCGAAATATTTAAAGGTGACTATAAAATTTCTAAGCGCTCATTACTAAGTGTAAGCACATCTCCTAAGCATATTGATATTGAAGAAACGCACTTTGCCCTTAACGAAATTGCCATAAGCAGAAAGAACACCACCTCTATGATAACAGTTGAAACACATCTTAACGATGAGTATTTAACATCCTATTGGGCAGATGGTTTAATTCTTTCAACACCGACAGGCTCAACTGGGTATTCATTAAGTTGTGGTGGACCTGTGATTACTCCAGACGCTAAGAATTTCGCATTAACTCCCATTGCACCTCATAACCTGAGTGCTCGTCCATTAATCATCCCAGACAATACAACCGTAAGTTTCAAAGTTAATGGTAGAGAAGATCAATTTTTAATGTCATTAGATTCAAGAATAGTTACACTGCCAAACACAAGTATTGTAACTGTACAAAAGGCCGGTTTTGTCATTAAAATGGTAGAACTCTTAGATGAAACCTTTATAGATACGCTTCGAAAAAAACTACTTTGGGGAGAAGATCGTCGCAATTAGGCAATAAACACAAGCAAAATCTGTTTATCTGTAAGACAATTTGTGTCAAATTATTCAACACAAATCATAATTGTTATATTTGCAAACTTTGAAAAATCTATGAGGTATTTTTTTCTAATTTTATTAACGTTTTTTGCAGTCAAAAACGCTGATGCTCAAATCTATGAGGTTGGTGTGTTTGTTGGTGGAAGTAATTTTATTGGTGATGTTGGTGCAACAGACTACATCTCACCAAATCAAGGCGCATTTGGTGCTATTGTAAAATGGAATAGAAGTCCAAGACACTCTTTTAGAGCGACTGTGATTTTTTCGAATTTAGAAGGTATTGACGGAAAATCGGATGACCCAAGACGTAAGCAGCGTGGTTACAGTTTTAATACGAGTATTTTAGAAATTTCTGCAGGTATGGAATTTACATTTTTAGATTTCGATCTACACACAAGTGGTATTAAAGGTACTCCTTATTTATATACTGGAATTACACTTGCCAATCACGATAATTTTTATTTTAATCAGGCTGGTGAGATAATTTCAGAAGACACAAGTAGCTGGGCTTATGGTATTCCCATGGCACTAGGCTACAAAACAAATATATCTAATCATTTGATTTTGGCTGCAGAAATAGGTGCACGCTATACCTTTTCAGATGAGATAGATGGAAGCGCACCAGATTCAGAATATAGAGAACAATTTAGTTTTGGAAATACTAATAGCACAGATTGGTATGTGTTTTCAGGAATTACATTAACTTACACCTTTGGTAGAAGACCTTGCTATTGCAATTTTTAAATGAGCCTTAAAGAACAAATAAAAAAAGAGAAGCTTCCCAACCATATAGCAATTATTATGGATGGTAACGGTCGTTGGGCAAAACAACAAGGTTTTATGCGTGTTATTGGTCACGAAAACGGCACAAAATCTGTTAGAGAAACTGTTGAAACCAGTGCCAAATTAGGTATTAAGAATTTGACGTTATACGCATTTTCTACCGAAAACTGGAACAGACCAAAACTAGAAGTGCAAACCTTAATGAGGCTTTTAGTAAAATCACTAAAAAATGAAATAAAGACTTTACAGGATAATAATATAAAGTTGTCGGCTATTGGATGCCTAAATGACTTACCAAAAAAGGCACATCAAGAGCTTTTAGATGTTATAGAAAAGACAAAAAACAATACGAATATGACATTAACTTTAGCATTAAGCTATGGTTCTCGTGAAGAAATTGTTAATGTTATTAAAGAATTGTCACTTAAAGTTAAAAATAATATAATTTCTGCTGAAAGTATTGATGAATCCATTATAAATAAGCATCTTTACACGCAAAATTTACCAGATGTTGACTTACTTATTCGCACAAGTGGTGAACAACGCATTAGTAACTTTTTGCTTTGGCAAATAGCTTACGCAGAATTATATTTTACAGATATTTTATGGCCAGATTTCAAAAAAGAAGATCTATATGAAGCGCTTATAAATTATCAAAACAGAGAACGAAGATTTGGAAAAACAAGCGAACAACTTACCTAATAAAACAGTATTGAAATCAATTATCACACTTATTTTTACTGTATTACTTTTTACAATTTCACTTTCCGGTAATGCCCAGGTTGAAGGCGGAGAAACATATTTAATTAAAGAAATCACCGTTACAGGAAACACTAATTTTAGTGCACAAACTATTATTGCCTATTCTAAACTTAGAAAGAATGAAGAAATTCAAGTAGGTGGTGAAAAAATTGCAAATGCTGTAAAAACATTATGGAAATCTAATTTATTTAGTAGTATAGATATATACGTTACCAACATAGAGGGTAAAACTGCCAATTTAGAAATCAATCTTATCGATTTACCAGAGCTTAAAAGTTTAAGCATTGAAGGTGTGAAAAAAGGTAAAAAAGAAGAAATTATTAATGAGAATAATCTTAAGAATGGTCAAAAGGTTACTGAGAACCTCATATCTACTACAAAAAACTACCTAACTAATAAATACAAAAAGAAAGGATTTTTAAATACTAAAGTAAATATTAGCACTGCCCAAGTCATTGACTCTGTTGAAAAAGAGCGGGTCGATATGAAAATTGAAATTGATAAAGGTCAAAAGGTTAAAATAAAAGCCATTAATTTTGAAGGTAATGAAAAAATAAAGGGTAAAAAGCTTCGTAAAGCAATGAAAAATACGAAGAAAAAGAACCCTATTCGTCTTCTAAAGCGATCTAAATATATTGAAGAAGACTACAAAACGGATTTAGTTAGTGTTATAGATTATTATAAAGAGAAAGGTTACAGAGATGCCAGAATCATTTCAGACTCCATTATATATAACAATGAAAAAACCATTAGCCTAAATATAAAAGTTGAAGAAGGAGAAAAATACAGTTTTGGTAAAATCACGTTTGTTGGTAATACCATATATACTGACAGGCAATTATCTAGTGTTCTAAGGATAAAAGAAGGTGATACATATAATGGAGTAGAGCTAAGAGAACGGATTGCAGACGAAACCAATCCAGATGCTAACGATTTAACCAACTTATACCAAAACTTTGGTTATATGTTCTCTACAATAAACCCTGTAGAAGTTAGTGCAGAAGGTAATGTTATTGATATGGAAATACGCATATCAGAAGGAAAGCCTGCTTATTTCAATAATGTAACAATAGTTGGCAATGATGTTACCAATGACCATGTTATCTATAGAGAAATTAGAACGCGTCCTGGTGAGTTATATAGCAAAGCAAAAATTATTAGAACCATTAGAGAACTTGGCCAATTAGGATTTTTTGACGCTCAGCAAATAGCACCAAACATAAAAAACCCAAATCCTGTAGATGGTACATTAGATGTTGAGTACTCTGTTGTAGAACAAGGGTCTAGTCAAATACAACTTCAAGGTGGTTACGGAGGTGGAGGCTTTATAGGTACTTTAGGGCTGTCTTTTAACAACTTCGCAATCAAGGATATTTTTAAGAAAGATGCATACAAACCTGTACCTAGAGGAGATGGCCAGAGTTTAGCATTAAGACTACAAGCAAGTCAGTTCTTTCAAACCTATAGTTTCTCATTTAGCGAACCATGGTTAGGTGGAAAAAAACCATATCAATTATCAACCTCTCTATCGCATTCGAGACAATTTTTGTTTAATCCTCAAACACGTAGAGCAGATAAAACTAGACGTTTTAATATTACTGGTTTAACAGTTGGTCTTTCAACAAGATTAACAGAACCAGATGATTATTTCTTGTTATCACAAGCTATCAGTTACCAACATTACGCTTTACAAAATTATAATACTGGTTTATTCACCTTTGGTGATGGAACATCAAATAACTTATCCTATACTATTGGGTTAAGCAGAAATAATTTATACAATGATCCTATTTACCCAACAGGAGGTTCTAATTTTTCAGCTTCAGCTAAATTTTCATTTCCATACTCACTTATAAATGGTGTAGATTATAAAGCTTTAAAAGAAGAACGTGACCAACTAGACCTAAATGACACAGATGATAGAGTACGTATTGGGGAAATTGACCAAGAACGTTTTAAATGGTTAGAGTTCTATAAAATAAAATTCAAAGTTGATTGGTACACCGAATTATCTAAAAATTTAGTTTTAAGACCTAGTATGGAATTTGGTTTCTTAGGAGCTTATGACAATAATAGAGGTGTAATTCCATTTGAACGTTTCTTTGTTGGAGGTGATGGTCTAGGAAACTATTCGTTAGACGGAAGGGAAATTGTTCAGTTACGTGGTTACCCAAATCAATCCCTATCATCTCAAGATGGTGGATCAATTTACAACAAGTTTTCTCTAGAGTTACGTTATCCTATTACCTTAGGCGCTGCCGCAAAAATATATGCTTTATCATTTTTAGAAGCTGGACAATCTATAAATGATTTTAAAGATTTTAATCCATTTGACCTTCAGAGGTCTGCAGGATTTGGGATAAGAATCTTTATGCCAGCATTTGGTTTATTAGGGATTGATTTTGGTCATGCCTTCGATAACTTACCCGACGGATCATCACCTAAAAAATGGGAAACTCATTTTATAATTGGACAACAATTTTAAGTTTGGCATGATATTTTCTAATTGCTAAGTAAGGATTTCATCATGTTGTTAAAATTTTTAGAAATATATTTCGTTTATTTGAAGTAAAGTAACACTGAAAACAAAGAAATATTTGGTTTTACCAAGGTATCTCTCAAAACAAAAACATAAAATGATGAAATATAAAGTTCTTTTTTTATTGGCAATAATAAGTCTAATGAGCTTTAATACACATGCACAACGTGGTGTTAGAATAGGTTATATTGATACAGAATACATTTTGCAAAATGTACCAGAATACCAAGAAGCTTCTACTCAACTCGATAAAAAAGTGTTAAAGTGGAAGACAGAAATCGAAAAACGTTTAAACTCAATTGGGCAAAAGAAAAAGGAACTCGATAATGAAAGTGTTCTTTTAACTAGAGAGTTATATGACGAACGTTTTGAAGACATCTCTTTTGAGGAATCTGAAGTTTTAGACTATCAACAAAAGCGTTTTGGACCGAACGGAGATTTAATGATTCAGAAACGTCAGTTGATAGAACCTATACAAGATCAAATTTTTGCAGCAGTACAAGAGATCGCTTCAACTAAAAAATATGATTTCGTATTCGATAAATCCGCAGATGTGGTGATGTTATATTCTGCTGAGCGTTATGATATTAGTGAGCAAGTTTTGCGAACTATAACCAGAACGTCTAGACGAACACAAGCAAAAAACAAAAAAGAGCGTAAAGAATTAGAAGACGAGGCTGTTGTCCCAGTGGTAAGCGAAGAAAAAGATGCACGTCAACAAGCATTAGAAGATAGAAAAGCAACAAGAGAAGCAGATTTAGCTGCAAAACGTGCAGAACGCGAAAAGGCAGCAGAAGATAGAAGAAAGCAACAACAAGAATTAAGAGAAGCTAAGAAGCGTGAATCTGATGAACGTCGCCAAAAAGCCATTGATGCAAGAAAGAAGATGAATTCTAAAACGAAAGATGATGTAAAAACCGTCTCTACGGATACTGTAGCAAAAGCAAAAACTACTGTGAAAACAGATAGTACAAAAGCTAAGAATACTGTTAAGAAAGATTCTACAAGCGCAAAAAAGCCTAAAACTGCAGCTCAAATTTTAGAAGAGCAACGTCTGAAAAAATTAAAAGATAGAGAAGCTCGTAAAAAAGCTTTAGATGCCAGAAAACAAAAAATCGTAGATCAAAGAAAAAAAGCTCGTGAAGAGAGAGAAAAACAACTAAAAAAGAACGATTCTATAGCGAAAGCTAAGAAAGAAGGAGAAAACAATTAATAATTTATAACACGTAATACAATTTAAAACAAATGAAACATTTAAAAACTTTACTATTCGCAACCGCACTTTTTATTGGAGCTACAAGTTTTACAGCTGCACAAAGTAAACTTGCACATATTAATACACAAGACCTAATTAAGGCCATGCCAGAATATAAGGTAGCACAAGGAGAGATTGAAAAGCTTGGTGAGACTTATCAAGCGACAATTCAAGGATCTCTTAAAGAGCTAGACACGAAGCTTAAGCAATATAATGCAGAAGCAGAAGCGCAAACTCAAGAAGAAAACCAGAAACGCATGCAAGAAGTTGAAGGTATGAAACAGAGTTTAAGTCAATACCAACAACAAGCACAAAAGGATTTACAAGAAAAAGAATTTAACTTATTAAAACCTATTACTGAAAAAGCAAAAACTGCAATCGAGAAAGTAGCTGCAGCACAAGGCATAGAATACGTATTTGAAGCTGGTGGTTTAATCGTAAAAAAAGGAAAAGATCTTCTAGCTGATGTAAAAGCAGAATTAAAGATTTAGATTTTATTAAAATATATTTTCAAAAAAGTCGCTTAGTGATAAGCGACTTTTTACTTTTGTAATAATGAGTAATCAATCTATTGGCATATTCGATTCTGGTGTTGGAGGTACGTCTATCTTTAAGGAAATCCATACGCTTTTACCAAATGAAAACTGCATTTATTTAGCAGATAGTAAGAATGCCCCTTATGGTAATAAATCTGAACAAGATATTCTTCAACTAAGTATTAAAAACACTAAACTGCTTATTAGTAAAGGTTGTAAACTCATAGTTATAGCTTGTAATACGGCAACCACAAATGCTATATCTCACTTAAGATCTCAATATAATATTCCCTTCATTGGAATTGAACCAGCAATTAAACCAGCAGCCTTAAATACACAAACTAAAGCCATAGGCATATTAGCGACTAAAGGAACTTTGAGTAGTCAACTATTTCATAAAACGACTGATTTATACACTAGCGGCATTAAAGTAATAGAGCAAGTCGGTGAAGGCATTGTGCCACTTATTGAAAGCGGAAAATTAGATTCTAAAGACATGAGGGCTCTTTTAGAAATCTATTTACAGCCCATGCTAGAGCAAAACATCGATTTCCTTGTTCTAGGTTGCTCACACTACCCGTATCTTATTCCAATACTAACCAAAATGCTTCCAGAACATGTTAAGATTATTGACTCTGGCTTAGCGGTTGCCAAACAAACACAAGCCATTTTATCGGCACAGAATATGCTCAATACTTCTACGGACAAACCCACTATTAACTTGTTTTCGAATGGAGATATTAACATTTTGAACTCTATTCTAAATTTACAGTTCGATGTTTCTTATTTAGATTTTTAGCCATAGTTACTGCAAAGGCAGAAATCTCTTATTATAAGTAATGTATTTCTTTATATCCTTTTGTAAGTTTTTAATCCAAATGAGAACTAAACCAAGATGAAGTTATTATATGTATATAACGCTAATTCAGGAAAACTAAACGCATTATTTAATACTGGCAATAAATTGTTCAGATTTAGTAAATATCAATGTAGTTTATGCACTCTAACTTATGATACTTTTACGGAAAAAGAAGTGTGGAAAGCCTTTAGGGAAGATGCTGATTTAGATATGGAATTTTATCATAAAGATGAATTTGAAACAAAATTTTCTAATGTAAAAATCAGATACCCTTCAATTTTAAAACTTGAAAAAAATCAGATCACAACTATCATAAACGATGAAATTTTAAATGAAATTTCGGGTGTTGAAGCCATGATAAAACTTTTGAAACTTCAACTTTAAGTGTTTATGTTAATTTGAAATTTAGATACTGAAATAAATTCATTATTTCAAAGATTGTGGTTTCTCTAAAATAAATGACCTAGCTATATAAATTATCTTCCTTAACTAGTTGCAGAATCTCATAATTACTCCTTAAACCAACCTGAATATTTTACATAGTTATTAGCAATACGATCTATCTCACCAGAAATTAATGCTGAGCTAATATCTTTAACTTTCTTTGCTGGTACGCCTGCGTAAATACTTCCAGATTCTACAATAGTATTTTGCGTAACAACAGCTCTTGCAGCAACGATACTATTGCTCTCAACAACACAATCGTCCATAACGATACTTCCCATACCTATAAGTACATTGTCTTTAATGGTACATCCATGCACAATGGCATTATGACCAATAGACACATTATTGCCAATTATAGTTGGTGATTTTTGATAGGTCGCATGGATAATAGCACCATCTTGCACATTTACCTTATCTCCCATTTTTATAAAATGGACATCACCTCTAATAACGGTATTAAACCAAATGCTACATTGATTCCCCATAGTCACCTCGCCTACTATTGTTGCATTTTCTGCCACGTAGCAATCTTTGGGTATTTGTGGGTGTTTTCCGTTTACTGGTTTTATTATTGGCATATAAATTCTTATGAAAAAAAAGAATCTCAGTAATGTTTAGTTGAGAGCCCTTTGTATTGTTACTATTTATTTCTCGTTCTTCTCGATTACTTAAGCTTAGAGTAAAAAAATAAAATTCTTAATGATTATGTATCAAATTTCTGTTTAACGCAAAAATTTTTACTTAAAATAAGATAATAAATCAGATTTTTTTGAAGCAGAGACCATAATCTCTTTTCCGTTACTTAACACAACGCTTCCCCCTTTACCTTTTACATACTTTACAATTTCATTTACATTAACTAAGTAGCTTTTATGTACTCTTGCAAAATTAGCCTCTTTCAAGCTTTCTTCAATATACTTTAATGTTTTACTAACGAGCTTTTTCTTATTGTTGTTTAAGTGAATTTCCGTGTAATTGTCATCTGCCTTGCAATACATGATGTTTGCTGTCTCTATAACCTCAAAACCATTTTGCTGTGGTATTGTAATTTTACCATTGACAGCATTTGTTTTTGGTACTAAGATTTGGTCTTTTAGTGCATCTTCTTTAGTTCTAATTTCAGCGACATAATCCACGGCTTTAATTAATTCATCAATGGAAATAGGCTTCATTAAATAATAAGAAGCATGTGCATTTAATGCATCAATGGCATAATGATTATAAGCGGTTACAAATATGGTTTCAAAATTAATATCGCCTACTTTATCTAATAAATCAAAGGCATTGCCATAAGGCATTTCTACGTCTAAAAACACCACGTCCAAATTATTATTTCTAATTAAGACCAAAGCATCTTCAACATTAGCAGCTTCGCCTAAAATTGAAATATTTGGGCAATACTTAATTAGATAATTTCTTAAAATTTCTCTACTTTTTTCCTCGTCTTCTACTAATATGGCGTTTAGTTTCATTCTTAGTCTTTTTTTAATGTCACTATCACTTTTGTTCCTGTATCTTCTAAATCTTGAAAATCCTCAATCATAACATCCACTTTATCTTTATACATTTCATTTAAAATGGCGACGCGTTTTTTAATGTTGTTCATGCCTTTAGAATTCTGCTTTTTTTGATGATCTGTCTTTAAGGCTTTAGAGCGTTCTCTACCTATACCGTTATCTGAAATAGTAATCGTCAATTCATCTTTAGATTTTGGTTGTATTACAATGTTTAAATGTCCTTTGTCTGCTTTATATCGTAATCCATGCCAAACCGCATTTTCTATATAAGGTTGTAATAACATTGGTGGAATCTGAAATTCTTCAACATCAATAGAATCATCTACATCTATAGAATAGTCGAATTTATCCTGAAACCTAAAATGCTCGAGCTTAGTATATAAATCTAATAATTCAATTTCATTTTTCAACGGAATAAAATCTTCTTCACTATTTTCTAAAACAGAACGCATTAATTGTGAGAAATCCGACAGATATTTATTTGCTGTACGCTCGTCGTTAGTTGCTATAAAACTATTTACAGAGTTAAGAGCATTAAAAATAAAGTGTGGATTCATTTGACTTCTTAAAGATTTTAAAGCCAATAAATTGTTTGCTAATTTTTGTTGCTTTATGTATTTAAACATAAAATAGCCTGTTATTAACAATAGTAGCAATCCGCCAATTAACGAATAGATAATGAGCTGTTGACTCTTGTTTCGCTCTTGCGTTAACTCGTACTTGCTTTGAGACAAAGCTCTATCACTTTCTAAAGAGGTAATCCTATTTTGTTGCTCTGCTATGTTTCTACTAAAACGAGCTACTTGAGATATCTCTTGCACTTTTTTAGCATATAACTCGTCAACAACATTTATGTGGTCTGCCAATACTTCGTAACTCTTTTCAGTGTACCCTGCATCCTTAAGGACTTCTGAAAGCTTACGCGTAGCATCCTTTTTTACATCCAAGTCTTCTTTTTCATTTGCTTCTTCAATACTCTTTTCTAAATTTGGAATCGCATTAACTAAATCATTATTTAGATAATAGGCTGTACCTATTTTATAGTACTGCTTTTGTGAGGTTATTGAACTCTCATTAGGAATTACAGAGTCTTTCTCCATTTCCTTAATGCCTTTTATAGCCTCTTTACGTAATACAATCTCACTTTCATAATCTTCATTATCACTATTAAATTCGGCTACCTTTATTTGCTCTTCAACCGCTCGTTTTTTATTTTCTTTTTTTGCTAAGTCTAAAGAATTGCCATAATAATCCTTGGCTTTGCTTTTTTCTCCTTTTTCGTTATAAGCTTCTGCAATTTTTGAATTTAAATTAGTAACCTTAGGTGATATAAAATATTTTTTTGCAACTTTTAATCCTTCTTCATAAGATGTTATAGCTCTTGGGATATTTTTAATCCCTAAGTTGGCATCTCCAATACCTTCATACAATGTTGCTTTTTCATAATTTGACAAATCCTTTTCATTAAGGTTATTATAGGTAGAAATACTTTTTAGAAATTCTCCATTACTTTGGTAAGCCTTTGCTAATTTGAGTTTAGCAGATGATGTTTCTGCATTTTGAATACTTATAGTAAAAGACGAAATAGCCAAATCATATTGTTTCCAAAACATATAAATATCACCCAACAACTCATGTGCTTCGGCACTTTGGTCAATAGTTACATCAACATTAAGGGCATCACCAATAAACTTTATACTTTTTCCTGCGTCCGTTTTGAGATAAACATCTGCAGAATCTATCATTTCATTAAAACGTTTTAAATCACTTTTTGTCTTAGAGACTCTGCTATTCTTATCGTCATCTATAACTTCTATTGTAATACGTTCGTTGGTTTGTATGGTATAATATATGGTTTCGAAATCTTTGTGACTGATAATAAGTTCATCACCAATTTTTGCCTTTATTGTAAATTTGCCATCGAAATTGGTTGTTGTGTACTTACCACCATTAACAAATATTTCAACGTTTCTATAAGGATTATATGACTCTTTCTCATAGACCGAACCTCTTATGTTAAATAGAGTTTTCCTTTTAGAATTATTTACAACGTTATCTTGTCCGTAAGACAAAAATCCAACTAAACAAAAAAGTAAACCTATAATATATGTTCTAACTGTTTTCACTTACACAAATAAAATAATTGGACTAAACTTACATACTTTATTTGGTTTGCTAAAATCGGCATTAGAGAATTATAGTCATTTTATTATAAAAAAAGTCTCTATCACTAAAATAGTCTTCCACTTCACTCATTGAAACAGACACCTTACTCATTCTGATTTTTTATTACTGTTTATTCCACAGAGCTTTACAGCATTAATCAAAAAACATAAATCAAAATGAAAAAAAGCAATTTAGCACTTCTGCTATTACTATTTAGCTGTTACTTCCTTTCGGCTCAACATAAAGGAAATTACAATCAAATTACACGAGATATTTCGCGGCAAAACATTTTAACTTCTGGTAATGCTCATATCTATAACCCAGTTGCACAGCAACAAATTTATAAAGTATTACAGGCTAGTAATATATTAACTATCGATGTAAAAGCACTTCAAAATGTCAGTGCCACGACTTATACAGCTGTATTTAATTTATCTCAAATTGGTCCTACAGCAGAAGCAACTAACTCTATAATGAAAAAACGTATAGATAGTATTAAAATGAGGTTAAACGCTAAAGGTATTACTCAAAAAGACATAGCCATTGATGTAATTTCTTTTGTACCTGTTTATGAAATCGAAGTCATTAAAAAACTATTTAGCAAAACCTATACTGAGGTACCAAAAGGTTTTGAATTACAACAAAATATCTATATTCAATTTAGCAAGACCAATCAGTTCGAATTCATTTTAGAGGCTTGTGCCAAAAGTGAAGTCTATAATCTTGTTAAGGTTGATTATTTTATTGAAAACATCCAAGCCGTTTACAAAAACCTACAAGACCAATTACTGAAACTTATTGAAAACAAAAAAGGGTACTATGAAGTTTTAGGTTTTGATTTAACCCAGTATAACATAGCTATTGCAGATGACAAATATTGTTATTTCCCAAAAGATTTTTACCAAAGCTATCAAGCTTTTAACAGTGTTTCTTTTGAGGCTTTAAATAAAGATAAAGGCGTTACGACTGCTAAAAAACAAACCTCATATTATTATCAACCATTAACTTACGAAAGCTACGATGTGGTAATAAATCCTTCCATCTTAGAACCAGTTGTTCAAATAGGAATGAATATAAAACTGGTCTTTACTCCAAAGACAAAAGAGGAAAAGGAAAAACCTATTACAAAAACAGAAATAGATCATAAATACTATGTGATATCGCCAAATGGCACCATAGATGTTAAAGAATTAAATACTAAAAATTAGAAACTATGAGAACATTATTCAAACCTTTAGTCCTTGCATTATGCCTTGGTTCATTTACTGCATGTAATGCAAATTCAAAAAACAGCACACGAGATTTAGTAATCTCAGAGACTATTATTGAAACAAAATCAAAATCTGAAAAACCAGAAATCAAAGTGGCATTATTATTAGACACTAGCAACAGTATGGATGGCTTAATAGACCAAGCTAAAGCACAACTTTGGCAGGTTGTGAATGAATTATCTTATGCAAAGTGTGAAGAAAAAAGTCCTAATCTAAAAATTGCTATTTATGAATATGGCAATGACAACCTTAATGCTGACGAAGGCTACTTAAGACAAGTAATTGCTTTTAGTGACGATTTAGATGAAATTTCAAAATCTCTGTTCTCACTAACTACAAATGGCGGAGAAGAATACTGCGGAAAAGTAATTACAACAGCTTTAAACCAATTAGATTGGGGAAAAGATAAAAGCGATTTAAAACTTATTTTCATTGCAGGAAATGAACCTTACACTCAAGGAACTGTAAGTTATAAAAAGGCTTCGAAATTAGCCCATCAAAATGATGTAACCGTAAACACTATTTTTTGTGGGGATTATAATCAAGGAATCTCGAGCAACTGGAAAGATGGTGCAGATTTAACACATGGTAATTATATGGCTATTAATCATAATCAAGCTACTGTACATATTGCATCTCCTTATGATGACAAAATTTTAGAGCTTAATCAAAAATTAAATAGAACTTATGTTGCCTATGGAAAAAACGGTAAAGCTAAAATGGAAATGCAGGCAGATCAAGATACAAATGCTATGAGTTATAATAAGGCAAATGCAGTAAGCCGAACTGTAAGTAAGAGTTCGCGTTTGTATAAAAATAGTTCTTGGGATTTAGTAGATGCTGAAAAAGAAGAAAGCTTTTCTTATGATGATTTAAAATCAGAACAACTACCGGAAGAATTAAAAGGAAAGTCTAAAGTCGAAATTAAAACTTATGTTGAAAAGAAACGTATTACACGTGAAAAACTTCAAAATGAAATCTCAGCTTTAAACTTAAAACGTCGTGACTATGTTGCAAAACAAAATAAAGGTGTACAGAATAGCCTTGAAAACGCAATGATTAAAGCTTTAAAAACACAAGCTCAAAAGAAAAATTATAAATGGGAATAAT
>TARA_R110002124_G_scaffold9586_1_pt1 | contig 31545 bp, 27 predicted proteins | sample TARA_R110002124 | Tara Oceans TARA_R110002124 (sample SAMEA4397445) | marine metagenome | biome: Polar Biome; feature: [SRF] surface water layer (ENVO:00010504); material: water (ENVO:00002006), including particulate matter (ENVO:01000060) such as... | depth 5 m
TCGTCGACACCGCGCCGCTCTCGCTCGACGAGATCGAGGCCGAATATGTCCAGGCCCATGAGGCCGGCGAGGATGTGGCCCGGCTGCATTCGGGGGACCTGTCGATGTGGAGCGCGGTTGCCGAACAGATGCGCCGTCTTGATCGCCTCGGCATCCCCTATACGCTGACGCCGGGCGTGCCGGCCTTTGCGGCGGCGGCGGCAAGCCTGGGGCGCGAGCTGACCATTCCGGAGGCCGCGCAGAGCCTGGTGCTGACCCGCATATCGGGCCGTGCCTCCGCCATGCCGGATGGTGAGACGCTGGCCGGTTTCGGCGCTACCGGCGCGACCCTGGCCATTCATCTGGCCATTCATGCGCTTGATCGGGTCGTGGCCGAGCTGACGCCGCATTATGGCGCGGACTGTCCCGTCGCCATCGTCTTTCACGCCTCCTGGCCCGACGAGAAGATCATCGCCGGGACGCTGGCCGATATCGCGGCGCGCTTTGCCGCCGATCCGGTGGAACGCACGGCAATCATCTTTGTCGGCCGCACGCTCAGCGCTGCTGGGTTCCGCGAAAGCGCGCTGTATGATCCGCAGTATCAGCGACGGTTTCGGGGGCGTGACGGGCTGGACTGACCGCTGCAACCAGCTGGCGCGGCGCCGCCCCCTTGGCGCCGCTGCCGTCGATGACGCCGGGATGCCCGAGCAGATAGCCCTGGGCCTCGCTGCAGCCCTCCAGGCGCAGCACGTCGAGCTGGGCCGGCGTTTCAACACCCTCGGCCAGCACCGGCACCGACAGGCTGCTGCCCAGCGCCAGAATGGCCCGCACGATGGCGCGTGACTGCTCGTTCACGTCCACCTCCGCCATGAAGGAGCGGTCGATCTTGATCTTGTCGAAGGGGAAGCTGCGCAGGGTGTCGAGCGAGGAATAGCCGGTACCGAAGTCATCGATGGCAATGGACACGCCCATGGCCTTGATCTGGCGCAGAATATGCAAGGCGCGCGGCTTGTCGGCGATGATCGAGGTTTCGGTCACCTCCAGCTCCAGCAGCGATGGGGAGAGCCCGGTCTCGAGCAGGATGGTGCGCACGGTCTCGATCAGTTCGAGCTGGCCGAGTTGCACGCCCGAGACATTGACGGCGATCTTGCGCGGTTCGGGCCAGCTTGCGGCATTCCTGCACGCCGTGCGCAGCACCCAGGTGCCGATGGCGCTGATCGCGCCGCATTCCTCGGCCACCGGGATGAATTCGCTGGGCGGCACCAGGCCATGGCCCGGGCGGTTCCAGCGCAGCAGTACCTCATAGCCGGTGATCTTGTCGGTCGCGACGGATTTCTGCACCTGGTAGACCAGGAACAGGGCATTGTTGCCGATCGCGTCCCACAGATCGGTGGCCATGGCGCGGCGCTGCCGGGCGTATTCGTCCATGTCGCGCTCGTAATAGCAGACGCGATGCTCGAACTCCGACTTGGCGCGATACATGGCGAGATCGGCATTGTTGAGCAGCCGTGAGCGGTCGCCGCCGTCATGGGGATAGATGGCCACCCCAATGCTGGCGGCGCTGTTGAGGGTCCCGGCGTCCGTCTCGATGCGCGAGAACACGGCTTTTTCGATGCGCGCCAGAAATTCGCGCAGGCTGTCCATGGTGCTGAATATCTTGAGCGCGGCGAATTCGTCGCCGCCCAGCCGGGCTACGGTCTCGTCTTCCTTCAGCCCGGAACCCAGCCGCCTTGCCAGCGCCTTGAGCACCTGGTCGCCGACAATGTGCCCGTGGCTGTCATTGATATCCTTGAAGCGATCGAGATCGATGGCGATGACGGCAAAGCTTTCCTGGCTCTGGCTGGCTCGGGCCAGCGCCTGGTCGAGGCGCTCGTTGAAGGCGGCACGATTGAGCAGATTGGTCAGCGAGTCGTGATAGGCCAGATGGGCAATGGCCGCCTGCGACCGCTGCTCTTCGGTCACGTCGTCAAGCGTGGTCACCCAGCCGCCACCGGCAATGGGGCTGTGCACGAAGCGGACGATACGGCCGTCATCCATGGTGCGCAGATAGTCGGTGATCTCGCCGCGTTCGATGCCGGCAATCAGCCCTTCCACCCGCTGTTCTGCCTCGCGGCGCGCGGCGGGCGGAATGCCGCGCAACCCACCCTGGATGGCCAGCGACAGATCACGGAAGTGACGGCCCAGCAGGCTCGCGCCGCTGTTGCCAAGGGAGCCGATCAGCTGGGCTGCGCGCTGATTGTGGAACTGCAGATACCCCCCCTGGTCGAACAGGCTCAGCCCCTGGGCCATGTGCGTGGTGGCCAGCTCGAGCAACGTGGTGACCTCGCTCAGGCGCTCGGCATCGGCCTGTCGGCGCCGCTCTTCGGCCAGGGTGCGGCGACGATCGGCCTCGTCCAGCATCACGCTGCCCAGGGCGGCGCCCAGCACCAGCAGGGAGATCAGTGCCACACCGGCAGAAAGCCAGGCGCTGTCGAAGTCGCCCTGCCCGGCAAGCGCCACGCAGCGGGACATGTCGGCGGCGGCCATGGCGGTGAAATGCATGCCGCAAATGGCCAGGGTCAGCAGCACGGCGCCGGTCAGCATGCGCCCCTTCATCGCCGCCACGAAGGACAGCCCGCCCAGCACAAGGCCTGCGATCACCGAGGTGGCGATCAGGCCGGTATTCCAGCCAATCTCGCCGCCCAGCACCAGGGCGGCCATGCCGGTATAGTGCATGCAGGAGATGGCGATGCCGACAACGGCGCCCCCCAGGAAATGATCGGTCACATTGAGGCTGCGCGTGGCAATGGCAATGCCCAGGCCGCAGATGGTGATGGCGATCAGCAAGGACGCCGCAGTCAGCAGCAGGTCATAACTGAGGGCGAAACCGGGGCGGAGCGCCAGCATGCCGATGAAATGGGTGGCCCAGATCCCCAGGCCCACGGCCAATGCGGCAACGCCGACCCATAGCAGGTTGGTGCGGCCCGTTGCGTGACGGGCATGGCGAAGCAGGCCCATGCAGGCATTGGCGGCGACGAGGCAGACAAGAGCAGCCAGGCCCACAAAACGCGGATCGTGGGCAGTCAGGAAAAAGTCGGCAAATGAAGTCACGGACGGGGCCTAAAATAGTGCAGCGCCAACCTAGTCCGACCCGCTTAACTCGCTGTTACGGAACACGGTTTCCCGGCCCTGAACACGGTCGTTAAAACTTTATCCATCGGCGCCTTCAGTGCGCCGTTCCCCCGATCAGCCGCGACCGTATCGCATTGGAAATATTGTCGAAAATGAACACCACGAGCAGGATCAGGATCACCATATAGGCGACGTTTTCCCAGTCCTGATTGGTGCGCATGGCCTCGATCAGTTTGAGGCCGATACCACCGGCGCCCACCGCCCCGATAATGGTCGCCGAGCGGGTGTTGCTTTCCCAGAAATACAGCACCTGGCTGATGAACACCGGGGCCACCTGCGGCACCACGCCATAACGCTGCACCGCCAGGGACGATGCCCCCACCGAGCGGACGCCTTCGCGCTGCCGGTCGTCGATATTTTCCAGCGATTCGGTGCTGGTCTTGCCCAGCGTGCCGGTGTCGGTGAAAAAGATAGCGGCGATACCCGGGATCGGGCCCGGACCGAAGCCGCGCACGAAGAACAGCGCCCAGATCAGCATGTCTACCGAGCGCAGGAAATCGAAAGCGCGTTTCATCAGCCAGTTTCCGGCCGGATTGGGAGTGATGTTGCGCGCGGCGATGAAGGAGAGCGGAAAGGCCACAAGGGCGGCGAACAGCGTGCCGACAAAGGCCATGACGATGGTCTGCAGCAGCTTGTCGTAGACATCGAGGTGCTGCCATTCGGCATTGTAGAGGAACTCGATCCCCATCAGTTGCCAGTTGGGCATGGCCGGGTCGATGCGCTGGGGGTCCATTACCGCCTGCCAGAGCTGGCCGGCATCCATGCCGAAGAAGTGGGAGCCGGGATCGAAGAAGAAATTGGCCCAGCCCAGGAAGCGGTGGCGCACATAGACCTGGGTGTTGCGGATTTCGGCCTGGCCGACAAAGCCGTAATCCACGGTCACTCGGCCGCCCTTGAGCGTCATGTTGTCGGGCGCGTTGGCCGGCAGCAGCGCACCGTCGGCGGTCACCGGGATGTCATAGCGCTCGCCCTTGACCACTGCCACGACGGCGGTCGGGCTGATCTCGACGCTGTTGTCGATGTCGCCGAAGGTGGTCACGAAGCTGTCGGCGCCGGTCTTGACGATCCAGTCGGGATCGGGATTGGGGCCCAGCAGCGAGCGGATCCATTCGAGCTCGACCTTGCCATCCTTGAAGCGGAAGCGCGGCGTGGCCTCCCAGGAATACCAGTCGGCGACATAGGTGCCGGCGCGGTCCCACTGGGCGTTGCTGACCACAGCGGGGATGTTGAAGAAGAAAAAGCAGAACACCAGATAGGCCAGCGTCGCCAGCACGGCCAGCGGCGCGGTCAGCCGCCTGCCGAGGGGCCGGTGCAGCACATCGGCGTGGCGCTGCCTGAGGGCGGCAGCGGCGCGGGCGGACAGTTCGATAGGAGGAGCCATGGGGTTTGCCTCAACCGCCGATAGTGAAGGCCGACTGGCCGACGAGCCGCTTGCGCAGATAGCCCGAGATCCAGTCGATGCCGATGATGGTTGCGAACAGCAGGATGATGATGGCGTAGGTCTTGGCAGCGTGATCGCGCCCGATCGAGAGACGGAACACCTCGCCGATACCGCCACCGCCCACCGCGCCGATGATGGTGGAGGCGCGCACATTGATCTCCATGCGCAGCAGCGCATAGGAAACGAAATTGGGCAGCACCTGCGGCACGAAGCCAAAGCGCACCCGCTCCAGCCAGTTGCCGCCCACCGCGCGCAGGCCTTCGTCGGCCCGGGTGTCGGCATTCTCGATCACTTCGTAGAACAGCTTGCCGAGCGAGCCGATGGTGTGGATGCTCACCGCCACGATGGCGCCGATCGGGCCGATCGAGAGGATCGCCACCAGCATGCCGGCGATGACGATTTCGGGGAAGGCGCGCAGCACTTCGAGAAAACGCCGGACCACGAAGCGCACGCTGCGCGAGCCGGTGACGTTGCTGGCGGCAAAAAAGCTCAGGCCAAAGGCGAAGGTCACCCCGATCAGCGTCGAGATCAGCGCGATATTGATGGTGACCAGCATCTGGTAGAAATATTCGGGCAGGTAGAGCCCGCCGATCAGATAGACCCGGCCCTCTTCATAGTCATATTTGAACGAGCCATCGGCGAAGGGCGAGGGCAGATCGAACAGCGCGCGCACGATCTCCATCGGTTCGTCGGGCTGGAAGTGGATGAAGAAGTCGAAGAAATAGGGCAGCCGGTCGAAGAACTGGCCGGCATTGGACTTGTCGGCATACCACAGGGCGCCGGCCAGAAACGCCAGCACCGCGCCCACGGCCAGTGCCGTATAGGTGCGACGGGTCCGCAGCAGGGCGCGATAATGCTGGTGCACCAGGCCGAGCTGGCTGGAAATGGGGGCCTGCTGCCCGGCCGATAAAGTGCTCATGAAATGCCCTCAGGAGAGTGCCGGCGGCGCGGAACCACGCCGCCGGCCGGGATCGGAAGGGGCGATCAGCCGCCGATGGTCGCCTTGCGGGCATCGATGATGGGCTGGTAGAATTCGGGGGTCACCGGGGCATAGCCCTTGAACTCGCCGCGTTCGATGCCGGCGAAGCAATCAGGATGCTCGGTCGGCAGGCTGTTGTAGAAGGCCACGATCTTGTCCTGCATGGCCTTGGGCAGCTTGGAGCTCATGACATTGGGGCCGTTCGGGATCAGGGGCGACAGCCAGAGCTGGGTCACGTCTTCCATGTCCAGCATGCCCTTGTCGACCATCGAGCGGGTGTTGCCCGAGGTATAGCCCTCGGAGAACTCACCCACGCCCGAGGTCCAGGTCACGGCCACGTCGACCTTGTGGTCGAGCAGGGCCAGCACGTTGTTCTCGTGGCCGCCATTGAAGGAAGTGGCCGAGAAATATTCGTCGTTCGGCATGCCGGTTTCGGCCGGCAGGGTCACCAGCGGGATCAGGTAGCCCGAGGTCGAATCCGGATCGGCATAGCCCAGGGTCTTGCCCTTGGCGGCTTCGAGGCTGTCGATGCCGGAATCCTTGCGGGCCAGCAGAATCGAGTGATAGCCCATCGCGCCATCGGTCTGCACCGTGGTGTTGAAGGGGATGACGGCTTCGGGGTCGGCCAGATAGACCTTGGCATAGCCCGAAGCGCCCAGGCCCGCCACGTCCAGCGTGCCGCCCAGCAGGCCCTGGATCACGCCGTCATAATCGGCAGCGGGGAACAGCTTGACTTCCTTGACGCCCAGCGCGGCCGGCATCAGGTCGATCAGGCACTGGTTGTTGGCGAGACGGTCGGTCTCGTTTTCGCCGCCGAGCAGGCCGATGCGGATCACATCCATTTCCTGGGCGATGGTGGGGGCGGTGACGCCGGCCAGCGCGATGCCGGCGAGCAGGACGGTACGGATTGCGGTCATGGAAGTCTCCTTTGGTGACGCAATAGTGTCGGCAGACTGCCCGGTTGACGCAGGGTCAGTCGCGGAACGCTTGAATTCAGGGCACCTGGGCCAGGTCGCCGAGCATGCTTCTGGCCCGGGCCGAAGGCTCAAGGCTGGTGGAGGTCATGGCCTCCGAGAAGGCCTCGGCCAGGCCGTCGGCGCCATAGAGCTGGCGGGCGACCTCGGTGGTCAGCTGGTCGGGCGTGCCGTCGAACACCACCCTGCCCGCCGCCATGCCGATGATGCGCCCGCAATAGGCGCGGGCGGTGTCGAGCGTGTGCAGATTGGTGATGACGGTCAGGCCGTTTTCGCGGTTGATGTCGGCCAGGCTGTCCATGACGATCTTGGCGTTGCGCGGGTCGAGGCTGGCAATCGGCTCGTCGGCCAGGATCATGCGCGGGCCCTGCATCAGGGCGCGGGCGATGGCGACGCGCTGCTGCTGGCCCCCCGAGAGCGTCTGCGCCCACTGCGTTGCCGTCTGGGCGATGTCGAGCCGTTCGAGCGCCTGCAGCGCCAGCAACTGCTCCTCCTCGGTAAAGATCTGCAGCAGCGATAGCAGGGTCGAACGGTGGTTGAGCCGGCCGAGCATCACATTGGTGATGACGTCGAGGCGCGGCACCAGGTTGAACTGCTGGAAGATCATGGCGCAATCGCGCTGCCAGTTGCGCAGGTCCCTGCCGCGCAGCGACGATACCTGGACGCCATCAAAGCTGATCGAGCCTTCCGATACATTGGTCAGCCGGTTGATCATGCGCAGCAGGGTGGATTTGCCGGCGCCGGAGCGGCCGATAATGCCGACCATCTGGCCCTGCGGGATCTCGAGAGTCACGTCGCTGACGGCGAGCTTGTCACCGAAGCGTCGCGAGACATTGGAAATCTTGAGCATCAGCGCCCTCGCCGTTCAACTGCGGCAGACCTAGGGCGAGGACGTGAAGCTGGGATAACACTTGAGTGACGGTTGCATGACCATCCACAACCACCCCGTGGCAGGGCGTCACACAGACAGGGCGCGATGTTTCTGTCCCCTCGCCCCCAGGGGAGAGGGGAGACCAAGCATCGGCTCACCGGACAGATTTCAACACACCTGTCCGTCCGCCTGCGCCCCCTCGCCCCCTCAGGGGAGAGGGTAGCGACGCCGGGCACGTCAGCGCCCTGGCAGAGCCGGGGTGAGGGGTGAAGGCCGCGGGGCAGACCACAGGACCGAACCCCTCACCGGCCGGAACGGGCAAGACCCTGGGGCCAGGCCAATGCGCCTCCCCCTTGTGGGGAGGGAATGAGGGTGGGGTAAGTCTGCGCCCCGAATGTGCCTTCACCCGCAAGCGCAACGAAAAAGGGCACTACCCCTCGTACTTCTCCAGAAACGCCTCGATCTCCAGCGCCCGGAAGTCCGGCAGCGCCTGGTGCAGCCTGTCGTGGCTCCAGTCCCACCAGGCCATGGCATCCAGCCGACTGGCGACGTCATCGGAAAACCGCTGCCGGATCGTCCGGGCCGGCACACCCACGGCGATCGCGAAATCGGCGACATCCCGGGTCACCACCGCATTGGAGCCGATGATGGCGCCATTGCCGATGCTCACTCCCGGCATGATCACCGCGCCGTGGCCGATCCAGGTGTCGTGGCCGATGCTGATCCCCTGCCCGGCGCGCCACTCGAAGAAGGACGGGTCGTCTTCCTCGCCCTCGAAATATTGCGCCGAGCGATAGGTGAAATGGTGCAGCGAAGCGCGTTCCATGGGGTGCATTGAGGCATAGATGCGCACATGGGCGGCGATATTGGCGAATTTGCCGATGCTCGAATAGGCGATCTGGGTGTTGCTGACACAGTAGGAATAGTCGCCCATGGACGAATGGGAAACGCTGCTGCCGGCACCCACTTCGGTGTAGCGACCCAGCACGGAGTCGTGCACCTTGGCGGTCGGGTGGATAAAGGGTTCCAGGCCAAGCTTTTTCATGCGGCGATCCTCGGGGCGAATGCGGTGACATCGAGGATGCGGTCGGCCACCTGTTCACGCACCTCCTCGTCGTGGAAAATGCCCAGTAGCGCCACGCCGGCCGCCTTCTTCTCGCCGATCATGGCGACGACGACGGCGCGGTTGGTGGCATCGAGCGAGGCGGTCGGCTCGTCCAGCAGCAGCACCGGATGGTCGGTGATGAAGCCGCGGGCAATGTTGACCCGCTGCTGTTCGCCACCCGAAAACGTGGCCGGCGGCAGGCTCCACAGTCGTTCGGGCAGGTTGAGCCGGGCCAGCAGATCCCTGGCGCGCTGTTGCGCCTCGCCCTTGTCGACGCCGCGGATCACCAGCGGCTCGGCCACCACGTCGAGCGCCGAAACGCGCGGCACGGTGCGCAGGAACTGGCTGACATAGCCGATGGAATCGCGCCGCAGCGTCAGCACGGTGCGCGGATCAGCCGTCGCCAGATCGACCGCCGATCCGTGATGCTGGATCACGATCGAGCCGGCATCGACGCCGTAATTGCCATAGACCATCTTGAGAATGGAACTCTTACCGGCCCCCGAGGGGCCCCCGAGCACGACGCATTCGCCCGGCTGCACGTCGAAGCGCACATTGTCGACCACCGGCAGCATCACACCGTCGCGGAGATGCATGGTGAAGGTCTTTGAGAGATTTTTGACGGACAGGGCGGTCATTGCATGGCTCCGCATATGAGAAAGAGACCCCTCATCCGCCCCTGCGGGGCACCTTCTCCCTCAAGGGGAGAAGGAGGGCTCAGTGGATCGGCAAACGCGGTGCTTCTCCTCTCCCCTTGAGGGAGAGGGTGGATCGGCCGCAGGCCGAGACGGGTGAGGGGTCGCTTCTCTTCCTCTAGCTACCGTGTGAACGACTGGGCGTTGCCCGCGTCGACATTGATGATGTTGCCCGTCGACTTGGCCGAGGCGTCCGAGGCGAAGAAGTAGATGGCTTCGGCAATGTCCTCGGGGAACACCGAGCGCTTGAGCAGCGAGCGCTCGCGATACATTTCCTCCAGGCCATCCTTGTCGGTCTTGTAGGTCGAGGCGCGCTGTTCGAGCCATTCGCCCGCCCAGATCTTGCTGCCGCGCAGCACGGCATCGGGATTGACCACATTGACGCGGATCTGCTCGCCGGCGCCTTCGAGCGCCAGGCAGCGCGCCAGGTGGATCTCGGCGGCCTTGGCGGTGCAATAGGCCGAGGCGTTGGGCGAGGCGGCAAGGCCATTCTTGGACGCCACGAAGACGACATTGCCGCCGATCTTCTGCTTGCGGAACAGCCGGAAGGCTTCGCGGCTGACCAGAAAGTAGCCGGTGGAAAGAATGTCCATGTTCTTGTTCCACAGCTCGAGCGTCGTCTCTTCGATCGGCGCCGAAGAGGCGAGGCCCGCATTGGAGACCAGGATATCGAGGCCGCCGAATTCGACAACGGCGTGGGCAAAGCCGGCGATGACCGCCTCTTCCCGGGTGACGTTGACGATGACGGGCCGGACAAAATCCTTGCCGAAGGCGCCCGAGAGTTCCTCGGTGGCGGCGGCCAGCGCAGTCTCGTCGATATCGGCGAGCACCACGCAGGCGCCTTCGCGCAGCAGCCGGACGGCGGTTGCCCTGCCAATGCCGCCGGCGCCGCCGGTGACCAGTGCGATCTGCCCGGCCAGCGATTTGGGCTTGGGCATGCGCGCCAGCTTGGCTTCTTCGAGCAGCCAGTATTCGATGTCGAAGGCCTCCTGCTCGGGCAGGCCCTGATACTCGCTGACGGTGGATGAGCCGCGCATCACATTGATGGCGTTTACGTAGAACTCACCGGAAATGCGGGCAGTGGCCTTGTCCTTGGCGAAGGTGAACATGCCCACGCCCGGCATCAGATAGACCACGGCATTGGGATCGCGCACGGCAGGGGAATTGTCGTGCTTGCAGCGGTCGTAATAGGCCTGGTAGTCGACGCGATAGGCGGCGATATCGGCCGGGATCTTGTCGACCACCGCATCGACATCGGGATTGGCCGGATCGAATTCGATCACCAGCGGGCGGATCTTGGTGCGCAGGAAGTGGTCGGGGCAGGAGGTGCCCAGCGCTGCCAGGGGGCGCAGATCGTTGGAATTGACGAATTCGAGCACGGCGTCGCTGTCATCGAAATGGCCCAGCTTGTGGCTGTCTTCCGAAATCAGGCCACGGATCTTGGGCATCAGCTTGGCGGCAATGGCGCGACGCTCGTCGGCCGGCAGGGACTGGACCGCAGCGCCACCGAAAATGGTCTTGCCCGCAGTCTGGCCTTCAAACCATTCGATGGCCTGGTTGATGATCGAAATGGTCGTCTCGTAGCATTCCTTGGGCGTGTCGCCCCAGGTGAACAGCCCATGGCTTTCGAGGATCAGGCCCTTGGAATTGGGGTTCTCTTCGCAATATTTGCCCAGCCACAGGCCCAGCTCGAAACCCGGCTTCTTCCAGGGCAGCCAGCCAATGGTGTCGCCGAAGATCTGCTGGGTGAGTTCCCTGGAGTTCTTGGAGGCAGCAATCGCGATGATCGCGTCCGGGTGCATGTGGTCCACATAGGCGTGGTTCACATAGGCATGCAGCGGGGTATCGATCGAGGCCGCGCGGGGGTTGAGGTTGAAGGTGGCGTGCGGCAGGTAGCCCACCATCTCGTCCTCGAACTCGACGCCGCGATAAAGACCCTTGAGCGCCCGCAGCTTGTCCATGTAGAGCGTGGAAAAGCCGTCGAGCTTGATCGAGGCGCTGTCGCCGCCCGAGCCCTTGACCCACAGCACTTCCACGGTTTCGCCGGTCAGCGGATCCTTCTGCATGATCTTGGACGAGGTGTTGCCACCGCCATAATTGGTCACGCGCTTGTCGCTGCCCAGCAGGTTTGAGCGATAGACGAGGCGTTCCGGCTCGCTCATGGCGGCTGCTTTGGCATCGTCCCAGAGGTTGGCGAGGCGCTTGGGCGCGGAAGTGGACATAAGACTCCTCCCAGAGGGTAAGCTGTTATCAAGGGTTGGCCGGAGATGGCCATGATCGAGCAGGCCTGTCAATCAGAAACGATCATAAACAAGCACCCATGCGCAATATGGTTCGAAGTTGACGGTTTGATGATTGACAGTGATCGAAATCGATGGGAAGGAATGCGTCAGGGGGATAGCTGCCTTGCACGAAACAGAACGCCACAGAGTGATCATTGCAGCGGTCCAGACCCGTCCCATGGTGACGGTCGCCGATATCTGCGAGGTCACCGGATCGTCTGAGGCCACCATAAGGCGCGATATCGCGGCGCTCGACATGCGCGGCGAAGTCCGGCGGGTGCGGGGCGGCGCGGAAGCGGTCAATCCTCCCGAGCAGACCGCGCTGATGGGGCGACCCTTCTCGGTCAACCAGACCATCAATATCGAGCAGAAGCGCGCGATTGCGCGGGCGGCGGCCGAACTGTGCAATGATGGCGAACCCATCATCATCAATGGCGGCACCACGACCTATCAGATGGTGCACCATCTTACCTCGCGCCGGCTGTCGGTGTTCACCAACAGTTTCGGCATTGCCGAATACCTCATTCACAATTCGCGCAATTCCGTCGTCATCCCCGGCGGCACCATTTATCGCGAGCAGAACGTCATCCTGTCACCGTTCGGGGGCGTGGTGGCATCGCATTTTTACGCCAAGCGCATGTTCATCGGCTGCCAGGGCATTGGCGAGCACGGATTGATGGAGGCCGATCCCATGGTCGTCCAGTCCGAACTCGGCCTGATCGGGCAGGCGGACGAACTGATCGTACTGGCCGACTCATCCAAGTTTTCGGGCAGATCGAGCCTCATTCTGTGTGGGCTCGACCGAATAGCCGCCGTCGTCACCGACGCCGGCATCCGCGACGAAGACCGCCAGATGCTGGAAACGGCAGGCGTGCGGCTGATCGTGGCGGAAACGACTGCTCAGGCCGACCGACAAGCAATTGTCGCCTGAGACTTAAGGACAAAGACCACATCCCAGGGAGGGAATACGATGAAGCTCTTGAAAATTCTGGCTGCCACCACAGCCATCGCCGCTCTGCTGGCCAGCCCGGCCTTCGCCCAGACCCGCATCGCGCTGGTCGTCAAGTCGCTGGGCAACGGCTTCTTTGACGCCGCCAACAAGGGGGCCCAGGAGGCGGCCGCCGAACTGGGTGACGTTGAAGTCATCTATACCGGCCCGACTGCTGCCACGGCAGAAGCCCAGATCGAAGTGATCAACGCGCTGATCGCCCAGCAGGTCGACGCCATCGCCATCTCGGCCAACGATCCGGACGCGCTGGTGCCGGCCCTGCAGAAAGCCATGGACCGCGGCATCAAGGTGATCAGCTGGGATTCCGGCGTTGCCCCCGAGGGCCGTCAGCTGCACCTCAACCCTTCGGAAACCAATCTGATCGGCGAGACCATCATCAAGCTGGCTGCCGATTACCTGCCTGATGGCGGCGATGTGGCAATCCTGTCGGCTGCCTCCACGGCGACCAACCAGAACGCCTGGATCGAAGCCGCCAAGGCCGCGCTGCCGACCGAATTCCCCAATATCAACCTGGTGGCCGTGGTCTATGGCGACGATGACTCGGTCAAGTCGACCGACGAAGCCAAGGGCCTGATCGCGTCCTATCCCGATCTCAAGGCCATCATTGCGCCGACCACCGTCGGCGTCGTGGCGGCAGCCCAGGTCGTGACCGACCAGAACCTGATCGGCAAGATCAACGTCACCGGCCTGGCACTGCCAAGCGAGTTCAAGCAGTTCATCGACAATGGTGCCAGCCAGGCTGTGGCCCTGTGGAACCCGATCGATCTGGGCTACTCGGCGGTGATGCTGGCCAATGACCTGGTCGAAGGCGCGGAAGCCGGCCCCGGCGCGACCCTCTCGATGGGCCGCATGGGCGAATTGACGCTGGACGACACTTCGTCGGGCGCCATGGCCGCGCCGTTCACCTTCGACAAGTCCAACATCGACGAGTTTTCGAAGATCTACTGATCTGACCTCACCGCTCCCCTGAGGGGAGAGGTCGACCCGAAGGGTCGGGTGACGGGTTCAGTGGGGCAGGGCAATCGATGCCGCGCCAGCCTCTGAACCTCTCACCCTGGCCCTCTCCCCTCAGGGGAGAGGGGACAGATCAACAGCTGGGCTTGGTCTGTGGGCTGCTGGTCCAGATCTCGCCCACTCACCGCACGGCAATTCCCCCTTGATGGGAGAGGTCGGGCCGGTCTGAAATCAGGGCCTAACACACCCCCACCCTTGATCCCTCCCCACAAGGGGGAGGGAGACGCTGACTGAGAGATCTAGCGAGTATCCATGACCGACCCCATTCTCACCCTCACCGGCATTTCCAAGAGCTTTCCCGGCGTAAAGGCCCTCGACGGGGTGTCGCTGGAACTCTATGCCGGGCAGGTGACCGCGCTGATCGGCGAGAACGGGGCTGGCAAGTCGACGCTGGTGAAGACCCTGACCGGCATCTACCAGCCCGATGAAGGGGAAATCCGGGTCGGCGGCGACATCGTCACCCTGCCGACCGCCCATTCGGCCTCAGCGGTCGGTATCACGGCGATCCATCAGGAGACCGTGCTGTTCGACGAAATGACGGTGGCCGAAAACATCTATCTTGGTCACGCCCCGACCAATAGGTTTGGCCTGATCGACTGGCGCAAGATGCGCGCCGAAGCCAGGGCGACGCTCGATGCCATGGCCGCCGGCATCGATCCCGACATCAAGCTCAAGGAGCTGGGCATCGCCAAAAAGCACCTGGTGGCCGTGGCACGGGCGCTCTCCATCGATGCCAGCGTGGTCATCATGGACGAGCCGACCGCCGCGCTCAGCCAGAAGGAAATCGAGGAGCTCTATGTGCTCATCGAACTGCTCAAGGAAGACGGCAAGGCGATCCTCTTCATCTCGCACAAATTCGACGAAATCTACCGCATTGCCGACCGCTATACCGTGTTCCGCGATGGCGAACAGGTCGGCAAGGGGCTGATCAAGGAGACCGGCCAGAGTGCGATCGTGCAGATGATGGTTGGCCGGCCGGTGGAGGGGATTTTCCCGGCCCGCCAGGCGGAGATCGGCGCCGTCGTGCTCGAGGCCAAGGGGCTCAGCCATCCCACCGAATTCGATGACATTTCCTTTGCCGTGCGCAAGGGCGAAATCCTGGGCTTTTATGGCCTGGTCGGGGCCGGGCGCAGCGAAGTCATGCAGGCCGTGTTCGGCCTGACCCAGCCCAGTGCGGGCACCATTGTGCTCGATGGCCAGACCATCGCGCCCAAATCGCCCGCCGACGCGGTCGAGGCCGGCATCGTCTATGTGCCCGAAGAGCGCGGCAAGCAGGGTGTCATTACCGGCGAACCCATTTTCAAGAATGTCTCGCTGCCCTCTTTGGGCAAGACCTCCAAATCCGGCTTCCTGCGCCTGGCCGAAGAGTTCGCCTTGGCCCGCACCTATACCGAACGGCTCGACCTGCGCGCGTCTTCGCTCAGCCAGAATGTCTCGACCCTGTCGGGCGGCAACCAGCAGAAGGTGGTGATCGCCAAATGGCTGGCCACTTTGCCCAAGGTGATCATTCTCGATGAACCCACCAAGGGCATCGATATCGGCTCCAAGGCGGCGGTGCACGAATTCATGGCCGAGCTGGTGGCCCAGGGGCTCAGCGTCATCATGGTGTCCTCCGAACTGCCCGAAGTGCTGGGCATGAGCGACCGCATCGTCGTGATGCGCGAGGGCCGCATGGTCGAGACCATCGACAACAAGGGGCTCAAGCCCGAAACGCTGGTGCGCCTGGCGGCCGGTATCATCGAGGAGCAGGCCGCATGAACCGCTTGCTGAAAAACCGCGAAATCTGGCTGGCGCTGGCGATCCTGCTGGTCATCGTGCTGGTGACGACGCGTTTTGCGCGCTTCGCCCAGCCAGCCAATCTGCTGACCATCTTCAACGACACCTCGATCCTGATGATGCTGGCGCTGGGGCAGATGGCGGTGATCCTGACCCGCTCGATCGATCTGTCCATGGCCGCCAATCTGGCCCTGACCGGCATGGTCGTGGCCATGCTCAATGCGGCCTTTCCCGGCGTGCCGATCCCGCTGCTGATCGGCCTGAGCGTGGTGGTCGGCGCGGGACTGGGTGCGTTCAATGGCGTGCTGGTCTGGAAGCTCAGCATTCCGCCTATCGTGGTGACCCTGGGCACGCTGACGATTTTCCGCGGCCTGGTCTTCGTCATTTCGGGCGGCGCCTGGGTCAATGCGGCGCAGATGAGCCCCGATTTCATCGCCCTGCAACGCGCTGTCTTCCTCGGCCTGCCTGTCCTGAGCTGGCTTGCCATCGCGGTTGCGGCGCTGTTCTATGTGCTGATGACGCGCACGCCGCTCGGTCGCTCGCTTTACGCCATCGGCGTCAATCCCACCGCCTCGGTCTATACCGGCATCGATGTGGGCAAGACCAAGTTTCTGGCCTTCACCATTGCCGGCGCCGTTGCCGGCTTCTGCGGCTATCTGTGGATCTCGCGCTATGTGATCGCTTCGACCGAAGTGGCCAGTGGCTACGAGCTGACCATTATTGCCGCCTGCGTCATCGGCGGCGTCTCCATCGCCGGCGGCATCGGCAGCGTGCCTGGCGTGCTGCTGGGCGCGCTGTTCCTGGGCGTCATCAACAATGCCCTGCCGGTGATCAACATTTCCCCGTTCTGGCAGATGGCCATTTCGGGCGCCGCCATCCTCCTGGCCGTGGTGCTCAACGCCCGCGGCGAAGCCAGCAAGGGGCGGGTGATTTTGAAGAAGGCGGAGGCGGTTTGATGGGCACGATGGTTCAGTCGTCCCCTCTCCCCTCAGGCGAGAGGGTCTGGGTGAGGGGTGAAGGCCTCTCGGCTCGAGCCGAAACATCGCACCCCTCACCGGGCGCCGAGGCGCCGACCTCTCCCCTGAGGGGCGAGGTGAACCAGTGGCTCCGCGGAGAAACCACGCCATGACCGACACATCCCTGCACCGCCAGCTCCCCGATCGCCTCGACAATCCCCTTAGGTCGGCCTTGCTGAGCTGGGAGAGCCTGCTGGTCCTGGTGGCGGTGGCGATCTTTGTCGCCAATTCCTTTGCCTCGCCCTATTTCCTCAATGCCTGGAGCCTATCCGACCTCACCTTCAACTTCACCGAGAAGGCCCTGATCGCCCTGGCCATGGCCTTGCTGATCATCTCGGGCGAGATTGATCTGTCGGTGGCCGCGATCATTTCGCTGGCTTCCACGCTGATGGGGCTGGCGCTGCAATATGGCGCCGACACCCCGGTCCTGGTGGCCATCGGCGTCGGGGCGGGCCTGTTGTGCGGCGCGTTCAACGGCGTGCTGGTCACCAAGCTCAGATTGCCCTCGATCGTGGTGACCATCGGCACCATGAGCCTGTTCCGGGGCATCAGCTTCATCATCCTGGGTGACCAGAGCTTCAAGGGATATCCCAAGAGCTTTGCCTGGTTCGGCCAGGGCTATGTCTGGAACGTCATCTCGTTCGAGCTGGTGCTGTTTGTGGTTTGCGCCCTCATCTATTGGGTGCTGTTGCACCGCACCAATTTCGGCCGGCGGGTGTTTGCCATCGGCAATAACGAGGTGGCGGCGCAATTCTCCGGCGTGCGGGTGGACAGGATCAAGTTCATCCTGTTCTGCCTGACCGGCCTGATGAGCGGGATTGCCGCCGTATTGCTGACGGCGCGGCTGGGCTCGACGCGACCTTCCATTGCCGAGGGCTGGGAGCTTGAGGCCATCACCATGGTGGTGCTGGGGGGCGTATCCATCCTGGGTGGCGCCGGTTCGATCATCGGCGTGGTGCTGGCCGCGCTGATCATGGGTCTGGTGACCTTTGGCCTGGGCCTGCTCAACGTGCCCGGGATCGTGATGTCCATATTCATCGGCGGGCTGCTGATCGTGGTGATCGCCCTGCCCATCCTGTTCCGCATGTGGAGGCAACGCACATGATCATCACCGATGGCGACTACGAAAAGCATGCCTTCAAGATGCAGCTCAATGCGGGCATGGCGGACGAATATCGCAAGCGCCATGACTCGATCTTTCCCGAGCTGGTCGAACTGCTGCGCGAAGCCGGGGTGAAGGACTATTCCATTCACCTCGACCCCGAGACCAATATCCTGTTCGGTGTGCTGTGGCGCCGCAAGGACCATGCCATGGCCGAACTGCCCAGCACAGCCGTCATGCAGCGCTGGTGGGCGCACATGGCGGACGTGATGGCGACCAACGACCAGAACGAGCCGATCTCGGTGGACCTGGTCCCGATGTTCTGGATGAAGTGATCGGCCCGCGGGCTGATCCGGGCATCACCCTTTTCCGTATCTTTGCTTGAACCGCGTCGCGCGGGCGGGCATGCTGACACGCGCTGTCAGCATGCCGATGCTAGTTGCAGCACGCTACGGAACCTTTGCCGTATCTGATCACTTTTGCTGCACGAGCCTTGGCTCGCGTCCAGTGCATATCGAGTTGGTCCCACTTGCCCGGGTCCTTCGCTGATCACGACCTCGTCCTACCGCGCTTGCGGACAGATCAAAAAGTGCTGGCCAAAGCCAGTCAGGGAAAAATCGGAGAAACCAATGCGCCTCTCATCCACACTATTGAGCGCCCTCGCAGCGCTCGCCCTGTCAGCAACAGCCGCCAATGCGCAGGTTGTCGTTTCGTCCAAGATCGACACCGAAGGTGGCGTTCTGGGCAACATCATCAAGCAGGTGCTGCAGGACAACGATATTCCGGTCGAGGATCGCATTCAGCTCGGCGGCACACCCATCGTGCGCCAGGCAATCACCGCCGGGGAAATCGATATCTATCCCGAGTACACCGGCAACGCCGCTTTCTTCTTTGAAAAGGCCGACGATCCGCTGTGGAATGACGCCGCCCAGGCCTATGCCGAAGCCGCCAAGCTCGACTTCGAGGCCAACAACATCGTCTGGCTGACGCCCTCACCGGCCAACAATACCTGGGCCATCGCGCTTCGCGCCGACGTGGCGGAGGCCAACAATCTCAACACCTTCAGTGAATTCGGCGCCTGGGTAGCCGGTGGCGGCGAGGTCAAACTGGCCGCCTCGGCAGAGTTCGTGAACTCGCCTGCCGCGCTGCCAAAGTTCGAGGAAGTCTATGGTTTCACGCTGACCCCCGACCAGCTCATCACCCTGTCGGGTGGCGACACGGCGGCCACCATTGCTGCAGCGGCGCAGCAGACCAATGGCGTCAACGCGGCCATGGTCTATGGCACGGATGGCGGCATCGCCCCATCGGGCTTGAAAGTGCTTGAGGACGACAAGGGTGTGCAGCCCGTCTACCAGCCAGCGCCGATCATCCGCGCCGAGGTGCTGACCGAGTACCCGCAGATCGAAGAACTGCTCAAGCCGGTGTTTGAAGGCCTGACGCTCGAAGTGCTGCAGGACCTCAATGGTCGGGTGCAGGTGGGCGGCGAAGCTTCGGCAGCCGTGGCAACCGACTACCTGACCAAGGGCGGCTTTCTGAACTGATCCAAACCGGGGTGGGGGCGCAGCGCTCACCCCAAGCCTTTCCGGCCTTCGGTCAGGTTCATCCGGCCCACCCTGACTGATCTGGAGCCAATATGAGCTCAACTGTTAGCGCATCGGCGCGCCCTGCATGGTTGGCACTCGACAAGCTGGGCGTGCTCATTGCCGCGATTGCCGCGGCTGGTGCCGCTTTTCCCTTCGCCCTGTTCCGTGCCAACCGCATCGTGCCGGGTGACACGGTTTCCCTGGCCGCTGCGCTGCCCCCTGTGCTGGCCATCGTGCTGGCACTGACCTTGCTGGCGGGGTTTCTGGTCGCGCTGCTGCGGTTTCCCGTCCGCGCAAAATTGCTGGTCGGTTTCGTCGTGCTGGCGACCCTGTTTGTGCTCATGGGCAGGTCCGCCGCGTTTCTCACGCCTGAGGGCAACAGCTTTGCCCGCGTGTCGCCGGGCGCCGGCTTCTGGTTGCTGGTTTTCGCCTTTGCCCTGCTGGTCACCGACGCGTTGACCCGCCTGCGGTTGCGCCCCTCGGCCCGCATCGCCATTTTGCTGGCCGTCATTGCAGCGATGGCGCTGCTGCTGTGGAGCGGTGGCTGGAACCAGCTTTCCCTGCTCAAGGAATATGCCAACCGGGCGCCGGCCTTCTGGACCGAGGCGCAGACGCATCTGGTGCTGGCGTTTGGTTCGGTGGCGATAGCCACCCTGGTCGGCGTGCCGCTCGGCATCGTCTGCTACAGGGTGCGGCCGCTGCGCGCTGGCGTGCTCAACGTGCTCAACATCATCCAGACCATTCCATCGATCGCCCTTTTTGGCCTGCTCATCGCGCCGCTGGCCTGGATCGCAGCCAATGTGCCCGGCGCTTCGGCCATTGGCATTTCCGGCATCGGCACGGCGCCGGCCCTGCTGGCGCTGTTTGCCTATTCGCTGCTGCCAATCGTGTCCAATACCGTCGTCGGCCTGACCAGTGTCTCTCCGGCAGCGGTGGATGCGGCACGCGGCATGGGGATGACCGGTTGGCAGCGGCTGGTCGCCATTGAGGTGCCGCTGGGCTTTCCCGTCATTCTGACCGGCATCCGCATCGTGCTGGTGCAGAATATCGGCCTGACCACCATTGCCGCGCTGATTGGTGGCGGCGGTTTTGGCGTTTTCGTGTTTCAGGGCATTGGCCAGACGGCGATGGACCTGGTGCTGCTCGGTGCCGTGCCCACCGTGGCCCTGGCCTTTGCCGCCGCCGTGGTGCTCGACGCCCTGGTGGAATTGTCATCGCGTGAAGGACAGCGCTCATGATCGAGATCGACGACCTCACCAAGATCTACAATGGCACCGCAGTGGTGGACCAGGTGACGCTGACCATTCAGCCGCACACCATCTGCGCGGTGGTCGGCACCTCGGGATCGGGCAAGACCACGCTGATGCGGATGATCAACAAGCTGGTCTCCCCCAGCAGTGGCGCGGTGCGGATCGACGGCGAGGACATTGCCGGCATCCCCGCCTATGAACTGCGCCGCCGCATGGGCTATGTCATCCAGGGGCATGGTCTGTTTCCCCACCGCAGCGTTGGGCAGAACATCGCCACGGTGCCCAAGCTGCTGGGCTGGAGCAAGGCGAGGACGCGCGAGCGCGTTGACGAATTGATGACGCTTTTCCAGCTCGATCCAGCCGAGTTCCGTGATCGCCTGCCCCATGAACTCAGTGGCGGGCAGCAACAGCGCGTCGGCGTGGCGCGCGCGCTGGCCGCCAAGCCCAATATCCTGCTGATGGATGAGCCCTATGGCGCGCTGGATCCGGTGATCCGCGCCAAGGCGCAGGAGGACCTGCTCAACATCCAGCGCCAGTTTGGCACCACCATCGTTCTGGTCACCCACGACATGGAGGAGGCCATCCATCTGGGCCACACCATCGCGGTAATGGATCAGGGCAAGCTGCTGCAGTCAGCGCCGCCCGCAGAAATCATCGGCCGGCCCGCAACGCCCTTTGTCGCCGAACTGATCGGCACCAGCGAGCGACCGTTCCGGCTGCTGTCGCTGTTCAAGGTTGCCGACCATGTCGAAACCGGCACCGCCGAGGGCACGCCCATCGAGGCCAGTGCCTCGCTGCGCGATGCCTATGCCGAACTGCTCTGGTCGGGGCGGCAGGCCGTGCCGGTACAGCGCGATGGCCAGATCGTGGGCCGGATCACGCTGGCCGCGCTGGCGCATGTGGCGGCACGCCCCCAATGAAAATCGGCAATCTCATCCGTCTGGCGGCGTTTCTCCTGCTGGTACTGTTTTTGGCCAAACCAGACCTGTTCTCGGGCTTTTTTGGCGTATTCACCAAAAACGGGCAGCCGGCGATCTACAATCAGGGAAGCCTGCTCGATATCACGCTGAACCATCTGGCGATCGTTGCCGCAGCGACGGCGGCGGCGACCATCATTGCCGTGGGCCTTGCCATCATTGTCACCCGCCCGTTCGGTGCCGAGTTCCTGCCGCTCTCCCGGAGCCTGGCCAATATCGGGCAGACCTTTCCACCGGTAGCCGTGCTGGCGCTGGCCGTACCCATGCTCGGCTTCGGGACGGCGCCGACCCTGGTGGCCCTGTTTCTTTATGGTCTGCTGCCCATTTTCGAGAACACGCTGACAGGGCTCACCAATCTGCCGCCCACCGTTGTCGATGCAGCGCGCGGCATGGGCATGTCGGGCTGGCAAAGGCTGATAAAGGTGGAACTGCCCCTGGCCCTGCCGATCATCCTGGGCGGCATTCGGCTTTCCGTGGTGATTTCGCTGGCAACCGCGACCATTGGTTCGACGGTGGCAGCGCGCACGCTGGGCGAGGTGATCATCGCCGGATTGCTGTCGGGCAATACCAGTTTCGTGCTGCAGGGCGGGTTGATTGTCGGCGTTCTGGCCGTGCTGATCTACGATGCGCTTGCCGCCCTTGAGCGCTTTCTCATGGTGCGCACGGGCCAGGGGCGGCGGGCCGCGGCCTGACCGGTAATCGGCGCCTGACGTGCTGAAAATCAAAAGCTGCCAACGAGAGGGCCGGGATCATCTGACCGCCTGGGCCGGTCGTTGGCAGCTTTGCCGGACGCGCCCGCTGCGGGCGCCGGAGGAAGGAGCGTCTTGGGAGGAGCGCCTTTGTGGTCAACACCATGCACATGGTGTGCCAGTCTCTCCAGCTCCAGATTGATACTTGTAATCAGTCAGTTAGCACTTGAGATTGGCTGATTGCGAAGCGGCGCGTCACCTCGATGGTCACAAATGCGTCGCCGTGCCCATGTATTGGCCTGTGCCGTTCCCCCAGCGATGGATAAGCAATACCACGGCAAGGCTAGGCGCGAGCAGCCGGTTCGGTGCGCCAGCTGAACTGCGGCGAATAGCCCAGCATGCGCTTGGCTTTCTCGATCGAGAGCAGCGTGCCATTGGTCGTCAGATTGCCTTTGGTCTCCACGCCCGGGAACACCTCGGCCAGCAGCGACATGTTCGATCGCGTCATCACCGTGTCGGCATTGGCGATAATGAAGGCCTCAAAGCCGGTAAAGTCCGCCTGAATGCAGCGCCGCACCGCCTGGGCGCCGTCGCGCGCATCGATATAACTCCACAAATTCCACTTGCGGGCATTCGGATCGGCGTCGAACCTGGGAAAGGCCGCATAGTCCTCGGGGTTCATGACATTGGAGAAGCGCAGCGCCGAGATGCGCAGGCTGGAGTCCCAGCGGCAGAATTGGGCGGCCATGGTCTCGTCGAGCAGCTTGCCCAGCGAATAGGCCGATTCAGGGCGAGGATAGTACTCTTCATCGACCGGCGCATAGGGCGGGGGCGTATCGAACGGCAGGCCCAGCACGGTCTCGCTCGAGGCAAAGGTGATATTCTTGATGCCCGCCAGCCGGCAGGCCTCAAACACATTGTAGGTTACCGGCACATTGTTGGCGAAGGTGGTGGCATTGGCCGCGATGCCCGGCGCGGGAATGGCGGCCAGATGGACAACGGCGTCAAACGGCCCGCCGCGCTCGTCAACGCCCCCCAGGATGGCCGCAGCCACCTGGCCGAAATCGGTCAGGTCGACGCGCACACTCGGGCACAGCTTTTCGGCGGGCGCGTGTTGATCCAGATTGAGCACATCGTAGCCATGCGCCACCAGATCCTTGAGCACCGCACGCCCGAGCTTGCCGCTACCGCCTGTCACAAGAACCTTGGCCATTCTGAACTCCTCAAATTGCAACGCTTCGCGCTGATCATTGGCGTGAGCGTGGCACGGAACCGCTCGCGCTGCCAAGCCGATCAGTCAGCCCATTACAATGAACCGATTATGAACGCGCATCTCAGGCGCCATTCAAGCCGGGCCGGGCACAGTCCGGGTCAGAACAGGCAATGCTCTTGAGGGAGATGCAGATGAACAGACAGCAGGAAAAAATCCTGATCGCCGCATTGTGCGGACTGGTGATCACCGCCGCCGGTGCGCTGGCCGTGCAGCCCGCCATGGCCGCCGGCCATGTTGCTGCGGGTCCGGTTCAGGTCAGCGGCGTGGACCATTGGTCCGACGCCGGCCGCGTCGCGCCATGGCATGTCGACGGCGGCGCCAGCCCGGTTGCGGTCAATCCCGGTCTGCTGGCCGTGCCGAACGCCGCCAAACGCTGAGCGCCGCGTCGCCATCGATTCCCCTGCCGTCCATGCAATGTTGACTTTTCCGGCCCATGGCTGTTCTGAAGATCGCCTGGACCGGAGTTTTTCTGATGGACGCAAATCCCATTCTCGCTGAAACCATTCGAGGCAACTGGGTGGAGAACCGGCATCGCGGCGCCTATGTGGTGATCGACGCCGACGGCCGCATCATTGCTTCCGCCGGCGATATCGAACGTTCCATCTTTCCGCGCTCCGCCATCAAGTCGATGCAGGCCCTGGCCATTTTTGCCCGTCATGCCGACGCGCAGTTCCACCACACCCAAGAGGAACTGGCGCTGGCCTGTTCTTCCCACAGTGGCGAGGACTTTCATGTCGCGGTGGCGTCGGGCCTGCTGGATCGGCTCGGTCTGAGTGCCTCGGATCTGGAATGCGGGGCTCATCTGCCCATCAACGCTGCCGCCCGCCATGCGCTCCAGGCGCGCGGCGACAGTCCCTCCAATCTGCACAATGCCTGCTCGGGCAAGCATTCGGGCATGCTCAGCGTGGCCCTGGCCATGGGGCAGCCGACCGCAGGCTATGCCAGCCGCGAACATGCAGTGCAGCAGCAGGTGCGTGCGGCCATTGAACTGGTGACGGGCGAGACACTGACCGAAGCCAAATGCGGCACCGATGGGTGCTCCATTCCGACCTACGCCGCGCCGCTGCGCGGCTTTGCACGTGGTTTTGCCCGCATGGCGACCGGGGAGGGGCTGCCGCCCGAACTGGCGCTTGCGGCCAGGCGCCTGTTCGATGCGGCAACCGCGCACCCGCATCTGGTTGGCGGCACCGGCCAGGCCGACACCCAGATCATGGCGGCCTTCAATGGCAGGGTGATGCAGAAATTCGGCGCCGATGGCGTGCAGTGCGGCGCCATCCGCGACAAGGGCTGGGGCTACGCGCTCAAATGCGATGACGGCAGCATCCAGGCGTCCCAGACCATGGTCGCCGGGCTGCTGCTCAGATTTGCCGAGCCTGACGCCGACCAGCGTGCCGTGCTGCAGGCCCTGGCCCATCAGCCGATCAAGAGCGTGCGGGGCCAGACCGTAGGTGAAATGCGCTCCCTGACCCTCTAGGGATCAGTCGATAGTCACATTGGCGAAACGCCCGGCATTGGCCATCAGATCGGGCTCGACGATCTTGTCCCAGGCCATGCCCGCCACGGCATTGGTCGCCCCGCTGATGGCGTTGCCGCCAATATGCACGGAGCCGGCACCATCCACGACGCTGACGCCGATGCCGACCGTGCTGGCGGACACCACATTGCCCGCGATCAGCACATTTTGCAGGAAGGGACCGTAACCGGCAGCGATCGCCAGACCGGGCACGTTCTGCACGGTATTGCCGGTGATGGCGGTTTCCGCCTCGGCAAAGATGCCGACCGGCACCGTATCGGGATTGACGGCCGAGCTGGGGGCTATGTTGCGCACGATATTGCCCGAGCACACCGCCAGCTGGCCGCCGCTGTCCAGATTGGTGATGGAGATGCCCTGCGCGGCGCCATCGATGATGTTGTTGGCGATGATCGAGCCGGAAAAGGCAAACTCGGAAAAGATCGCCACTTCGCCTGAGCGCAGGCAGATATTGCCGCTGACCTGGCAGTTATTGGTCGAGTTCAGCCGCACGGCGGAAAACGCGCAATCGGCAATATGATTGTCGGCCACGATCACCTCGTCGGCCCAGAACACGTTGATGCCATTGCCGTTCTGGCCATTGCCGCCGCCGCGCCAGTCGATATTGGCAATGCGGTTATGGGTGATGATCGATCCATCGTCCCCGTTTTCGGCGCGCCAGATGCGAATGCCGGCATTGCCGCAGGAATCGATGCTGTTGCCGGCGATCAGGACCCCGCGGCTGTCCATGGCATGGATCGCCGCATCGCTGAGCCGGTCGAACTGGCAGTCCCGAATGGTGACCTTGGCGTCGTTGATGCTGATGCCCTGCCTGGCGCCGCTGAACCGGCAGCGCTCGACCGTGATGTCGTCGCTGGCCGCTATCGACAGCGCTGCTGCGCCGCCGGCAAAGCCGATATCGCGCAAGATCAGGGCGCGGCAATCGAGGATGGTGATACCCGAGCCGTCCGGCTGCACCACCAGCTCGGTACTGCCCGGCACGCCTTCAAGCACCAGATTGGCCGGCAAGCGCAGTTCCTGCACCTCGATTACGCCGGCGGGCAGGCTGAGGGTCTGGCCGGCGCCTGCGGCCTGATCAAGCGCCGCTTGCAGGGCAGCGGTCTGATCGGCGCCCGTACCGCCGGCGACGCCCACCGAGCCGGCATCAAGCCGGGACTGGGCGTGCGCGGACAGGGGGCTGGCAAGGGCCAGGGCGGCGGCACCAGCCAGGATTTGGCGACGGTTGGCGTGCAGGGACTCAATCATGGCGCCATACTGCCCTGCGCACCGCCGCGCCGCCATCGACTTTGGAAAACAGAGTTACGAGTTGTCCCTTGCCTGCCGTGGCGGCTATAAGAACCCAACTTTCAAGGGTGGCTGCCAATGCTCGCTGACGACAAGATCTTCCTGGGGACCAGCACGCAGCCTGAGTACATTGCCCTCAAATACGGCAACCGGCATGGCCTGGTCACCGGCGCCACCGGCACCGGCAAGACGGTGACGCTGCAGGTGATGGCCGAGGGTTTTTCCGCCGCCGGGGTGCCGGTATTCGCTGCCGACATCAAGGGCGATCTGTCCGGGGTCGCCAAGATGGGCAAGGCACAGGGCTGGCAGACCCAGCGCGCCGAGGAAATCGGCTTTACCGATTTCAAGGACGACGTCTTTCCGGTCATGTTCTGGGACCTGTTCGGCAAGCAGGGGCACCCGATCCGCGCCACCATTTCGGAGATGGGAGCCCTGCTGCTCAGCCACATGCTCGAGCTCAACGACACGCAGGAGGGCGTGCTCAACATCGCCTTCAAGCTGGCCGATGACGAAGGGCTTTTGCTGCTTGATCTCAAGGACTTGCGGGCGCTGCTGGCGCATGTGCAGGAGCGCGCCAAGGAAATTTCCGCGCAGTATGGCAATGTTTCGACCGCCTCGATCGGGGCCATTCAGCGCGCCTTGCTGGTGCTCGAACAACAGGGCGCCGAAAACTTCTTCGGTGAACGGGCGCTTGCCATTGCCGATCTGATGCGCACCGATCGCGACGGGCGTGGTTTCATCTCGGTGCTGGCGGCAGACGATCTGATGCAGTCGCCGCGCCTCTACGCCACTTTCCTGCTCTGGCTGCTGAGCGAGCTGTTCGAGGAACTGCCCGAGGTCGGTGACATCGACCGGCCCAAGCTGGTGTTCTTTTTCGACGAGGCGCATCTGCTGTTTGACGACGCGCCCAAGGCGCTGGTCGACAAGGTCGAGCAGGTCGTGCGCCTCGTCCGCTCCAAGGGCGTGGGTGTCTATTTCGTTACCCAGAACCCGGTCGACATTCCCGAATCGGTGCTGGCGCAACTGGGCAACCGGGTGCAGCACGCCCTGCGTGCCTATACGCCGCGCGAGCAGAAGGCGGTTCGGGTCGCCGCGGAAACCTTCCGTCCCAACCCGGCCTTTTCGACCGAAGAGGTGATTACCCAGCTTGGCATTGGCGAGGCCCTGGTGTCGGTGCTCGAAGCCAAGGGTGTGCCCTCAATGGTCGGACGCACCATGATCCGGCCGCCTTCGGCGCAGGTCGGACCAATCACCCCCGATGAACGCCGGGCCATTGTGGCCAGTTCGCCGGTCGGCGGGCTCTATGACGTCGCCATCGACCGTGAATCTGCGTTTGAGACCTTGTCGCGTAAGGCCCGCGACAAGCAATTGGCTGAAGAGCGCCAGCAGATCGAGGAGCGCGAGCGCAAGAGCGCCGAGCGAACCTACCAGGCCGATCGGCCGGTGCGCCGGTCCAGCCGGCAGACACCCGCGGAGGCGGCGATGAACTCGCTGGCGCGCACTGTGGCCAATCGGCTCGGCAGTGCGCTGGTGCGCGGTATTCTTGGCAGTTTGAAACGCGGACGATGAGCAGCATGGAACCCAATAAACGCGGACCGCTTCTGGCCGTATTCGCCTCGGACAAGGGCCCCGGCGACGCCGAACGGGCCTCGCTGATGAGCCAGATCGGCACCTATTTTGCCAAGCGCGGTGCACAGCTGGTCTGCCTGGCGGAAAACGGCGCCATCCCCATCCCGTTGATCACCGCAGCCCGCGCTGCCGGCGGTGCGGTGCAGATCGTGGCCGACCGCACCATTGTGCTGCCGCCCGCCCTGGCGGGGGTGACCATGGAAGCGTTTGAAGACCAGCAGGCGCGGTTCGATCGCGTTGCCGACCTGGCCCAGGGACTTGTCGCGCTGCCAGGGTCGCTGGCCTCGGCGACCGAACTGTTCGGTGTCTGGTCCGCCGGCCGGACCCGGGGGCGCAACACGCCCGTGGTGATGCTCAATCGCCACAAGGCATTTGAAGTGATGCGCGGCTATGCGGTGGATGTGCTGTCGCCCGGCTTGCCCGGCTACGACAAGGCCATTCAGTTTGCCGATACTGTCGAAGATCTGTGGAGCCGGATCAGCCGTCTGGCCGGCGATGGCCGTTAGCGCCCGCTAGTGCTCCAGGCCCGGGTGCCGTGGTCTGCGGCGATCGGGAAACAGGGGCACCACATTGTCGCTTTCGCGGCGCGCCGGTGCCTGGGTCGGCACGGGCATGAAAATGCGGTTGCGTCGTTCCGGCCCGCGATAGCCACCCAGCGTGCCCACCACGCTGCGGGTGCGCAGCCTGATCTGGATGCGCTGCAGCAGGTGGCGCGGCGACATCGGTTTGATGATCACTTCATCAATGCCCGCGCTGATCGCCTGATGGCGCATGGGCGGCGTGATGCTGCGCGTCAGCGCGATCACCGGCACCTCACGGGTGAGCAGCTCGGTATTGAGGCGGATGCTCTCGACCATCTCATAGGCAGGGCGTTCTTCGCGATCAAAGTCGCATACCAGCATATCGAGCGGGGCAATGCGCATATAGGCGATCAGCTCGATCTCGCTGTCGAAGATGCGCACCTTGAGGCGCGAGTCACCAGCCACCACCATCGCCAGCAGGGACGAGAGCGCCGGACTTGCCGCAATAATGGCAACGACCTTGGCTGATTGAGTCACGCGCTTCCCCCGAATAGTAAACAAACCGTTACCATGGTCGGCGCGTGCATTGAAAGAGGCTATCTGCGCTGCCCGAAATCAGCTGGGGAAATGTCGGGGCAGACATGAAAACGCCCGCCAGCACGAGGCTGGCGGGCGCGGCAGATCGGGTCGCTGGCGTCTACTTGGCTTCGTCGAACAGCAGTTCGACATGCTCCCAGTTCACCAGGTTGTCGAACCAGGCTTCGAGATATTTCGGCCGGGCATTGCGGTAGTCGATATAGTAGGAGTGCTCCCACACGTCCACGCCGAGCAGCGGGTGGGCACCGTGAATGAGCGGGGATTCGCCATTGGCAGTCTTGGACACTTCCAGCTTGCCGTTCTTGAGCGAGAGCCAGGCCCAGCCGCTGCCGAACTGGGTCGTGCCGGCGGCGATGAAATCGGCGCGGAACTTGTCAAAACCGCCCAGATCTTCGTCGATCTTGGCTGCCAGCGCGCCCGGCAGCTTGTTGCCGCCGCCATTGGGCTTCATCCAGTTCCAGAAGTGCACGTGGTTGTAGTGCTGGCCGGCATTGTTGAACAGGCCGGGGTTCTTGCCGTGGGATTCCTTGACGATGTCTTCAAGCGGCAGGATTTCCAGCCCCGAGCCTTCGAGCAGCTTCTCGCCATTGGTGACATAGGCCTGGTGGTGCTTGTCGTGGTGAAACTCGAGCGTTTCGGCCGACATGTAGGGACCCAGGGCATCATAGGCATAGGGCAGGGGCGGCAGGGTGAACTTGGTCGACATAAGGGCCTCCATTGGCAAAGACGCTGAGGAAAGTAGACGAGGTATAGGGCGTTTCGATAACGGCAACAATTAGTTGGGAGAAAATGATCCTTCCAGACCAACCGCATTCAGCGCAAAGGCGTAACACATCGCCGTTTCCTTGAGCCGATCGAAGCGCCCCGAGGCGCCACCATGGCCCGCACCCATATTGGTCTTGAGGTACAACGGGGCGGAGCCTGTCTTGGTTGCGCGCAGCTTGGCAACCCATTTGGCGGGCTCCCAATAGGTGACGCGCGGGTCGGTCAGGCCGGCCAGCGCAAATATCGGCGGATAATCCTGGGCCCTGACCTGCTCATAGGGCGCATAAGCCGCAATGCGGGCGTAATCCTCGGCCGAAGCCAGAGGATTGCCCCATTCGGGCCATTCAGGCGGCGTGAGCGGCAGGGTTTCGTCCAGCATGGTATTGAGCACGTCCACGAAGGGCACCTGCGCCAGAATGCCCGCCCACATGTCGGGGGCCAGATTGGCAATGGCCCCCATCAGCATGCCGCCGGCCGAGCCGCCCTGCGCCACGATACGCCCCCTGGACGTGTAGCCTGCCTCGATCAGCATCTCGGCTGCGGCGATGAAATCGGTAAAGGTATTGGTCTTGTGGGCACGCCGACCCTGCACATACCAGCGATAGCCCTTATCCATGCCGCCCCGGATATGGGCGATGGCATAGACAAAGCCGCGATCGACCAGCGACAGCGCCGAAATCGAAAAGCTCGCCGGCATCGACATGCCATAGGCGCCGTAGCCATAGAGCAGGGCCGGGGCCGAGCCATCGAGCTCGACGCCCTTGCGATAAAGCACGGTCACCGGCACCTGCTCGCCATCGGCGGCAGTGGCGAACAGCCGGCGGGTCTCGTAATCGTCCGGATTATGGCCCGACGGCACTTCCTGCTCCTTGAGCAGGGTGCGGGTGCCGCTGTCCAGATCCACATCATAGGTACGCGAGGGCGTGGTGGGGGAGGAATAGGTCAGGCGGAACACCGAGGTGTCGAATTCGTAGCCCACCGACATGCCCAGCGCATAGGCCTCTTCATCGAAGTTGACGGTCTCCTCGGCATTGCTGCGCAGGTCGCGCACGATGATGCGGGGCAGTCCCTCGAAACGCTCGAGCCGCAGCATGTGGTTCCTGATAACGATGGTGTCGAGAATGAGCACGCCCTGCTGATGCGGCACCAGATCGGTCCAGTTCTCGGGGCCGGGAGCGGCGACCGGCGCGGTGACGATCTTGAAGTCCTCGGCGCCATCGGCATTGGTGCGGATGTAGAGGACGTCGTCGCGCTCCTCGATGTCGTATTCACGGTCGGTCAGGCGCGGCGCCACCAGGCGCGGTTCCCCGCCGGCCTGTGCGTCGATCAGCCAGCATTCCGAGGTCTGGTGATCATGCGCGTCGATGACGATGTATTTGTCGCTCAGCGTGCGGCCGACGCCGACGAAAAAGCCGGGATCCTTTTCCTCGAAGATGATCGGGTCGCTGGCCTGATCGGTGCCGATGACATGCAGCCGCACCCGGTAGGGGCGGTGGTTGTCGTCATATTCGGTATAGTAGATGGCGCTGCTGTCATTGCTCCATACATAGGAGCCCGCCGTCTGGGCGATCACCTCGGGGCTGTCGACGCCCGTTTCGAGATCGCGGATCACGATGTCATAATACTCCGAGCCGGCGCGGTCGGCGGCCCAGGCGAGATAGCGGTGGCTGCGGTCGTGCTCGGCGCCGGCAAAGCCGAAATAGCCTTCGCCGGCCTCGATATTGCAGTCCAGCAGCACCGTCTCGGCCCCGCCGTCGCGCGCCGTGCGGACCACCTGGGGGTACTGCTTGCCCTCGAGCATGCGTGAGTTATAGGCGAACGGGCCATCTGGGGTCGGAATGCCGCTGTCGTCCTCTTTGATTCGACCGCGGATTTCCCTGTAGATCGTGTCCTGCAGCGATGCTGTCCTGCTGCCGAACTCGGCCTCGAAATAGCTGTTCTCGGCATCGAGGTAAGCGCGGATTTCGGGCGCCAGTGTCTCGGGCTTCTGCATCACTTCCTGCCAGTTGGGCGCGCGCAGCCAGTCATATGG
>TARA_R110002124_G_scaffold273076_1_pt1 | contig 31491 bp, 32 predicted proteins | sample TARA_R110002124 | Tara Oceans TARA_R110002124 (sample SAMEA4397445) | marine metagenome | biome: Polar Biome; feature: [SRF] surface water layer (ENVO:00010504); material: water (ENVO:00002006), including particulate matter (ENVO:01000060) such as... | depth 5 m
GTCGCCGGTTTCCGATGCGGCCCGCCCCATGCCGATCTTGTCCCGAGCCAGATCGAGGTCTTTCAGGGGGCGGCGTTTGCGGGCGCCGTGGCCGCCCAGGCGCGGCCGCTCGACGATGAGTTTAGCCATGTCGTCACGCATGACGGCAGCCTCCCAATGGTTCCGGATTTTGGAAAAAGAGCAACAACCGCCAACAGCGCGAGCCGGCATCGCCGTCGCGCTTTGAAATCTGCGGGGAGCCGCAGCTATGTGTGATGTGGTTGTCGCTTGCCGGATTGATATCCGATGTCGTTGTCGGACTCAAGCGCTGTTGTGTTCACGTATGACGCTATGTCCGGGCCACGGCAGATTATCTTCGTCAGAAGCCGTGTGGGGGATTGAAGGCACTAATGCTGAGGCCCACCTGTCGCGGCCTGATCCGCCGTCTGGCCCTCAAGGGCCATTTATAGGTCTGTCGGCCTGACCGCGGGTCCATGCGCCTTTGGCACCTCGAACGGGAAGTCGCCTTCCGGATCGTCGTCGCGCAGCCGGTCAGCGAGCGACATCCCGCCTGCGGAACCGGCAAGCCGCTCATAGGTCTCGTGGCTGATAAGGACGAAGGCGGGCTTGCCACGATCCATGATAACAACCGGCGCCCGCCGCGCCGCGGTCTTGGCCCGGGCCGGGTTTGCGTTGAATTCACGACCGGTGATGCGGTGCTCCGACATGTGATGGCCTCTCCGGTTGACTGAAGTACATTGTTGACATCATTATTCTGTTGATGCGGCAAGGTCGAATTAGTCCCACTGATCAGGAGTCATCAGTCGCACTTCTGCCGGTCTATGCGACCAAAACCCGATGACCCGCTCTTCGCCGAACCTTGATCCCTTCATGTCCATCTCCTCTCAAGGGTGATGGACTCTATCTAAGACTGGAGGAGAAATCGGGGCTCAGGTCACGACGCGTGGCATCAGTTCCACCTTTTGGACGATGGAGCTTAGTGGGAGGTTGCGCTGGGACAGGAACCCACGAAACCGCCGGTCGTCGACGTTGTCTTGAGCGCGGGGTTGTCCGCCCTCTCGCTCGGACGACGGTACGGCCGTTCAGACGTGTAGGCCGTCGGAAAACGGCAGCTTTCAAGGAAAGAGACAAAACGCCTGAAGCTGCCTCGGCAAGCAAACGCGCGGTCATTTTGCAGAAACGATCGCCCAACCAGTCGCCCTACGGCCATTAAGTGAAGCGCCTTTCGCACTCCGTCAGCTGGCATTGACCGGTGGATCGAGCACATCGCAATTTGAAGACCCTGCGCATGTCAAAGAAAGGAAGGTTCCAATGAGAGGATACAAGATTAGAGCGCAGTGCCTCAGCCTACTGGTCAAGAATCTGGACGAGGTCTCGACCTCGCGCGCCCGCGGTTCTGATTCTGTCATGAATATGCTCTCCTCCAGCAGTGAGTAACGAAGTTTAGCCGAGGACAGCCGTAGCGGGCGGAGGGAAGGAGCAAGAACTTACGAAAAGGTGAGTATTCAGACTGAAACTCAGACCTTTATCGGCGGCGTCACAGACTTCGGAGGGTGCGAGGGCGGTGCGCCAAAGAGCGCATCGGCTAGATCGCCGCCATAGACGCCGACGAGATAGAGGACGCCGGCCGCTGCGCCGAAGGCGGCGGCGTCCGCGGCGCGGTCCGTGAGCCGCATCGCGAACCGCTCCATAACGCGCCGGCCGAGGCTGCCCGCTTTGAGTGCGGCCACGCGGAGCGCCTCGTTTTCAGCCTCCAGGCTGGCGATGACGGCGCTCATAGCCGCGACTTGGTCGGCCTCGGCCGCCAGAAGGGCCCGCAACTCGTCGACAGCCTCGCGCAGGGCGGCCAGATTGTCGTGATCGGCCCGGCTCTCGATGTTCATGTCGAGGGCCTGGTCCAGCAACGGCACGCCGCCATGGATCAGGAGAACGGCGCTCTGCGCCCTCTGAACAGAAGGACCCTCTAGCGGCGCGGGCAGACCGACGCCGTCGGGGAATCGCGGCGGTCTCGTGGGGTCGTATATAACCCCGAAGAAGGCCTCGCTTCTCAGGTTGCGGGCCTGGGAGAAGTCCGTGTCCGTGACTTGTGCGGACGAGAAGTTCGCTTGGTCGAGGTCCGCCCCTTCGAACGTGGCTTTCGAAACGTCCGCGTAAAAGAATTGGGCACCCCGCGCGTCTGCGTCGATGAACCTGCCATAGGATGCATCTGCCATGGCGAACTCGGCATCGGCAAGCTTGGCGCCTGTGAGATCCGAACAATGGAAGCGGGTTTCCTGAAAGTCCGCCTTGGATAGATCGGCGCCCCGCAGATCGGAATACGCAAGGTCGGCCCGCACAAAACAGGAGGACGACAGATTGGCACCTGCCAGATTGGATTTTGTAAACACCGCGCCCGAGAAGTCTCTGACGGCGTTGTTTTCGTCCCGCGACGAGAGATCCATGCCCGCGAGATCGGCCTTGCCGCGCCGATCCTCTATGTCATACCTGGGCAGGCGGGCCTTCCACCAGTCGTTCCACTTCTCGACGGCGCCCCCGGCGAGATACCCGAGGGCCTCCTGGTCCAGCTTGAACACTTCCTGATCCGGCATGGCTCCAGCCCCCTTAACGCGGCAAGCTCCAACAGGATGTCCTGCCGGGGCTGCGAAGCGGCTAAACTTCGTCCTTCCGCCCCGTCCGTACGGAAACCAGGGCAACCGGAGAACCAGGGGCCATCCTAGATCAGCCACGCCATCCAGACCAGATAAAGATCGTCGCAGCGATCCGCTGTCATCTGCCATCAGGGGCGGGGATCAAGCGGACGCGGGAGGTCTGATCTGGAGGACATGATCCGCCACTTGCCGACCATATCCCGGCAGGCCATCCCCTGAGCACGGCGAGGCCAATCCCGGCCACTGTTCCAGCTTGGCTGTAGAGGCGGCTATTGGCCGGAAGGGCGACACTGCGGCGGCGAGGCTCTCGTCCCCTCGCTCCATCATGCGAAGGAGGCGGTCTCCAGCGGGGCGAAGAAACACGGAGACCGCCACTGTGAAGGCCAGGACCAGGAGCAATAGCACCATGACATGAGGCCTTGCTCCGGTGGCAGCAGCCCTCTGCGTCTCGGGGGCGGCGTTTGGGAGCGCGGGCGGGGCGAAGCGCGCCGCAGGCAGAGAAAAACCGAGTTCTGGGTTTTGGGCGTTTTGACAACCCAAACGAATAGGCCGGACCACCTTAACCGTCACGTTTCAGATGTGGCTCAGCATCTGGAGGGTAGGCCGGCGTGTACCGTTCCTCGGGCGTCTTCCAGGACTGAAAGAAATCCAATGGATCTTGGGCGCCAAGAAAGTCGCGAGCGAGCTTCAATCTTTCTAGCATTGGGCCTTTCTCATTCTCAGGCAGCTCGATAATGCGCTTTTCCACGCCAGGCAGAAACCGCTCCACGTTCATCACATTCGCCCATTGTTGAATGATCTCTCCCAGGTGTTGTTGGCTGTCCTGAACTGACTGTTCGACACAACGCCGGTCTTCCTCTCTTTTCCGCCGCTCTGCTGCTGCCTCCCACTCTAAGCGCTCCGCCTCAGCCTTCTTGTCAGCTTCGTCCAAACTGGCAACAAGATCGACGGCCGAGCTCTCGACCGTTTTGACGATCGATTTAAGGCGAGGGCGAAGGGAAGACTTCCTCGTCTCCTGCCAGTCGACCGACCAGTCCACGCGCCAGAATGGGGAGTAGGCAACAATCCGAAATCGGCCTGAGGGGAGGTCCTTGGTCGTTGTCCAAGTATGGTCAGCGTAGCGGTTTGCCGTTTTTGGCGGAATGTAGTCGGCGTCACGGATGTACTTGCCGTGAACATACCGAAGAACGACTTCCTCTGACATTTCGACAACCGCCAGGCCGACGGGTAGACTGCCTACGTAAACGACTGTGGGGCGATATGGAGACCAAAGCCCGGAATGATGGTATCGATCACGCTGCTGCTTACGCACTTCGCGTTCGCCGATCTCGGCGCGCCTGATCGGTTCATCTTTCGGTGCGATAACCACACGGTGGCCAACTGACTCGAAGGCATTGAACAAGTCATTGGCTAGATCGAGCGCCTTATCCAGGCAAGCCTCCGACGCCGTTACATCGACAAGAAGCTTCTTGAACGGCCTAAGGTAATCACCTTCATCGACCGGCCGGCTGTTTTGGAAGTGTTCCTTCGCGTCGGCGACCAAATTATGAACTCGGGACTTCGAGATGCGCACCCGCTTGGAAACGGGCCGAGGTCTAGGCGCCGGCCGTTGCTTTGGTGGCGGTCGAAGCATTTCGCCCCTGGACCAATAGAGCTGGCCCCCGGGTTGAGCCTCTGGCAAAGGAATATGGGCAGGCGCCTTCCCAACGGCCAGTTTCGCCCAATATCCACGTTCAGGCCGGGGCACATTCAGCAAGGTACAGATCCGAGCCATGTAGCTGCTGGAAACGTCGAACTGCTTCGCAACTTTGATCATCGATTCGGACCAAACAAGCTCATATAGGTCTTCTCGTGAGATCAAAGCGCTCTCCTTCCTGTGGGCTCTCCAAAATTCAATGAGGGAGCATGTAGATCACCGCTCGGCTCGAGAATGGCCAGCGTCGGCCGAATCACTCGTCCCAGCGTCCGTGACGTCTGATGAGGGTGCTGCGGCACTGTCGTCAAATTGCACTGTGTTTTTCTGCCCTGGCGGTAGTCCGTAAGAAGGCCATCCGCCCTACATGGCTCCTGAGGAATTTGATTTGTGGACGCTTCGGTTCAACTCCGAAGAGTTCCCTCTCGAACGGGGAGCAAGTCGCTCTCAAGCGGTTGGTGCAGAATAGATGTTTAGCGAGAAGAGTATTCTGGCGGAGGATCATTCCTCGACCAGCAGTGAGCTACCATCACAGCAACGATGATATATGATGATCGATATGATCGCTGACAGCATGTGGCAATGGGCCTCCTCCATTTTGTCGAAGTGTATTTGTCTGTGGTCTAGGGCAGCGTGAACACGTCCTGCAGCGGCAAGTATCAAATCCATTTGCGCAATATCACCGAAGGCTCCTTGTTCCAGGATAGCGGCATAATCCGCCCCGACCCACCGATGCCCCCTTTTTTGGATTGGCCAGTTAGATCTGCGAACTTGTCGCTCAACAAGTCTGTCTTCGTGGTCATGATATCTTCGAGGGCGTACAGAAGTGGCGATTTGTTCAATCACCGCATTGAGATCAGCTGCAAAACTACCATATTCAGGAACATAGCGGCGTACTTCATCGTCCCATATTGTTTCCCAATTTGGGGCAATATGGTCTAGCGGCCTCAGGCATGCACGATCAAGCCATTCACTTTGGGCGAAGAATTTTCGAATCTTCCTCGGCGAATGTGTGAGCATTACCCGTCTCCTTCCTCAAGGTCGACAGACTCTAGCTCGAAAGCGGGGGAGTTTCAGGGGGCAAGGTCAGTCTCGGCGGCAATTAGGATCGACTTAGGCGGGGCGCATTAGTTCGGCCTTCGATAGCCTCTCCAGGACTGCTCCAATCAAATCGACAGCCTCTTCAACATCTTCATCAGTTGTGGAGAAACCAAGGCTGAACCGCACTGACGCTTCAGCCGCATCCTGATCGAGGCCGATTGCGCGCAAGACATGCGAGGGTTCGGGAATGCCCGACGTGCATGCGGAGCCCATCGATGCAGCGAGGCGGGGTTGAAGTGCGCCCAGAATGTCGTGCGCGGAGAAATCCGCAAAACAGATACTCGCATTTCCCGGGTGCCGCGCATCACCTTGCGGACCGTTCTCCGAAACTCGCCATCTCGATTCCTTGAGGCGCTTCACGAGCAGATCGCGGCGGCGGCGCAACTCTTTGCGATTCTCGTCCGCGTCTTTTCCTAATAGCAAGTCCGCAGCGACACCCATGCCGACGCAAAGTGGCACAGGGACAGTGCCGGACCGAAGGCCATTCTGTTGCCCGCCGCCGTAAATCAACGGCTCCAACTGGGCTTGCAGGCCGCGTGCGATGAAGACGGCACCTATACCCTTGGGGCCGTACATCTTGTGACCCGACAGGCTGAGTATATCCGCGTATTTCGCAAATGAGCCGGTTGCCATCGCAATCGGCGCTTGCGCAGCGTCACAATGAAAAACCGCGCCGTACTTTTTAACGATCTCCGAAATTTTCTCAATATTTTGGATAGTTCCAATTTCATTATTCACAGACAGAATAGAAACAGCCAGAACGTCATCATCAATCATTTGTTCTAGAGCGTTTATTTCCACGAATCCTTGGTGATCTACCGGAATTTCCTCGACGGCATAGCCGTACTGTTCTTTCAGAACCCGCCCGACAGCGAGCACACATTTGTGCTCGGTGGCACTAACAAGGATACGATTGCGATTACCGCCTGCGGCCCTGCGCCCAAGCCCCAGCAACGCCATGTTATTCGACTCGGTCGCGCCTGACGTGAAGATGATTTCATCACTGTCCGCGCCGACAAGCCGCGCCACCTGCCCGGCGGAATTTTCGACAGCACGCGCGGAATCCCAACCCGGTTTGTGATCAAGAGAGTGCGGATTAGCGAAAGAATCGGTGAAATATGGCAGCATTTCGGCCAAAACACGCTGATCGACGGGAGTTGTCGCCTGATGGTCGAGATATATCGTTTTGCCAATTCTCATTTTTTCTCAATGACCTAGTGACAGCTCCGCTTGCGCAGATACGGATTCAGGCAGGTACGTCCTTCTGGGGGCTACCTCCAGCTTTCATTGACCGTAACACAGGACGTGGGCTACAGTCGAGCTGGAGGCATCATCCAGTAGCCCGAGGGACAAATGGCGCGCGGACCACTTTTTCAGGACACCTACAGCCCGCAGTTTTCGGGCCACGAAACCTTTCCGCTTCGCTACGGGTGGCTGAAAAAATCGTATGACCGCGTCGCCGAGACCGAACACGAAGACGAGAACAGGGCACTGTGTTGGGATGACGACGCCATTGCGCGATTCGGCGTAGGCAAGAACATGGTCGCCTCAATGCGCCATTGGGCAAAGGCGTCAGGTATCATAGAAGAGCCGGCGACCAACTCTGTCAAAGTGGCCGACCTCGGACGAAAACTGTTGAGCGACGATGGTGGGTTCGATCCGTACATGGAGCACCCCGCGACCCTGTGGCTGATTCACTGGCAATTAGCGGCCTATCCCGAAAAGACGACATGGTTCTGGGCGTTCAGTCACTTCCCGGCAGTTACCTTCGAGCGGGACCATTTCGTGATGAGGCTCGACCGACTTGCGAAAGACCGCAATTGGTCTCGGGTGGCAACAACGACCATCAGAAACGATGTCGCCTGTTTTATCCGCACCTATGTTGCGCGCGCGCCGTCGGGTAGGGCCGGCCACGACGATGCGCTTGAATCGCCCCTCACCGAGTTGGGGCTGATAAAGGCAGTCGGAAAGAAAGACATGTTCCGCTTTGTGCGCGGACCGAAATCGACCTTGGGCGACGGCGTGTTCACCTATGCCCTGACCGATTTCTGGTCGCGGTATTCTCCCGATGCGGCGACTCTCTCATTCGAAGCAGTCGCGCATGCGCCCGGCGCGCCGGGGCGCGTGTTTTGCCTCGATGAAAACGATGTTGCCGATCGGCTCGCCGCCCTTGATGACGCGACGGGCGGTGCTCTGCAATGGTCCGAGACAGCGGGATTGAAACAGGTCGTCCGCAATGTCGACATCAACCGCGACACCAAATTTAAATGGCTGCCAATGGACTACGATGGCGCCGCCCAAGTGGAGGCCGCGTAATGCCATTGAACAAACGTGTCCGCATCGCGCGCCGCTTTCTAAGGTCGATCCGAATTGACACCGATCTTTGCGATGCTTCGGCTCTTGAAGGTTTTATTTGCCCGCAATCTTCCGCCGACGTGCTCGCGACGATGGCACGGCATGTGGCCGAGACCGGACAAGGCGCGTTCACATGGACCGGCCCCTATGGCAGCGGCAAGTCGAGCCTTGTCGTTGCGCTCGCAGCGCTGCTGAACGGGAATGCCGGATTGCAGAAGCAAGCGGGGAAGCTGTTCGGCCGCAAACTGGCCGGTGACATTCACGGGGCGCTGCCGACTGGCACGAAAGGATGGCGCGTCGTCCCCGTGGTCGGCCGCCGCGACGACCCCGTGGCGGTCATCGGCGAAGCTGTTCATAAATACGGGATCGTGTCGCGCCGGCCACGCGGCGGTTGGTCCGAGCAAAAATTGATCGACACCCTGATCGATGCGGCAGCCGAAAAGCCGAAGACACATGGCGGGCTGGTTCTGTTCATTGACGAAATGGGGAAGTTTCTCGAAGCCGCCGCACAGGACGGCTCCGACATCTACGTTCTCCAGCAGCTCGCCGAAGCTGCCTCGCGCAGCGGCGGGCGGCTGCTGATCGTCGGCGTACTGCACCAAGCATTCGAGGAATACACCCATCGCCTCTCCCACGAGATGCGCGACGAATGGGCGAAAATTCAGGGCCGGTTCATTGACCTTGCCGTCAACACCGCCGGTGAAGAACAAATCGAGTTGATTTCCCGCGCTATCGAGAGCGATGCCTGTCCCCGGATATTCCGTCCGCTGGTCGCGACCGTCGCGGAATTCGCCCGGCGCGATCGCGCGGGCAACTCGGAACGGCTCGCCTCTATGCTAGAGGCCTGCTGGCCCTTGCACCCCGTCGTTGCCTGCCTGCTCGGGCCGATATCGCGACGGCGTTTCGGCCAGAACCAGCGCAGCATCTTCGGTTTCCTGAATTCCTCGGAACCGCATGGCTTTCAAGACTTCCTGAACACGGCCGGCGACGATGAACTCTACGGACCGAGCCGGCTCTGGGATTATCTTCGGGCCAATCTCGAGCCTTCGATTCTCGCCTCGCCCGACGGACACCGCTGGGCGCTGGCCGCCGAGGCGCTGGAGCGCTGCGAGGCCATCGGCGGCAACGAACTTCATATCGGCCTGCTCAAGACCATCGCCGTGATCGACCTGTTCAAGGAACGCTCCGGCCTCGTTGCGCGGTTCGACCTGCTGCAAAGCTGTTTCCCGGGAGAGCCCGTCAAGGCGCTAGAATCGAGCCTCTCTGACCTCGACACTTGGTCGTTCACGACGTTCAAGAAATACCAAGACGCGCACGCGATCTTCGCCGGAAGCGATTTCGATATCGACCGGGCCGTGCGTGGCGCGCTCGACGATATCGATGAGATCGACTTTTCGGAGATGAAAACCCTCGCGGGGCTCCAGCCGGTCCTTGCCAAGCGGCATTATCACGACACCGGCGCATTGCGCTGGTTCGATGTCAATATCGTGCCTGTCAGCGAACTGGAGCTTGTCGCGGCGAAATTCTCGCCGGAGAACGGCGCAATCGGACAGTTTCTTCTTGCGATCCCGACAGAAGGCGAAAGCCAGAAGGTCGCGGAAGATCTGTGCCGCAAGGCGGCGCGGCACAGCGACGCGTGGGACATCGTCGTCGGCATCTCCAAACGGTCATGGGCCATCGTGCCGCTAGCGCGCGAACTCTTCGCGCTCGACAGCGTCAGCAACGATCATTCCGAACTGGCCGGAGACAGCGTGGCGCGACGCGAAGTGTCCGCCCGGTTGGCGGCGTTGCAGGCTTTACTCGAAACCGAGTTTCACAAGGCGTTCGACAACGCGCTATGGTTCCGCAAGAGCCACCCACCGAAGCACCTGCGACAAGCGGACCTGAACAGCGTTGCGTCCGAGCTTGCGGGCAAGCGCTTCCATTCATGTCCGCGCCTGCACAACGAATTGCTTAATCGACATAAACCTTCCAGCAACGCCATTGCCGCGCAAAATACCCTGCTACGGAACATGGTTCTCAACGAAGGGACGGACCGGCTCGGCATCGACGGATTTCCCGCAGAAGGCGGACTGTTCGCGTCGATACTCGAAAAGACCGGCCTTTATGTGAGCGGCGGCAAAGGGTGGCGTTTCCTCTCGCCTACGGAAGGTGAGGACGACCCGTGTCGCCTCGCCCCCGTATGGCAAAAGGCGCTCGATCTTGTGAAGCGGAATGCTGGCCGCACCGTCGCGGTCTCGGAAATCTTCGACGAGTGGCGCAAGCCGCCTTACGGCGTCAAAGACGGGTTGTTGCCGATTCTGGCCGTCGCGTTCATGTTGTCGCAGCGCGACAAACTCGCCGTCTATCGCGAAGGTATATTCCGGGCGCGGTTTGACGATGTCGATGTTGATTATCTCGCAAAGGACGCTGGCGCGATCCAGTTGCGCTGGATGAACCTGACCGAGGTTTCCCGCCGCTTGTTGTCTGATATGGCGCAAGTCGTGCGCGCGCTCGACAGCGAAAACGAACTCGTGCACCTGGAGCCAATTGATGTCGCACGTGGCCTCGTCGCGATCTTCGATCGGCTCCCGCAATGGACCCGACGGACGATGCGCCTGTCCGCTAACGCGGTTCATGTCCGCGAGATTTTCAATCGCGCCAACGATCCGAACAAGTTCCTTTTCGACGATATCCCGGCGACTCTCGGAGAAGACGTTTCATCTGCCAAGAGCAAAGACCTTGGGCGCGTCGTCGCGAGTGTTCGCGGCGGGCTTGAAGAACTGGTACATGCCTATCCCGAGATGCTGAACCGCTTGCGTGACATCATGCTCGCAGAATTACAGGTTCCGAACGCGTCGCCGGAATCGCTCGCTGAGTTGCGCGACCGGGCCGAGAACATCAAGCAACTGGCCGGGGACTTCCGGCTAGATGCGTTTGTCGTCCGGCTGGCCGCCTTCGACGGCACCGATAAGAGTTTCGAGGGGATTGCCAGCCTGGCCACCAACAAGCCGCCGCGCGACTGGGTTGATCCCGATCTCGACCAGGCTGCAATCGAGATTGCTGATATGGCACAGAAGTTTCTTCGCGCGGAGACCTATGCGCGCGTCAAAGGCCGTCCCGACAAGCGTCATGCGATGGCCATCGTTATCGGCACTAATGGGCGACCTACGCCGTTACTCGAGGAATTCGATTTAGCGGATTCAGAGCGTGACGCTGTGAATGCGCTGGTCGAGCGTGTCGAGGCGATGCTCGACGGTTCTGACACGTCCCGGCGCAGCATCATTTTGGCGGCTTTGGTGGAACTCAGCGCACGCTACATGCGAGACTCGCATGCCCCAAAAGCGAATGGGAAAAGAAAAGTGGTGCACCATGGGCGATGACATAACGAACCGCCATCATCTTTGTTACACACAGAATTTCGAGCAAGCCCGTAGCTTGAATACACAGATGAATCAGGTCCCAGTGCTGGCAATGACCCTTACTGGAGGGTTGTGGTTTGGCGCTGGGGTCACGAAGGATATTTCTGAGGAAATCCGATTTGCACTTCTGATATTTGCCGGCTTCTGCAATCTATCGCTCATCTTCGCTGTTTTGCGAATCCGAGACGTTTTGGAAAGCTATCTAGAGAAACTCGAAGAATTTAATCCGAACAGCTTTGCCTCCGGCAAACCCGCGAATCCCAAACTGCCGTGGTTGGGGTCCTATAGCATGATATTGATTTACTGCACTCTATTACTGATAGGGTCTCTTTTTTCTTTCGTTGGCGCATTCTGGGTTTACTGGCCATTCGAGACGAACAGTTGGACTGGCGTCATTATTTTAATTGTCTTCCTCACCGCGATATACCTCACACTGTTCAGTCGCAGAAAGTCTGCGCCCTAATATGCAGAAATTTGACATACATCCGCCCCACCCTTCTTCTCGAATTGGAGAAGTAAACGCGACGAAGTATTACTATAATCGCAACGCACAAGCGTATTTTGATTCGACGTTACGCGTCGATATGTCCGCTCTATACAACCGCTTCCTAAAGTATGTCGAGCCAGGCGGCCGAATACTAGACGCGGGAAGCGGCTCAGGGCGTGATACGCTCGCCCTTCTGCAGCACGGCTATAAGGTCGATGCGTTTGATGCCTCTCCTGCCCTTTGCAAACTGAGTACGCAGCTGACCGGAGTTGAAGCTCAGGTTCTCCGTTTTCAGGAGTTCGATTGTGCTCCCCGATATGATGGCATTTGGGCTTGCGCATCCTTACTACATGTTCCGGAGGGCGAACTGGAGAATGCTATTAGTCGATTGATCGGAGCGCTAAAACCTGGCGGAGCATTGTATGTATCGTTCAAGCATGGCGCCGAGGAACGTATCTCAAGGGACGGTCGTTTTTTTCTCGATTTGAATAAGGAGTCGTTGCAACAGCTCTTCAGACACTTCCCGAGTATGAGCCTGGAAGAGGTGTGGCTCTCGAGCGGTGAAGGCACACATCAGGGAAGGGATGAGTGGCTGAATGCGATTGCTCTAAAGGCACACAAGAAGGGTGACCAATGATCATACCTTCGTCCCCGGAGAAGCACGTCCTTGGTCTATCTGGTGGGCGCGATAGTGCGGCCCTTGCCGTCTATATGCGCCAACACCGCCCGGAACTGGAAATAGAGTATTTTTTCACGGATACCGGCAAGGAATTGCCCGAAGTCTACGAATTCCTCGGGCGCCTTGAAGGGTTTCTCGGGCAGGAAATTCACAAGCTGAATCCCGACCGCGACTTCGATTTCTGGCTCAAGCAGTACAATGACTTTCTGCCCTCGCCGCAAACGCGGTGGTGTACGCGGCAGCTCAAACTCCGTCCGTTTGAACGCTGGCTCCGCCCGATGCTCGAAGACGGCATGACCGTCTACAGTTATGTCGCAATCCGCAGTGACGAAGAATACAGGGCGGGTTACGCCTCGAAACACGACAACCTCGTCATCAAGCTGCCGTTCAAGGACGCGGGCATAGACAAGCCCGGCGTTCTCGAAATTCTTGACGGCGCGGGCCTCGGCCTGCCCAAATACTACGAGTGGCGTACACGCAGCGGCTGCACCTTCTGTTTCTTCCAACAGAAGATCGAATGGGTGCGTCTCAGAGAACAACACCCAGAGGCGTTCGAGGAAGCCAAGGCGTATGAGAAAGATGCAGTAGAGCACGGCTCGCCCTTCACCTGGAGCCAGGGAGAATCGCTGGAAGAATTGGAACAGCCAGAGCGGGTCGCGCAAATCAGGGCCGACCACGCGGACCGGCTTGCGCGCATGCGCGCGAAGGTCCAGCCGAACCCGCTGAGACCGGACAGCGAGCCCCTGGATATTGATGATCTTTACGGTCAGGCAAAGGGATGCCTAGCGTGTCACAAATAGCGTATCGGCTGGCCCCGACTATAGCGTCCGCGCGGCAAGGGCAACTTTCAAATTCGTCCGTTCACCTTACTTCCTCCACCTTGAACGCGTAGATTTGTCCGTGCCGGTCAATCGCCAGCCTTACCCTCGGCGAAGCTGATTTCGATTCTTCCCACAACCGTTCCTTGACGGCTTCGACCTCCCAAACTGGTTCGTCGGTGCATGTCGCGTCCACGAACTGGGAGACACATAGCGCCGAAGCGGCTTCAAATATCGGGAAATAGCCCACCGATGTCTTAAGGTCGGGAGCAATCGTTTCCAACCTGCTCTGAATGTCTTCCCAATCGATCCTGTCGTCAACCGGACGATCCCCCGTATCCCGACAAGAGAAATAGTTTTGAATCAGAACTTCTCCGCTTTCACCCGAGCCGCAGACGGCGCGCATTTTACGGCCCGCAGTAGAGAGGCTGTATCCTGTCAGGCCATGTCGTTCCTTCTTCGCGAGGATTCCCGCGTCCACCAAGAGTTCGAGACGCGGAATCAGGAACCATGACCAAGGCTGTCCGAGATTCAGCTTTTCGCGGACGTTCCGCTCGGTGATCTTTATCAACTCGTTGAGCCGGGTACGTACCTTTGCGTTTTGCGGATGCCCGGATCGAATCTGCCGGGCAGACAACACGTGCTTCCAGCTTTTCAGGAGGAGGTCGACTCGATTTTCGACAGTTATCTCGAACTCGGGATCGGACGGAAGCTGCGCAAGAAATGCCCATAGCCAGTCGCAATCGACATCCAGCAGCCAGAGCCCGAGATACAAACAGTCCTTTTGACGGAGCCAGAACGGATCGTCCGCTTGCCAGCCGGTGGACAAACTCAGGCGCCCTCTCGCCAAAAGAAGATTCTGCTCTTTTTTCACCAGTTTCAACATATGCGCTAGAGATAGCGCATCATCGAAGTAATCCTGCGTCAGCGCACCGACGGAAGACGGCAGTCTGGGTTTGGACAGCTGGAGGTCCTGGCGCTCCGCCTTGATCGATTGTCCTTTTTCCAAGGCCTGCCGGAGCGGGGTGTACCGCGGTGACCCCGGCTTGTTAAACAAGTATTCCTTGAATGGCACTAGGTCATCCTCCGGCACCTCGCGTTTTTCCGTAAGGTAGCCCGATACTTTCTTGCAAATGTCCTCAGAGAATGTCGTTCGGCCTTGGTTCGTGAACGACGACGCCAGAAGGGCAATCCCGTATCGCATCATGTACAGACGGAATGTGAGAGCTACTCTCAATTCACTACCCCTCGATTCCGCCGTGAGCGGTCACTCTCGGGCGGATTTCGGTTACAAATGCACGTGTCGTGTCACCGTGGCTGACAAAAGCCTGCCCCTGCGCGAGTTCCCTGAGCAGGTCATGAACCGTTAGTGTCTGGGTACCACTCGACATCTTCTCCGGAGATCGCCCTTTGGCGCTGCGCATCACGGCGTCGATATCCGATTGAACCGTCAGCCTGTGCGCGACAACGCAATCCACCTGCGACAGTATCTCCGGGTGAATGGCGCTCGGTTGCTGGGACGTGATCATCAGCGACAGGCCGTGGTTCCTGCCTTCCTTCACATATTGAATCAGTATGGAGGTACACGGATTGGCTCTTGAAGGCGGGGCGTAGCCCTGGGCTTCGTCGATGCAGAGCAATGTGCGTGGCGGAGAGGCCTCTATCGTTCGCACCGCAGCAGCGCGTTCATCGTCCGAGATGGTGCTGTCCAGCTTCAGTGTCTTGTTTGCTTCCGACGCCGCGGACCGCAGATTGAACAACTGCCTGACCAGAATCGCGGCCGTCAAACTGCGCATCGGAGGAGCAAGATGTCCGAGCAAGAGAATTGTGACCTCTCCGGCCTTGACCATCGATGACACCGAAGTCGGCGTCGATGAGAATAGTTCGTCCCGCTCCAGGCTTTGAAGGCGGCTGCGCAGCGCCCTGACCGTCGTACGTTCGAAACTTCCGGCGGTATTGGATTCATCGGAGAGATATTCGATCAGCTCCGAGAGGCCCGCTTCCTCTTTACCTGCGCGAGTCGCCGAATTGTATGTGTAGCCGGTGTTCTTGACCCCGTCGAATGCCGCCAGAAGGAGATGACCCGTCGGGTCCTTGAAGAGATCGATCTCAAATACGTGCGCGTAGTCTTCGGCCCGAATTAGCGAGGTGTCCAATCCGAAAGGTTCGTATCTGGACGTATAGAAACTTTGCCGTCGCCCCTCCGGATAGTATGTCCTGACTGAAATCTCTGTTTCTTTAATTCCAAATCCTGCGATTTTTGACGACAGTGCCTTTCGCAATGCCTCATCGGGGATCTTGGAAACCGGGACCGCTACATACTGATAGATGTTCAGCGTATCCAGCAGCAAGACGGCACGGTCGTTCATGTTGCAGCCGATATTCGCGTCGGCATCCGTTGTCCCCAAACCCTCTATGATGGTTCCAAGGGTGTAGGACTTGCCGGAGCCGCGCTGTCCGAAGATGCCCGTCACAACTTCGCGCGCAAACCCCAGAACGACATTCGGGCGCGAACCCTGCTCACTCAACCGTCCGAGATTGACGTGCGTGACCTGGTGCATATCCGCCGCGTCGCAACCGAGGCAGATTGTTCCGTCCTGGTCCCGAAGCCTGGGCGATACGTTGTAGCGAAGCATCTGTCTCTCCCGTTAATCGTCGCTCAAAAGCCTTCCGTGAATATCGCCTGCGCCGGTGTCAGGTCTTGCGTATCGATGACATAGGAATCGCGGCGTGCGGCGTGGACAGCTCCTTCATTGAGAGCCGATATGAAATTGCGGGGTAGGCTCGCAGTGGGCGCGCTTATCGCCAGGTTAACCAGCTCTTCCATCGCTTCATCGGTCAGCGGAAAATATTTCATCCCGTTCGGTATTTTCCCTTCTTTCTCTCTTTCCTTCTTCTTGTCATCGTCAACCACCAGTTCGAAAAGGTCATTCAAGAACTGCCGCACATCGTCGTCGTGAGCGAGGTATTCAAGATGATGAATGTTCGCTTTATTCAGACGTGTCTTGAAATCCTCCCTGAACACAAAATCTGGGATGTCCTCTTCCTGCATGGCATAGATGGAGACAATGAAGCCAACGACGCTGTTGTCATCGTCAGCAAGCCGCCTGAAGGCATCGTGAAATGACTCCCGACAATCCTGGTTGCGGACGTTTGTCAGCCCTTCCATTTCGTCGAGCAGGAACAGGTAATAGATACCTTTGTTGACGAAGAGCCGCATTATCCCCACCAGAACGCGGTACATCTCCGAGATCGTGTCCATATTTTTTGTAAGGTTGTAAGAGGTGAGTTCCGCTGCCGTCAGCGACCCTCCGCATAGCCATTTCCACAAAGTAATCGGTTCGCCGGCGTAACCGAGAGCTCGAATCGCTCTGGCTATGTTTGCATCGCCGAAGTCGTCTCTGAGTTTACCCTCGAGCGCTGGTCCAGCGTTTTTGGCGAGATATTCGTCAATGACCTCCCGTATCTTTTCGAGGGTTAGTGCTTCCATCATCTGCGCATGGAGATAATTGTAATTCGTTTTCTCTTTGAATTCGGCATCTATGAAACAGCATTTGACTTGGTAATCCGTGATGGCCTCGGCCTCGGGGCTTTCCTCAAGTTTGTACTTGATGTTGAACAAGGTATGAGTTTTCCCGACGCCATATTGTCCGTAGAGATATTTCTTAGGCTGGTTACCCATCATGTAGCGTTCACGTATATCTTCGATAATTTCTTCGTTTATTTTCCTCTTACCGAAATACGCTGCACGATCCTCGTGATCGGTTCGGAAGTTGATCGTGAAGTTTTTTCTGTCACCCTTTAGACAGAACCTTTCGTTCAGTGGCGCGGCCATCGTTTCGTCTCCTATGCTTTGGTTGTGTGCTGTGTAACCCGGAGGTCGATCGCAAGTGACTCCAGCTTGTCTATCAGGACCTCTCCTTCGCCACGGGCTTCAATAACCACCCCCAGCTCGTACGATCGGTTGGACCATTCATACATGTTCGCCGAACCGAGAAGCGCATAGCGGCGTTCTTTCGTCTCTGCCACATAGAATTTTGCGTGAAGCGTGGGCATGTAGAAGATCGATGCAGTGGGCATTTCCTTGACGTCCCGGACGAACTCTTCATGCCCGCTTCCCGCCTCAGGTTCGCGGGTGATCACCACTAGATTGACGCTCTGCAACTGAAGCTTCTGAAGTAGCTTCTTCGTTGTGGCAGTTCTGAAATTGATATGCGTAAGCCAGGGAGAGATCCAATAGACCGTTTTGAGGTTTATTTCTGCAAACAGGCGCCGAAGGAAAGGTTCTATAACCATTCCCGCACCATATTTGAGTTCAAGAAAGTCGGTCCTTTGCATGTCGTCTTTCAGTCGGTTCGTATATCGTCAAAAGCCCGGGGCGCTTACAGCACACGATTACTCGAGCTGCACGAGTTCAGCTAAAACCTGTTTCGCAAGCTCCGGGGAGATCACCTTGATTTCTTTTTCCTCGATCTGAGAGTCGGCCTCCTGCAACACGGCATTGAATGCCTGCATAATGGCCCGCGGCTTGAGTTCGTCGTGCTTCTGGATATCCTCGATAATCGTACGACAGGTCTTTTCTGAAAAAGGAAAGTAGGGATCAACCTCGCTGTTGTCGGGATCGCGAGAGTGCAACAATACGTCTCGCACAAATTTGAGCGCGTCGTCCGTTTGCATCGGTGGAAGAATCATGACCTTAGTTCTGCCGATGCGATCTTTAAGCTCCGGGCTGAACCAAGTGGGTAGCGTTTCCGTGGGCCGCCCCGAGAAGGAAAGGATCATGCTGAAACCGGTCGGACACGCGTTGAATATCGAATGCAGACCGGTGTTAATTTCGTCCCTTATCCGGGGTGGCAATTGATCAATTCGCTGAAGTTCGTCCAGCAGCCAGATCAGTCTGGAATTGATGAGGTTCTGTGAACTGGCGGAAAGGCCGAACATCCGGACGAGTCCACCCAGAACCCGGCTTGAATCTTCCGATGACGTGATCTTTCTGGAAATGCCCAATTTCCGGCAGTCGGAGACAGGTAGAGCTTCTGCACGAAGCCAGCGCATTGCCAGCTCCTGATCGGCAGGCTCTCCGATCGTCAGAACCTTAAGAGCGCTAACGAGATCGGACGAAGCCGCGTGCAAGTCTTGCTCCAGACGTGCGGCTTCTGATGACGTGCAAATCTCAAGGTACGCCTCGGTCAGCGTCTCATGGTTCAGGCGAAGGGCAAAACTCTTGTAAACATCCACAAAAGAGCGGGGATTTCGAGGAAACTCGCTGTATATGGTCCTTAGATGAGACGTCCCTTCCTTGTGAATTTGGACCGCTCGATTCGAGAGATAGTACAGGGTGTGAGTCTTGCCCGCACCGAACCACGACCAAATGGGATGGATCGAAGAGGCGTTCTGGCGTGAAAGGCTGCGCAGGAGCTTTTCCAAATCAGCGCGGAACTGCTCTCTGTCTGCCATGAAGTTGCACAAGCTCGGTTCAGGCACGACGACGAATGGCCATCGTCGCAAACATAGATGGTCGAACATTCCTAGCGTCCCCCTCCCGCTTTTTTGGGACCGGCCAATCGCGGATCCGGCCGTCGCAAGGGTAAATCGGCTTCGATGTCATCGCGGTGTCGTAAAATGAATTCGCATATGGCACGACGGATCATCCACACTGCCGACAGGCCGAGTTCTTCGCCGAGGCGTGTCAGCTCCGCATACTCGCCTTCATCGAGCGTCACGGACAAATGCACATTTTGCTTCCTTAACTTTGCATGCGGCATCTTTTCACCCCCAAGAGTTGATCGCCAGTTTCACACTATTGTTACACTTTTCCAATGCCGCAACGGTGAATTTGCGGTTGTCCTTCGGGGCGACGACATTCTCGAACTTGTCAAGGCGGCAAACGACCGGATCGTCATCGCAGCGCCGTATATCAAATCCCAGGCCCTGCGCTGGTTACTCGATGCCATTCCCGAAACCGTCTTCGAATGCGTCTGCGTCACGCGCTGGCTTTTCGAAGACATCGCCTCCGGCGTTTGTAATCTCGAAATCCTCGACGACATCGCCTGGGCGCGCGGCAGACGCCTTCTGATGCATCCGCACCTGCATGCGAAATACTACTCGAATGGTCGGGACTCCCTTGTCGTTTCCGCCAATCCCATTGCGCGCGGTCTAGGCTGGCACACGCCGTCCAATGTCGAATTGCTTGTTTCTCTTCTGGCCGAGTTCGCGGGGCTGGCAGAATGGGAACACACGCTACTCAGCTCCGCCGTGCACGCCACCGATGAATTGCGCGACCGCATTCGGCGGCAGCTGGATGCCCTGAAAGAGGGCGGGGTCCTGCGCCGTCTTCCAGAAGTCGAAGATGACGCCGCGGCGGCGCAGCGAACTTTGTGGGTGCCGAAATGCCCGACACCGGACCGCCTCTGGCAGGTCTATCGCGGGCGCGGCTCCGATACGATGGTGAGCAGCGCGTTCGAAGCAGCGCAGGAGGGTCTTGCCGCGCTGTCTCCACCGCAAGGGCTAACGCAGGATCTTTTCACCGCCTATGTGGCGGGCATAATGAAACTAATGCCGTTGCTTACCGAAATAGACAAGCTGGCGGCCCCCGGTTTGACGGACACACAAGCGCATGAGTTTCTGGCTGATAATCTCGGCGACACTGTTGCGGGGGGGCCACGCGCAGGTCTGGCGCGTGGTAAAACTCTGGCTGGTACATTTCTTCCCTGGTTCCTACCGGCTTGAGACCGGTCAGGAGGTGTTGGTCAAAGGCCGGCAACTACCCCCCCGCTGATGGTCAACGACCCTGCACCGGGTTTGTCGTGGACAGCCAAGTCCGTGGCTCTTTCGGTTTTCAGGACAGCCACGAACGGGAATTCCATATTCCTTCCCGCAATCTCCTACTTCCGTAGACCACCACAAAAAACTTAATCAGAAGGCAAGGGGCTGGGCACAACTCGAGGATCTGCTCGGATCCAGAGGGCCGCAAATTACTCCCCCTGCATCTTTCGCCTCTCGCTGGGCGCCACCCAATCCACCTTTTTCAGCATGTCTGGCGAGACCGATTCCTTGCCGCTGCGGACCGCGTGCTCGATAACCAAACACATCAGCTTCCAAGTCTCCCCTGTCAGGCCTTCGCTCATCCGAAAGATTCTCTCAATGAAGGCCTTGTCGGTGAATTCATCGTCAGGCTTTAACCCGGCGCGAAGGAAAATCTGAACGATGAACGCAAAGTAGTCTTGTCCCATTTTCCATCGAGGAAGGAATAATGGTTCGAACCGAGAGCCCGATTGCTGGTCGGTCTGGAACGTTCGGAGGAGATTCTTCGTGCCAACTCCAACGATAGAGATTTCGAGTTCATTGCTCAGATGCCTGATCACATTGCTGTAAACGTTCCTTTGCGGGGTCGTGCCGGAGAGCATATAGGCAAGCTCGTCAACAATGAGGACTCTCGTCCTTAATTTCTCCAACAACTTCAGGGTTTGGTCCTGTAACTTCGCAATCCGTCCAGTGCATTCCTCAGGTGCCTCAATTCGGCGAAGAATACTCAGATAAAGTGCTGAAGCGTCCGCTGTGGGCGGCGCCTGAACGTACATCACGGGAGCCCAATCCAATTCGTCATCGTCTGATCGCGCGGGAGCTACCTCGCGCTCGAACTCTTTGACGAGTGACGTCTTTCCGGAATTTGGAAGCCCGACAATCAACAGGCACGGTGGCCGGCTTGTCCGTGGATGTCGGTAGATTGACCTTAATTTCTCAAGCCCAGCCGTAGCAGCAGGATAGTCTATCCAACAGGGTTTCCAGATCGAGTCTACGGCCCGATCCATCTCTGACGGCGGGTCGTCGTCGAATGGCCCGAAGAGAGAAGATTGCTTGTCATTTGTTGAAGCAATATTTGACTTTTTCCTCAAGGGTTCCGTTGTTTCCGCGTTCACTGGCACGTTTATTCCCTCCATCGCGGCGTAAGGACATCGTCCGTCAATTCGAACTTCTCGCCAGTTCCACTTGAGTTATCGACGACCAATTTTGGCCGCTCGCGCGGCTGCTCGGGGCTGCTCTCTGTGATTGTCTTCCGTCGTTGTGCTTGGCGCCGGGTTTTCTTGGTCACCCTCACTTCTTCCTCGATCTCAATTTCGATCTTTTCCAACGTAGCGAAGATTGCGTCCTCGTCTCGCTCAGCCGCTTTTTCGTCCTGCAGCCGTTTCTTAACCGCTTTCAGCTCCCAGAGACTGATCGATGGGTGATCGTTGTATCGGTAAGGCACCTCGAAATAGGTCTTCAGTTCGGGATCAAAGAAATAGATCTTCGAGATGTCTCTTGGGTCTCGGCGAACAAGGAACTCTTGGGTCTGCCCACCCTTCTTGGCGTTGACCCAATCCTTCAGGCATTCGTCGAAGTACCAAATTCTGTCCCAGACGATCCCTTCAGACCGAACGGATCGAGTGTCGTGTGGCAAGAAATCGATGGAGAACCTGTCTGGATCCGCTATCTCGGGAATCATCCCACGCCCCAGCTTCTTGGTAGAGCCGAGAACGCCAACGATCCCTTCTCTCCACTTTTGAAGCGGTGACATGTCGATGCCGCTGTGATGCGTTTGGTGATAGACGGAGACGATGTACTCGGTGAGGATTTTCTCCAACTTCGAAAACGTGATTGCCGCGTTCTTCTCCGAATCGTAGACGCCTTTCATCACGATATTCGAAAAGGTCGTTCCAGGAAGTTCGTGGGTTTTCCTGCCGATGGTCCCTATTGCCCGTTCGATATGCCCTCCAAACTCCGGGCGCTTGACTAGTCTATAGTCGACGTCGATCCCATACTCTTCGCACCCTTTGAGCACCGTCTCGCTGTGGAAGTCCTTCCCGTTGTCGAAATGGAGCTTGTCCATAAGCCCCCAGACCGGCCACTCGGCATCTATGCCCAGGCGCCCCAAGTCGGTTTCCTTTCGCAAAACCGAATTTCGGATGCACATGCCAACCGAGAAGGCACTGGGCGCTTCCAGCGAAAGATACATGCCGGTAATCATTCGGCTGTAAACGTCGATCGCCAAGGTGATCCATGGCCGGCCTATTGGCTGCCGGTACACATCGTCCACGATCTCGATGTCGAGCTTCGTATGGTCGATCTGAACGACGGAGAGAGGCCTCACGGCACCCGGGAAGCGTCCCTTGACGTAGGCGTGATCATCACGGGCCTTTTTAGCACCGTGGCGTCGTTTCGTTACCAAAGCGGCCGACATATCCTTGATCCGACTGCGAATCGTATTCGCAGAAGGTGGCTTGAGTCTCGCCGCCTTGCACGCCTGGCGAATCTCGGCGATGACCTTCTTCTGCGTTAGTTTCTGCTTAGTCAGATATCGACGATTGATGAAGTCCTTGATGATGGCTTCCACCTTTTTGTGGAGCCTACTTTTTCTTTTTCCTCCGCGGTCTGGCGCCAGATCGCTCAAGAGACGGCGGTTGGTGTAGGCACGAAGCCACCTCTGCAGCGATCTTGCGCCGTACCCTGTCTCTTCCGCCCTCTTCTTGCATGCCTCCGTCTTACCGCGCGTCACAGCGAGCAACGGTTCAATCGCGGCATACCTTCTCCGGGCTTCGCTCAGCTCTTCTTCCGTAAGGCCGTCGAACGCTCGTGTTTTTGGTGGCTCGCTGTCAGGAGGAACCCGTAGCTCGCTGGTCGCAGCCGTGACGATTTCGCCAGATTCATTCAGTTGAAGGAGAACGCGGTCGACATCGATGATACTGGTGATCGTCGCCTCTCGACCGTTCAAGGAAAATACGCCACCTATCTTGTAATCAATGGTTGCCGGCATCGTTTCCCCCGGCAGCAAACCACACTTTTGACGTGCCGTCGATTACACGGTCCAGGTCGCAACTAAGCGTCCCGTCGGCAATCATTGCCCAAACTGTCGGGAGCGCGTGGGCACGCTCATGTTCATCGGGCCAAAGCTCCTCAAACATTCGCCCTATCTGGACATCACGTATCCGACTGAGATACCCCTCGATTTCTTGAGCAACGCCTTCGTCCGAGCTCTGATTGTTGAATGGCTTCAAGAACACAGCGTTTTCGAGCCGCGGGATCCGGATTTCCTTTTCAGTCCACAGTTCGAATTTCCAGCCTCGGGATCTGGAGAACTCTCGAGCTGCGTGAAACTTCATGTCTAGGTCCGGTGTGACACGTGAACTCGGCTTCACTTCAACCAACTGATTGGCACCATTGGACCGGGTAACAAGAAAGTCGGGCGTATAGTGCCGGCTTTTCCCCTCTTCATCCCGATATGAAATTCTAACCGGCTGTTCCTCGATCGCCTCTACATCCGGGTCGAAGCGCATCAGGAGAATGAAGTCCCTTTCAAGCGTGGACTCAAATGCGATCGCCCGCGCGCCACGTCCCGGGTTATGTCTGCCGGTGACCGAACTACGGCTAAGAGGAATGGTCCTAACCGGCACAAAGCTCTCCAACTGGCACAAGATATAGATCGTAGTTTACTATTAGCACAAAGTTTAGTGCCGCACAGGCATATCATCAACTCCTTGAGAGTAACTAGGTCAATGGGACCCCCCGCTTGTAGTCTGGTAAGGAGTTTTTGGGCGAATCCGTATCGGCACTATAACGTTAGAGAAAATTAATATTCGGATGCGATATGAATTGCATAAAACGCAACTCATGGCATCGGCATGTCGAACCAACATGCACCCACCCGTTGGCCTGGACGTCCGAGACCGCTAAGTGGTGAGTCTCTAAGTTCCTGGTTCGCCCGAGTTGCTCATGCAAACGGTTTGTCGCCAGCGGACCTATATTCATCGATCCTACAAGGCGGTCGCCTGAACTTTATCGACCTGGACAGGTGGTGCGACCCGCTGGTCATTCAAACGCTCGCGGAACGGACCCACACACCAGTCGATTATGTCACCCAGATGGGCCTCTCTGCCTACCAGGGGCGTGTTTATGAACGTGATGACCCAAATGCGTCGCTGGTCTGGTTACCGCCGATCGGCGGCACGAAGAAGAAGTCATTCGGCCAGCAGGCATGCCCGCTTTGCCTTGATCAAGAGAAGCCTTACCTCCGAAGAACCTGGCGATTGTCGTTCGTGACGGCTTGCCGTACTCACGGCACCCATTTGATCGACCGTTGCGAGTCTTGCGGAGCGCCTATAACGCCCTCAAAGTTCAAAGGTGCAATATCGTTTCAAGGTTGCGTACGCTGTGGTAGCGATCTGCGCCGGATATCGGTTCACACGGCATCGGAAACCGATCTCGAGATTCAGCGCAGATTGTTGGATATCGCATCACATGGTTTCGGATATTTAGGCACCGCCGGGCATGTCCACTCTCTGGCCTACTTCTGGATTCTGCGGCGTCTCTTTCATTTAGTCGTCGCCGGCGAATATGCACTTCCTCTGAGAATGCACGTTCTGTCCAAACACGATTGGGACATTGCCCCCAGCTCAATTCGGCGAATCACTGTAGTCGATCTCCTTCCACCCCTCCAACGGACACATGCGATCAGGATCGCGGACTTTTTGATGTCCGATTGGCCACATCATTTTATTGAGGCTTGTGATGCCGTTGGCTTAAGGAAGAACAGGCTGATTCGGGATGAGAAGAAGACCCCATTCTCGTTCCTCAGAATCGTGGATGATTCTCTCAATCATGCCATGACCAAGATTGCAAAAGACCAGGTGCGCGCGGCGACGGCTTACATGGAAAAACAGGGAATCGATGCGACGCCTGACGCCTTGAGCGCATTCATGGGAAACAAGTTACACACCCAGAGGTGCCTCGCCCCCACCAAGCGCAAGTGCCTTCCCTACGGCACTCACAGGTACTGGAAGCTCGACGGCGTCTCTCCGGAGACTCGCGCCAAGGTCAAGAAAGCGGCCAAACTCGCAGGCGAAAACGTCGGTTCTTGGGTCGATAGGGCGCTACGAGAGAAGCTGAAAGTTTCCGCGCCAACTTATTGAAATCAATATGACTCTGTTTAATTTTGCGCCAACTTTGATTGGTTTTTCGCCAATTTAAATTGGGATTCGCCAAACTAAAATGAATCCGACAGAGGGTGCGGATAAATTTTCAGGAAAGAAATTGGCGGAGGGAGAGGGATTCGAACCCTCGATAGAGTTTCCCCTATACACGCTTTCCAAGCGTGCGCCTTCAGCCACTCGGCCACCCCTCCGCGCGTTCCACCGCCGGGGCCTTGGCGGCCCCCGGGGAACAGGGGGCGGAAAATAGCGGGCGGCGCGGTGGCATGCAACGGTTAAAGCGGCATCAGGGGTCGCAAACCGCGCACGGCATTGTGTCGCGATAATCATTGCCCGGATTGTGTGCCGGCCCCATAACAAAGTCATGATGACCGGCTGGACCATAAAGCGCGTGGCGTTCTACCTGGGTTGGGCCCTGCTTTTGGCGGCGTTTGCCGCCGGCGCGGCCGAAGCCCTGGTCAAGGCCGAGCCCGGACGCGGCCTGCATTTGGTCTCCGCCCATGACATTTGGTACACGGCCTGGCCCGGCAACCTGGTGGTCACGCAGATCCGGGTCGAGCGTCTGTCCCCTGAATTGTGGTCCGCCGTGATCCGCCCCTTGCTCGACCTGCCGGCCTGGTTGCTGACCGGTCTGCCCGGCGGGCTGCTGACCTGGTTCTGCCGCCCGCGGCGGCCCCTGACGGCGGACGAGGTCCAGGACCTGCAGGAGCGCGAGGATTCGATGTTTCTGTATGACGAGCTGGCCGAACAGGCCATGCAGGACGGCTATGGCGACGGCGACGACATGGCGCCGAGCCACGAAACCCAGCATTTCCTGGACGAAGCCGGGCTGACATACGCGGAATCGGAAGCCGATTTCGATATCGACGTCGACAGCCTGCCGCCGCCGGGGGCCGGCCGCTAGGGCTGGCCGGGAGTTCCCGGGCCGCCGCCGCGCCGCTTGGCCGCCCAGCGCATCATCACCACCGAGGCAATGGGCAGGGCCAGGGCGCCGAAAATCAGGGCGTACCAGACCAGGCCGTTGATCAGGAAATCCGCCGTCGGGCGGCACAGGCCGAACAGCTCCCCGCCGTCCGCGATGCAATATTGCCCGCCGTCTTCCTGACGCAGGACCCAGATCATCAATGCGCCCGTGACCAGAGCCGCCAGGAACAGGCAGCCGGTGAGGAACGAGCGGATCGGAGCTTGAGGGTTGGGCAGCATGTCGGATCGACCCCCGCCCGGTTATTCGCCGGTCTTGAGCGCGGCCAGGAAGGCCGACTGCGGGATTTCCACGTTGCCGAACTGGCGCATGCGCTTCTTGCCCTTCTTCTGCTTTTCCAGAAGCTTCTTCTTGCGGGTGATGTCGCCGCCGTAACATTTGGAGGTGACGTCCTTGCGCATGGCGCCCAGCGTTTCGCGGGCGATGACCTTGCCGCCGATGGCCGCCTGGATGGCGATCTTGAACAGCTGGCGCGGGATCAGGTCCTTGAGCTTTTCGCAGATCTGGCGGCCGCGGGCCTCGGCATGGGATTTGTGGACGATGAAGGCGAGCGCATCCACGGCCTCCAGATTGACCAGGATCGAGACCTTGGCCAGATCGCCCTCGCGGTAGCCTTCCAGTTCGTAATCAAAGCTGGCGTAGCCGCGGCTGACCGATTTCAGGCGGTCGTAGAAGTCGAACACGATTTCGTTGAGCGGCAGGCGGTAGACGACCAGTGCCCGGTTGCCGACATAGGTCAGGTTTTCCTGTTCGCCGCGGCGGTCCGTGCATAGTTGCAGCACGGCACCCAGATATTCGTCGGGCACCATGATGCTGGCCTTGATCCAGGGCTCTTCGATGTAATCGATGGCCGACGGGTCCGGCATGTCCACGGGGTTGTGCAGTTCGCGCATCACGCCGTCGGTCCGGTAGACCTTGTAGACCACGCTGGGCGCGGTGGTGATGAGGTCGAGATCGAACTCGCGCTCCAGCCGTTCCTGGACGATTTCAAGATGCAGCAGGCCCAAAAACCCGCAGCGGAATCCCAGGCCCAGGGCGGCGGAGGATTCGGCCTCGAAATGGAAGCTGGCGTCGTTCAGGTGCAGCTTTTCCAGGGAATCGCGAAGGTCTTCGTAATCACCGGCGTCCGTCGGGAACAGGCCGCAGAACACCACCGGCACGGAGGGCTTGAACCCGGCCAGCGGCTTGGCCGCCGGCTTGCGGTCGTCGGTGATGGTATCGCCCACGTTGGTGTCGGCGACGCGTTTGATCGCCGCCGTGAAATAGCCGACCTCGCCCGGGCCCAGTTCGTCGACCTTGGTCGGCTTGGGCCGGAGATAGCCGACCTGATCGACCTGATAGGCGGCGTTGTTGGCCATCATGCGGATACGCTGGCCGCGCTTGAGGGTGCCGTCGACGACCCGGACCAGGATCATCACGCCGAGATAGGGGTCGTACCAGCTGTCGACCAGCAGGGCGGACAGCGTCGCCGTCGGATCACCCTTGGGCGCCGGCAGGCGGGTGACGATGGCTTCGAGCACGCTGTCGATGCCGATCCCGGTCTTGGCGGAAATTTCCAGGGCGTCCGAGGTATCCAGGCCGATCACGTCCTCGATCTGCGCCTTGACCCGTTCCGTTTCCGCCGCCGGCAGGTCGATCTTGTTGAGCACGGGAACGATCTCGTGATCGACGTCGAGGGCCAGGTACACGTTGGCCAATGTCTGCGCCTCGACCCCCTGGGTCGCGTCGACGACCAGAAGCGAGCCCTCGCAGGCGGCCAAGGAGCGTGAGACTTCATAAGTGAAGTCGACATGGCCCGGCGTGTCGATCAGGTTGAGGACGTATTTCTCACCGTCCTTGGCCGTGTAGTCCAGGCGCACGGTCTGCGCCTTGATGGTGATGCCGCGCTCGCGCTCGATATCCATGCTGTCGAGTACCTGTTCCGACATCTCGCGGTCGGTCAGCCCGCCCGTCATCTGAATCAGGCGGTCGGCCAGGGTCGATTTCCCGTGGTCGATATGGGCGATGATCGCGAAGTTGCGGATATGGCTGAGGTCGGTTGTCATGGCGGGCGTGATGTAGCATCGGCGGCGGGCCGTAGCAAAGGGGAATCGCATTTACGCGATGCCCCGCCTTTGCTAATCAAACCGAAGACTTCCGGACAAGGACGAACCCGCCATGAACTGGACGCTGTTTTCCGCCTTCATCGCCGCCACGGCGGTGCTGATCATCATCCCCGGGCCCAACGTGATGCTGGTGATTTCCCGGTCCATGCGGTTCGGCGTCAAGGCCGGGCTGATCACCGTCGCCGGCACGGCCTTCGCCCTGGCGCAGCAGCTGGCGATCACGGCGCTCGGCCTGGCTTCGGCCATGGCGATCCTGTCCGACGGATTCGAGGTGCTGCGCTGGCTGGGCGTGGCCTATCTGGTCTATCTGGGCGTGCAGGCCTTCCGCGAAAAGCCGGTCCCGCCCGAGGCGGCCGCCGCCGTCACCGCCCCGCGGGCCGGGCGCATGTTCCTGCAGGCGGCGTTCGTGGCCTGGACCAATCCGAAGCTGCTGGCGTTCTACGCCGCGTTCTTTCCGCAGTTCCTCGACCCTGGCCTGCCCGCGGGCCCGCAGTTGTGGGCCATGTGCGGCGCGTTCCTTTTGATCGCTGTGGTGTTCGACAGCGCCTACGCGGTGATCGGCGGCCGGCTGTTGGGGGCGGTCAAGAGCGAGCGCGCCCAGCGCATCCGCAACCGGATCACCGGCGGCATGCTGATCGCCGCCGGCGCCGGCCTGGCCATGGTGCGGCGGACCTAAGCCTAAGCCGCAACCAGACACGGCCGCGCGAAGCCTGCCGTTATCAGGACGAATAGCGATCACAAAAGGAAGTAAAGGCCGTCAGTTGCGCCTGAGCGGCACCACGTTGGACCCGGGCTTGCGCCGGACCGTGGCCTGGGCCAGGCCGGTCATGTAGTCATTGCGCGTGAAATTATTGCCGCAGACCATGCAGGTCACGGGTCCGAACGGCACGCGGTCCGGGTCGAAGTCGCCCGGCATGACGTTCTGTGCCTCGCCGCAATGCGGGCAGGACACGGGATAGAGCTCCCTGGCCATGGGCCAAACACTCCCAGATAAAAACTTGGATCGGCACGAAAAGCGCAGGGACGGACGCCCCGTCTCCGCGGCGTCCGCTTCTGCAATGTGTCTCCCGCCCGTCGCCGGACAAGGTCCGGAAACGGCCGCCGCCCGGCCGACCAAGAAATTATCGGGGCGGTGTCAGGAGATCTTTATCCGATGGCTTTAAGATTCGCGGCCGCTTCACGACCATCACGTCCAGGCACCAGTTCATATTCCAGCTTCTGTCCTTCGGCGAGGGTTTCCATCCCCGAATCACGAACAGCGGAAATATGCACGAAAGCGTCCTTACCGCCCTCATCGGGAGTAACGAAGCCAAATCCCTTGGTCACATTGAACCACTTCACGGTTCCAGTAGGCATCTTTTATCAACTTCCTTTGTCGAGTGGAGTAACAGACCCCCAGGATCTTCGCCTTTTTGGGGCCGTGCCATGTACCATGGCCGGCGCGCCCAGGTCCGGTTCGGCCCAACGAAAGATACCCCCCTTCGCCGCCCGAAATCCGGGACTCCCCAAGCGATGCCGTGATTATCATCATACGGTAATGAAGGAAACGCAACCGGAAACCCGCAGAGGCCGTAAGGGCAAGTCATGCAGCCGATATCGCCGCGGCCGAACCCGGGCCGGGGTTAAAGGCCCGGGTCGTCCAACCCGGCCTGCCGGCAGGCGGCGACCACCGTGTTGCGCAGCAGGCAACAGATGGTCATGGGCCCGACGCCGCCCGGCACCGGCGTGATGGCGCCGGCCACCTTGACCGCCGCATCGAAATCGACATCGCCGACGATGCGCGTCTTGCCGGGGCCCTTTTCGGGGGCCGCAATTCGGTTGATGCCGACGTCGATCACCGTCGCCCCCGGCTTGATCCAGTCGCCGGGCACCATGCGCGGACGGCCCACGGCGGCAACCAGGATGTCGGCCTCCAGGCAGCGTGCGGCAAGATCCTGGGTGCGCGAATGGGCGACCGTGACCGTGCAGCTTTCGCCCAACAGCAGCGCCGCCATCGGCTTGCCGACAATGTTGGAGCGGCCCAGCACCACGGCCCGCTTGCCCGCCATGTCGCCCAAGGTTTCCTTCAGCATCAGCAGGCAGCCGTAGGGCGTGCAGGGCACCAGGGCCCGTGCGTCGCCTGACCACAGGCGGCCGACATTGACGGGATGGAACCCGTCGACGTCCTTGGCCGGATCGATGGCGGCGATCACCGCCCCTTCGTCGATGTGATCCGGCAGGGGCAACTGCACCAGGATGCCGTGGACGTCGGGGTCCTTGTTCAGATCGTCGATGAGGGCGAGCAATTCGGCCTCCGGCGTCGTCACGGGCAAACGGTGTTCGATGGATTGCATGCCCGCGGCGACGGTCTGCTTGCCCTTGGCGCCGACATAGACCTGGCTGGCCGGATCGTCGCCGACCAGCACCACGGCGAGCGCCGGCACGATCCCCGGGCCGTCCTTCAAGCGCCCCACCGCCGCCGTGACCTTTTCACGCAACCGGTCCGCATGGGCCTTGCCGTCGATGATCGCCGCAATGGTCATTGTCTCTTCAATCCTTTGTCCTGGCACCAGTCCGTGAGGCGGCGCATCAATTCCGTTCCGTCGCCCCGGATCAAAAGCGTCTTGGTTCTGGACGCCGCGCCCTGGGTGACCTCGATATCCGATTTCGCGACCCCCCATTCCTTGGCCAAAAGTTTGACCACGGCGGCGTTGGCCTTGCCTTTGTCGGCCGGGGCCGTGACCGAAACCTTGAGAACCAGCCCACCCTCGGCATCGGCGGCGAGGCCGGTCAGCCGGTTGGCCGCCGCCTTGGGCGTGACCTTGAGCGCCACGCGCAGGCCCTCCGCCACCGCCCGGAACGGTGGGGCCGCATCGGGCGCGGAAGCGTCAGACGATCTTGTGGGCAAGGCGGATCAGGAATTCCTTGAGGAACACGAGCCCCAGGATCAGCACCACCGGCGAAATGTCCAGCCCGCCCAGGTTGGGCAGAAAGTTGCGAATCCGCCCGAGCAGGGGTTCCGTCGCCCGGTAGCAGAAGTCGCCGACCATGTAGACGAACTTGTTCGACGTGTTGACCACGTTGAAGGCGACCAGCCAGCTCAGGATCACGCCGATGATGACGACCCATGTGTAAAGGTTGAGGGCGATCAGAAGGATCGAAATGACGGGGCCGGTGATGACGTCCATGTTGGTCTCCGAATGTGCGGGCCGAGGCCGCACAAACGTAGGGGCAAGGGCCCGCCGCCGCAAGGTTTTAGGCTGAAACCGCGGCTTGACAG